>NPID01004322.1_pt1 | contig 57054 bp, 32 predicted proteins | sample 8637491 | NCBI WGS metagenome assembly NPID01 (sample SAMN07420843, study PRJNA396082) | bioreactor metagenome | isolation source: sample BA6 brine-fed electro-methanogenic bioreactor BA | place: Japan: Kochi | collected 2016-06-14 | reverse complement strand
GCCCGCGGCAATCTCCCAACTTACCCTGTCATTGCGAGGGCCTTAGCCCGAAGCAATCTCCCCGCTCACCCAAATAGAGTGCTTCGTCCCTACAGGCCTTAAGGGCGGACATTCACCCTTCTCGCAATGACACAGCGTTGGGAAGGGAATCCATCCTGCCACGCAATGACGTTGAATCTTTAAGTATATTGTCACGGGCTATCTGCCACAGCTACCGGGCACTTCGACCTTTCGACAAGCTCAGGACACCGCAAGCGCAGTGACCGCACTTCGACCTTTCGACAAGCTCAGGGCACCGCAAGCTCAGGGACCTTTGGCAGGGACTTTTCAAACGGGAGGGCACAAGACCCGTCCCCTACGGGTTCCCCCCCTTGTTAAAGGGGGGGGATTAGTCATTCGGATTTAGTCATTAGTCATTCTTCATTTTCCCTATTGAATATCCTTCCCTATTCATTATAATAATGTGATTGGACAGAATGAAAGGCTAATACGCATGAGAAACCGAAAATACATATCAATTTTGCTGTTAGGCACTCCGATAGCCCTTTTCGCGTGCACTATCGGCCTTGCGCTGGGCAGTGCCACCTCCGACGGCAGGCCGATAGTTTTCAAGAACCGGGACATCACAAACTGGAGTCTCGAATTCAGGGTCGATACTCCTTCGGGCGAACACGCTTATGTTCGGAATTCTTACGCGGGCAGTTCCACGGCGTGGATGGGCGCGAACGAGGTTGGTTTCGCCATAGTGCAGTCGGCGGCGTATAATGTGAGTAGTTCCGGCGGAAGCGGCCTGGGCAACGGCACGATGATGAATTACGCTCTGGAAAATTGCACCACGGTGGACGATTTCGAGGATATTCTCATCGCCACCGACGGCGGGGGCAGGAGCACGGCGGCCAATTACGCGGTCATCGACGCATACGGCGACGGCGCGATTTTCGAATGCTCCCCCTACGAGTATGACCGCTACGATGCCGACACTCTGGGGATAGTCGTTCGCGCGAATTTCTCATATCTCGGCGGAAGCGGCCGAGTTGGCCAGAACCGGATGGAGCGCGCTTACGATCTCATGGCGGAGGCCATCGCCGGGGATTCCCTCGACGCCCTCTACATCTCTAAAACCGTGGTTTCCGATCTTCTCTATCCGGATCAGGACCCTTATCCCCTGCCGTGGACGGGCAGTTTCCCCGGTATGCCGTCGGGATATGTGAACACCGGGCCATTTATGGGGCTTCAGACGACATGCAATTTCAACACTCTCGCTACCGGAGTTGTGCAGGGGTCTTTAGTCGGCGGGGATCCGGAGAACACGCTTATGTGGTGTTTCTTCGGCCAGCCGGTTCTCTCGATTCCCATTCCGGTTTTTCCGGCGGCCCACGATGAGCCATCGCAGTTGACCGGTTCTCCCGCACCTATGCGTGCTCTAGCGCAGGCCAAGTCCGATTCGGCTTTCGACCACAGCACGTCTTATTATTTGAATACCGGTTTCCTTCTCGATGAATATTACACCGGCGCCCATGAATACACGATACCGACAATGGTGTGGGCTTTCGACTCGGTGAACTCGGTTCTTGCGGAGTGGGAGACTTCTCCCCCGTCGGCGGCGGAGCGTTCGGCTTTTCAGGACGGCATCGCGGAAATAATCTACGATGCCTATTCCGACGGCGTCCCGATGACGGTCATTAATTCTGAATTTGCTGATGTTCCGGAGAAGCTGGAAATTTCGGCCTACCCGAATCCTTTCAATTCGGCGCTGACCATCGAAAAGCCCTACGGAGCGGAAATCGCGATTTTAGATTTGCAGGGTCGGGTTGTTGCTCTGCCCTCGGCAATCTCCCATGGCAAAAGTGTCTGGCGTCCGACGGAAGAAACCCCCAGCGGAGTCTATTTCGTAAGGATGAAGGTCTCCGAAAGGTCTGTTTCCCGGCGAGTTCTTCTGCTGAAATAATTTTTCCTCGAAAAATCACTACTTTTCGCTAATTGTCCTTGCATGTTCGACCGGAGAGGTCTATATTTTCACAAAATTTGTTCGTCAACACTCATTTATTAAGGATGGTTTCATGGATAATAAGCTCGCTAACCCTGCGCCTTTGGGGCTTATGGGATTCGGCATGACCACGGTGCTTTTGAACATCCATAACGCCGGCGTTTTCCCAATCGGGACTATGATTCTGGCGATGGGGATTTTCTATGGCGGTGTCGCGCAGATAATCGCTGGAATCATGGAGTTCAAGAAGGGAAATACCTTCGGCACGACTGCTTTCACGAGCTACGGACTTTTCTGGCTCACTCTTGTAGCCCTTCTGGTTTTGCCAAACCGCGGATGGGGTTTCGACGCCGCGCCTGTAGCTTTCGTGGGCTGGTATTTGTTCATGTGGGGACTTTTCACCTTCCTTATGTGGTTCGCGACCTGGCGGACGACACGAGCATTGCAGGTGGTTTTTTTCACGCTGTTCATCCTGTTCTGGCTGTTGGCAATTCGGGACTGGACTGGGAGCAAGCTCATCGGCACCATCGCGGGTATCGAAGGAATTTTTTGCGGGCTGTCGGCTATATATTTCGCCATGGCTCAGGTGATTAACGAATCATGGGGGCGCGAAGTTCTTCCGGTTGGTGCGGTCAAGAAGTAGGCGCAGGAGACGCGGGGATTTCATGTCTCGCGAGGAATGCAATGGGACTTACCGGTAATGATTGTTTGCAGTTTTCGGTTTGAGCAAGGGTGGTTCACCTTAAATAGCTGAATTTAGTGCGATTTTTTCTAAAAACCGTAGCCCTGTTTGATACCGAAAGACAATTTCTCCTTGACTTTTATTTGTCCCTAAACTATTTTCGTTTGTTCAATTTATTTGAACAAGCAATAAAGAACATATTAACCTTAGGAAACACATTACTTTGACGATTGAGATTAAATCATTAACAAACATAAAGAAGGGCAAAGGAGATACTATGACACGAAAGGGAGCATGTCTCCTCCTTGCTATAATCGCACTGTCGAGCGTTGTTTTCGGACAGATGGACGAATACGCCCGCAGGAAAGCGCTTTTGGCGCCTCCTCGCGAAGAGCGCGTAACTGTCGAACTGAATAACGATTCCATTGCGGTTAAGATCGACGATGAGACCGGCCAATTCAACATGGCCACCTGGCCCGATGAGCTAACCCTCCTCTACGGTTACGACTGGGATAGCTACACATCCGAAACAGTCCTCAACATCGACGACTACACCTCTGCGATGTATTTCAACGAGGAATTCGCGCCTTTCGGTGCTGAATTCATCGGCGATGTTGCATCCAGTTTTATTCCGTTCACGACGTATTCCGCTACCGGCGGAAGCACATATGTAGAGGGCGGATGGGTTGTCGACAATATTCGGATTATCCAGAAGGTTCAGCCGGTTTATCTCGAAAGGAGCGACGGAAAGATTTCCGGAAGCGTTTATATCGAATACCGTGTGGCAAATCTCGGTGCCAGCGCGCACAACATCGGTGTCCGTCTGCAGATGGACACCATGGTCGATGACAACGACGCCGCCAGACTCGCGACGATTTACGGCTATTCCGGTTATGACGACGTCTTCATCGCCCCCGATATTCCGGCTACCTGGTCGGCATATCAGGGAACTCTGCCGAGCGGCAATCCAGACCCGACTAGCCTGAAGGCTACCGGCTATCTTTCGCCGGGCGGCCTCGCTCCGAAAGCCGTAACACCGGACAGATTCGCGGTCGGCCAGTGGGGCACTTTCCGCGGCCTTGAGAACTGGTATTATACCTCATCGGGAACGAATTACACCGACAGCGCAGTGCTTATCTGGTGGGAAGACAATCTCGCCGCCGGTGACAGTATTGTTTACGGAACCTACTACGGCATCGGCCTTCCGGACTACACACCGCCTGTAGCCGCGCCTTTAGCTCCCGCACCCGATTCCTGGACTGCATGCGCCGGAACGGATGTTGTTCTGATTCTCGAGGATGACGAGACCATCGACGAATCGACAATCGAACTTGAGGTTAACGGCGTAACTTATACCACAAGCGATCCCGAACTGACCTGGCTTCCGAGCGACAATCTCCTGATTCACATTCCACCGTCCAGTTTCGCCAATGGCGATCCGGTAGATGTCGTTCTGAATCCGGTCTCTGATTTCGAGGGCAACGAAATGGAAGCTCCGATGAGTTGGACTTTCTATGTCGATTCCAGAGGAGCCGAAGTTACCTCGATGTCCCCGACCGGTGTAGGCGCACCCGTTTCTCCGGTGCTTACCTGCAACATCTTCGATTACGAAACCGGCGTGAATGCCGCAACAATAGAAATCGAAGTTGATGGTATCGTGTATGACATGTCCACTCCGGGAATCACCTACGACGAGATAACAGGCGACTTTGAATTCGATATGGCCGCGGCTGGAATAACCTTCCCGAATAATTACTCGGTTGATGTCGAGATAATCAGAGCCGACGACAAACCGGACACTTGCGCGCCGAATCTGCCCCAGTCTCATGTCTGGAGCTTCGTAACGTCAGTTCCTCCTGTTCCGATTCTCATCACGCCTGGCAATAATGACACGACCACCTGCGAGGACGAAGAGATCCATATCGACCTAACCTCAGCGGGCGGCACAATAGATGAATCCAGCATCGAGCTTTGCATTAACGCCGACTGTTTCGTTTTGGCCGACGCCGAGCTGGAACTCGTCCGCGACACCCTGTATTTCCGTCCTAGCGGACTTTATACTTACGAAACCGGCCTGGTTATTATCACCCTTATGCCCGTTTCCGATACCCTCGGCGCGGTTGGCGACACTGCAACATGGCAGTTCTTCGTCGATCTCATTCCGCCGATTATGAGCAGTGAAACTCCGGTAAGTCCACCCCAGGTTACCGCGACAGCTTTCCCGATTTCGATGAACATCACGGATAATATGCTTCCGGTGGATCACGATCATATCGAGGTGCAGATTATTCATAATGGAAACAGCGACACCACGATTGTCGAAGGGGACGATCCTTTCGTAACGTGGTCGGATCCGACCTTCAGCTTCTCCTCGGCGGCCACGGGAATCGCTTTCAACGACGGCGAATGGGTTACGGTGAGACTTCTCGTCCGAGACCTTCCCCCCGCGACATCGAGCTGTCCGGGGAATTTGCTCGATACGACATATACTTTCCAGCTTGCGGAAACGCCCTGCCAACGCGGGCCGAATCCTATCACCCCGGGTATTCTGGACGGCAAGAACGACGAAGTCATCTTCCAGTTCCCGAATATGCGCAAGGCTGGAATCGACGTTCATATATTAATCTACGACATTAAAAACAATATGGTTGCGGACATCACCGAAACCGAAGGCGGCGAATGGCGCTGGAACGGCTCTGACACTGCCGGCCAGTCGGTCGCTCAGGGGACTTACATCTACTTGATACGAGTGGATGATGAGACGGTGTGCAACGGGACCATCAGCGTCGCTCGATAGGAGGGATAGATATGAGACTGAAGAATATCCTTACGATAGCGATAACGGTGGCCCTTCTGACGACGGTAGCCATCGCACAAGTTGACCAGATGGGCGCGAGACCTTTGGGAGCAGGCGGAGCATATACCGCCATCGCCAGAGACGCTAACGCACCGGTCTGGAACCCCGCCGCAATGGAGTCCTTCCGCAATCTCGCTTTTACGGCGAGTTACTCGCGGCTCTATCTGGGTGTAGATGACGACGGCCTCAACGAGGGTTTCGTCGGGTTCGTGAACCATCTGGGACTCTACGGCAACGGCGGAAGCTACGGTATGTCCTTCTCCCAGTATTTCTCGGATGTTTACAGCCAGATGCATGTAACCCTGGGGTATGCCAAGAGAATCTACGGCAAGGCCGACGGCCCCCATCTCGCTCTGGGCGCCAATTTCAAGTTAATCCGCAGTGGGTTCAATGAAGCCAACTTCTCGGACGATTTCGATATGACCGACGAAGTTTTCAGCAGTGGAAACTCCAGCATGGCTTATTCAGCCGATGTCGGCCTCGTTTTCAGACCGACCGAATGGCTCTCCATCGGCGCGACCGCCAAAGACGTCCTCGAACCGGATATTTCCATATCGGGTTCCGGCGGCGAAATGGATGTTCAGCCGATGACCATCCGCGGCGGTTTAGCCCTGCATTACAGAGGCTTCACGCCCACCGTCGATATCGAATACACCATGCGCGAAATCAACGGTGAATCGGACATGAAAATCCACGCCGGTTTGGAAAAATGGCTGGGCAACAGCTTCGGAATCCGCGGCGGACTTAACCGCGACGAAGCCGCCCTCGGCCTTTCCTATGTCAGCATGGGCGAACGTTTCGGATGGGGTGTCGATTACGCGGCCCTCTATCCCGTTCTCAATGACCTCGGCGCAGAGTATTTCACGACTCATAAAGTATCTGTAAACCTAACTCTCGATCCTCCCCCTCCGCCCATCCGCGATCTGGAACTGGTGGACGGAAAGGTTGAAGTCACGCCTCAGCGCAGTGTCATCGGCGAAGAACTCGAGATTCGCGCGGTGGTGGAAAACCGTGGCGAAATCGAGGAAAGAAATGTCCGCGTATCCGTGTATTATCAGGATGACGAGGGCATGTGGCAGTTGGCCGTTCCTGTCGAAAGATACAATTTCGACGTGGCCGAAAGACGCCAGCTCTCCTGGACATGGTCTCCCCCCGCCAAGGGCAATTACACAATGTTCGTCGCAGTTGACGATCGCGGCGACCGTATTCCGGAAATCAACGGGCGTGTCCCCGAAGAGGACGAAGACAACAACGTCGGAATGGGCGAATTCAAAGTCTTCCTCACTCCGGAAGGCATGATTTCCCCGCGCGATAGCAAACTCACCGTCAGCAAACTTACCCTCTATCAGGAAGAAGAACCGATTATACCTATCGTCTTCTTCGAAGAGGGCAGTTCGGATATCGACCCGCGCTATGAAGATATGCTCAGAACGGCGGCTGAAAGACTCGTCGAAAACCCGGATGTCGTTATCAACGTCCGCGGCTACTTTGACAATATGAACGAAGCCGGCGATAACGCCGAACAGCTCGCAATAGCCAGAGGCCGCGCTGTCGGAAGCAAACTCGTCTCCCTCGGCGCACCGAAAGACAGAGTTGCTATAATCGAAACCGGTTTCAATATGGGCCAATCCAGAGCCGGCGACCCCTCCGAACAGGTCATTGCCAGAGACCAAAGACTTATGATGGCCGAGAACAGGCGCACGGAACTGAACGCGTGGTTCCCCACAGGACGTGATTTCATCGGCGAAATTCCAATGGCAACCTCGACCCTCTCCGCCGACGCCAAATCAGTCCTCAGCGGCTATATCGGCCCGATGCAGGGTCTGCTCAACTCAAATCCGGAAGTCATCATCCTCATCGAGGCCTACTATAATGTGGACGATGTCAAACAGGCAGATGCCGCATTCATGAAATCCGCCGCTATAGGAAAATACCTCCGCGATCAGCTCGGCGAAGACCTCAAAGAACGTATCCGTATCCACGCCAATTACCAGCCGGACACCGATCCGGACGTAGTCCTCGTATTCCCGAATTCCGAAGGCGTCATCTGGCGTCCCAAAATCGGCGACATGGTCTTTACGGACTATCAGGTCGAAGGACGGGAAGAGAACCTCGTGCAGGTTAATGCCACGGTCGATGCCGGCGTCGATAGCTTCGGAATAGTAATCGTCAATGACAAGGGCGATGTTGTGCGTATGCTCGCCGCAGGTAAGGGCGATATTCCCTCCGGACTCGCATGGGACTGGCGCAACAACTCCGGCGAATTGCTGGACTTCGATCACAAGTATTTCGCGCGTCTCGATGTCCGCGACAAGATGGGCGAAACTTTCCTGACATACTCCGATACTATGGAGATTCAGGTTTCCCGCGAATCAAAACGTATCGAAAGCCTCGTCATCGTGCTCTTCAGATTCAATGAAGAAGTGCCTGCGTCGAAGTTCCTCGAAACTCGCGTAGAATATGTGGCGAGCAGATTCATCGATCGCGCCGATGCCGGCAGAGAGAATCAGAGCATCACCGCCGTGGTTTCGGCTCATACCGACTCCATCGGCCCGGAATATGCCAATGATCAGCTCTCCAAAGCAAGAGCCGAACGCGAACTCAACAACATGAGACGCTACATGATGTATCTGCTGGACATGACCGAGCAATCCCAGCTGGACAAATGGCTTGATGACCGCAACGTTTCCCTTGCGGCAAAAGGCCACGGGGAAGGAACTCCTTACGAAATCCTTCGCAGGACCGGAAAAACTGTGGAACGTGTTCTCCTGGGTGAAAACGCTTACCCCGAAGGCAGAACGGTCAACAGAAGAGTTCTGCTTGAATTGCAGACAACACAGCAAAACTAATCGAATTATCGATTCGACCGAAAGGGCGGCTCATCGCGAGTCGCCCTTTTTTCTATGTTTGAATTATTCCCCTTCAGAAAAAAACTCTGGACATAATGAGACAGCCTATTTATTATATTCGACAAGGAAGACTGCATGAATAAGATAGACTCAAAATACTCCCCGACCGATGTCCTTCTTACGGCATACCTTGCGCTAACAGGAGTCTTTATCATCATCGCGGGGCTTTTAGGACGGCAGGAAGATTGGTGGATGTTCGCCATTCATCATATTGCTCTGATAGGAATAATCTTCGCCATATCCCGTATAGACACGGATAGACGCAACATCCTGTCATTCATAAGATACCTTTACCCTCTGTTCATTTTCGGCTCCCTATATCGGGAAACTCACGAGCTTCATCACGTCTTCTTCACTAAGCCGCTGGATTACTACTTTGTGGTCTGGGACGAACTGCTTTTCAAAAGCCAGCCCTGCGTGGCTTTCGCGGAATTCTGCAACGCCCCATGGTTTTCGGAGATTCTGCATTTTTTCTACTTCTCCTATTTTTTCCTGATAGTCTGCCTGCCGCTGATGTATTGGTTGAGAAAGAATCCGGCCATGACCGAGCGGCGCACCTTCGATTTAGGTTTCACCTATTCGATATTCTTCATCCTTTTCATTATCATGCCCGTCTATGGCCCGCGGGTGGCCTATCCGCCTGCGGTTGACATTCCTCGAACCGGGTATTTCTTCGGCCCCTTTTTCGAGAGGTTATTTTCGGGGCTTCAGATAGCCGGTGCGGCCTTCCCTTCCAGCCATTGCGGAATAGCCGCAATGGTGGGCGCATTCTCCATTCGAGATTTCCCGAAAGGCTGGCCTATTGTTATCTTATGCACCTTTGGCGTCTTTCTCGCGACAGTTTACGGGCGGTTCCATTACGCGATCGACGTGGTTTACGGCGCGGGCTTGGGATTTCTATGCTACACGGTTTCCGGCAGAGTCCATGCTTGGCTCTTCAAACATGGGTTTAAAGGGTCCAGCCTTCGATGAGGAAAAGAAAGGCCAAACCCATTATTCACGAGAAGGGCAACTACCTCCTTCTTCTTATCCTGTCGAACATCGTGGGCGCGATGGCGGCTATGGCGGCTATTCTCCTTCGCGGAGTAATCGGGTTCGTGCATAATGCCTTGTTCCTCGGCGAGTTTTCTTTCATTCACAATCCGACTGCTTATGTAATAACATCCAGAGGCAATCTTGTCATTCTTCTGCCCATAATCGGCTTCGCTCTTGCGGCCATGCTCACGCGTTTCGCACCGGAAGCCCGCGGTCCGGGAGTCCCTGAGGTAATGGAGGCAGTGTTCAAGGGCGAAGGCAAAATCCGACCAAGGGTTGCACTGATAAAAGCCCTCGCAAGCGGTTTAACCATAGGCTCCGGCGGCTCGGCCGGACGCGAAGGCCCAATCGTGCAGACGGCCTCGAGTCTGGCGTCATCCATAGGCCAGGCGTTCAAACTGCCGGCCTCGGATTTGATAGTTCTGGTAAGTTGCGGAGCGGCGGGCGGTATCGCGGCGACTTTCAACGCACCCATCGCCGGAGCCCTTTTCGCCATCGAACTTCTCCTGCCCGAGCTGACGACACGGAACGTCCTGCCCCTGTTCATGTCTACGGCCATTGCGGCCTTCATTGGCAGAAGTGTCCTCGGGAATTCCCCGGCGTTCAATATTCCCAGCTTCTTCCTGCAATCCGGCTGGGAGCTGATTTTATACGCAATCTTCGGCGTGGTTGCCGCTTTCGTGGCCGGAATATTCGTGAAAACTTTGGGTTGGTTCGATAGATTTTTCCATTCGAAAAAATTTCCAGCAATTGTTCGGCCTATTTCCGCCGGACTTCTCGTGGGCTTCATCGGTTGGTGCTTCCATCGGTTTTCGCCTACGGGACAATTTCATGTTTTCGGGGTAGGCTACGACACTCTTTCCGATATTTTCATGGGCGCGAATATGCCTTTGACAGTTTTGCTTCTGCTCGTTATCGCAAAGATTCTCGTTACATCCCTGACCATCGGTTCCGGGGGTTCCGGAGGAATTTTTGCGCCCTCCCTTTTCATCGGAGGCACCACCGGCGCGGCTTTCGGCGTCCTCGTTAACACCATATTTCCAGAAGTAACCGCGCAACCCGCGGCATATGCACTTGTCGGAATGGCCGCTGTTACCGCAGGCACCACGAGAGCCACTCTCGCCGCAATAGTCATAATCTTCGAGATGACACTGAACTATTCGATTATCCTCCCCCTCATGCTCGCGTCGGTCATTTCGGACGTGATATTCTACGAGGTTTTCCACGAGAGTATCTACGACGCCAAGCTCCGTCCGAAGGGAATTCATTTCGATCTGGATAGAAGCGTGGAACTTTCGTGATTGATTATGGCCAAGGAGGTAATGACAACCGCCGTCTCCGCCCTGCATTGGAACGACAGCCTCGAAAAAGCTTTCCAGCGGTTCAGAGTGGATAGTGTCCACTATTATCCCATCCTTCGCGACGGCCTCCCAGTCAAAGTCATCGACCTCGGAAGCGTCGATTATACCCTTCCGCAAAACACCCCTGTGCAGGATTTGACCGACGTCGATCCTATTCTCGTCGAACCGGAGACTTTGCTCCACGCGGTCATCCAACGGATGAGCGAAGAGGATCAGGGCGTCGCCTTCGTGATTACCAACAATAGGCTCTCGGGAATAATCACGCGCAAAGATATTATGAGGGGGATAGCGGAGAAGCGCAGTTTGCTTTTCGCGTAGGAAAAGATCACGTCGGCGGCTGTATTAACCCTGACAGACACAACCATGCAATTGTTTAGCTATTAATGCTGTTTAGTCAATCATTGATGTTCGACAATCGCCCTGCCCGCAACCGCTCCGGAAGACCATGCCCATTGAAGATTATAGCCGCCGAGATGGCCGGTTACATCCACGGCCTCCCCGATGAAATATAATCCGCGTATCTTCTTGCTTTCCATTGACTTCGAGGAAAGCTCGCGAGTATCGATTCCGCCGAGTGTAGCTTCCGCCTTCGCAAAACCCTCTGTTCCAGTGGGCTGAATTTTCCAACAGCAAAGCTTTTGGGATAGATCGCCAAACTCCCTTTTCGTGTAGCTATTCAACGGCCGATTCTCAAGATATGCGCTGACAAATGCCTCTGCAAACCTCTTTGGGAGGTGATTTGCGAGGAAGTTGCTCAACATCGTCTTACGGTGAGCGTTCGCGGATAGAAGCTTCTTCAAATCCTCGCCGGGGAAGCAGTTTATCGCGATGGAGTCGCCAGGTTCCCAGTATGACGATATTTGCAGGATAGCGGGCCCGCTTAGCCCTCGATGGGTAAACAGGATGCTGTCGCGAAAAGAAACAGCTCCGCATTCTACTTCGGCATCGATGGCAAGCCCTCTGAGATCGCGCAAAAGGCGCTTTTCAGGGCCATCGAAAACCAGAGGTGCCAGTGCCGGCTTTGTTTTCGTAACACCGATTCCAAAATTTTCCGCGACAATATATGCAAAACCCGACGCCCCAAGCTGAGGGTAAGATTTTCCCCCCGTGGCTATGACCAGGTTGCGTGAACAAAACTTACCGGCTGAGGTATCTATCAGATAATCATCATCTCGAGAAATGCCTGTAATATTGCAATCGAGGATTATTTTGACCCCCGCTTTTTTTCGCTCTTTGGTGAGCATCGACAAGATAGCTTCCGAACCCCCGGCACAAAACAACTGCCCTGATTTCTTTTCGAAATATTCAATGCCGTGCTTGGCTGTCAGCCTTAGAAAATCTTTGGGCGTGAAGGCTTCCAGAGCATATCTGCAGAAATCTGGGTCTTGGGAGATATAATTTTTCGGGGAAATATTGAGATTCGTGAAATTGCACTTTCCGCCACCGGAGACGAGAATCTTCTTGCCGACGTTTTTTGCCCAATCGAGGATTAGAACCTTCACACCCAATCTCCCCGCTTCGATGGCGCACATCAGCCCCGCCGCGCCAGCGCCTATGATTAAGGCGTCATATTTTTCGTGGGATTGAGGCAAGGTGTCCTTTATTCAAGACAATATTCTCAATTGCCGCTCAAAGCGCTCAAACTTTGACTCGGTCTTTGTTCGTAACCGTGCCGATAAGATATAGGATTATGGTAACGCCCAAAAGCACGACTACAGGCCCTCCTATACGCCAGAACCCGCCGCCGTTAGCCATATACCAATGACCCAGCTCGCGGAAACCTTGAATTAAAAATGAAGCAACGAAACAGACTGCGAGATATTTCAATATGTGTTTGCCGATAGGTTCGAAAGCAAGGATACCCGTCAGGATTATCAGCAGATCGATTATAAACATACGCACTTTCGCCGGCACTTTGCCGGCGATGAGAACTTCTATCACACCCACCCAAAAGGCCGAGATAACAAATTGAAGCCAGTATATATGAATCTTGCGCGCTCTTTTGGCCGTCATTCGAAAATCTCCTTTATTCTCTCGAAAAAGCCTTCGTGAGCCTTCTCATCGTGATGGTCGCCGTCGAACTCCCTGAGTTTCTCGAAGAGTTTTTTCTCTTCTTTTGACAGTTTCCTCGGAGTCTGAATATATGCCGTTACAATCATATCTCCCCTGCCGCCGTCCAGATAGGGCATTCCCTTACGCTTAAGCCGGAATGAAGTTCCGAACTGAGTGCCGGAGGGAATCTTCACTTTGGCTGTTTCTCCTTCGATCGTGGGGACGTCAACTGAAGCGCCGAGGGCGGCGGTGGAGAAACTGATTGAGAGATTGTAATACAAATCGGGTCCGCGACGTTTGAATTTTTCGTGAGGAATCGCTTTCACATATACCGCGAGGTCCCCTGGAGGACCACCGTTTATTCCGGCATTGCCCATTCCGCGAATCAGACGATAGTTACCGTTGTCAGCTCCGGCGGGGATCTCGACCTCGATTTTTTCGTCGATTACCACACGCCCCTTGCCATTGCAGGCTGAGCAACGCTGGTCTGTGGTCTGACCTTTCCCCTGGCAGTCGGGACATTCGGCAACCTGAGTGAAGCTTCCGAGAAGTGTCGATCGCATAACCTGACGGTGGCCTCTGCCATTGCATGCAGGGCAGGTTTTAACTTTGGCATTCGGAGGAATTCCCGTGCCGCCGCATTCCTCGCAGGCTCCCATCCGGCGGTATTCTATCTCGCGGGAAACGCCTTTATATAGTTCTTCGAGGGTGAGTTCGAGTTCAACATGCTGGTCTTTGCCTCTGGCGCGCCCTCCTCGGGATGTCCTCCCGCCTGTGAAAGCCTCGGTGAAAAGGCGCATAGCTTCAGCCAGTCCGAAGTCCATAAAATCGAAGCCGCCGCCACGCCCGTTGGCGGAACCGAACATATCGAACCGCTGGCGTTTCTCGGGGTCGGATAGGATGGAATATGCCTCCGAGATTTCCTTGAACCGAACCTCTGCCTGAGGATTATCCGGATTGGCATCCGGATGAAACTGTTTCGCTTTCGCCCTGTAGGCCCTTTTGATTTCCTCCGGAGAAGCGTTCGGTGAGACTTCGAGTATGTCGTAAGGATTCATAACTAAGATTCGCCGTTCTGTAATTTGCCGACTATCACTTTTGCAGGCCGGACAAGTCTATCTCCGCGCCGGTAGCCTTTCTGGATAACTTCGACGACTTTTTCGTCTTCATCGCATGGAATCACGCTAACCGCCTCGTGGAGATTTGGGTCGAAACACTCTCCGACCGGGCATATCTCCGTAATTTTCTCGGCTTCGAGCATGTCCTGAAGCTGTTTATAAATTAACTCGATTCCCTCGATAACAGTCTTCTTATCGACATTTCCTTTTGTCGATTCCATCGCCCTCTCGAAATTATCGAGAATCGATAGAATCTGATGCAGAAGGCCATCCTGAGCCGCACTTACCATCTCGTCGAAAATCCGCGCCTGGCGCTTTCGGTAATTATCGTATTCGGCGGCGAGGCGAAGATATTTGTCTTTGTATTCTTGAGCTTCCTGCTTGTATTTCTCGATTAGTGCGGATGTTTCCTCTGAGGGTTCCGCGGCCATTTTTTCCACAGTCTCTTCCGGCACTATTTCATCTTCGAATCTATCTTCCTTGGTCATATATACTCCTTAAATATAAGCCTTGCTTAAACGATTGCAGACATAAGTCAAAATTCCCACAGCCCTCGAATAGTCCATCCTCGGCGGACCTACTATACTCGCGACTCCGCTGTCGCCGCTGATATTGTATTCTCCGCAAACGATTGCCACGCCGTCAATCGCCCTGCTGATTCTGACTCCGGAATGGATGCCTGTGCCGTGAACGGATACGACGCTAACCAAATCTCCGGGGTCTTCCAGAAGGGACATTATCGACCGAAGCCGCTTGTAATCCTGAAATTCTGGCTGTTCGAGAAGCTCGATGGTTCCCGAATAATGAAAACGCTCTCCCATGGCGTATCTAAAAATGCCGTCCGCGGAATCGACAATGCTCGTTATAAATGAATTCCGCAGGGAGAGGACGTCTTCGAGGCGTTGGCGGATAGTTCTGCGAATTTCATCCAGGGGCAGACCGGCGAGGCGTTTATTTATCATCGATACGACATCGGCGAGTTTTCTGCCGTCGATTTCGCTTGCGACTTCCAGAACGAGACTTCGTGAGACGCCGTTCATCATCGTTATAATCAGCGCCACCCTGCGGCCGCCGAGGTAATGGGCACCGATACTGTGAAGCCGGAACTCTCCACCCGCCGGCGAAATCACGATTCCTAGCTGGTGAGTCAGTTGAGCGAGGACTCTGGCCATGCTCTCGAGCATCTCGAAAAAATCCCGCCCGCCCCTATCGACTATGGAGTTGATAGCGTCGATTTCCTCGTCCGAAATCGGCGGAACCTCCATCAGGTTATCGACATAGAACTTGTATCCGCCGTCGGTGGGCACTCTGCCTGCACTGGTGTGGGGTTTGGCGATAAGGCCGAGTTCTTCGAGTTCCACGAGGGTGTTTCGAACGCTGGCCGAAGATAGTATCAACGGTATAATCTCCGCTATCTTCCCGCTTCCCACCGGCGCCGCTGTTCGAATATGCTCTTCCAGCAGGGCTTTGAGAACTATTTCTTGCCTATTTGATAGTTTAATCTTCATGAAAAAAATCAAAAAATGGGGAGAGAAACTCCCCCCATTTGTGCGATTGGTTTAATACATTCCGCCCATTCCGCCCATGCCGCCGGCGGGCATCTGCGGTTCCGGCTTGTCTTCCGGAATTTCGGTGATGAGGCATTCCGTCGTCAGGAGAAGCGATGAGATTGACACCGCATTCTGCAGAGCTATACGCACAACCTTAGTCGGGTCGATAACGCCATCGGCGAAAAGATCGCCGTATTCCATGGTCTCTGCGTTGAAACCAAAAGCGCCTTCGCCTTCTCTGACTTTGTTTACGACAACTCCGCCGTCGAGACCGGCATTGGTTGAAATCTGACGCAGAGGCTCATCGAGAGCCTTTTTGAGGATTCTGATAGCGACACCGGCGTCGCCTTCGAACGCGAGGTTGTCGAGTATCCCCGATGAGCGAATAAGAGCAACGCCGCCGCCGGGGACGATTCCCTCTTCGACAGCCGCACGGGTAGCGTGGAGAGCGTCTTCGACTCTGGCTTTGCGTTCTTTCATCTCTGTTTCCGTAGCCGCGCCGACTTTGATTACAGCTACTCCGCCGGCGAGTTTGGCGAGACGTTCCTGCAGTTTTTCCCGGTCGTAATCGGATGTCGATTTCTCGATTGCGCCCTTGATTTCCTTGATTCTGCCCTGAATATCGTCTTTCTTGCCGGAACCTTCGACGATGATTGTGTTGTCTTTGTCTATGGTTACGCGCTTTGCGGTTCCGAGGTCTTCGATGCGGGTGTTCTCGAGTTTGAACCCAAGCTCCTCGGAAATAACCTTGCCGCCCGTGAGGACAGCGATATCCTGAAGCATCTGCTTTCTGCGGTCGCCATAACCAGGAGCTTTTACAGCCGCGGCTTTAACAGTGCCGCGAAGCTTGTTCACGACGAGCATAGCCAAAGCCTCACTCTCGATATCCTCGGCGATGATGACCAGCGGCTGACCCTTCTGTGCCACTTTTTCAAGAATAGGAAGAATGTCCTTCATATTGGATATCTTCTTATCGTGGATGAGGATAAGGGGGTTGTCCATGTCGGCTTCCATGGTCTCCGGATCCGTCACGAAATAGGGAGAGAGATAACCTCGGTCGAACTGCATTCCCTCGACGATTTCGAGGGTCGTTTCGGTTCCCTTGGCCTCTTCGATTGTGATAACACCGTCTTTGCCGACCTTGTCCATGGCGTCGGCGATTAGGTCGCCTATAACCTTGTCGTTATTGGCGGAGATTGTCCCGACCTGTGCGATTTCTCCGGAGCTTTTCACTTCGACAGAGAGTTCCTGCAGGGCGTTGATAACTTCTCCGGTAGCGGCCTCGAGGCCTCTGCGGAGAGCCATAGGATTCACCCCCGCTGTTACATTCTTGATACCTTCGAGGAAGATAGCCTCGGCGAGCACCGTGGCGGTGGTGGTTCCGTCGCCGGCGATGTCGCTGGTTTTGGAAGCCACTTCCTTAACAAGCTGTGCGCCCATATTTTCAAAGGCATCCTCAAGCTCGATTTCCTTGGCGACCGTAACGCCGTCTTTGGTGATATTCGGTGCGCCCCATTTTTTGTCCAGAACGACATTTCTGCCGCGGGGGCCGAGGGTAGCTTTCACCGCGCGCGCCAGCTTGCTGACACCGGATTTGAGCTTATCACGGGCACTGGAAGAATATTCTAATTGCTTTGCCATTTTTGTATCTCCTTCTTACTCAATGATGGCGAGAATATCGGACTCGCCCATTATTAGGAACTTTTCGTCAGCGATCTCGATTTCTGTTCCGCCATATTTGCGGAATAGAACCATGTCGCCGACCTTAACGCTGAGGGCGATAGCTTCGCCGCTGTCGTTGACTTTACCTTTGCCCACGGCGATAACTTCCCCTTCCTGGGGTCTTTCTTTGGTCACGGTATCCGGGATGAATATTCCGCCCTTGGTCTTTTCCTTTTCTTCGGCGGGTTTCACCAGCACTCGATCAGCCAGTGGTTTGATTTTCATCTTTCCTCCTTGTTTGTTTTGTTGTTACTTGTTATAAATCAGTTACTTACATTCTGCTTTAGCACTCTCGCAATCCGAGTGCCAAAATTGATGTTCAATATATCCATGAACCGATTCTTCGCAAGGGATTTTTTTGTTTTTTTTGATCACTACTCTTACGGCACAAATTTCGCTTAGCAGGAAAAAAATACGGCGGGCAGTTTTGCCTTGACTATTAAAGTTATGATGCTTATTATTCACAGTTAAGATGGATAAGTATAATCTTCAAATAATACCACCCCACTCCGGAAAAGTGAAGCGTTTCTCGGTCTCGGACAAGCGCCTTAAATGGATTCTGAGTGGAGTTGGTCTATTCCTGCTTGTGAATTTGCTGGTGTTCGGATTCAATATTTTCCTCTGGGCAAAACATAGCCGGAATTCAGCATCGAAAGTGAATATTGAGAAGCTCGCTCAACAGCTCGAGTTCAACGAGATTCTTGCAGAGTCTCTAAAAACAACTCTCAGCGAGTATTCCGCATTATCGAAAGATGTTAGAGACTTTGCCGATTTGCCGCCGATCCCGGCTGAAAAGTTTTCCTACGGCATAGGCGGACCGCAACTCCCCTCTGACAGTGAACATCTGCTTATGGCAAAATCCCGAAACATCACATATAAGCTGGACTCCCTGATAAACGCCGCGAAAACCGAGCGTGCGGCCCTAATCGAGACCCGCGAAGTTTTCGAGGCTAATAAGAAACGTTATGCCAATACGCCCTCGATTAGCCCCATGCAAGGCTACATCAGTTCCGGGTTCGGCAAACGGCTCGATCCCTTCACCGGTGTTTGGAAGATGCACGAAGGAATCGATATCTGCGCTCGAAAGGGGACACCGGTTTATGCCACTGCCGACGGGAGAGTATCCTTCGCAGGATGGTATCACGGCTATGGAAAGATGATCAAACTGTCCCACCTGGGCTACGAAACTCGCTATGGCCATCTGAACGACATCAGCGTAAAACCGGGCGAACGGGTTCAGCGCGGAGAACAAATTGGGACATGCGGCAACACAGGTTACACTACGGGAGTCCATCTTCACTACGAAGTCCGACTTGGCGGAAGGCCGGTAGATCCAAAACAATACATCTACCCCGATGTTGTTCTCGATTAACCTAACTCCTTTGACCTAATCCCCTTCTATTTTTTCTATCCAATCTCTTATCTCTTCGGTTCGGAAGGCGATGTTTCTAAGGGCGATTTCGTAGTTATGAAGCGCTTTATCGAAAAGGCCGAGTTCTTCGTAAATAACTCCGGCAAGAAGATTTGCGATGAACATGCGGTTGTTCACTTCGCGGGATTTCAAAAAAAGTTCGGCGGATTCAAGCTTGTTTCCAAGGTCATATTCGACAAGGGCGAGATTATATATCGCCCAGAAATTCTGTGGATCGGCGGCGATAGCCCGTTCAAACTGGACTTTGGCATCAACCGGATTCCCCAAAAGATAGAAAAGTGCGCCCTTATAGACCCAGAGATTAGGGTCGATTTCGATATTCAGCAGGGAATCCACATAACCGAGGCCGTCTTCCCATAGAGTCGAGTCTTCCATAATTCTCGAAAGACGGATTGATTCTTGCCATCGAAGAGGGAGTTTTGTCTCGCCCCCGGGGGATTTCGATATAGCGGTCAGCACCGATTCGGCATGGAAATATTCACCGTATGCCAATGCGTCGTAATATGGTGCAATTGCGGTCTCGGAAGTGATATTCACGGAGTTATCGGCGTAAAACACTCCGATTCCCCCCTCTGGAAACAATGCACGGACATTAAAAATCGCTTCACCCTGATAAAATGGCGAAAACCTACCCATATCCGTAACTATTTCCAGTGCCCCCGGCTTGGAAACCAAAGACTCTCCCGGTGAGATGTAAACTGACCCAAACAGTTCCCTCAATTCATCGATTTCCTCAAGAGCAACGCTCGTCTCTATTTCGCGGCCAAAGGTAACATTGGACTTCACTCCGAGGATTATAGCATCGCTTCCAAGAAAATGGCCGACTTTAACCGTATAGTAGTGGTGCCAATTCTCCACTGACTGAACTTCGGAGAAATTCATCCAGAGCTTTGCGGCGTTAATGTCATTTGGAGCGGATGCCACGCCTCTGTGGGCAAGCCTGAAGGCTTCGAATGCCTTGTTCAGAGTTTTTGATTCCTCGGTAGCAAGGTATTCCATCGTAAGGACAATACCGAAATCATCGTAGATTTGACTCTCAAATTCTTCTGGAGCTCTCTTGAGAGCATCCCTGAGAAGTTCGTTAGATTTGTCGAAGGCGCCACGTTTGGCCAGCAAAATAGCATAATCCCCAATCGCTCGATAGTCATCGGGGTTTATGGTCAAATGCTTTATGAAAAGGGATTCAGCAACATGGAAGCAGTTGTCGGAGCTGAGAATTCGAGCGAGATCGGCATTATATGTCTCCTCCATTCCTTTCTCGAAATGAGCAAGATACACATATAAAATTGCCGAAATCTGGTCATTATTCGAATACGAGCTATTAATTAAGTCCGGCAGGGCTTCTGGAACACCCATCTCATTATAATAGCTTCTGGCGGCGGTCTCTGCGGATTGGAGGAATCTATGGGAACAGATTCCCTCGGTCATATCGATTAGCTGTGCAAAAAGGGGGGCTGTTAAAACAAGCCCCCCAAGAATAATGATTAGTGCAGAGATAGGAAATTTATTTGGGAGAATACGCATTATCCCATGCGCCTTTTAGTATTTCGACCGCATCTTTTCCGGCCACATATACTGTTGCATCCGGGCCTCTGCCTACTTGCCCCATAGCAACAGGCGAAACTACTTCCCTTGAAACGAGACCGATTGAACCAAATTCAGATGTGTATTTGTAAACCTGATTCGATGCATAATCGGCAACATAGATAAAGTTGTCCTGATCGACGTAAATTGCCGTCGGGCTTCTTTGCTCGGGGAGTTCGATTTCTTCCACAAGATCGCCGGTAAGGGTAAACACGAAGACCTTGCCGAGAACGAGATCGGTTACGAGGAGGTTGTTATCCGTGTTTCTAACAGCTATGTCCATCGGATGCTCGAGAATTCCGTCGCCGATTTCGCTTCTGTAGTTGACGCCTTCGAAAACGACAACTCGTGCGTTTCCAGAATCGACGATATAGTATCTTCCATCGTGGACTATAGCTCCGGCGGGACGGATTAACTTCGAACCGCCGTAGGATTCTCCCTCGACCGCGATTGGCTGAACATCTCCGCCGTCGGAGGTCGTAATTTTCACCTGACCGCGTCTGCCGTCGACTACCAGAATATAATCGCCATCCAGAGCGAGGCCGTTTACCGAGGCGACCTGAATATTCTCATACGGGATTGACCCGATAAGACCGCCGCCCGGCTGACGCCTGAATATGGCACGTTTAGCGTTGTTCGCTACGACTACATTATCGGCGTTCGTTGCTACTGCCATCGGCTGTTCAGTGTCGCTGAGAGATGAGCTTCTCATATACCGCACGGCCTTTTTCAGAGTCAGAACGACATCCTGTTCTTCCGTAATCGATATGGACTCCTCGAACATATAATAGCCCTTGATATCCAGTTGGATATCATGGGTGGCTCTGCTCAGAGTGGCGCGGTATCTATCAGAGCTGATCTTCTCGGCAAGTTCTGTGTCGCCGTCGATAACAAGAGAATGCTCACCTGTAATAGATTTTCCGTCCGTGCCCTGAACAACGAATTCGACAGAAATCGTGGTCTTCGGGGGGCCGTCCGGAAGAAGATTGTCCACTGAGAAGAAGGTTTTGCCCTCGGAAATCTTCTGCCAGAGCAACATGCCTTCCGTTCTAAGTTCGTCCATCTGGGCTTTTGCGTCGGCCAAAGATTCATATGTAATTGGTGAACCAATTGGAGTTAAACCGCCGGTTTGGGGCGGAACATTGCCCGCACATTCGAGCCGGTCGAAAACCGCCTGAGATTTCAGGTGCCATGTATCGCTTCTGGGAGTGCTGGCTGTTACCTTCTTGAGATATGTTCCTCTGGTAACACAATTTGTGTTCGCCATGCCGTAAACGTATGCCGGTCTGATATGTTTATCTTTGAGAGAGTTCAGGGCACTCTGCGCCTGATCCCTTTCCTCGATATTGAGATATCCGATTCCAATAGCGTATGCGCCTTCTGTTTTGAGCGGGGCATTTACTGCGCCCAAAACACCCTTGGCTTCGTTCATCGTGCTACTGGCTTCATCTCTGGATTCGAGAGCGGTCGCTTTTTTGATAAGAGCAACACCCTCGAGGAACCTCGCTTCGTTACGAACACCGCCATCGACACTGGAATTATCGCCGACGTGTTTAAATAGGCCATGAGCAAGTCCCACATCTCTGAGTCTCGCTTGTCCAGCTTGACGGTTAGCTTTTTCGAGGAAATAGCGTCCGAAGTTAAGATATGCCTTTGCATCTTTAGGCAATTCAAGGTCGGTCATTCTCAATCTGGTGATAACCCTGTTTATGTCGCTAATGCCGGCTGTAAGACCTTCCTGGACGTCGATAATCTGAATTCTGACCTGCGCCTGATCGATAATCTCCTGAGGGAGATACCTATAATATGCTCCACTGCTGGAAGTAAGTGCCTGATAAGATACTTTGGCTTCCTGAAGCATCGGGGCAAGCTCTTTGAGGGTGGCTTCCCAGAAGATACATTCCGCTTCTCTGAATTTGGCGTCGGCCCTGATGATGGACTCTCGTGTGGAGCCGCCCGCTTTTGACAGCACACTTGAGAACTGGGTAGCGGCCTGCGGGTAGTTGTTCGCCTGTTCCAGAGCTTCGATGTATTTAACCCAGCCTATCCAGTAGTTTGCCATCATGGATTGAGAAGCGAGGGGTTGCCAGTTACGAACGGCGGCGTTACTGAGATCGACTCTTCCAGAGAAATACTGAAGGAGAATGGTATTTGCGGCCATTACATCCCGCTCGGTAGCCCACTGCCCGGAAACGGACATATCGGAAATCGAACCCTGAACCGATATAAGCTGGCTTGTCTCGCCGGCGGCGCCCTGGGCAATCATCGTATTATAAAGACTGAAATCGATGTAATTCTTCACTTCGGCCCAAGCACCGATAGAGCCTTTAGCAGACTGGATTCTCGCTACGGCTGTATTAAGCTCGCTCAGGATAACATCGTCTCTGCTTTGGTTGGAGAGATTCTTCTCTTCCCATTCGTCGGGCGAAACCTGCATATAAAGACGGGCGAGATAATAGTGGGATTCGCCTTCCATGAGCCTTGCCATAACAGCGATTTTCTCATCCTGCGCGCTCGTCATCTCGGAGAAATATTCCGCGGCGGATGTCAAATCGCTCTTGGACGATCTCTGTTCCGAAACGTCGTAGAGTTTGATTACGCCACGCATAAACAATGAATATGCCGAAAGATATTTTGCCCTTTCGATTTCCTGAGCCATCTCGGACTTAGATTCTTCGAGGGCAGGGTCTTCGAGGAAGTCGCGGAAGTCGCCGTATGCTTCGCTGAGCTTTCTTATGCGAATATTCTCGGCCTTTGCCAGCTGATACTGCCTGAAAGACGAAAGCCCTCTGCGGTATTTAGCGTCAAGATAGAATCTTCCGAGTTTTTCGATGTTCGTGAAAGCCGTAGCCGCCTCGATAAAGGCATCGGATGCTTGTTCGAGAACATCTGAATCCTCGGCGAGTTTGCCCCAGTAGTATTTTGACAATCCGCGAAAGTATTTCGCCTGGGCTTCTTCGCTGGGATTGACAATTCCGGACAGGAATTCGTCGGCGAGTCTTGCCGCATCTTGGAAATACATCTCAGCCTGGTCTTCGTTGCCAGCCTTAAGGGCATCTGCACCGGCTTCGTATGCCGCATTTATAGAACCTATGTTGGCCTCGGCGGAGCTGAAGGTAGAGCTTGGTGCAGATTCTTCATCTGCGGTCTCTTCGGCAGTTTCTACTGCAGTTTCAGGAATTTCGCCAACCGGGTCTGTTTCTTCGGCCTCTTGAGCGATGAGAACGACGCCTACTAATAGTAGCATCATCAGCGCGATTTTAATAATATCTCTCATCATAGCCTCTCTCGTTATAGAACGTTAATTTTTAATACTTACAATTTTTTCAAAAGACGCCCGCCCCGAAAGACGGGCGTATGATTTATCGAATTTCTCCTAAAACGACTTTGTTGAACCCGTATGCGGCGACCAGCTCCTTAGCTTCGCCGAAACGAGGCATGCTTTGGTTAGCCACTCTATCGGCAAGATTCGCTCCGGTCAAATCGACCGTTACACGGCTTCTTGCCATCTCGACTTTGACTTTCATTCTGCCAAAGCCCCATCGGGTATATGTCCAGCTCTTAATGATTGCGATAACTTCGTTGTCGAAGTTCGGGTCGAGGGTATTAGACTCGATAGTCGCACCAATAACCGAGCTTTTCACATTGTATGACACTACGAGCGGTTGTTCTACCACACCGTATTTCTGTTGCAGTTTTGAGAAATCGATATACTGCGTCGCATTACCGACTTTGAAAATCGGTTCCGGCGGCGGCTGATATTTGATAACGATGTTACCATATCCGCCGCGGAAAATGATTTTCGGACCATCGGGCGTTTCGAAAAAGCTCTCGCCTTCGGTTCCCTTTTTACATCCTGCGGAGAAAATCAGAGGCAGAATCAGCAGGGAAAACACCAGAATGGTGATCCATTTTGGTCTATTCACTTACCTCACCTCCCTGATATCCGCCCTCAGAGTTCCAAGGGTGCCGTCCAGCCAGGCAATTTTTGATATTCCGATATTGTATAAGATCGAGTGAACCTTCACCACTTCGCCATAGGGCGTATCTCTCGATGCTCGCACGATCACCTTGATATCCTGCTGATTAAAGGCTTCCTGGAATTTGGCTCTCAAGCCTGATTCCTCATACCATAGGCCTTTATTCGTAGCAACGGTGATAATACTTTCGAGGGCATAAGGATCCCCAAGAAAGCGTCTGCTTCTGTCGATTTCGTTTTTGTAGAACTCCGCGGCGGCCGGAGTGCCGTCGAGAAGCATGTAACCATAGACATCTCCCTTAAAGGGGACTTTGATTACTTGCACCAAATGCGAAACCTCAGAACTTCCCTGACTGGGTGTAGCAAGGGACATATTGCCCTCCACCTGAGGTGCAGACTTAACAGCGGGCAGAACGCTCATGGTAACGATGAAGAATATCATGAGCTGAAATATGATGTCGATCATCGGAGTCAGGTCTTGGCTTTCGAGTTCTGATTGTTTTCTCATATGCTTTACCCTCCTCTCGATTCTCTTGCAAGTTTGGCGAATCTGAAGAACACCTGATTGATGCGGAGTTCTTCGTCATCGTGATAACAAAGGTTCATTACATCGAGCACATAGCCATAGGGCATATATTTTGTGGCACGCATTTCGACCCTCGGAAGCGGTTCGCCGAACATCCGGCTGTCGCTCATCCGTTTGGTCAATTTGCCATATGCATCATCCCACGAAAATGGGCCGGCGGTTCCGAGACTGTCCTTGTTTGCCTCTTCGACGGAGGGGATGTCATTTGTAAGGAGATACACCATAAGGTCACCTCTTACTTTGTCTTCCTCGTCGTCGGCAACATGGATAAGCAAAGTCCCTTCAGTAATTGCAAGAGCTTCACCAAGGTCGGTCATACCGGGAAGTTCGGGGAGATTTTCCTGCTCTTCACCTTCCTGAGCTGCGGTGGACTGCTGTTGCACCGTCCCCAGGGCCATCGTGACCATGAAGAAGATCAGCAACTGGAAGATGATGTCGATCATGGAGGTCCAGTCGGCACTGGGCATTGAATCCCCTCTTGGCTTTGCCATGGTTTACCTCCTTGAACTACGCTCGATTAAGTATCTCGATTAAGACTTCTTCCCACTTCGAGAAGATCATATCTGCTTTTCCACGATAATAATAATACATTAACATGAACGGAATACCAAACATAAGCCCTAAAATCGTGGTAATTAGAGCCTGCTGAATACCGCCCGCGAGTTTCTCGACGGTTTCGGCCATCTGGGCGTCCGGGTTTTCGCGCAACTGCGCCTGAATTCCCATAAACGCCTTCTGAATGCCCTGAACCGTTCCAAAGAGACCGAGCATAGGCTCGATTGAGCCGAGAGCCCAAAAGCCGGTGATAGTCCAGCCTTTGATCTCGTCGATTTCTTTATAAGCCGTGTTTTCGGTCGCACGGTCCATTTCCTGGCTTGCCCACCAGTTGTTCCTATTTGCACGCTGGTTTTCGAGGGCGGCAAGAAGGACTCTGGGGAACGGATATTCGAGAGGTTTCTTCTTCAGTTTGATTCCGGGAACACCGTTTTTACAGACGTCGATAGCCTGCTCGATGGCCGGAAGGCCTTCTTCGACCCACATACGCTTTTTGACTTCTTCCTGTTCCTGCATGCTGGCCTTGATGAAGTCCTCGGTCGAATCCCAGTAGCTCGGGTCCTGAACCATAGCCGCCATAGCGCGCGACCAATACTTAGCTACTTCTCGGGCATAAACATTGCCTTTTTCCGAAAGGTGATCGGTTTTCCCGACACTGTCGAAAGGCAGAGCCGAATAGAGGAATCCGGGTTTGTTGGGCGGGAAGACATTAGCAAAGCGAAGTCTGAACCATGTAATCGGCCATAGGACCAGGATGCCTATAAGACCGAAAGCGATAATGAAGTATGTCTGCCATCCACCGTATTTGAGAACGAATTTTATCCAGTTGATAATGCCTTCGTTATCGTCTCCGGTGCCGGAGGCAGGCTTTTCGTGTTTGTAAACGGTTCCGGCCGCGAAATCGTCTCTATAATTCAGAGGCGGATTTACGAGGCGAACACGAGCAACATAGAATTTTTCGAAATCGAGATCGCGAACAGTCGCGCTCAGTTCCGATGTTTCTTCCGACTTAATGACATTTGAAAAAGCTGAGTCGGTTGCTACTTCGACACGGTAAGTATAATCCACATTCTGCGGATCTATCGCTTCCCAGTCGCCATAAGTTGTGCCCCTGCGGTCTCTCGCTTTTTTCTGGAAGATCTCCCAGCTCATGTTCAACATGAAAGCTTCGTCGGTCTTCTCGAATTCAGCGGCAGAGGTATGAAGCCATACCGAGTCAAGCTCTCCTGGAGCCTGCGCGTAAACCGGTGTGGCAATCGCGATAATCGCGAGCAATGCAGCGAGCATCGTGGTTGTTGCGATGCACCTGAGATTCATTTGCTCCTCCTTGGTTCTGTTATGATTTAGGTTTAACATGTTAATAATCCTAAAGGGTATCTACTTTAGCCCTCATTCTGCGGGCGTTTTCTTCGTCGCCAAGCTCTTCGTAGCATATTGCGGCTTTCTCCGCGGCCTCTCTACGTTTCTCGATAGACATCTCCGGGTAGAAGATAAGAACATCGAGATAAAGTCCGAGGGCTCTGCGAATTTCCTTCGCATCGCCGCCGGCGGTGTTGAATATGAGATCCGCAAGAAGAACAGTGGCCTCGTCCACAACCGAGTTGTCCTTGTATTTCGGGAACATCGGGTATGAAACTCTCTCACCGTTTTCGTCGTAGAAACCACTTGCGTAACTATTTATCAATGTTTCGAGGTTGGCTTTCGCCTCATCCTTGTTCGAATCTCTCATCAGAAGCGCGCTACGGTAAAGAGCAAGAATCTTAACCGGCGAATCGCCGGTTCTACCCGCTATGCTCTTATATGCACTGAGAGCCTCTTCGGTCTCGCCCAATTCTTCCTGAGTTCTGGCAAGGTCGAACTGAAGACGGACATCATACTGCACGCTGTCGCCGCCCGCCGAAATCAGGTTCTCGATGAGAGTCTTGGTTTCGGGCTCGAAGCCTCGTGCCATGCGGGTTTCCGCATACATATAATGGGTCTTCTGGTTGAAGATCGTCCTGGCAAGGCTGTCCGTAACAACTGTAACCGGCCAATCCGAGCCGTATTTGCCATAGTATGCTTCGTTGAAGAACGGATAAATATCTGCTAAGCCGGGCTCAGCTTCTAACGGCGCGTTATATGCCTCATCCTCGAAACGGCAGAAACCGTATATAAGGTTGGCCTTCGCGCCCGTGTAGCCACGTTTGGACATATGCGGTTCTATCGACGACAACTGCGCACAAGGGTCTCCTTCGAGATCCTCGAGCTTGGTCATTTCCTCGCCGAGGAGGGTCAAAGACACCCTTGCGTAGTTCATACCGAGCGGATTCATAGCTCCGCCGGCATAGTCGAGTCTCGGGTAAGTTCCCGCGACCCTTCCGGCGATGTTGTCTATCATGAATCCAAGGCCGAATGTAACCTCGGGCTTCATAACATCGAATCCCGCGCGAACAAGAAGCCAGCTGTATGTGTATTCTGCGCCTATTTTCGGAGAAATTCCCCTTCCGGAGACCATCTCGCCGTCGGCGGTAACATACAGATCGCGCATAAGCCGGTATCCCAAACCGGCGCGAATGGTCATCGGATATGGTTCGCCGGCGATTTCGCCAGCGCCCAGATTCTGCACAACAAGAGCCGCGCGGTATTTGAACATGATATCTTTCGAGATAATACCGACATCGAAACCGCCCAGACCTGCGGCGGATTCGTCGCCCATATTCTTCATTACGTATTTTCCGGTGAGACCGGCGTAGAATCTATTCTGCATGAACGCACGTCCCCAACCGAGCATAACTACCGACTCGCCGTAATTGAATTCGTCGGTTGGGCGGTTGAACTCGTCGCGTCCGTCGATTTTGGCAACGCCCTCGTTGGCGAAACCGATTCCAAAGCCGCCGAGATTCCCGATAGGAATGGCGAAACTGCCGTATTCGAGACGGCTGTCAACATAGCCGACGCCGTGCATAAGATGCAGTTCCCATCTACCGAGTTTTCCGAGTCCGGCTGGGTTCCACGCGAGGCCGTCGCCGCCGGTGGGCATCACGGTATATGCGCGCCCCATAGCGAAACTTCTCGCGCCGATTCCGCTACGCATGAGCTCTCCGGCCTGTCCGGCACTGCCATCCTGCGCGAAAGCCGCGCAAGCTATCAGGGTAAGTATTAGAGTTGCGATTGCTATTCTGTTAGTGTATCTCATCGCTACTCACCCCCTTTCCAGACTGCTATCTTGCGTTTGAAGATTTCTCCTCCCGTCTCGACGATTGCGATATATACACCGCTCGCGATCTTGTCTCCCTGGCCGTTTTTGCCGTCCCAGAGGACATCGAGAGCTTTACTATTGGATTCGGCGGTCTGAGTCTTGTTCCAGACGAGGTTGCCGTAGTTATCGTAAACATTCACCTCGATGGTTTCTCCGGCTTCGATTCCCTTAACCCTAATGAACGTCGGCTCGACGTCCGGATTGAAGGGGTTCGGGAAGTTGGAGATGGTCAAATCGTCGAGGTCGATTACGATTGCGGGGCGTTTCGTCTGCGCGGCCGCATTTTCTGCTCTATCCAGGAGTTTCGCCCAGAACTGACGGGCGTCCTGACGGATGCTTCCAGAGGGCGAAGTATCCTCGGTGATGTATGGCTCTTCGCTGACTTCGTATGTTGTCCAACCGATGGAACCATCGCTCGAGACGGAGTCGAAGTCGCACCGGACGGCGTTAACCGTGAAGTCAGCATCTTCGGCGATGAAGATCGAGCCGATTTCGTAATTATCGCTACAACCCGTAGCCATAAGACCGATGAGATGGCTTTCAGTGTAATTCGGGTCGCCGGTTTCAAGGTCGTAAGCGATGATATTGCCCACGGTCGGTATTTGTGTATCGAGGATAATCGAATCCATCTCGACCTGGGATACATCGATGCCGTAACGAACCTGAGCATAAACGAATTTCATGCCGTTGGCGCTGGAACCGAGCCTGTAGTATCCGTTTTCGCTGTATGGCATCCAGCTTCCGAGGGCGGTGGGTGATTCGCCGAATCTCATCTCGCTGGGCGGATTGGCTATGTCGATAATCGTCATCACCGCAAGGCCGCCGGTGTATTCGGGGTCTTCGATGTCGTTGCTGTCAACCACTGTGAACCCGAAGGATATGGTATCCGGTATGACCAAAAGGTCGGCGGTCTTCATCTCGCTGGGGTTTCCGGCGGAGTCGATTGCCACGACATTCAGGTCGTAATGAACATCCGGCACGAGTATCTCGGCGAGTTCGCTCGGGAACGCCGCGTTGAAGATGTCCGCATCGTCCGTGTCCCAGGTGTCGTCGTAGGTGGTGCAATGGAGATTATCCATCACCTGCCAGCAAACTTTCCAGAGGAACCCGGGGCCGGGATCATCGGTGAAGTAAATCGGCAGAGAGTAAGGTCTCGGCGTAGTGATACTATCGGATTGCTCCATGGAATATATATCGAGGAAATCGAAATCCGGAGCCTGAGTATCGTAGCCGCCGTTGATTGTAATCATGCTGTTTTCGTCGAACACATTGCCCCAGTTGCCCGCGTCGTCGCGAAGCTGGGCGGTGATGTCTTTGCGTCCCTCGGTTTCCGTATCGATAATCAGCGGAATGCTATCCGATCTGTAGGCAAGGCTAACTGCGCCTTCAACGGAATCGATATTGAAATCGATGGGTTGCCAGAGTTCGAGGTCGATGCCGCCGTAGAAGCGCATGCTGTCCGTGCCGCATCCCTCGTCGTATTCGCTGGGAATATTGGCGAAGATGTAAGCTTCGTTGGACCATCCAAGGGCCGCCTGGAAAACCGTCGGGAAGTTATCCGCCGAGGTTGTGTCCCAGATTTCGAATCCGGCGTCCATTTCCGGCGCGGTCTGGTCGAGGTAGATGGTATCGACGTCCATGGGACTGACGATATTGCTGACTGAAAGGAGCCAGCCATAGACTACCTTCTCCCCTTCGCCGGTGCTCAGGGTGAAATCGACCGTTTCCGAATAGGGCAACCATCTGGAATCTCCAACTTCAGGGTCGTCGCCGGCGGTTTCGGTAAGGATATACTGCGCCGCGGGGGTGCTTCCGACGGGAACGTAAAGATCCGCACCGACAGTGCGCTCATTAGTGCAATTGGCGTTCCTCGGGTCGCTGTCCAGATCGAAGAGGGTAAGTTCGAGTTCCATCCTCTTATTGAAGAATATCTGATTTTCTGCGACTCCGGAGATGTTGCCCGCGCGGTCCATGAAGACAGCGTAAACTGTTTTAAGGCCGCCGGTAGCAGTATCTTGAAGAACATAGGAGTTTCCTACTTCGTAATAACGGCTACGTATAGACCGTATTCCACCGGGATAAACACCGAGGTCTTCGAAGATGGCTATATAATAAGGATCTCTGACGCCGTCGTCCCCGAAGGCTTTTATCGTGATATTCGGGTCATCGGTGTATTCCATCGAAGCCATTTCATCGTCCCAGAGCTGAATAGAATCCAGCACAGGAACATAGGTATCGAGGACTATGCCGAAATTATCGGGGATAACCTCAGAAGACCAGTTGCCCGCGGAGTCCTGAATTGCGCCCCAGACTTCGTAGTTGGCATCGACATCGGGAAGGTCGAAGTTGACCATGGGCGGGGTCGGGAAACCGCCGATGCTGAGGGTGTCCGTTCCGCCGGAGATTGTGAGATTGTAGTAGTATATTCCCGTTCCCGGATGGGCAATATCTCCGCCGGTGTCGGTCGGGTCGAGGAAACTGGCTTTGATTGTGGGGTTGTTCGTCCAGCCGGTATCAGCCACGTCCGCCGGAATAGACGGTTCGATGGCGGTCGTTATATCGAGCACATTGAAAGTGCTGATATTCGGCGGCTGAATGTCGAGTTCGATTGCCGCAGTGTCCTTTGTAGTATAAACTCCGCCGGCGTATTCCGTCGCGCCGCGGACTGTGATGTTATGCCAGCCGTCGATTCTCTCAAGAAGACCGTAGATTGTAACCACAGTGTCTTCGCCGGGGGGATCCGGAACCCAGAAGAAAGTATCCGGCGGGGTAAGCATCGAACTGCCGTCCCAAACGAGGATGGAGTCAACGCCGTCGCCGTAACGGATCGTAATTTCTACGAGGGTCGTATCGGTATATCTTCCGGTGGTATCCGGGCCGTCGATGTCCTTCATGCGGAGGATTTCGACAAATCTGTTTCCTGTTATATATCTGATAGAATCGGAAGCCTCGACGCTCACGTTGCCCGCGCTGTCGCGGACGACTGCGTAGAGGGTCATCCAGTCCATATCTGAGAAACCGGTGAAGGTGTAGCTATAATCGCCGTCAACGTCCAGCCAATCATCTTCATCGATGGCGTCCAGGTCGCCGATGTTCTGTGTGAAGTAAATTCCGCTGACCGTTCCGCCCGCGGGATCGACTTCGGCGATGACATCGACGGTAAGCGAAGTCGTCGTGTCCGAGGAAACATCCGGGGTAAGGCGATTTTGAAGCTCGATGGGAGAGAAAAGTAAGGGTGCCTGAGTATCGAGCTCTATCTGCCCCTGATGCATGTTCGAAACATTGCCGGCGTGGTCGATGAGCCTGAGATAGGCATCGCGAACACCGTCGGGGCCTGGTGCGGAAGTCCAGTAGTATGGCTCCGCGCCATAAGCGAAGTCATCGAGGTCGGAGGTGAATGTCGGGTTCGATGCCGCTTCGACCGTCTCTATTCCGCTGGCGTAGCCGTCGCGGGTCGGATCGTCGGGAGAAAGGGCTTCGACGTGAACTACAGTCTCGTTTGTCCATCCGCTCATAGCGGGAACATCGTACCGGCTTGGGCCGGTAGTGGTGTCGCTGACATCTACGCCGCCGAAAGTAGGTTTCTCCGTATCGACGTTGATTGTCCAATCCCAACCTGCGGCTCCCTCAACATTGCCTGCGGAATCTTCGAATGTTGAACGGAGATTGTAAACTCCGTTAACCGTGGGCGTGAAGGAGAAGAAGCTGTCAACATCGGTTCTGCCGTAGAAGTGCAGGGTATCGATGAAGTGGGAATGTCCCGTGCCGTGGTCGGTATCGAGATAGGCCGCGAAAACGCCGCTGTATGTGTCGTTTCCGGTGAAGTGAACATCGATGCCGCCCGACCAACCATTATAATATAGAGGAAGGGTGGTCGTGTCGATTTCGCTGGAGGGATCTTCGTCGTCGATGCGTGTCCAGGCCATGTGATAATGAGTTCCTACTCCGGGGACGAAGCCGTTGCCGAGGCTGTCCCATCCGGCTACGAAGAAGTAGTAAGGTCCATCGCCCCAAATGGCGTCGGAATCGAAATGGAACTGGCCCTCGTAATAGACAACAGTGTCCGTTGCTTCCGCCGGAACATCTGAGCCGTAACGAACCCACGGGCTGTCGATTTCGGCTTTGTAGTAAAGCACGGCGCTGTCGATTCCCTCGCAAACATAGTCCCGCACACGATAGTCGAGGGTGCAGACACTTGTATTTGTCCAGGTAGTCAGGGTGTCGATCCATCCCGATGGCGGCGCGGCGTCCTGAGCGCTACAGTAAGCGATCGACCAGTCGGAGAACCCGTAATCCGGGCCGTCCAGCCAGCGATAACGCACTTTGTAACAGTAACGAACGCCGGAAACCAGCGGGTCGTCCGCAGGGCCAAGGTCGCCTGAGCCTACCGGGTAAGCGTAATCTACTCCGAAACTGTCTCCCCATTCCTCCGCGACATCTTCCATCATGAAGATAGAGATATCGGAGGGACCGAGGGTGTCCGGAATATCAGGCCATGTGGGGAAGCCGGTTTCCGACTCCATAACCCAGATTTCCCATGCTGTGGTGATTCCGGGCACGGAAGCCGGGGGGCTCCACATTATCGTGTTCGTGTAACCAGCCGTATAAGCCGGCTCTGGCGACATTATAGGCGGTGCTTGAGCTAATGCCATTCCTGCGATTACTAAAACAAGCAACCACGCAGTTTTTGGTGTTTTTTTAAATCTCAAGGCTCGCTCCTTATTTGAAATAGTCATTTCTTCGAACCTCGTATTACTTTAACAGAAGCATACGCCGCGTCTCGACGAAGCTTCCGGCTGTCATTCTACATAGATAGAGGCCGCCGGGCATCTCCCGGCCGGTTTCGTCAACACCGTGCCACTTGACGCTGTGGCGGCCGGCGCTGAATTCGCTATCGACAAGTCTCGCGACCTGTCTTCCGTTCAAATCGTAAATCTCGATACTCACATCCGAGGCTTCCGGCAGGGAGAAAGGTATCTCACATGTCGGATTGAACGGATTCGGGAAGACGGGGTCGAGGGCGAAATCGTTCGGAAGAGCGTCTCCCGCGACGATTTTCGCATTTCCGATAACGCTGGCGTATCCCACAGTGCGCATATCGATGGATTTGCCATCCGCGATGAGGGTCAAACCTTCCAGGGGAACCGACTTCGGATCCCAGCTGAGATCGGTAAGACGCGGAAGGGTGATAACCCATTCGCCGTCCGGCCTGATACTCCTCGAATATCTGTAGCCGTCGTTTTCGACAATAACGGCTGAGGTTTCACCATAGGGCGAAGGAGGCGGAAGCGGCGTATCGAGCCTATCCAATCCGATTTCCGAATAGGGAGAATGGCCGATGCTGAGGGTTTTATCTCCGGCCGCAATTCTCAGCTCCCAATCCACGAAGATGTTGTCCGGGGCGAATTTCGTAACTGCCATTCCCGGCTCGCTGTAGAAATCTCCGGCACCGTGAGCAAACAGCCAGTATCCATTGCCGCTTTCGAGGCCATCGACTGGAGTGTATTCCGCAACAGTCGCGTCCCAGCCCCAAAGAAGGCTTACGTCCGGGAAGGTGTAGCCCATGGGCACGGTATCGTATGCCGCGCCGACAGTCCACCAGCCGCTTTCGGACATCGTCTCTTCGATGCGGGTGATTGGAATTCCGGAAACCACATAGTCTGTAGGAACGGGAATTAGCATCCAATATGCCTTGCCCGCCTCGAGATTATCCACCGTCTCATATTCGCCTGCGAAGTGGTTCCACTGGAAAACACCCTCGTTGCCCGGGAAGAGGACGTGGCGGTTAGTATTGCCCGGAATAACCGGCAAACTAACCAGATTCCACCCGGAGGCGCAATGAATGGTAAAGCTGGTCATGATGATTTCGGGTATTCTATATTCAAAGACCGAAGACCAGCCGCTGTGGTTGGTGGGTGTCCTTGTGTCGCGGGAGTGCATCGTGAAGTAATGCCTCGTGCCGCCGATGAGGTCCTCGATGGGGAAAGTCGCGCTGAGGCCTGAGCCCACATTTACTTCGACACGAAGCAAGGGGTCGGGAGACCAGAGTCCGGTCAAACTCGCCGAATGTCTCATGGTGTATCTGTTCGAGATATGCCCGGGTCCCGGATCCGTCCAGTAAACGGTGAAGGAATCGAGATATGGGCTAACAAGAACAGTATCGACAACTGGCGCCAGCGGAGGATGGAAGTCCATTCCATCGGGTCCCGGAAGTGTCGGGAAGAAGCCCTGAGCGCCGGTGGTGTTCATATGACCGAGGGCATCGTAGGGGACAACCTTGTAAACGTTGTCGTGCCAGTTATTGTCGGGAACCGGCGACATGTCGTAATATTCGCTCGCGGTAGGATCAAGGTCGGCTATTTCCGAGCCAAGAACTCCAACTGCATCCGAGCGGTATATCTTGATTCCTTGAAGACCGATGCCGGCGTCTGTGATAGCTCCGACGTCCCAGGTAATTCTTATCTTCACCTCGTCAACATCAGTGGCGATAGAATGCATGTAATCTATTCCGACTGTTGTTGGCGGCGTGTTATCGAAAGTAGTGCTGAGAGTGGGAACGCCCCATTCCGAATGGTTCAAGTTCGCGTCGATGAACTTGGCGCGGAAATAATATGTATTCTCGTGAGCACTATAAAGTGTGAATTTGAGAGTATCCCAATCGGAACAGGCCGGAGAGCCGAGATTCTCGTAACTCCAAACCGGAGGACCGTCCGCAGGAGCCATAATCGGCAGAGGGCCGGTAGTATTATATCCGATGCTGAAATCGGCGCTTCTCGCCCATTCGATTACCACTTCTTCGGCATCGCAGAATGTTGTATCGATGAACATCACGACGATGCTGTCGGTAACGTATTCCGGGAAATCGAGGGTAACCGGCCATGGGGCGCCAACACCCTTGTCCACACATGCGGTGTCAATCTGTCCGCCGATGTAGGGGCAGGTAAACCAGCTGACATTTCCGGCGGAATCGAAGGGGCAGACCACGTAATAATAGCAAGCATTATCTTCGAGATCGATTATTGAATCCGTCGGGCCGTCATCCTGGAACTGATAGTGAGGATTCGTCGGATGAACTGGATATTCATGGAGGATGTAGCCCATAAGAGCATCTTCCCATCCTATCGAGGGATCGGTGCCTTCGTCCAGAACATCGCCCCATTCGGTATCGGGGACTCTGAACAGGTAATATCCCATAGTTCCCGAACCGCAGTCGTTTTCCGGATAGTGAGTGAACTGAACGAGAATGCCCTCTTCGCCGAGAGATGTCGCGGCCATGCTATCGGGACAGTCCGGAGGACGATTGTCATTTGTGGACATAACGCGGAAGGAGGTCAAGTCTGTCCATTCGTGAGTGTAGCTTCCTATCTCGCGAACGCGTGCGCTGAAGACATATGTCTGGCATGTATCAGTATTCCAGAAATAGCTTCTGCTCATAGTCCACTCGGAAAACTCCGAAGTTGTCGTATCTATTGTAGGAACGCCGCCAAAATAGTCGACCACCGTCTTGCGATATTGATATTCAAGATCGGGACGTCCGGAACAAAGGACGTCATCGATGCGAACGGTGATTCCGCTTCCCATGTGGTAACGCGGCAGGGTTGTGAGATATGAACACGGGGGCGTTGTCGGTTCGGCTTGAGCTCTACCTATAATAGTGTTGTTCTCCGAACGGCGAATCCATCCCGCTTTATCGACTGGGACTATTTTGTAGAAGAATCTTGCGCCTGCGCTGACTGAATAGTCGCGGTAAGTATAGCCCGGCGCGCCGCTTTCCCAAACCGTGTCGATGGGAATCATATCGTCGTCGATGTAGCTCAGTTCCCATTCGTTCACAGCGCGGTAAATCAGGTAATAATAAACTCCGGAAGCGCTATCCGTGCCCCTCGACCATCGCAGTTCGATGTAAGGAGCGGGAGTGCTGGCGCCGTCGGCCCGAGGCTCAACGCCGACTCTTTCAGGGCGATACCAGTCGTGCATCAGCCAGAGCTCGTTGCGGGATTCGACACTGTCCGTGCCAGCTTTTGCCGCGGCGGTGTAAATGTAGATTACACCATCGCCGCCGCCGTCGATATCAACGGTAGGCGATGATAGCCAGCCCGTTTCGACGTCCGGCTCGGTGTCGCCATATGGCGTTCTGAAAAATTGGTAATCGGCATCCGGATTCGGTTCGAGGATGCTAAGCGAAGCTGAGTGACCCTTCACGAAACCCTGAAGGATAACAGATCCGCCATAGAGAGTATCCCCGACCAAACCATAACCGGTGCGGATCAGCTCCGCATGTAATGGCTGGGAAAAGGCAGTCCCCGCCGAGATTACAAATCCCGCAAGGATCACCAATCCGATCGTTCTAAGAAATCGGCTCATTCAAGCCCCCTTCCTCCGGCCTTTCGGCCCACGATATATTTTCTTTTCATTTCTTTTTTAAAACACATACATAAGTCCTTTAATTAAAAACCCATTCAATAAAAGTCAAGGTTTAATGTTCAGATTCTCGCTTTCGTCATCATCGACTTTGGCCAGTTTATCGCCCGCAGATGGCGGAGTCATAACGTCCAGAAGGGCCATATAGTTCTCGGCAAGATTTTTAAATTCCGCCATGTATTGCGACTTGACGGGCGGGCCGTCGGGGAATGCATACTTGAGCGGATTGACATAATTGCCGTTCACTCGAACTCGATAATCCAGATGAGGCCCGGTGGAAAGCCCGGTGCTTCCGACGTAACCTATTAACTGCCCTTGGCTTACCCGGGTGCCTTTTCGGATTCCCCTCGCAAATCCTTTCAGATGGCCGTAGCAGGTTACTATCTTTCCGCCGGTGTGGCTAATCTCGATATAATTGCCATATCCGCCTTTCCATCCGGCGAAGATTACCGTGCCGTCTCCGGAAGCCGAAACGGGCGTCCCCGAAGGCGCGGCATAATCGACTCCGTGGTGCGGGCGGTAGATTTTCAAAATTGGATGATAGCGGCTGTTCGTAAAATGGCTTGAAATCCTTCGATAAGTCAGCGGAGTGCGCAGGAGGGCTTTCTTGGTGTTCTTTCCCGATAGAGTGTAGTATCCCTGCGTGCTGTCGGGATCCATAAAGTGGATTCCGCCGAAAACGGTGTCCGAAATCCAGTATTGGGCGGCCATCACTCGTCCCACTTTGATAATCTCATCGCCGAAATAATATTCCTCGAACATTATCGCAAAACGCTGTCCATCGCGGGTCTCGGTGAGAAAGTCCACATCGAAGGACAGAATATCGGTAAATCTCAAAATGGCCTCGGCGGGCACCTGCAATTTTGCCATAGATTCCCAAAGGGTCGATTTAACCTCGCCCTTCACCGCACGAAGAACGTAGGTGAGGGGAATTGTGTCTTTTACCGCAAAGAGAGTATCATTCTCACGAAGGACACGGTAATGTTCCCATGGCGATCTTTCGAGATCGAAACGCTTCAAAAGTCCGGAATTGTCCAAATCGACGGTTATAATATCCCCCGGCTGAACCTTGCGGACATCGAAAACCGTGTCGAGACCACAGTCGATGTCATAAACGACCCGCGGACTGAACCCGGATTCGGTAAGGGCGATGTAGAGGGATTCGTTCTTCTTGATAGTGCCCTGCCATCTGCAGACTGGGTTGAAATCGAAAGCCGATTCGATTGGCCCCAGCGGCTTTGCTTCGGCCTGTGGTATCAAAAGTTTAGCGCCCAGAAAGAGAACAAAGAATCCTGCCAAAATGATTCCCGGCCATTTGAGAATCTTCAAATCAAAAGGTATCCGATCCGCGAAAGCCCTTTTCTTGGGTCGTGTCCCGGCCTGCCTATATTTTCTTGAATACCGCCGGCTCATCGTTCTTCCTCGAAGACTTGAGTATCAAAAACGCGAATTTCAGTATATGGGTCTTTCCAGCAGTCGGAAAAAAGTCCGGCTTTAAGGCATATCCTACCGAGAACATCTTCCTTTTTCAGCGATTGATCCATTTCCCAGGGGAATACTTTTGCAGATACACTGCCGTGGCTTATCCAAACGCCGTCTTGTTTTGGCTCAAAATCATCGATGCTCGACAATCGGCGAAGATTGCCGATGAGGTAGAGCTTCAGTTTCATTTCGTATGTCTGGGCTTTACCAAGGGGATTGTAACGCGGGTCATTAAATGCTGAAGCATGGGCGGCATTCCGGATAGCCTGATAAACCCCGCCCTCCGGACGCATAATTCCCAGACCGGATTCTCTGCCGTCGATGATTATGTCGATATGAACCCCGTCGATTGGAAGATTTTCCGGTATCTCGGATCTGGCAATAACCGGAGAAAGCCTGCCCGCACCAATTTCGATAGTGCTTCGAGCATGTTTAAGCAGTTTGTCGCCCACCTCTTCCGAAATCTCGAAAGATACCCCCTCAGAACCGTTATCTGCGAGAATGACTGCGGTTAAGTAGCCGCAAACCCGCTGATGGTCACCTGTGATTCTGCCTGTATTCTCATATCGGAGAATTCTGCATGAGTTCCCGCCCATCGACACAGCGGAAGAAATGGCCGAAATCATCGTGCCTGGCGATTCCACAGATATTGTTCCAGATTCGATTTCTTCGCTAAACTGGGCGAAATTACATGATTGCAGTTTTTCGATTAAACGGTTATCGCCGGATTCGCAGGCTCCGATATCGAAAGAGCTTGAGAGATTTGACACTGCAATGTATAAAGTAGGAGAATTAGCGGTTAGCCCGGCAAGAGTTCTGCCAAGTTCCGCCGCGGAAGTTGCATCAAGTCCCTCGATTCCAATGGGCACCACAGGCACTCGGGAAAAATGTCTTTGCAGAAATGGCAGTTGAATCTCGATGGACCTGGGAAGACAGACACCTGGCTCTGCTACGGAAAAATGCTCCGGGGATTCCTCCAAAAGCCATTTGCAGAACTGATTATCGACGGGATTACTGCCCATGGGTGTTACGAGATTGGGACCGGAATATACTGAAACCGGGTTTGCTCTATCATCGGGGCCAAGAATGATTATCCTGTCATACTTCGATGCAGAAACGGCCGTATAGGCCTGACCGAGAAGGGCGCCGACATAAAGATAGGCATCCGACGGCACAATTATGACAAGCGGAGTTCCGGAAAGTCTTGCGCCACAAGGCCTGGAGAAGGATTCAACCTGGTCGTAAAGGGATGTTGGAGAGGAAGGATAGAAATCGGGAGATGCGCACATAGGACGAGCGCCCGCCGAAGACAGAGCTGTCCCGGAGACGATTATCAAGACGACCGTGGTTAACGCCAGCCGTGATATTTTTTGGAAGCTTATTTTAACTCCCCTGCGCATACACGCTTCCTTTGAGCTGGTTGCCTATAAAACGGTCGCTGTGTTTATTGCTTTGCCTCCTTCACTTGTTAATTTCGATCCTAAACAGGAATAAAGAATAAACTTTGGAACGCCATCTGTCAACACATTTCTTAACATTTTTTTTTCAAATCCTTTTTAGGCGCGGGTTTTTAACGAATGGAATTATTTTTTCTTTCGATTTTATTTGACATTTAAATCGCCGGTCTGCATATTTGCGTCCATGGCAGATAGTTATAAAATAAGCCTTTACGATTACCGCCTCCCCGAGGAGCTTATCGCCAAAGAACCGGCACAGCCGCGAGATTCGTCCCGATTACTGATCCTCGACAAAAAAACTGGCGCGATTGCCGATGAGGTTTTCCGCAATCTTCCCAACCATCTCCGCCCGGGAGATTTGATCGTGGTTAACGATACCAAAGTGTTTCCCGCAAGGCTCCTCGGACGGAAACCCTCCGGAGGCAAAGCGGAAATATTCCTTCTCGAAAAACTTGATAACGGCAACTGGACAGCACTGGTCAAACCGGGAAGACGTCTCGGCGAAGGCACTGTCGTGGGTTTCTCCGATGATTTTTCCGCGCGAATTCTCGGACGGTTCCCCGATGGACGCCGAGAAATAGAACTTATCGGCAATGGCAATATCTGGAGCCTCCTCGAAAAACACGGCCACACTCCCCTGCCTGTTTACATCGACCGAAAGGACCGTCCCGACGATGTCGAGCGTTATCAAACAGTTTATGCCGAGAAAACCGGCGCTGTGGCCGCTCCCACAGCGGGTTTCCATTTCACAGAACCGCTAATCGAAAAGATAAAAGGGATGGGCGTAGAATTCGCGAGGGTAACCCTTCATGTGGGATGGGGAACCTTCCGCGGAATCGATGTCGATGACATCCGCGAACATAAGATGCATTCGGAGTCCTACGAAATCTCCTCCGAAACCGCACGAAGGGTGAACCTGGCAAAATCGGAAAACCGCAGGATCATATGTGTGGGAACGACATCGGTTCGAGCGATTGAATCTGCGGCGGTTCGAGATTTACCCCTAAAGCCCCACTCCGCGCGAACGGAGATATTCATCTCCCCCGGTTTCGAGTTTAAAATTGCCGATGGCATGATAACGAATTTCCATCTGCCGAAAAGCTCGCTGATTGTTATGATAAGCGCATTTGCAGGGAGAGAACACGTGATGGCCGCTTATCGCCACGCCATCGAAGATGGTTACCGCTTCTACAGCTACGGCGACGCCATGCTGATAACATAACGCCGCCGTTTGAAGATTTTGAGTAAAGGGGAGTTTCAAACTCCCCTTTTTTTCTCGATTTAGTAATTTCTATGAAGCTGATAGCTTGTAGATGTCGATTGCGCGGCACCGAGACCTACTTTGATCCCGTCCGCCGAGACATCGATGGTGCCGTCCGCGGCGTCCACGCTGACTCCGCTGGCATCGACATTGATGCCGTCGCCGGCGTCAACCGTCCATGTAACATCCCCGGAACCGTCATAGTTCGCACCGGAGAGGCCGTTTCCGGCGATGTGGTTGGCCAGATCGGTCGAGGCCGCGGCCCAGATATAAGCCGTGCCGTTCCACTTCAGGTAGTAATCCGTTGTGGGCGCCGGAACAACGGTGATTCCTCCGGAACCGTTGGTCATGAGGATACGGTTTGCGGTTCCATTGGCCAATTTCGACCAGTCGATAGCCGCAGATGCTGATATGTCGGCGTTCACAATCGTGCCGTTGAGAATTTTTGCCGAGGTTACGGCATTATCCGCGATGGTAGTTGCAATCGATGTTGCACCGGAACCAGTAACATCGCCGTCAAGGGTGATTGTCTGGTTGCCGGTGAGAACCTGATTTCCGCCGCTGTAGAGTCTTGTAGCGTAGAAATAGCCGTCATAGTTAAGTCTGTTGGAGCTTATGGGATCTATTGTTCCTCCATATAGATTCCCAGCTACTCTTCCGAGGCCATTATACCAAAGAGCACCCTGATTAGAAGATCCTGCATTGATATACTGCAGTCTTAAGCCGGAAGCTTCCTGCAACAATCCACTTCCGCCGGCTACGGAGAAGGTAGTGGCGGAAAGGCTGATGCCGTTGCCCGCGGAGTAGGTCGTGTTGTTATCAGAATCCGGCGCCCAGCTTGTGCCGTTCCATTTTAGAACCTGGCCGGAAGTTGCTCCCTGCTGGGCGATATCGAGGGGATCCCCCGCGGTTCCGTCACCGCTTAGGCGTGCGGTTGTCGATGCAACCTGCGAACCCCAATCGTCTCCAGCGCTCGATGCGTCGATAGTAACCACGCCGGTAGTCGGATTAACGTCAACATCCGCTCCGCCACTGGCCGCAAAGGTCAGAATATCAGTCTCGGTGGCTACGGTGTATGTATTCGTGCCGTCGGAAACTCTGTTGAATAGATTCTGGTTGTCGCTTCCCGAGGCGTGCAACAGCGCGCGCTCAGCGGCTGTGATAATCGCGCCGGAACCGGCGTTTGTAACATCGGTATGCTGAGTAACGCTTCCCCAGACCACACCGAGAGGCGATCCCGAAGTTCCGTTACCGGTGAGGGTAGCGTCGCTGTTGACTACGTCAGAACCCCAGTCGTCGCCGGCACCAGCGGCGTCGATTGTCAGTGTATTGCCCGATCTTGTAACAGTAGCGCCTCCAGTTCCGGCGAGGGTAATTGTTCCGCCACCGTCTGAAAGAGTGAATGCCGAAGTTCCGCTACCGGAAACAGTCTGTAGATCAGTGCCTTCTGCGTGCAACAGGGCACGTTCGGCGGCTGTGATAATCGCGCCGGAACCGGCGTTTGTAACATCGGTATGCTGAGTAACGCTTCCCCAGACCACACCGAGAGGCGATCCGGCAGTTCCGTTACCGGTAAGGGTAGCGTCGCTGTTCACGACATCAGAACCCCAGTCGTCGCCGGAAGCCGCTATCGCGGCGTCCAGTTCGTCGATAGCGTCCTGAACATCCGTGGCAACGAGGCCGGAAGCGGTGTTGCTATAACCCACAAGTCCGGCACCGCTCGTTGCGGCGGTGGACGAAAGCAAAGTTCCGCCAAGACTCAGATCGGCACCGAGAAGGTTGTTCGTCGCGGTGATGTTACCGGCGGCCGCGACATCGCCATTTTCATCGACCGTGAAAACTGACGCGAAAGCATCATCGCGAATGTAGAGAGTGTTAGTGGTTGAACCACTGCCGCCCTCGTCGAGTTGGATATTGAGATCGGCTGTAGAATATATTTTCACACCCGAAGCACCGCTCATCCTCAAATGGCCTGAAGAGTATATTGCCGGGCCAGTGCCAGCATTTGTGGCATAAACAGCGGGGTTTGTAGTAGAGTTATTAGAGGCATTTATTGCCCTGCCTGAACCGCTGACAGCGGTAAGAGCATGAGTCGCGCCGGTCGAAGTAATGGAAACCGGAACTCCTGTCGCAACAGTAATGTCACTGCCGTCGTCGTAGGCGTCCTGGAGGCTATGCGTTATAGCCGATCCGCCGCCGGCGATTTCATCCAGAGCCGCCTGAACATCGGAAGCCGTGAGGCCGGATGTCGTGTTATCATATGGCACATCGCCCGCGCCGACTTCGTTCGCGCCGAGTCCCCAGTCGATATGGGTATCGTTTACGCCGTCGGCGGCGATACCGAGCAGGTTGCCCGTAACACCTTCGCCAGTAAGAGTCGCGTCGCTCTCGACAACCTGCGAACCCCATTCGTCGCCCGCGCTCGAAGCGTCGATAGTAACCACGCCGGTAGTTGGGTTAACGGCAACATCCGCGCCGCCGGTGGCCGCGAAGGTAAGAATATCGGTCTCGGTGGCTACTGTGTAAGTGTTCGTGCCGTCGGAAACTCTGTTGAAAAGGTCCTGATTATCCGAACCGGAGGCATGAAGAAGCGCCCGTTCTCCGGTTGTGATAATGGCGCCCGAACCGGCATTGGTAACGTCGGTGTGCTGGGTTACACTGCCCCAGACAACGCCGAGAGGGTCCGCGTCAGTGCCGTCGCCGTCGATAGTAGCGTCGGTCTGAACCGCGCCGCTACCGATGATGAAAGCTGTATCCGCATAAATCGCCCTGAAGGCGTAAGGCACAGTAGCAAGCTTTTCGCGAGGTGTTAGAACCTCCGTGCCGACTTGAAGTTCAATCCAATATTCGTCGTCGAAGGGAAGGTCCAAATCGGTAATACCTCCGAGCTGAACATCGAAAAGACCGTTGGTCACAGTTATTCTGGAAGCTCCTGTATGAGCCTCTGTCCAGAGAGCTGTTCCACCGGTTTCGACATCGTAGATTCTAAAGGTGATGTCCACCGGAGCGTCAACAGCGACACCGTCCGGATTGGTCAATTTTCCCTGATAATTAATCAGGCGCGGCAATTCCTGCGCGAAAGCGCTTCCGATAATCACCGCCAACAGCAACACAACAAATGTCTTTCTTCCCATTTTTCCTCCTTGGATGGGATGCTTATTTTCAAATAGTCTTATATCCAAACTTTGATGAGCGGAAGTCGTAGCTCATATCCATTCTCCGTCATTATTCACGATTAGCCAGTTTCGATTGCAGTTGGCATTTCAAACTCTTGACTACGGGGTGTTATTGCCCTGGGAAAGGCCGGTTCCGCTCAGATATCGTCCCAAATCCGCAGAGTTGCCTACAACCGTAGCGTAATTACAAGAAGAAGCATAAACGCTGTATGAGCCGCCGGATTCGAGAATGGTATTGCCGATTATCGCTATATTGGGAGATGAAAGCCCCCTGATTCCATCGCCGCTACTTTGCCTGACGACATTATTGGAGATAACCGAGGCATTTGCCCCTTGAAAGTGAATGCCATTAGTTCCGGCATTAAGAACATTATTACCGGAAATGACATGGCCTCTTGAGAAGACGACGTCGATACCATGGGAAGCAGTATTGCGAACAGTATTGCCGATAACGGTGAATCCGTAGTTATAGAAGTAAATGTAAATGCCCCTCGAGCTGGCTACGTCGTTGTGATTGAAGGTATTGTGTTCAATTATATTGAACCGGTTTGCGTGTGCGTCGGGGTCGCTGTCAGCGGCGTAAACTCCGCTGTAAGAATAGACGCCATAGACACATGACTCGAAGTGGTTATGTGCGATTTTGTTATGGGCGCATGGATATGAGCTGTTGTTTGTGTAGATATAAATCCCTCTTGAGCAATCGATAAAGCTACAATTCTTTACGACACATTCGCTTGATTCATTGATGTAAACACCGTAGTTGGAAAACTGGGTTCTATCTGGGCTTCTGATGGTCATATCTTTGATAACGATGCCTGTGCTCCTGTATATCTCGAAGCGGTAGAAGTTTGTTCCGGCACCGGAGGTTATTATTGTGGAATTCCCCGCGCCTTCGATTGTGATATTCGATTTTGAGCTGATTGAGATTGCGGAGGTGAGGGTATATGTCCCCGAGGGCACGAAGACCTTGCCGCCGCTCGAGGGGAGGGCGTCGATGGCGTCCTGAATGGTGGCGTGGTTAGTGCCGTCAACGACTACTACGCTGTTGATTTTTCCAGTGGAGACGTTGCCGCCGTCTGGGCCGTCGATGGTCATAGCTATGGGTATATCAGTTTTCCCTGAAGCGCCAGCATCATTCACGGCGAAATGGAGCCGGCCTTGAGACCAGCTACCGGTTCTCTCTGCTACGATTGCGGCTGTGCCAGTGTAGGAGTCCGAGTTCCCCACTGTGAATTTTATCCCTGAGCCATAGCCGTTGGAAGAAGAATTCTGTCTGAAATCTGCCGCGAGATTGGCTAAGATGATATTATTTCCGCTTATTGGGTTGCTTGTTTGACGGACATTTAGGTGAGCCTGTTCGCCGGAACTGCTCAGATTGATGCCGAGTCTTGCGTTGGTGTTGTCCCAGGTGAAGGTGCTTGAACCGCCGAATGCACCGCCGTCGTTGTATTGGACATGGGTATCGGCGCCGCCTGGGGAACCGCCGGCTGAAGGTGTTTGCCAATCTGCGGTTCCGTCGGTGCTTGTTGCGGTTAGGACATCGCCGACAGCTGGAGTTGATCCGCCTCGAACTCTAATTTGACCGTCAACATCGAGCATCTGGGTAGGAGAAGTGTGTCCTATCCCAACACGGCCCGATGTGAAAGAAATGTGCATCACATCGTTAACCGTGGAAAAATCATCGCCAGACCACGCAAACCGAAGATTACCTCCGGTATCATATATTCGCCAATCATATGAACCTACCCCGGGTCTAAGAAATTCGATACCTGCGCTCGATCCCGAAGTAGAAGTAACCCGCATATATTGTTCACCGCTTCCGCTAACTTCGAGCAATCTATTCGGCGCGGTCGTTCCGATGCCGACATTGCCGTTCACGGAAACATCGCCGGTGAACATGCCTGCCAGTTCAGTTCCACCGTAATTGTATCCAAGGGCACCCCAGGTTGTTCCGCTCAGGTTTGCGCCGAGAATCGAAGCTGAAGAATCGGAACCCAATTCTGACCATCCGATGATAGCGGATTGGCGTTTGCCCGCATTGTCAACTCGGGCGGCTATCGCTGATTTTGTGAAACCCTCTTGATAAGAAGAGCCATCGTAGGCGGTTGCTGTATTATGGGCGAAAAGGCCATACCATTTGGATGCGCCTGTCATATTTATCTGCACATCGCGGGTTTGACCTGCATCGCGAACTTGAATATTGCTGTTGTCGTTTGGGGTTATGTATGTGCCGTTGTCAGTCCAATAGCTGGATCCTCCGGAAGGCCAGGTGGTTCTATATGTTCCCCCCAGTTCGATTCCGCCTTCGACCTCGAGGTCGTTTTTGACGAAAAGGTCGCCGTCACTGTCGGCTCTTGTAGCTGTGCCGCCATCGCCTATCCAGACTTCGCCGCCCAAGAAATAGCCGGCATACCCGCCGGTGTTATCGGCGTTTGCGAACAATGCCGCGTCGCCAGGGGGAGAGTTCGTGTAAGAACCATCGTGAAGAACTGCGCTGATTGCGCTACTTCTGTATCCTTCATCCTCTCTTACCACGGAGAGAACTCCGGTGAGATAACCGCTTGTGGTCGTGCTGTTAGCGCTTGCGTCAAGACCTATAACGTGGTAATTTAATGATCCAGTGTAATATGCAGTCGCGTCAACTCCTATCTGAGGACTACTGGACCCCGAACTGTAACCTTCGACTCCAATTCGAGTTAAACCGGAAGTTGTTCCCAGCACACCGAAGCAGTTGCCGTCATATTCGCCTCGTATCGCAGTGGCACCGCCGCCCTCGACTTCGAGCTTGGCGGAAGGTGCAGTAGTGCCGGTTCCGATCCCGACGTTGCCGGTGGAGCCTTCGATGAGCATTAACGGTGTCCCTGTTCCTAAACCGCCGTATCCGGCAAAGGTATTGAAAAGCAGGTTATGGCCGCTGTGGAAGGACACGGTTGCGTTGCCGCTGGTGCTGGGATTGAGGGTGATGAACCCTGTTCCGACATTGGCGCCGATAATTCCGCGAACGTCGAGATCGAAAATTGGGTTTGTCGTTGCGTGGCCCACGTTGCCGTTGGATTTCAGGATATACAAACTCGGGTCGATAACGTCAGCGCTACGAATACTGAGAGCGCTTCCGCTACTGACAGCCGAGATAAGAAACTCATCGGTGGTGCCGGACTGGAACCGCATCCGCGTTACAGCTCCGCCGCCGCCTCTGCGAAGGTAAAAGTCGATATCGTCATTGGTCGATTGAAGGGCAAAGTCTTTCAGCCCTGAGCCGTAGATATGAAGATCGGTCGAGGGCGATGTCGTGCCGATGCCGACACTCCCGCCGTTGAAAAGGCCGTTGCCGTTTATTCTGAAGCCTGCTGACTGAGTTACCGATGTCTGATTGCGAATGTAGTCGTTCGAGGTCGATGTCCACGGTGAATCATTAGTTATCGTTACGGCTCCCGTGCCACTGCTGACGGAAATCCCCGTGCCTCCGGAAAGGGAGGTTACGCCGGTATTGGTAATCGTCGGGTTGCCGGAGACGCCGTTGCCGTTGGTAACGCTAATTCCGGTGCTTGCGGTTATTGTCCTTCCGGCGACTGTGCCGCTTCCGGTGCGGGCGATCAGGCCGTTGGTCGAGAGGTTATGCAAGGCGAGAGCCTGCCCGGTAAGTCCTATTGTTCCTGTTGTCGTGATTGTTCCGCCGGTGATTCCGTTGTTTGTAGCTATACTCGTAACCGTGCCCGAACCGCCGGTTGCATCGGCAGAAGGTTCCCATTGACTCGCTGTGTTGTTCCATTTGAGGACTTGACCATTTGTAGGGGCGGTCATAGCGACCGAACGTCCCTGTATGCCGTCGACAGTGGGGTCAGGGTAAGTCCCACTGAGATCGCCGCTGGCGGTTCCCGAGGGAGGTGCGCTTCCTGCTGTGGTTGCATAAGGAACCGTAATGCTTCCCCCGTCAGTTAGCGTAACATTGTTGCCGCTAACTCCAAGGGTCTGCAGTTCGTTAGTCGGATCGGAATCGGCGTCGTTGACGTTATCCGCCGCCGGCACCCAACTCGTGCCGTTCCATTTGAGAACCTGGCCGTTAATCGCCCCCTGCTGAGCGATATCGAGGGGGTCGCCGGCCGTGCCGTCGCCGTCCAAACGCGCCGTGGTCTGAACAGCTCCGCTTCCGATTACCAGTGCCGTGTCGGAATAAACAGCCCTGTGGGCATAAGGCACTGCGGCAAGCTGTTCGCGAGGGGCAAGGGTTTCGCCCCCCACAACCAGTTCCATCCAATATTGCTCGTCGAAATCTATAGTCATCGGCGTGCCCTCGCCGAGAATGACGTCGAAAAGGCCGTTGGTAACGGTTACTGAGCCGTGAGCTTCACTCCAGAGCGGTGTTCCACCCGTTTCCGTGCTGTAAATACGGAATGTGATGCTTACCGGGCCGGTAACTGCGATACCGGAATCATCGGTAAGTTTGCCTTGATAATTTATCGTCCGCGGCACCTGGGCCGAAATTGAAAATACAGCTATTGTAAGGAAAATTAGTATAGCTTTAAGTGTCCGCATTGTGCCTCCAGTAGGAAAATGGATGTGGTGTTTATATATAATAAAAGATAATCAAATCCACGCAAGAGAAAACTGCCAAATTTGCCATTTTTTTTGTTGATTCTTTTTCAAAATCCACAAATTACCTCCTCACAAAAAATCCCGACCGTGGGGCCGGGATTTTGAGTTTTCATTGAGAAAGAGGAAATAGCTATGGCAAGTCCGTCCGCGCCCATAGACGAAACTCGCTTACCAGCTTATAACTACACGACCGTTGCCTGAGCGTAATCCCTGTTCATGTGTAACTCCCGAAGAGGGATAACTGCTTCCGCCTCCTGCGCCTCCCCATCTGCCGCCGCCGCCGCCATAGTAACCGCCACCACCGCCGCCGCCAGTATCTGAACCATCTCCCGAATAGCCGCCGTCTCCGCCTATTCCAAGGCTTCCGTCTTGAGCGCATCCGGAGCTACAGCCGCCGGCGCCGCCAGCGCTTTGTGTTCCTCCCTTTCCATTTTGACCTCCTCCACTGAGGCAAGAACCTCCATAGCATCCATGTTGTCCAATAGTGCCGCCGCCATCGCCACCTTTTTCATCTTCGGGGTCAAAGTCTCCATTATCTCCGGCGCCGCCGCCGCCGCCGGCAACAAATACTCTATCAGCAAGGGTATATGGAGAGACTCGAATATCAGATGCGCCTCCTCCCCCCGATCCGTCGGCTCCGCCATCGCCGCCGCCGTTATATCCTCCCGCGCCTCCGTCAGTTTGATCCTGTCCTTTGCCTCCAACATATATGTATAGAGTTTGCCCGGGGGTAACACTTAGCGTCCCATATACACGGCCGCCCAAGCCGGGACTATGGCTAACGTTTCTTTGTCCGCCTTCTGCGCCATATAAATCTACATCGATACTCGTTATACCATCCGGAACCGTAAACGTCTGAAAATCGCCGGAATATTCGAAGGTGCGGGAGCGAGATGGGAATGAGGAACCGTCGTCAACTACGCCATCTTTCGGTCGGAGGTAACCGTTTATCACCGCGGCGTTGTTTGTATTAGAAACAACTATGCCGGGCGCAACATAAAAAGGATTAGCAAGAGAGCTGATTTCCTGATCAATGCCGTTTCGCCAATTCATGTATCCCTTCGCTACAACTTTGCCGTCGATGGTTAGATCGTAAGTGCTTGCATGATAAACAGCTGTTATCACAAGGATTGAGTCATTGGGCACGGTGAAAGAAGTGCTGTTGAGATTGTTAACGGTTATCGGGCGAATGCTCTCTTTGGGTTGCAGATAGCCGTTTAGGACGAGCGAGTTATCGCTTGTTGTGATGGATTGTCCCTCATCTGCGAACAAAGGTTGTTCAAGTTGACCCAAAAAACGGCCATTGGCGGAGTTCCTCCAGTTTGCGTATCCCATTACGACGGTCTTTCCATCAATATTCAAGCTGTAGTTGCCGATGTTTTGAACATTGAGAATCACGAGAATCGAATCATCCGGTATCGTCCAGCCGGAGGTTAGGTTATTCAAGGTTACAGGGCGTATGCCTACGGTAGCGTGTTTCCATGCAAGAGAGTTTCCGCTTGAGCTTCCTCCTGTCGGAGGGTCTTCCCATGACATTCCCCCTGAACCATCTGCAGTAAGAACCTGAGATTCGGAACCTGTTCCGGCGCCGTCATAAATTCCGCCGCTAACGGCAATGTCACCGTTAACATCCAGTTTATATCCAGGTGTGGTCGTTCCTATGCCGACATTGCCCCCGCTTAATATGGTCATCCTGTTAGTGTCGCCTTGAATTTTGAAGTTCAAGCTGGACGTGCCGTCATTTTCGACCTCGTGAGTAATTTTTGCGGCTCGCACAGTGCTTGCACTTCCGTTCCAATACTGACCACGCATATCGAGGATGACATCGGTGCCGTCTGCATAACCGCTGGTTACCCGGGAACCCAGGAAAATCATGTCGAGATTCGGCCAGTTCTGTATATCTGCTTGAAACTCGAACTCGACTGCAGAACTGTTCATAGTCATCTTAGTAAGGCCGTTGTCGAAATTCAGAAGCCGGTTACACCCGGGACATGGGGACGAGGTGTAAATCGAACTTGTATGGGTGCCGGGAGAGCCAAGCCATCGGTATGAATCTGTGAAAGAAAGCTTGGGCGAGTTCACCGTGCCATCCGCGGTGGGCGGCTCGGTCTGGAGATGAATGCCTGTGCCCTCAGTGTTGTCCAACACCACTAATCTGCCGCCGGCAGGTGCTGTCGTGCCTATTCCCACGCTGTCTGTAGTGTTGTATGTATAAACACGATTGCCGCTTCGAGTCCAGTCGTCATCGGAACTGATGAGACTTGTGGCATCGATTTTTTTGACTTGCCCGCCGTCGATTGTGAGTATGGAGTCCGGGCCTGAATCATCGGGAAGATTATCGAAGAAGATATTCCCAGTGAAACGGCTGTTCTGGGATCCGACATAGAATGTCGAATCGAAAGCTACAGTATCGCCTATTCCGAAAAGGTAGGAATGCTCGCCGGAGAGCCTGTTTGCATATCCGCCAAGAATAGCGGAATATTTCCCATCTACAGTATTTAGATATCCGCCGGAAACTACCGAGAAAGAATCGCTGACTGTGTTTTCACGACCGCCGCCTATTGTGGAAATGTAACCTGACGCCTGGTTTGATCTTCCTCCGGAAACTGTCGTATACCAAAAGCTCGAGACATTGTTTTCGCCAGCGCCGATGGTTGATCCTTGACCGCTTGCCGTGTTTGAGTGTCCGCCTCCTACAAATGCCGCGTCGGCATTGGCCACATTGGATTGACCGCCGGCCACAGTTGACCTGGCGGAGGAGGCAGTATTGCTAACACCGCCGGAAACTACAGCCCGATATCCGCTTGCAGTATTTCCGCCGCCGCCGCCGACGGTTGATTGATTCCCGCTCGCTGTATTGGAAAATCCACCCGAAACTGTCGCCTGAGTGTTACTTGCTGTATTTGAATAACCTCCTCCCACGGTGCTATGAGTGTAATCGAAGCCGGCCGCACCAGTCTCGGAACCGTCGAACCCCAGATTGATATGAGTGTTTGCGGCAGTGCCGTATAAAACCGCTCCATTGGCCGATATTCCGCCGGCTTTCCCTTCGATATAGTCCGCCGGTGTGGAATGTTGCGTCCAGTCGTCATCGCCGCCTATATCCCCCGGAATGCCGTCGATACTGTCCCAATGAACATATCCGGCCCAAAGAGCGCTGTCCGCCCAAACAGTATGTCCCACCCAGCCGATTGAGTCGATGAAGCCTATCGAGTCGATGTAGCTTATGAAATCGATAAAGCCGATGCTGTCAATGTAGAATATCGAATCGATGTAGGAAATGCTGTCGATAAAGCTGATATGTTCAATGAAGCTGACGCTGTCGATGAAAGTTATGAAGTCGATGTAGCTTATGCTGTCGATATGGGCTATCGAATCGATGTAGGAAATGCTGTCGATATAACTCACGCTGTCGATGTAATTAACATAGGAGACTCCCTCGACGGAATCCGCCCAAATCGCGCGGAAGGCATAGGGAACTGTGTTTAGTTTCTCCCTCGGCTCCAGAATCTCTCCCTCGACTTCGAGCTGAATCCAATATTCGTCGTCGAAGGCCAAATTCAACGCCGAGCTTTCGCCGAGGATGACGTCGAAAAGGCCGTTGGTTACTGTCACAGAAGCGTGGGTTTCTGACCAAATGGCAGTTCCTCCGGAAAGGACATCGTAAATCCGGAATGTGACACTAACGGGGCCGCTGACTGCTATACCGATGTCGTCGGTCAGTTTGCCCTGATAATTGATAGTGCGCGGAACCTGAGCCGATAAAGACAGAACAAACAGGACTAAAAACAAAAAGGACGATCTTACCATTGCCATACCTCCTAATAAAAACTAAAGACACTGAAATTATAAGTCTGAGCATTCTAATCCGCAAGGCTAAACTCCTCGTTTTTTTCCTTGAGGTTTTAATCAAAAAAGAGCTTAGATGCCTAAAAAAAGCGTTTTCTAACCGAAGCTTTCCCTGCCATATCATACCTTGAAGAACTGACGGCAAATTCACTCGCGCCCAGAGGCAACATTCATAGTCTGGTCGCCGACTAATGCATAACCCACGCCGAGGTTTGCATCACCCTTGCCGTAGCCTGAGAAATGATAGCCGACTCTTCAGAAATAGCCGCCCATGGGATTCGAAATGAATTGGCTTTAATTGGAACCCTAAATTATCTTGGTTTCCTTCCCAATTAGCTGTTCGATAACTACTCCCAAGGGTTCCCAATAGTCTCCGAGGTCAGTGGTCCATCTGGCCGCCATGCATCTCTGCTTTGGAAATTGCTGTAAGATATGCATATCGGAGGTTTGCGCCGACGCCAATCCCTCATCAGCCACACCGATCTCGACCGCGACTCCATCGAGATCGGCCGCCAACAGAGTCAAACCCGCCATTCTCCCGCCCGATTAGCTGTTTACCAGCTGATAATAACCTGCCCATTGCCGGAACGGACGCCGGCAGTAGTGGATGTGCTTGTGCTTCCGGGGTAAGATATGTAGCTGGACCCACCGCCACCTGCTGAGACGTAACCGCCTCCACCACCATAGTAACCGCCACCGCCGCCGCCACCAATGCAATACCCGCTGATGGGTGCGCCATCCCCTCCGGTTCCCAAAGAGCCATTCGGGGCAGATGCTCCTTCATAAGGCCCGCCACCTGCTCCTCCGGCGAATTGCGTTCCTCCTTTGCCGTTAGTTCCGGATATCCATGATGCTGCGCCATCATCACCTGATGCGCCGCCCCCACTTCCACCCACTCCATTGGACCAACCCTGGCCTCCACCGCCACCGGCTACGATAATTCTGTTAGCCAAAGCATAAGTGCTTACACGCACATCCGAAGCACCACCACCTGGCCATCCATCACTTCCTCCTCCGCAAGGCAGGGCTCCAATAGCACCGCCGCCATTATAACCACCTGCTCCAAGCTGTCCTGTAGGGGTTCCTCCAACATAGACATGGAGTAATTGACCGGGTGTTACGGGAATAGTGGCGACGGCTTGTCCACCATTGCCCCCAAAAGCGCCTCCACCCTGCGCGCCCCATGCTTCGATAGTAATGGATGTAACGCCTGTCGGCACAGTCCAGTTCTGAACAGAGCCGGTATAAAAAAAGGTTTCGGAGCCGGATGAAGACGTCGATTCGCCGCAAACTTGCATCCATTCCGTCCCAATATAGAAATTGAGGCAATTAGTGGTCGTATTGTAAATCGACAGACCTGCCGAAGGTGAGGGGATAGCATCGCGCTGAGCTTCGGTCATTCGAGGAGGCAAAAACCCCCGGCTTGTCGAAGAGACATCCAAAGCGGCAGAGCTATTCGGGCCTGTCGTTCCGATGCCCACATTGCCGGCAGAGGTTATGACCAAATCGTTTGTAGCTTCCCAGTCCGAGGCGTTGCGTCGAATTGTCTGATTCTCGGTGCCCGAGGGCAAACTGCCGCCGCCGACAGCGAACTCCGCCGTGTCCGCGTAAACCGCGCGATGAGCGTAACTCACAGCCGCAAATTCCTCGCGAGGCGCTAAAACCTCGCCGTCGATCTCGAGTTCTATCCAATAAGGCTCGTCGAAGGGGAGAGTCATAGCCGTCCCCCCGCCGAGGATGACGTCGAAAAGACCGTTGGACACGGCAACTGAAGCGTATGTCTCGCTCCAGAGAAGCGCCCCGCCCGTTTCCGAGTCGTAAATGCGAAATGTTATGCTCACCGGGCCGCTAACTGCGACTCCGCCGGGGTCTGTCAGCTTGCCCTGATAATTCATGGTGCGCGGAACATCGGCATAGACAGCCAAAACAAGGGTCATGACAAAAATGCAAATGGCTAATGTTTGTTTCATCTTCAAGACTCCTATCGAAAATATTACATAATCTCTACCAAAGATAAGCTTCTCATTTGGCTTTTCAATAGCTTTGTAAAAAAACGAATCGGACATCTTATCATCCGTGTTTGGATATACGAAAAAGCTGTCTTACGCTTGCCTTATTCGAGATATATCTGCCGTTTCGACTTTGAATAACAAAAAAAATCCCGACCATGAGGCCGGGATTTTGAGTTTTCCTTGGGAAAAAGGAAATCGCTAAGGCAAGTCCGTCCGCGCCCATAGGCGAACCGAAATGGTCTGGTCGCCGACACCGGCATAGTATTCCGGCACGGTGAACTTGAACCATAAATTCTGGCTGTTGGAGCCGTCCACGCAATAGGAAACGCCCGAACCGGTTCCGAGAATGGTGCCGTCCGACCATGTAACCGTTTCGTAGAGTAGATGATTCGCATCGAAAGATGGAACGGTCGTTGACGGATCAAAACGTCCGAAAACGGTAGTGGTGTCCCATGCGACATGGTCGTCCAAAATCCATCCGCCGGGGAGGCCGGTGATTGCAAGGCCTAAGTCTATCGGAACCGTGCCGGCATTTGTTATGGAGATTCGGTCGGGGTCGGTCATGCTTACGGTTTCCAGCGGCGTAAGACTGTCGCCGGAGATATCCCAGGTCGTGCCGGAGAGTATCAGGTCGATTTCGTCGGGCATGGCGTGTTTGAGCCATCCGGTGTTGACCTCGCCGGCGCCGTCGTTGAAAGTCCATCGGTATTCGATTGTATCCACCCACGCGCAACGGTATTGGGCGTTGTATGCGAAGGTCGAACCGTCGTCGTAGCGATGGTCGGGGGTTCCGGGGTAGAAGGTCGCGGTAGAGCCTGTGTTGACCTCAAGCTGGACGTTTGTGGGCAGGTTGTTGTTGGCGTCGGTGTATTCGCAGGAAAAGCTTGTCCAAACAGTATCCCGATTGAATAGGGAACTAATCGCCGGAACTAACGAAGGCGCGCTGTTGGTGCCTATCGTGTAGTTCTGAGTGAAACAATACATCCCCGCGGCCTGAGTAACATCGGTGATTTGATATGCGACGGAGTCGAGGCCGACAAGCCATGCCGAGACTGTGGCACAGCCGGTGCCGATAGCGTGGGCTTCGTTCGGCCAGCTTCCCCAGTCGTCGCCGGTGAGAAGGCTAATGGGAACACGAATGGAGAACTCGCTTGAACCATTTGGGCCTGATGAGAAAGTTACCGGACCTAATCTTGTGTAGTTATCCAACGGGTCATCGTCGTCGGGGCCGGGTTTCCAGAATTTATAGAGGCCGTCCTGGATATTTACGATCAATAGATTCGCATCAGCTATAACTACGGCGTAGAAAAGGCTGTCGCGGAATTCGGCCTCGTTGTTCAAGATGGGAATAGCGAGGAGATGGTAGAAATTGTAATATGGGAATAAACTGCTATGCCTGTCCGCCCATCCACCGTTGAGTTTGACGTGGAAAAAGAACTCGTCGTTGTCGTAGCCACCGAAGAAATCCTCGATATCGTATGTATTCCAGGATCTGCCGTCGATCGTCAAATTGTTGTAATCTCCCGAGCCGAGGAAAACACGCCTGTTTGTGGCTACGGGAAAACTCAGAGGCACGTTGTCCGGGCATTGGGTGGCAAAGGTGGATTCTGTCTGGCAGTTGTAGAAATATTCGACCGGTCCGGAAGCCGCGTTATTTCTGCTGGCCTCCCATGTGTTTGCGTAATTTGTTCCGCCGATGTTGGTCATGCTGATTGGCGACAGCCATGATGTCCCGTTATTAATGGATACTACGACATTTGCCGATGTTACTGGGAAAACCGGGGCGTCGTTGAGGGTGTCGATGAAGTCGGCGTTGAACCATGTCTGCCCGCTTGCGACCGCGGCGGAGTTGCACGGGTCAGAAAGCTCGCGGGGAAAAGCGAGGCTGAACCCGAGTTCTAACTGCCCAAAAGCTGTAACGGCAATGATTAGTGAGATAAAACAGATTGATACTTTTTTCATATTGCTCCCATGAAAAAATCTTTTCTAATATAGGTATTTTCAATATACCCTCTTGAATTGAGATTTCAAGTTATATTTTTGGAGGGGGGGACACTGAGCCCAGCTCGGACACTGAGCACCAACTCGGACACAAAGCCCCAACTCGGACACTGAGCCCCAAAACGGACACTGAGCTTGTCGAAGTGTCTTTCCCC
>NPID01003305.1_pt2 | contig 57155 bp, 46 predicted proteins | sample 8637491 | NCBI WGS metagenome assembly NPID01 (sample SAMN07420843, study PRJNA396082) | bioreactor metagenome | isolation source: sample BA6 brine-fed electro-methanogenic bioreactor BA | place: Japan: Kochi | collected 2016-06-14 | reverse complement strand
ACCATTCGTCTCACCAGCTGACGAAACCGCCATCAAGGAGGCCGGATAATGACGCTGCTTCTTGTGTTCGGCCTCCTTTTCCCGTCCCAGGTCCCGGAATACTCAATAACCTGCGATCAGGCCCAGTTCGACAGCATGATGGAGAACTGGGAGCAGGAGATAACCATCCCCTGCACCGTTACCCACCAGGGTATCATCTACCAGAACTGCACCATGCGGATAAGGGGCGATACCTCCAGGGCTTACCGGAAGAAGTCTTACAGGGTGGAGTTCCCCCCGGACCAGCCGCTTTACGGCAGGACCACCTGGAACTTCAACGCCGAGTACTTGGACAGCTCATACATGCGCGCATGGCTCTTTTCCAGGGTTCTGACGAGAATGGGTTTTCCGGTTTTCGGCGTTTCCCACGCCAGACTGAACGTTAACGGCGACTACAGAGGGCTTTTCATACTGCTGGAGCCCGTTGACGAGTGCTTCCTGTCAAGGTGGGGTCTCGACCCTTCCGGCAGCCTCTACAAGGCCCAGGTGGACGGAGCCTGTGCTAATATTTACGACGACGTGGATTCCGTATGGTCCCTTAAGACCGGAAGCGGCACCGGCATGAACGACCTCATCCAGCTCATCCAGGACCTTGAGTTCACCGGGCCGGAAGATTTCCAGGAATTCATGGAAACCTCCTTTGCCATGGAGGGGGAGTACGGACTCCTGCGAATGCTTGCGATCAACGCCGCCTTCGCCAATAACAGCACCTACTACCACAACTACTATCTCTACCATGACGCCGCAGGCTCAGGAAGGTGGATCATGCTTCCCTGGGATGTTGACAAGGTGCTCTCTGATAACCTGGGGATATCCTACGGAGGAAGCACCAATCTCAACTGGTACGACAATCCCATTCATGCCAGGACCCTTACGGTTCCAGGGTTCAGGGAGGCTTTTCAGGATTCAGTCGAGGAGATCTATCAGCATTATCTGACACCTGAGAACCTCCTCTTCTGGTCGGACTCACTGGAGGCTGTCCTTCAGCAGGCTGTGGAGGAAGACGACTGGGACGACACGGATCTCCAGGGTTTCCAGGAGGCCCTGGATGAGCTTCGATGGAATCTCGACAGCAGGACCTCCGATCTCCAGTGGCAGTTTCAGTACAAATACCATCCCTTCAGGTCGCACAGGTCTGACACACTGGCCACCGACAGCCTTCAGGTAAGCTGGGCCCCAACTGAGGATCCGCTGGGAAGCCCGGCTTCATACATCGTTGTGGTAAGGGACAGCCTGGGTCCCGATTCCGATGAGATAGCCAGGTTCGAGGGCATACAGGACACCGTGTTCACCATCACAGGCATTCCCCCTGGCTCGTGGTGGTGGACGGTGGAAACCGACCTTCAGGCAGGCTGGAGAAGGACCGAGGCCACCGACAGGTACAATCCCTTCAGGATCATCGAGCCCGTGGAACTGGAGGGGGTCCTGGGGGAGGACACCTTCCTCCGCAGGTCGAACTCCCCGTACCTCATCAACGGGGAGCTTACCGTTCCCGCCGGGGTGACCCTCTCCGCTGAACCCGGAGTGGTGATACTCATGGGGGAGACGGGGGCGATCTCCTGCCAGGGTGAGATCACCCTCCAGGGCAACGCCCAGGACTCGGTGTTCATAAGCGCCATCCAGAGTGCAACTGGCTGGAGGGGAATAAGGCTTCAGAACGGCCGGCTGGAAATGGTGAATACGGTGGTTTCCGGGTCCAGGGGGTATTCTTCCTCTCCGGGGAGCGGTTTTGCCGCCATTGTCGGTACCGATTCTCAGATAGGCATCACAGGATCGGTGTTCAGGGACAACTGGTGTTCCGTGAAGCTTCACGGTGGAACCGTAGAGGTGACGGAGAGCAGGTTCGTCCACTGCCGGGGGGAGATGTTCTACATGGAGCAGGGCGAGTCGGCAGCCATTGTTTCTACGGTCTTTCACAACCTCTACGACCCCGTCGCTGGAAGCATGGACGGCATAGAGTTCCAGCTCTGCCGGAACGGGGACTTCTCAGTCGTGGACTGCATCGTCTCCGGTATCGACGGGGACTGCATCGACATGAACGCCTCCACTGTAACCGTCTCTGGAACCACCATATCGAACTCATCCGACAAGGGGATATCCATAGGGGCGCCCACAGGCGGAAGCGGCGCGGGCACCATGGTTACCGTGACCGGCACGATCATTGAAGGCTGCCCTATTGGCATAGCGGTGAAGGACGGAGCTTACCTTCAGGGAAGCTGCCTTCTCCTGCGGAACTGCGAAACGGGCATATCGGTGTATGAAAAGACCCCCGGGGCCGGCGGAGGCCACGGCGAAACCTCCAGCAGCATCTTCCAGGGATGCGGTTCACCTGTGTCAGTGGAGGAGGGCACCCTTTCGGTGGACTGGTCCATATCCGACACCCAGCTCCTTGCCGGTCAGGGCAACATCCAGGGGGATCCCCTGACGGACCAGGGGGGATACCTCCTCTGGAACTCTCCCTGCATCGACGGAGGAGATCCCTCCCTGCAGGATCCCGACGGCACCAGGCAGGACATCGGACCCTTCTTCTACCCCTCCGCCATGCCGTATCTCTGCGTGAACGAGGTAATGGCGAAGAATGATACCGTGATACTGGATGACTGGGGGAGGACCTCCGACTGGATCGAGATATACAATGGGAACCCCTATGAGATCGATGCCGGGGTGCTGGTTTTCATGAACGCCGATTCAGCAGGGGCCGATCCATGGTCGGTCCCCAGGGGGACCATGATAGCCCCAGGAGGATACCTCCTTTTCTGGGCCGACGGCGACTGGTGGAAGGGCGGCACCCATCTGCCCTTCAGGCTCTCCGCCGGAGGCGACGGCTTCACCCTGGGAAGGACCGTTCCAGGCAGCGGGGAGGAGCCCTTCGTTTCCATGATCGATGACGTCTCCTTCGGCGAGCAGACCGCTGATATCTCATGGGGAAGATTCCCCGACGGCGGCGAATGGCGAATCCTTCAGGTCCCCACCCCGGGCTGGAGCAACGGGAACATGCACTCCCAGCCGGTATCCCTAAGCCAGCCGAGACCGAACCCCTGTTCCACCGGAACAGTGACCATCGAGGTTGAGGTGGCCGGAGGGGAGACCGACCTTATCGTCTTCGACCTGGCCGGCAGAAGGGTGGAGACCCTTCACCGGGGCCATCTGCCCCCTGGCAGCACTACTTTCTTCTGGAATACGGGAACGGCGCCAAGCGGGGTTTACCTGGTGTTCGCAAGGTGCGCGGGGCAGACCCCGGCCTCAGCCAAGGTCACCGTTCTGCGCTGAGGGTCAGACCTTCCTGGCCCTTCTTGTTTCGAAGGCGGTTATCTCCTCGAGCATCTTCCTGTTGGCTGCGGAGATATCCGCGATGGAAGCGAAGAGGAGCAGAAGTATCCCGAATGTGATCAGGAAGAGTCCGCCTATTCCGAAGGCGGTGTAAGGGGTTATCCTTCCGACGATTATCCATCTCGTGAGAACGAAGAGGTCCAGCGCCGCACCGGTGAGGATCAGGGTGAATGCAGGTCTCCCGTAGAACCTCCAGGGGGAGTGGCCGTGGGCAACGGAGTACATGGCCTCCAGGGAAAGGTGGGCGTACCGCCAGAGGTTCGAGGCTATCCTCGATCTGCCGTGTTCCCGCTCTCCCTTTATCCTCAAAGGTATCTCCGCTATCCTCAGGCCCTTCCTGGCACCGTCTATGAGGACCTCCTGGGTATAGGTGAACCTGCTGAAGCAGGATATCCTCTCCAGGGCTCCGGGGCCGTAGACCCGGTATCCGCAGGTGGCGTCGTGAACCCGGATCCCCGCCAGTCCGCTCACCAGCCTTGCGACCCTCCTGTTCCCCCATATCTTGAGAAGGGGCATCGCAGGGGTGAGGGAACGGTCGGCGAACCTGCTTGCGGAGGCGATGTCCGCCCGGCCTTCAAGAACCGGGGCCAGCAGCTTCGGGAGGTGACGGGGATCGAACTGGCCGTCGGCATCGATGGTGGCCATGGCGTGGTAGCCCTTCTCCCTGGCGTAGCTGAGCATCGTTCGGAATGCGCTTCCCAGCCCCATGTTCCTCCCGTGTGAAACCACGACCGCTCCGGCATTCCGGGCCTCATCGGCGGTGCGGTCGGTGGAACCATCATCCACCACCAGCACATCTGTTTCACAGGGAATGACATCCCGGGGAATGGAGGACACCACGGAGGCGATCGTCACTTCCTCGTTCAGCGCGGGAACGGCTACCAGCAGTTTCATGACTGTAGTATATAAACACCACTGTTCACTGCAAAGCAACATGTTCTGGAGGCAACCATGATACAGGTCCTGCTCGGTGTTCTGATGCTTCAGCTTCCCCCGTCCTTCGACCTGAGGGATGTGGGCGGAGAAAATTATGTCACCTCAGTGAAAAGCCAGCAGGGCGGAACCTGCTGGACACACGGCACCATGGCCTCCATTGAATCCAACATGCTCATCACCGGGGAATGGGAAGACCAGGGCGAAACCGGTGAGCCTGCCCTTGCCGAGTACCATCTTGACTGGTGGAACGGCTTCAACGACTGGTACAACGCCGACATGGACCCCCCCTACGGCAGCGGCGGCCTTACGCCTCACCAGGGCGGCGACTATCTCGTTGCAACCGCCTACCTCTCAAGGGGTGACGGATCCGTAAGGGAGATCGACGGTCAGTCGTACGGGGTTCCACCGTCGCTCTACTCACCGGATTTTCATGTTTACTACCCCATGGAGGTCCAGTGGCACATAGGAGGCGACGACCTGGCCTCACTGGACAGGATCAAGGAAGCGGTGATGAACACCGGAGCGCTGGCAACCTGTTACTACTCCTCCAGCACCTATATGCAGAACTACATACACTATCAGCCCTCCTCCGCCCCGGAGCTTCCCAACCACTCGGTGGTCATAATCGGCTGGGACGACGACAAGGTTACCCAGGCCCCTGAGCCAGGGGCGTGGATATGCAAGAACAGCTGGGGCGAGAGCTGGGGTTTCGACGGCTTTTTCTACATTAGCTACTGGGACAAATGGTGCGGAAGGGAACCCTTCATGGGGGCCGTTTCCTTCACGGATGCCCGGATGATAGACTTCGAAGCCTTCTATTACCATGATTACCATGGCTGGAGGGACACCTTCGAAGCCCCCCAGATGGTGATGAACTCTTTCCAGGCAACCGGAGATCACTACATCACGGATATCTCGTTCTTCACCGCCGCCGATTCGGTGGAGTACACCGCCTCCATCTACGGGAGCTTCCAGGGGGGAGTCCCCTCCGATCTCCTCTCGGAGGAAACCGGAACCGCTGTTTTCAGGGGATTCCACACCATCGAGCTTGCGCAGCCGTTCCAGGTCGCCCAGGGGGACAGCGTCCATTTCGTTATGGAGTTCTCCCATGGAGGCTACCCATACGACAGGACAGCGGATGTTCCGGTGCTGCTGGGCTCTGCAATGAGGGTCATAGTGGAGTCATCGGCTTCCCAGGGCGAAAGCTGGTATAACGACGGCTCCTGGCACGATCTCTACTTCTGGTCTGAGAACCCGTACCCCGGAACCGGGAACTTCTGTCTCAAGCTGCTTGGCTACGACGCAGGGCTCAGGGTGACCCCGGAAGGCGACAGGATATTCCAGGGAGAGGTGGGCGGCCCCTTCGAACCGGCTTCGGTCACCTGGGATCTCTCCTACATGGGGGGTTCATCCGCGGATTACACCGTGGATCCCCAGTCGGTTTCCTGGCTGGAGGTCACCGGTCCCCTCACCGGAACCATCTATCCCGGGGACGATATCCAGATAACCGCCACCCTTACCCCTGAGGCGCAGAACCTGCCCCTGGGCGTCCACACCGCCGAGGTTGACTTCGTGAACAACACCTCCGGCATGGGGAACACCACGGCAACAGTGGTCCTCATCGCCGGTGAAGCCGGTCTCATATACAGCTGGAACATGGATGCGGACCCGGGATGGACGGCGGACGCCCGGTGGGAATGGGGCGTACCCCAGGGGCTTGGCGGTTCCCACGGGAACCCTGATCCCACCTCCGGTCACACCGGTGACAATGTGTACGGATATAACCTTGAGGGCGATTATGAACCCAACCTCGCCGAGAAGTACCTTACCACCTCTCCTGTTGACTGTTCGGGCCTTTACGGAACCCAGCTAAGGTTCCAGCGCTGGCTTGGGGTGGAAGGCAACCAGTACGACCATGCTTCCGTGGAGGTATCCACCGACGGCGAAACATGGTTCTCCGTCTGGGAGAACGGCTCCGAGGAGATAACCGACGGCCAGTGGAGCACCAGGATCATCGATATTTCCCAATGGGCGGACACCAGCCCCCAGGTCTGGATAAGATGGGTCATGGGCACCACCGACCCGGGATGGGAGTACTGCGGCTGGAACATCGACGACGTGGAGATATGGGCAGCCGGGGCCATGTCGGTGGAAGGGGGAGCCCCCCAGGGCGTATTCTCCCTGGGGTTCGCCGGGGCCAATCCCGCCGGGTCCTCAACTGCCTTCCGCTGCACGGTGCCCCAGGCCGGGCTTCTTACCCTGCAGGTACACGACATCACAGGCAGGGTGGTGAGCACCGTCTTCAGCGGAGAGGCTCCATCCGGCGACATCAGCATTCCATACAACCTCACCGATGCCTCAGGCCGCAGGCTTCCTCCTGGTATCTACCCGGTGGTGGCCTTCAGCGGTGAGCATACCGCGGTCTCCAGGCTGGTGGTCCTGGGCAACTGACGGACAGCCGAAGGGAGACTCCTTGAGCCGGGTATTACTTGTTAATCCGCCGTCGGCCATCGACGTTTACAGCAGCAGCAAGATCAGGGTTGCCATAACCTCAGCGCCATTCGTTACCCTGGGAGCCCTTGCCGGGGCGGTGCTGGAGGACGGCCACGAAGTGAGGGTAGCCGACCTGATGATAGAGGCCAGGCCCCTGGAAGCCTACAGGGACATCCTCAGCTCCTGGAAACCTGAATACATAGGGTTCACCTTCACCACGCCTCTGGTCACCGAGGCGCAGACCCTGGCCGCTGAAGCCAGAAAACTCTGTCCTGATTCGGTTATCATCGCCGGGGGTGTGCATGTTTCCACGCTTCCGGAGGAGGTCCTCAGGAACGGCCATTTCGACATTGCCGTAATCGGAGAGGGGGAGAACACTCTCAGGGAGATCTGCGCCGGAAGGAACAGACCAGATATAAACGGTATCGCCTATCTGGAGGGGAAAGAGCTGGTAACCACCCCTCCCCGGGAGCTCATCATGGACCTGGACCGGCTGCCCATGCCCGCCTGGCAGCTCTACGACCTGAAATACTACCGCTCTCCGCACATCGCTTCCAGGAAGAACCCGGTGGGATACATGGAGACCAACAGGGGCTGCAACCACAACTGCACCTACTGCAGCCAGAACATCTTCGGACACCGGGTAAGGGCCAAGAGCCCGGAAAGGGTGGTGGACGAGATGTTCCGCATGCTGGATCTTGGCTTCAACGACATACACATCAAGGACAACAACTTCACCGCCGATGTGAACAGGGCCAAGGAGGTCTGCAGACTGCTGATCGAAAGGAAGTTCCCTGCCCCATGGGCCCTGCCCACAGGCGTGAACGTGCACGATGTAGACGAAGAGTTCTTCGCTCTGGCCAGGGAGTCAGGGTGCTACCAGGTGGCCTTCGGAATCGAGAGCGCTTCGCCGGAGGTACTTGCCGGAGTGGCTAAGAAGCAGGATCCTGAGATCATAGCGAAGGCGGTGAGGATGGCCCACGACGCCGGTCTGGAAACCGTTGGGTTCTTCATGATAGGTCTTCCCGGGGACACGAAGGAAACCGTGATGGAATCAATGAGGTTTGCCTGCAGCCTTCCGCTCACATACGCCAAGGCATCCATGACCCTGCCCTTCCCCTCCAGCGCCCTGTTCCGCCAGATAGAGAGGGAAGGCAGGATTAAGTCCAGGAACTGGGACATCTACAATTTTCATAGCACCACAGAAGTGTGGGAGCACGAAAACCTCTCCTGGGACGAGATCCAGAAGTTCTACGGAATGTTCCACAGGAAGTTCTATTTCAGACCCTCCTACATATGGAACAGGTTCTGGCGGGACCTTAGAACAGGCTACCTGTGGGACGATGTGAAGGCCGTTCTCTCAAACAACTGGGGAGACTGACCTGGTGAGAAGGATCATTCCAGCCGTTCTCCTGATCGCCGCAGCCGCTTTCCTGGCGGCCAGGTTCTTTCCCAGGATAACAATGAAGCAGGTATCGGTGATAACGATCCCCGGCGGAGCCGATCTCTATGTCAACGGTGTTGCGTCGGGGATCACCCCGGCGGTTCGCCTGGTTCCCGGCGACGACGTCCACATAGCGGTGAGCAGGGACGGATTCCTTCCGGTGGACACCCTTCTGCACACGGTCCCCGATACCGTGATGCTCTACCTCACCCAGGGCACACTGCTGGTGATTAACACCATTCCCCCTGGATGCACCGTGAACGCCGGCAACTTCACCGGGCAGTCACCCTGTTCCCTGATAGCGTTTTCAGGCAATCCCATTGAGGTGACCGTCACAGGCGACATGGGAGTATCGGTGACCAGAACGGTGAACATTCTCTCTCCGGGGATGAGGGTTCTCAACATAAGCGTTCCGTGGCAGTTCACCGATTCACTGACAGGCATGGACCTGGCCGTGATACCAGGCGAGCTGCTGCCTTTTGCCATGGGCCCGATGACCGTGGGGCGAAGCGAGGTCACAGCGGGGATGTTCGCGGAGTTCATGAACGAGATGGATCCGGTGCTCCACCGCGACAGTTCCAACCTCGTGGGCAGGACCGTTCTCATGGACAGCATCCTGAAGTGCAACTGGCGGGGCCCTGTATCCTTCAACGCGGACACCACTGCGTATGCCCCGCTCCCCGGCATGGAGGACCATCCCATGGCGGGGGTCACAAGGGAGGGAGCCATCTGGTTCTGCGCATGGCTCACTGAGAAAAGCGTAACCGGGCTCGTGTTCAGGCTCCCGGACCCCGATGAGTGGGCCAGCCTGGCCGCCTCCGGCGACGGCATGGCCTTCAACCACTCAGACGCCAGCGAAGTGATACTGACCAGGAATCCTCTGGTGGACGACGGCTGGGCCCGGACAGCCCCATCAGGGGCAATGGGCTACAGCCCCTGGGGGCTGGGGCATATGCAGGGGAATGTATGGGAATGGCTCTCGGAACCGGGGACCGCAGCCGGCGGAAGCTGGCTCTCTTCACCGCAGGACTGCGCCTCGGGATCGGTGATCAACCTTGAGGAGGACCTGGGCTACCCCTTTACCGGTTTCCGGGTTGCGGCAACCGGAAGACCCGCGGATATTTATTCAGGCAATGAAAGCGAAACGGAGGTTGAGGAATGAACAGAACCATACCGGGTGGTCCACTTAATCAGCCTCCGGAGCTTACGAGCATACCGGAAATGATACACAGAACCGCGGCAAGGGTACCGGACTGCATTGCGGTGAAGGAACCGGCTGAACCGGGTAAGTTCCGGTCCATCAACTACTCCCAGCTTGCCGGGAACATGGACTGGCTTGCCAGGGGGATACTGGAGGTTGAGAAAAAACCCGTGGCTGGCATCGTGGGCAGGAACAGCATCTCATGGTACACGGCTTACCTGGCTGTCCACCGGGCGGGGGGAATAGTCGTTCCCATCGACCCGGCCCTCCCTGAAGCTGACATGCACACCATTTTGCACTATTCAGGCGCCAACATGCTTTTCCATGACCCCGATTACTCAGGCTGGTTCGACGGCCTCAGGGACCTGAAGCAGGTAGTGATGAACTCCGGCTATCAGGAAGACCGAACGGGCCTCAGCACCCTTCTCAGGAAGGGCAGGCTGAGCAGACTTCAGCTTCCATCCAGCTACGACTGCGATAAACCGGCTGTGATCAGCTACACCTCTGGCACCACCGGAATGGCCAAGGGGGTTGTCCACTCCCAGAACTCGCTGCTGTCCGACCTTCGGCAGACGGTCCAGTTCATCAACCTCGACGAGAACGACATCTTCCTCAGCGTTCTGCCGGTTCACCACCTCTACGAAGGGACCTGCGGTTTCCTGCTTCCCCTCTCCATGGGGGCTCAGATAGCCATTGCCCACGGCCTGCGATATGTTGCCGAAGACCTCGTGGCAACCCGGGCTACGGTGGTTCTGGCGGTTCCCCTTCTGTGGGAAACGATGTACAGAAGGATCATGGACAGCATAAAGGCCGCTCCCATGGGAAGTGCTAAGCTGGGGTTCGGAATGGCAGTATCCATGGCCTCCGAGAAGCTGGGAATGAAGGGCGTGAGGAAGAAGCTCTTCGGAAAGGTGCATGAGAGGTTTGGCGGCCACCTCAGGCTCCTCATATCCGGAGGAGCCGGTATCGATCCCATGGTCATCGAGGGTTTCGAGAAGCTTGGGTTCAAGATACTTCAGGGCTACGGCCTCACCGAGACCGCCCCGATAATCGCCGCCAACAGGGTGAACGCCAACCGCTATGGCAGCGTGGGCCCGGTCTTCGCCGAAATGGAGTGCAGGATCGACGAACCCGACGGTTTCGGCATCGGAGAGATAGTCGTCAGGGGCCCCAATGTGATGCTGGGCTACTACGGGAACCCCGAGGCCACCGCCGAGGTCCTGGACGAAGAAGGCTGGTTCAGAACAGGCGACTTCGGCTACCTCGACGACGACGGCTTCCTCTTCATAACCGGGCGAAAGAAGAACGTGATCATCGCCAAGAACGGTAAGAACGTTTATCCGGAAGAGATCGAGACCCGGCTGAACCGCTTTGCCCACATAAGGGAGTGCATCGTATTCGGAAAACAGTCCGAGACCAAGGGAGAGGACATATGCGCCCTTGTTGTGCCCCACAGGGATCTCCTCATCGAGGAAGCTGAAGGGGAGCAAAGGAAGATCACCAGGGATGACGAGGTGAAGGCGGTTAGGGAAGCGGTGAAAGCCTACAACAGGACAGCGGAGACCCACAAAAGAATATCTTCCTTCCTGATCTCCGATGACGAGCTGCCCAAGACCACCACGAAGAAGATCAAGCGGAAAGCTGCCCTGAAAGAGGCGGGAATAGCCCCCGGCGAGGTCTTCAGGCCGTGACCCTCTGATGGCGGGACGAAGGGCCAACAGCTTTTACATGCTCGCCGGTCAGGTCATCGGCAAGGCAGGCCTTTTCGTTTCGCTGATGATATACTCAAGGATCTTCTCCGACGCGGAGTTCGGGGAACTCCTTTTCGCCGTTGCCGTTTCCCTCATACTCTTCTTCATATCCGACATGGGAGCATCGCTGCTGACCACCAGGAAACTGGTCTTTCCTGAAGGAACCGCTGAAACCCTTTCCACCGCTCTGTTCCTCAGGTCGGCGCTTACCATTGCCAGCCTTGTACTCCTGACTGCCTTCATAGCCGTAATGTCCTATTCGCCGGATCAGGTGAAGCTGCTGTACCTGGTGTTCGGAGGTTTCGTTCTTGACGGCTATTTCGAGACTTTCTACGCACTGTTCCGGGCGAGGGACAGAATGGTCTATGAAGGCCTTACCAGGACGATACAGGGTCTTCTCGCGGTGTCCATAGCAGTAATCGTTGCGAAACTGAACCTGAGTTATTTCTGGGCAGGGGCGTCCTATCCCCTCAGATCCCTACTGCCGTTTCTGTTTTGTGTCGCGGCTGCTGTTAAGATAGCGGGGACACGTTTCTTCAGGCCTCCTTCGATATCCGGGCCATGGGTACTTTTCCGCAGGGCCCTGCCCCTTGGTCTCATGGGCCTGATACTCGTCGCCAGTCAGAGATTCGACAACGTGCTCGTAAAGAGCATACTCTCTGACTCCGCCGTTGCAGCCTGGCAGCAGTGCTATCGAATATTCGAACCCATGGTGCTTCTTGTTGCGCCAACACTGCTTCCAGGAGCCCTCTTCGCTGATTTATGCAGGGCAGAAGCCGCGGGATGGGATGAGATCAGGAAAAGGATAAGATGGATGTCCGAGGTGTTCACCGTTCTGGCCTTCCTGATCGTAATTCCAGTGTTCTTCTACGGAACGGATGTGCTCAGGGCGGTATGGGGCCAGGAATACCTCAGGGACGTTCCATTCGGCCAGGTCAGGGACACTCTGAGGATACTTATAATGAGCCTCCCCGTTACATATGTCTTTCATATCTACCTTGCGGTCATACTCGCCCAGGGAAAGCAGAAAAGCATTCTGCCGGCAGTGCTGGTATCCTTCGCGGTTCAGGTCGCAGGTCTATATGCAGGGCTGAGGACCTTCGGTCTGGTCACTGCAGCTTCTATGCAGTTCGCCTTCATCTTTGTTCTTACACTGTGGCTGGGGCTTCGGGCGAGAGCTGAGCATGGCTCCACAGGCTTTCTCCAGGGAGTATGGAGACCGGCGATCAGTCTCATTCCCTTCACTCTGTCAGTGGCTTTCCTGCGTACCGGATCAGCTGCGGCAGCTGTTTCCTTTGCAGGTCTGATCCTTGTATGGCTGCTGGCCGGCGGGGGAAAGGTCCTTGCCAATCCCCCGCTCTCGGTTTCGACTTAGTTCAGGATTATGCTTTTACTGATCAGTTCTTCGCCAGAAGCGGTGGTAACTTTGATCAGATAGTTGCCGGAACTAAGCGGATTTCCAGGAAGCTCCATCCAGCCAATCGAATTCATGCCAGCGTTTATCTCGACATCAGCTCTCCGCACGATCCTTCCAGAGATGTCGAAAACTTCAACGCAGCAGGTTGTTGAAGTGCTTGAACTGATATGCAGGATTTGGCTTTCAGTTGTTGGGTTGGGAGAGCCTGTAACACTGACTACAACGGGTTCAGATAGAATGGTAGTGTTTCTGCCCGATTCCCTTCCAGAATCGACCGGTGGTGAAATGGTATCATCCTCGTAAAGAACCAGGGCAACTGTCCCAGTTTCAGAAGTAGAGTACTGGTTGCCGGAGTCTGGCGGCTCTCTCCAAGTTGTAAGAACGTAGATTGTTGATCCCTCCTGGAAAGTCCTGAGATCGTGGGCCCAGAAATCCTGAGAAGAATAGGTGAATCCATAGCTTTCCTCATCAAGAGCAGCAAATTCGGTTCTTCCTGAAGTAGCCCAGGGGCATAGGAACTCGCTGAGATCAATCGTGGTCAATCCATCAGAACCGTTGCAAGCGTAAAGATGGATGTAGTCGTTCGAGTCGTTGTATCCCCGCACATCCAGACCGAAGGTTACTGCGGGATAATCTGACTCATCCGGTTCAGTTCCTGCACCCGCTCCATGCCATGATGTCCAGTCATATGGTTTAGTGTCATGATCCCACTGAAAGACGAAATTCGGGTTAGCAGGATCCGTTACATCATAGATGAGTATGCCCATGGTCAGGTTGCCGAAGAAAAGCAGCTTGGAATTGGAGTCAGGTCCTTGATTGCATTCCAGAACGGTAGCCCTGTGAACATCGCCCAGTTCCTCAATGTTGCTGGAGATGCTGCTGCTCCAGCCACCCTGCTGTACAGCCATTCTTGAGATAACAGGCAGACCCGTACTCATAGATGAGTAGTCCCAGATTGCTACTCCACCGTTATGATTGGTTAGATATGCCGCATCATTTGCTTCATCGAAGTAGAAATGTTCATATGGGCGACAAGGTACCGTGTGGTTATTGTGAGCGAAGTAGAAATCGTCTATTTCGTAAGCATTGTCGCCGACGAACTGATTGCGTATCTGATTGAAGGAAGCAACACAGACAACATTATCCCCATCTCCGCCGAAACTAATGAGGTAATCACCGTTATCCGGGTTCTCCATACAGTAGTAAACTTCTTCTGGGGTATAGCTGCTTAGTCCAGCAGATAGAGTGAAACCGTTGTCGATCGTTACTAGCTCATGATTCGCATCCCTGGATTCAAGGCGAACAATCATTATGTTGCCATCTTCTGCAGGATCTGATCCAGAAGGGTTGTCTTCCCTCTCAACAACCGGAACGACCAGGCACCATTCGTCGGTTCCACTAATTGGGAGTTCCATGAAGGTAGGATCAAAGGTGAGGTAAGCATATCTGTCGTTGTTGTCAGGGAAGGTAATTGTCTCTACTCCTGTGATTTCAGGCGTTCCACTGAAATCAATCTCGAATAGTGCTATATCGTTGTCTCCAAGAGATACAGCCCCGAGCCACACATCAGATACAACAGTTCCTGAGGGTGTCTTGAAGCTTCCAACTTCTGCAACTGTCAGCTGAGGTGCCCAACGAAGAGGTGTTCCGCTGAAAGTATAACTGTCAAGAACATCCAGGAAGTCTGCATCAGGTGTCTGCACCATAAAAGATGCTACGATCAGAGCACATTGCATTAGCACTTTGAATCCTCCTTAGATAGAGAAACAGTTAATACGAGCTAATGATAATAGCTCATCAAAAAAGAATATTAGATTGCATAGCTAGTGTCAATATGAGTAAGCATCCATATGGAAAAAATATAAGGATAGATAGTTGTGAAGATAGCAATGTAGATGCTGTTTCATAACTCACCGGATGGTGAAGGTAGCTTTGCTTTTATCCCTTGAGCAGCATTTCCAGCCTTGCGGCAAGGATCTGGGGGATTCGCCTAATCAGCGGCTGATGGACGGTCTTTACCGAAGGGGAGCCAGTCTTCCGGGTTTCTATCACGCAGAAAACGAAGTGTGAGATGCTCTTCCTTCTCTGAAGATCCATGTCCAGCTTGAGATTGGTGTACTTCCATGCATGGATCTTGATGGAAAGACCGTGCTTATCGGCAATGGGTATGAGATCCTCCCTGAGAATGTCCTTCCCGTGAATAATGGGTGAAGCGGCAAGGACCGCGGAGTATCCGCCGGGATTCAGATGCCTGCCGAGCCCGTCGATGATCCGAAGTGGGATGTCGAGACCCAGTTCGCCCCCACCGCACACATCAAGGGTCTTCACGGATATGCTATCACCGGGCATAGGGAGATAAGGGGGGTTAGAGACGATGATGTCGTACTCGCCTGTCACGTTTTCCCAGAGGTCAGACTGGATCACCTCGATCCGTTCCGCTCCATTCATGGTCCTGGTAGCGTTGGCGAAGGCAACCGCCCTGGGATTCAGCTCCGCTGCTGTGATCATCCGGCATCTGGGAATGAGGTTGTAGGACTGAATGGATGTGCCGGCGCAGAGGTCCAGCCCCCTGTCAGCTTTGAAATCCGGTTCAAGATGCTTCTCAACGAAATCGGTCAGCAGGGTTGAGTCACCGCCAACATAAACATAGAAGTCGGTTCCCCTGTCAGCCCCTTCATCCGGGTCTGAGAGGATCAGGTAATCTTTCCATGGAACGAGGCGGATCAGGCTTCTTACATACGTTCCGGAAAGCGCTACCATACCTGAATCGATCAGCCGTTTAAGAAGATCGCCTCCCAGCAGTTCTTCAGCAGAACTCCCCGGAACTTCCCTGTTCAGGAAGAACATGGCGTGGGCGGTTTTAAGCTTTTGCTTGCCTTTAAGGAACCGGTTCGCATGAAATCCCGGAACAGCCGTCGGCGTAAAGCAATTAGCATCTTTCCCGGGTGGTCGTATCAGCGAACCCAGTTCAAGGAATACCTTCCAGAAAGGTCTTTTCAATGATGGCAGACACTGTGTGGTGAGATAACCGCAGCTTTTCAGCGATGCGGCAGTTCCCTCCAGCACTCCGGCATGTTCGGCAAGACTCGAAGTTTTCATTCCGGGAATATAAGCCCTGGCCGCTTTTACCGTGAGTTTCGCGTCAGGGCAGTAGCCTCCTGATCCTGTGCGCGAACTCCCTGAAGCCCCTGTTCCTGGTCTTGAAGTTGAAAACGCTCTTCTTCTCGATGCCCTCAAGGATGGAGCGGTCGCACCCGAGCCCCGCCATGAACTCGTCGAACCCCTCCGGAGCTTCCTTGGGTTCCCGCTCTTCAACCACCTTCAGGGCTTCTTCCCTTGTGATAACCCCGGCGCGGACCATGTTGGCGTAGAGGTACTCATACTTCCCGAAACCTGTCCTCATCCTGAAAAGGTAGCTGGAATGGGGGGTGCCCAGGCAGTCGTAGCGTACGTCCTTCATGCTCTTGCCGAAATCGAGTTCGCGGTTCAGGGTTTCATAAATGGTGGGAAGATCCCACGGGATGTAGTTCGGAAGGTTGATCTGCTTCACTCCGAACATCCTTTTCCAGGACGGGAAGAAGAAGTCCCACTCAAGTTCCTTCAGGTCGAATGCCGGCTTCATGATGTCCCTGAAGCAGACCCTGTCCATGTAGGATGTTTCCGGGGGAGGGGATTCGAGTATGTCGGAGAATCCCGCGGCGATGAGCCTTATTCCCTGGGTGTCCGCCGCTCTGAAAATGGCGGTGGGCATCAGCACCACGCAGGCGGCGCAGAACTCCCCGGTTGCTTCCAGGGCCCTTTTGTAGACCCTGTCTAGCAGCTCCCTGTCCGGGGTGTATGTGATGAGATCCACTCCCAGGTTCCTAGCGGCTTTCTTAACGAAGGCAAGTGCGTTTTCGTCAAGGAAACCGTTGTCGAAGTTGAAGGCGAGGCATCTCATTTTGTACTTGTTCTTCATCATCCAGAGGGTGTAGGAGCTGTCCTTGCCTCCGCTGAAGGGAACCAGCACATCGTACTTCTTCCCCTTCCCCCTGTAGCGGTTCAGTATGCTTTCCAGTTCCCTCTCCCTGGCCTTCCAGTCTATCGAGGAGTATTTCTCGTCGAACTCCCTGCATACCCGGCATACGCCCTTCTCATCGAAGTCGATGTTGGGATAGGTATCGGGAAGAATGCATCTGGTGCACCTTACTTTTCCTTCGGCCATGGGTTCCCCTTCGCTGCGGTGGCTGATCATAATTCCTACTAAACAGGTATATAATATCTGACGGGATGCCAGCTGTAAACCTCTCGCCTCCGCCGCAGAACATAAGCAATCATCCCTTCAGGCACACTCCTGTGACAGCGGGGAACGAATACGCTATCTTACTGTTCTTCGCAGGGAGGCGAACTTGAAGGTTGCACTTGTATATCCGAGATTCAAGTGGTTTGAATATAACGGGCTGGCAGAGCCACTGGGCGTGCTGCATCTGGTAAGCTCCCTCAGGGAGGCAGGGCACGAGCCTGTATACATGGACTATTCTTTCTGTGATGAGATAGAAGAGCTGGACCATCTCGCAGAGGGCTGCGGGATAGTTGCCGTGGCCATTTCAGCAGCCGCCAAGCTTGAGAGGGCGTCTTTCGTTACCGGCCATCTGAAGGAAGTGGTTCCTGAGGCCCTTTTCGTGGCAGGGGGAGCGTACCCCAGCATTTTCCCGGCAAAGGCCATTGAGGACACAGGAGCTTCCTGCGCCATTGTAGGTGAAGCCGAGGAGGCCATCGTAGAACTCGCCGGCCTGGTTGAGAGGGGAGAGGACTACAGGGGAATGAGGAACCTCGTGGTGAAGAACCCCGACGGCACCTTTACCGAGAATCCCAGACGCCCTGTGAACACCGACCTGGACTCCATACCGTTCCCCGCCCGGGACGTGGTGAACTACGACTCCTATCTCACCGAAGGGATGGCTGAGTACGGAATGGTAACCACCAGGGGCTGCCCTTTCCACTGCGTGTACTGCAAGCCCAGCACCGACATGATTTACGGAGGCGGCATCAGATACCGCTCCGCGGAAAACGTGGTGGAGGAGATAAGACAGCTGGCGGAGCTGAGAAAGACCAGATGCTTGAGGATATTCTTCAAGGACGACACCATAACAATGCACCCTGTGAAGTGGTTCAAGGAGTTCCGCGACGGCCTGAGGGATTCGGGGATCGAACTGGAGTGGCACTGCAACAGCCGGGTGGACACCGTTACCGAGGACAAGGTGAGGGTTATGAAGGAGAGCGGCTGCCACTGCATCTCCTTCGGTGTTGAGAGCGGAAGCAGGAAGATCCTGGACTTCTACAGGAAGGGCACCACCCCCGAGCAGGCCATAGACGCCTTCAAGTGGTGCCATAAAAACAAAATAGAGGCAACCGCCAACCTGATGATAGGTTTTCCCCTTGAAACCGAGGAAGACCTTCAGATGACCTACGACCTGCTGAAGAAGCTCAAGCCCGACGACATCATCGTTTATTTCTCCACCGCCATTCCAGGAAGGTACATACACGACTGGGCCGTGGAGAACGGCTACCTGGCAAGCGACACGAACCCTGAGCTGCTGGATCCCGCAAGGAACAGGGCCCACGAAGTGATGAACATGCGTCTCCCCAACATGACCGTGGAGGACGTCATCGGCTGGAAGCACAGGATAGAACGCTACCGCAGCTTCAGGAAGGTTACCAGCTTCAGCAACATCAGAAGGTGGACCACCGAGCTACTCTCCAGCCCTGGAATGGCCCTGGGCAAGGCGGGCAGGGTACTCAGGGGTTTCTCCGGCCAGGGCGACTGACCCCTTTCCAGTTTTTACCGAAATATTGTATACTTCGCATTGAGGAGCCCCTACATATGGCCTTTCCGCGTTAGCTGGAGCATCTGGCACATCATGTGGGGCATGCAGTTGAACGGTTATCAAGATATGGTGGTACTATGGGTGGCAACACCGCTGTGAAATACGATGAAAGCAAGATAAAGACCCTGAGCTCAATAGAGCACATAAGGCTCAGAACGGGTATGTATATCGGCAGGCTGGGCGACGGGTCCAACCTCGACGACGGGATCTACGTACTCCTTAAGGAAGTGATCGACAACTCCATCGACGAGTTCATAATGGGTCACGGAAAACGGATCAGGGTGAAGCTCGATGGAAAATGCTGTTCGGTAAGGGACTACGGCAGGGGCATCCCGCTGGGCAAGCTCATGGAATGCGTTTCCCAGATAAACACCGGGGCAAAGTACAACACCGAAGTGTTCATGTTCAGCGTGGGCCTGAACGGCGTGGGAACCAAGGCGGTGAACGCGCTGTCGGAGCACTTCCTGGTGAGGTCCTTCCGCGACGGAGAATGCAGGGAGCTCGTTTTCAGCAAGGGCGAACTCGTTGCGGACAAGTCCATGGACACCACCGAGAAGAACGGCACCTATGTCGAGTTCGTTCCAGATCCAGAAATATTCGACGGCTACACCTTCCGCGACGAGTTCATCGAGAGAAGGCTCCTTCATTACGCCTTCCTGAACTCAGGGCTCAAGATCCAGTACAACGACAGGACATATCAGTCGGAGAACGGTCTCAAGGACCTTCTCGAGCATGAGACAGGCGAGGAGATAATTTACCCCGTGGTCTACCACAGGGAGCAGACCCTTGAGTTCGCCTTCACCCACACATCCGCCTACGGCGAACGCTACTTGTCCTTCGCCAACGGCCAGTACACCAGCGCCGGGGGTACCCACCTGTCGGCTTTCAAGGAGGGTATCCTCAAGGGCGTGAACGCCTACAGCGCTGAGAAGTTCACCGGCGACGACGTTCGCGACGGCATTACCGCCGCCATCTCCATAAAGCTGAAGGATCCGGTGTTCGAGAGCCAGACCAAGAACAAGCTGGGGAACAGCGATATCAGGCGGGAGATCGTGTCCAGGGTGGGAAGCGAGATCGAGCAGCTCCTTCACAGGGACAGTTCGCTGGCGGACCTCATCATCAACAAGGTAAAGGCGAACCAGAAGCTCAGGACAGAACTGCAGACGGTGAAGAAGAAAGCCCGGGCAAGGGCCAAGCAGACTGCGATCAGGATCCCCAAGCTCAAGGACTGTAAGATCCATCTTGGATCTGGTCACGAAAGGGAGGAGGAGAGTTCCATCTTCCTCACCGAGGGTCTCAGCGCCGCGGGAAGCCTCGTGGCATCAAGGGACGTTCACACCCAGGCCGTATACGCCCTGAGGGGCAAACCGCTGAACGTCTACTCCCACCGGAGGGATACGGTCTACAAGAACGAGGAGATCTACAACATAATGAGGGCCCTGAACATAGAAGGCGGGGTGGAGGGGCTCAGGTACAACAGGGTCATCCTGGCCACCGACGCCGACGTCGACGGCCTTCACATACGCAACCTCCTGATGACCCTCTTCCTGCATTTCTTTGAGGACCTGGTCCTCGACGGGCACCTTTTCATCCTTGAGACCCCGCTTTTCAGGGTACGGAACAAGAAGGAAACCGTTTACTGCTACTCTGAGCAGGAGAGGGACGAAGCGATGGACAGGCTTGGCTCGAAGCCCGAGCTTACCCGGTTCAAGGGTCTGGGAGAGATAAGTCCCGGGGAGTTCGGGCAGTTCATAGGCCCTGACATCAGGCTGCAGAAAGTGGGAATAGACAGGCTTGCCGACGTGCCGGACATGCTGGGGTTCTACATGGGCAAGAACACCCCCGACCGCAGGGAATACATCATGGAGAACCTACGATGAGCGGCCTCAAGAAGCTCTACGACGAGAACTTCATGGACTTCGCCTCCTATGTGATCAAGGAAAGGGCGATCCCCGACGCTGCGGACGGCCTGAAGCCGGTTCAGAGGCGGATACTCTGGTCCCTCTTCGAGATGGACGACGGCAGGTTCAACAAGGTGGCCAACGTGATAGGCCACGCCATGCGGTACCACCCCCACGGTGACCAGTCCATTGGCGCCGCCCTGGTATCCCTTGCCAACAGGAGCTTCTTCATCGACAGGCAGGGGAACTTCGGCAATGTGCTCACAGGGGACGAGGCCTCGGCTCCCAGGTACATAGAATGCCGTCTTACGAAGCTGGCCAGGGATGTGCTCTTCAACAGCGACATAACCGATTTCGACATGAGCTACGACGGCAGGAACAAGGAGCCGGTACTCCTTCCAGCGAAGGTCCCCGTGGTTCTACTGCTGGGGGCGGAGGGCATCGCGGTGGGCATGTCCACCAAGATACTTCCCCACAACTTCAACGAGGTGCTCGCGGCACAGATCTCCGCCCTCAGGGGAGAGGATTTCACGCTGTATCCGGACTTCGTGCAGGGTGGAGCGGTTGACGTATCGGGATACGAGGATGGCTCCGGCAGGATAAAATGCCGCGCAAGGATGGAGCAGAGGGGTAACAAGAAGGTGGCCATCACCCAGATCCCCTTCGGAACCACCACCGAAACCCTCATATCATCAATAGAGAGCGCCGCCAGGAAAGGCCGGCTGAAGATCTCCAGCATAGACGACTACACCACCGACAAGGCTGAAATAGAGGTAACGGTGGCCAGGGGCGTTTCCGCCGAGGAGACCATTCAGAGGCTTTACGCCTGCACCGACTGCGAGGTTGTCCACACCGCCAACATGATGGTGATAATGGACGGCGCCCCGGTGGAGACCACGGTTTCGGAACTGGTAAGGTACTCCGCCAACCGGCTGAAGGAACTACTTAAGAGGGAACTCCAGCTGGAGATCAAGGGGCTGGAGGACAAGCTTCACTGGATGACCCTGGAGCAGATCTTCATAGAGAACAGGATCTACAAGCGCATAGAGGAAAGCACCACCCTGGATCAGGTCCGGGCAGAGGTGCGTTCCGGGCTGGATCCCTTCCTGGAGAGCTACGAGAGGGAGGTTACGCCAGAGGACATCGACCGGCTCCTCTCCCTGAAGATAAGAAGGATAAGCCGTTTCGACATAGAGGCCCACAGGAAGGAAATGGGCGACATCAGGGCAGCCATGAAGCTGGCCTCGAAGAGGCTCAAGCACCTTACGGACTACGCAGTGGAGGTGCTGGAGGAGCTTCTGAAGAAGTACGGAGCGCTCTACCCCAGGCTCACCTCCATCGAGGAGTTCACCGAGATAGACAAGCGCGAGGTGGCAATAGCCAACCTGAAGATGGGGTTTGAGAGCGAAACCGGTTTCATAGGCACCTCGGTGAAGGGGGACATGTCCTGGAACGTCTCGGAACTCGACCGCATCCTCTTCTTCCGTGAAGACGGCACCTACATGGTGATCCCCATGCAGGAGAAGTTCATGATCACCGGACGGGTCCTATGGTGCGGCCCCTGCGACAGGGACAGGGTCTACGGCTGCGTCTACAGGGACAGGAAGGACATGATCGCCTACGTGAAACGCTTCCCCATAGGGGGCTACATACTGGAGCGTGAGTACCGTTTCGTTCCCGAGAACAGCGAGATCCTTGCCTTCCTGGACAGGGACAACGTTCTCCTCGATTACTGGTTCCAGAGAACGAAGAGGATGAAGACCCGCAAGGGCGAGACCAGCCTGGAGGAAATCGCCGTGAAGGGCGTGAAGGCGCGGGGAGTTCAGCTCTGCGGCAAGAAGGTGATAAGCACCCTTAAAGCCATAGAGATAGAGGATGAGCCTGAACCAGACCCCGAACCCGAAGAACCGGAAGAGGACACAGGCGTGGAAGCCCCTGAAGAGACCCCCGAGCCCCGGCCAAAGAGGTCAATCGACGAGATAAACGCGGAAGCGGAAGCGCTGAGGAACAGGATGAGCAATATTCTCAGGAAGTTCGAGAGCGGTACCCCGGACCTTTTCGGCGAAGATGAGTAAGCTCCTGGTAAGGACCTCCGCCAAGGCTGTCATAATAAGGGACGGGAGCCTTCTTGCGGTGAAGAACCATTCAGACGGCATGGACTGGTACATTCTTCCCGGAGGCGGTCAGCGCCACGGCGAAAACCTCACGGATGCCCTGAAGAGGGAGTGCCTGGAGGAGATAGCAATACCCGTTCATCCAGGGGACATCCTCTTCGTAAGGGATTACATCTCAAGGAACCACGAGTTCGCCAGGGAGGACGGCGATGCCCACCAGGTGGAGTTCATGTTCCACTGCACCATCGAAGACGGCGCCGAACCGGCAATGGGGCCAGGGGCCGACAAATGGCAGACAGGGGTGGCCTGGCTTCCCCTGAACAGGCTCAGCGAGTACGCCCTTTACCCGAAGCAGCTGAAGAATGTGCTCAAGGAGGGCCTGCCGGGGATTCATCCGGTCTACCTTGGAGACATCAACTGAGCCTCTGTGCTCAATATCCTTGAAAAAACGGCTTCAGCTATCAGGCTGTCGCCCCTCTGATTGACATGGCAGATGTCAGTGTAGATGTCTCCATCGATGGAGTCGAATATCCCGGAGAGGCATACAAGATCCTCCCTCTCTTCTTCCATGGTCACCGCCCGTTCTTCGCAGCACGAGTAAACCGAGCGCAGGAAGCCATTCGTTCCCGAGGTGACCTCCCTTTCGTTGTTCGAAGGAGTCTTCTCCCCGGTGACGAGAACGGGCTGCCAGAAGAAGGAGTACTGGAAGCCGAATTCTTCGCTGAGGGCACTCACTATGCGTACATTACCCTCATAGATACCCATTATCCCCTCAGCAAGCGTGTCGGGATGAATGAATTCCTCGCCGTGGATCATGCATAGCGATGGCTCTTCCTGGAAAATGGTGACCTTCTGACCAGGCATCGTTCCGAAAAGCCAGAACCTGAGCAGGCCCAATGAGCTGGATGAGTTCAAGAGTGCCTCGGCGGCTTTCCTGAGACCGGATCCTTCGAAGTGCCTGTTCTCATAGATATGGGTTATCTCCTGCATCTCGAAGTGACAACCCGCCGTATCGTTGATGCAGGCTGACCAGACATCGTTGGCTCCATCGTAGAAAACCACATAGTCCGGAACATTGCCGGCCCTGAGCTGCATCTGAAGCTCGATAACCTCCTGGGAGGAAACATAGCCGTGCTGGCCGAAGTTCGTTACCCGCACCGGGCGGGAACACCGTGAATTGAAAAACTGCTGCATCATGCCGCATATCGTTCGTTCGTCGGATGTGTTCCAGCCTATCATGGTGGAGCCGCCGAAGGCGAAAATACTGAACGCGTCCTCTTCCTGGGAAGCTCCGGGCACCAGCCTCAGGCCGTTCGGAGCTATGTTGACCCCGTCGGAAGCGAAGGGACTGGCCCTCCACACAACATATGGACGGTACATCCCCGAACGAAGCCTCAGGTTCGCAGCTTTCGCATCTGATGCATGATCCGAAACCGTAGCAAAGGACAGGATCACCGAAGATATCACCTCGATAAGCAAGAAGGAGGCAACCATCATGAAAAGGAAAAGCCCAATACCTCTCAGGAGTCCCCCTGCCCGGAGCAGAGTGACTCCTGAAACGATCATGGTCACACCCAGGAGGAGAGCTTCAGCTCTGCTTAGACCCGGCGATGGAGACGAAAGGAAAAGCCCCGGCAGCAGTACCGGGATAACCATTACGAGAACGCCGGCGCACAGCAGAGCTTTGCCTGCCCATGATCGGGTTTCAGGCGGAAATACCTTCTTTTCTGTATCCACAGTTTTTCTCCCGGTTTTCATATGCTATAAATAGCGGATAACCAGGAAGAATGGGAAGGGGATGAACAGTGGACTGCAAGAAGCAGAACAACCTGCAGAGGTGCAACTGCACCTATGACCTCTGCTCAAGGAAGGGTGTATGCTGCGACTGCATAGCCTACCATCTGAGGATGAGGCAGCTTCCCGGCTGCTGTTTCCCCGACGATGCGGAAAGGACATGGGACAGGTCCTTCGAGCACTTTGCCCGGCTCGTGGGGCAGGGGAAGGCCTAAAGTATCCAGCCGGACCACTCCACTCATAAGATATGTCGGCCCTTATATGTTAGGGTATGCAGGAGGCTTGTGTTCCTGCAAATGGAACATGGCGCCCATGAAAAGGAGTAGTGGTCATGAGGAAAACTGTCGCAGCAGCCGCTGTTATCTCAGGACTTGCCATCTGCCAGATCTTCGGGAATCACCAGCTGATCGTGGAAACCGATGTATGTATCAAGGACATTCATTGCTGCGATCTAGATGGAAATGACTATCAGGACATTATCGTTTGTCCATACCTTGAAGGTGACATGTTCGTGATAATGAACAGCTCAACGGGTTTCTCCGATACGCAGCCAATCCCATACACCGGAATCAACGTAAGATCCGCTGACTTCAATGGGGACGGGCTGGACGATCTTGTTACGGGTTTCCAGGGACCGGTGCTCTTCTCCAATGGCGACGGCACATTCACTCCCTCATCCTATGTTATCAGGCAATCGGCCGTTCCGGAGGATTTCAACGGCGATGGCATGCCAGACCTCCTTATGGCCGAAGGTCCAGTCGTGTTCCTGGCACTTAATCAGAACTGGGGAGAGAGTTTCATCGATGTCTGGTCAGATACCCTGCCTACCTGGCCCGGGGTTAGCGGACTGGGGTTCATGACCGGGAATGTTAACGGTGATGATCTCACTGACATAGTTGCCATACACAACTACGGCCTGAGGGTCTTCACTGCGCAGGGAAGTCCCACCACCTTTTCCCTCGCGGAGACCGAGGATGACCTTTACACCTATCTCATCGGTCCGCCGCCCTATTCAGTCTGCGACATCGACGGCAATCAGAGACCTGATCTTCTGCATTCAGGCTGGGATATGGGTGTGTCCCCTCCGGCACCTGTTCACATAAGTGTCTGGGAGGATGATCCCGGTGAGTGGTACTGGACAAGGATGGACATCCCGGCGGAGAGTTACCCCACCGTTGATGGATGCGATTTTGACGGAGACGGATACGACGAGGTGTTCTACTCCAATTACAGTGGATTGGTTGTTCTCTCGGGGACTTCGTCTGGACCAGGATCGATCCTTTTTCAGGCGACTACGCCTGATTTCAGCCAGGCGGTTTCCCACGGTTTGCTCAATGGTGATGCCAATCCCGATCTCATCTTCGCTGATGATTCCAGTGTTCGCTGGTATCCGAACCAGCTCACCTCGGTTTCAGGCTCGACCCGCCCGGTGATCCCAGGTGGAATCAGTATTAAGAGCAACCCTCTTTATGAACCCACTGAGATATCTTCATCATTCGCCCAGGAATACATCCTTCTGGATCACACAGGCAGAAAAGTCGGCGGTCAATCCGGGAACACCTATTACCTGGATCCCGGGCTGTTTCCTGCAGGGATGTACTCCTTAGTGGTAAGGGGCAGCGGCCAGAGCTTCACTGAGAGGCTGGTCATTCTCAGATAGTCACGAAGCACTTCTAAGTTCAGGCGTCACAAGCTTCCTGCCGGGACATGCCGGCAGGAAGAACAGCTCAGGAGTTCAGTTTTGCTACAGCTTTGACACCGCTTCCAGAAGGTCCTTCGCCGGGTCACCCCCAACGGGTTCGAACTCCTCGCCGGTGATCATCTCGAAGAGGGTGATGTACCTGGAGGAGAGTTCCACCACCAGGTTCTCCGGCGCTTCCGGGAGTACTTCGTCGTTGTAGGGGTCGCAGTTGTCACGGAACCAGAGCCTGAGGAACTCCTTGTCGATGTTCTTGGGTTCCAGCCCCTGGGAAAGCCTTTCCTCGTAGCTTTCCGCCAGCCAGTAGCGGGAGCTGTCCGGTGTGTGGATCTCGTCTATGAGGACGATGTTGCCATCGTTGTCCTTACCCATTTCGTACTTGGTATCCACCAGGATGAGACCGTGTTCGGCGGCTGTCTTCACTCCGAAGGAAAACAGTTCCATTGCTATCCTCGAGGCCTCGTCCCAGTCCTTCCGGGTCATAAGGCCGCTGGATACGATCTCCTCCGGGGTGATGGACTCGTCATGCACCTCGCTCTTGGTGGTGGGGGTGATTATCGGTGCATCGAACTTCTGGTTCTTCACCATGCCGTCGGGAAGCACATTGCCGCAGATGTTCCTCTCACCCTTCGCGTAAAGGGTCCAGGCGCTTGTGCTGCTGCTCCCGGTGAGGTATCCCCTCATCACGAACTCCACCGGGAAGACATCCATCTTCCTGCCCAGGGTGGCGTTGGGGTGGGGTATGTCGATCACGTGGTTGGGAACGATGTGTTCGGTGTTCCTGAACCACCATGCGCTTACACGGTTAAGCACCTGCCCCTTGAAGGGCACCGAGGCCAGCACCCTGTCGAAAGCGCTCTGCCTGTCGGTGGTTATCAGCAGTAGCCTGTCACCCAGGTCGTAGATATCGCGGACCTTGCCGCGCTTGCATTTTCCGATCCCCAGGTGGGAAGTCTCCGTGAGGCAGTTGTCCAGGTTGGCCCTTATGACTTTTTCCGCGTTCTTCATGATTCCTCCGGCTGAAAAGGGTCAAATTCCATGGCGGTAAGATAGGAAATGGGCCACCTGTAATGCCACTCCCTTATATTCGGCCTTAACCCGAGAACAGAAGGAGCTTCAATGACCACCGCCGAGGACAGGAACATAACCTGGCGTGACCATGCGGTCTCCAGGGAGGACATGGAAAAACTCAACAACCACCGGGGAGCCACGGTGTGGTTCACCGGGCTTTCTGCCAGCGGCAAGTCGACCGTGGCAGACTATGTGGCAAGAATGCTCCACTCCAGGGGCTTCAGGTCGGCGATTCTCGACGGCGACAATGTAAGGCACGGCCTGAACAGCGACCTGGGCTTTTCCCCCGAGGACCGCACCGAGAACATCCGCCGTATCTCAGAGGTGGCCAAGCTGCTCACCAGCTTCGGAATAATCAACCTTGTGGCCTTCATAAGCCCCTACAGGGAGGACAGGGACAGAGCAAGGGAGATACAGAATGAGGGGGATTTCATTGAGGTTTTCGTTGACGCTCCGCTGGAAGTAGTGGAGAAGCGTGACCCCAAGGGGCTCTACAAGAAGGCCAGGGCAGGTGAGATACCATCATTCACAGGCATAAGCGCTCCCTACGAAGCCCCTGAGAACCCGGAGATACACCTGAGAACGGACGGACAGACCCCCATGGAATCAGCCGCAGAGGTGGTGAAGGCCATGGAAAGGCTGGGCGTTATACCGGGAGCGTAGGAGTTGTTCCTGCAGCGGAGGGCCATACCGCCTGGAATGGCGGACCGCTCCCTGTTCAGGGTCCCCCTCTCAGACGACGAGAGAAGCGCCTTCAAGCTCCATCTGCTGAGCCAGGTGCTTGGCGCTGTGGCCGTTGGTGTGGTGATGAACCACGACTACATCGCCGCCAACGGCCTGGGCGCTTCTGTGGTGCAGATAACCCTGCTCACCATGATCTGGCCCGTCAGCAACCTCTTCAGCGTTTTCACCAGCCACTTCATAGACAGCACCAACAGGCACTCCACGGCGATCTTCATCGGGGCGGCCATGCGGCTGCCCATAGCCCTGATGTTCTTCTCCTCCAGCGTGAACCTCATGCTTGGGCTGCTCTTCCTTTACTTCGGCAGCAACAGCCTGGTGCTCCCGGGGCAGAACGCGGTGATGCGAAGCAGGTACAAAAAGGGGCACAGGGGCCTTCTCTTCGGCTGGGCCATGAGCGTTCTGAACCTCTTTGCCCTCCCGGCGTCCATGCTGGTGGGGGCGCTTCTCGATGCCGACTTCACCTTCTACAGGGCCATTTTCGTCATCGAGGCGGTAATGGGTTCCGGCCAGGCCGTGGTAGTGGGCCTGATGGCCAGGGGAATGACCGATCCGGTGGCGGTGGCGAAGTCCACCATGGCGGACTTCATCCAGAGCCTGAAGAACGTTCTCAAAACCGACAGGGAGTTCATGCTCTTCGAGGCGTTCTTCATGACCTACGGTTTCGGCTTCATGTCCATACAGCCTGCTATACCGTTCTACTCCAGGGAGATCCTGGGCCTGTCCTACGAGCAGTACGCCATGGCGAAGGGTGTACTCGGGCAGATGGGGCTTCTTGTACTGGGACCGTTCCTGGGAGCCAGGATGGACAGGCTCCACCCATTCAGGTTCACCGGGGTTGTCTGCCTTATCCTGGCGGGTTTTCCGCTGGTGCTGGTCTCCAGCAGCCTGATCCCTGCACTGGGAACCCCGCTCTTCTATGTCGCCTGGATATTCTTCGCCATCGGGATAGCCGGGGTTAACCTGTCATGGAACATGAGCAGCATGTTCTTCGCCCCGGAGGGAAGAACGGCTACCTACCAGGGGCTCCATGTTACCGCAACCGCCCTCAGGGGCTTCCTTGCCCCGGTGCTGGGCAGCGTTATCATGACCACCCTGGGCTACACCGCCAACTTCATTGCGTCATTCGCGTTCTTCACCACCGCCGGTATACTTTTCCTCTACCACTACAAAAAGAAAGGGGCGGCCGCAGCCGCCCCTGAGTAACCCCGTTCCAACTTAGAAGTTGATACCGCCCTGGATACCCACCCACATGTCGTCGAAGTCGATGAAGTGCAGCCTTGCGCTGATGTCCACGTCACCTGTTCCAACGATGGGGGTGATGATCCCGGCGCCGATGTAGCCGCCGAATTCGCTGTCGGAATCCTCGACGGTCTCACCGAGGACCTCCGTTTCAACGCTGACCATGTCGAGTTCCAGACCGCCTGCGGCGTAAAGGGTACCCGAGTAGCTCCTTATGCCGGCGGTGATGGGAATGATGTGCCCGGAGAAATCAACCCCTTCGACCTCTTCCTCGAGCTTAAGAGGATGGTAGCCGATGGAGGCTTCGAAGGCGATAACGGCCATGTGCGAGAGGAACTGTCCACCGAAGTAGAAGTTGCCCGAATACGCATCAGCCGCGTCCCCCGTGGGGAACCAGTATCCCACCTGGGGTCCGAACTCCATTGACCCGGCGAACGCCGCCGTGGCGAGAACGGCCATGATAGCAAGTGTCTTCATGTTTGTCCCTCCTTACTGTTAGAGTACTTGTATCGGAATATGCAGTACCGGCGGGCCGCCCGCAAGTTTGACAATCAAAACCCGCAAATGATCATATTATGGCAAGATAGACCTGATACGAATTACCTCTTCTCCCTTCCTCCGCTAGTTCGGATGTGTATTCTCTGTTGGAACTGGCTCATGTCTTTGAGATGTGACAAGGATGTTCATCATGCCACAAAGTAGCTAAAGCACTACCCACTTTACAATAGCGGAGATATGACCCATTTTATCTGCTGGGTATGTTGGTGCATCGAGCTATTCAAGGTACGTTAGGGGGTATCTCATGAATTTTGATGAAATAGTTAACGACATTCATCCGTTTTCCACTCTGAAGAGAATTGCCAGCGCGCATGTTGTTGATCACCGCAATCTCAAAGAAGATGAGCTCAGGATTGCGATTAAGTCTGTAAAACCACAGTACACTCATAGAGAAACGGTACAAGACCGGATCGAGGACGTCTTCTTCAGGGACAACGACATTTCCATCAGAGTTCTTTCAAGGATAATACTTGAGAACATTCTGCTGGAAGAGATTGGGTTTGGTCTGGCGGTTGATGATCTGGAAGAGAGGATCATTGCGCTCGAACAGTCAGTTATCGACAAGTCAAATGAGACGGATCTCCCAGATCTTGCCGGAGGGAAGCAGTCGGATTTCTATGAGAACCTTGAATTATACAATTTCGTTCTTGGAGTAGCATGGGAACACAGGAACACAAAATCACCCGATGAAGCCAACTTGCTTCGCAAGCTCAGGCTCAGACTTGGTGTTACCAACCAGCAGCACAGGATTCTTGAGGCGAAGCTGGGAAAGTTCCCCAAACCCAACAACGAGCTACATACAAGATCTGAGATAAGGGATGTTCGCAAGCAGCTTCAGCTTAGAGGTCTGCTTTTCCAGATCAAGAATGAGAACGGAGTGTACTTCGATATCATACCTGAGGAAGTTGCCGGGGTGATGCAGGATATCTTTCAGAAGGACATGCGTACTGATGGTTATCGTATACTTCTGGGCTACAAGCTATTCCGTAAGAAGCAAGTGTTGAGGGATATCCTCAAGTCGAATAGAATCCCATCCAGAAGTTATGATCTGAACGATTCTCTGGTAGAGAAGATCATCGAAAGGGTTCGTCCGGTATCCTGCCTTGCTTATTTCAGTACAGATGATCTGCACGACTGGTGCGAGGATTTAGAGCTTCCAGTTAGCGGAACGAAGGAACAGAGGGTATCCAGGATCATAGAGTACTATGACGCAATGCAGATCAGAAATCCGGATGAAGAGGAAGACGAGAGGAGGATCTGGTTCGATGTATTCGAATCACTTGCCTGTAGAGACAGGAATCTGCTTCGTGCGGAAGGGGTGATCGACAAGGACCTTGAAATAGAATCAAAGTTCGAGAAGGCAACCGAGTACCTCTTCGAGAAACACATGAACCATTCTCCCCTTAACCAGCCTGGGTCTAACAGACCGGATGGGCTACTGAGTTTCAAAGACATGTACATCATGTGGGACAACAAGAGCAAGGAATGTCCTTCCGAGGTTGATCTGCAGGCTCATCTACAGCAGTTTCACGGATACATGGAGTCGTCAAAGAAGCATGTGCCGATCTTTCTTGTGATCGCTCCATGTTACTCACAGCCTTCAGAATCGGTTGCGGTAAGGTATGCATCCGAGAACATTGGCAGAAATATCGTTCTCATTACCGCTTCTGAACTGAAGGAACTTGCCCTGGAATGGAGCTGCGACTCGAACAAGCATAAGGACGAACCATTCCCACTGGGGCTTCTGGCAAGACCTGGAAGGTTCAGAAGAGAACCCCTTGGAAGTCTATTCTAGAAGACAGCTTCTCTGTTTTTAGGGCAGAACCACGGCCCTCACAGAAGAGAAAGGCTGCTGCAGTGCCATGACATGGTAGATACCAGGGGGGAGTTCTATGAAGGCCGTTGCATCGGCTGAGGGTATCTCTGTTACCTGCCTGCCTGTCAGGTCGAGAATCACAATCCCTGAAGGAGCAGCGTCCACTGATACCAGGACTCCCCCTGCACAGGGGTTTTGAAGGAGAAGTCCCGAAGAAGGCAGTAGTGAGTTGGTGTATTCGCCGGTCCCCTCCGGCCAGGACAGGGCTATGCCGCAGATCGCCGGTCCGCTCGCAGACAGCATGCTCACCGCGGCGATGGGGCAAGGGTATTCCTGGGACTGGATGAGGCAGATGTCATTTCCCTGCTGGGCCGGAAGGGCGCAGGAGGCGCCAGGCATTATACCGGCGGATGTGGGCTCGGATATGTACAGCCTTTCCCCGGTGAGAACTGCCAGTTTCCAGACGCTTTCCGACTCCTGGTAACCCAGGGGCAGGACCACTCCCGAGGAATAGGTGACCTCTTCAAGGTATTCGCCTGACATGCCGCCGATAAGGCTGAGTTTGCTGGTTCCCGACCAGGCGGCGAGAACAGGGAAGGGGACCGTTCCTCCGCAGATACCGTCGATGAAGCTCAGTGTGTCAGCGTCGAAGTTTTCCTCTCCCACGGCATAGAGAGTGTCCCCTGTGAGGATGTTCTTAGCGCTGATGGGACAGTCCTGACCCCAGCTGTATGTGCCTAGTATGGGTACGGGGGTGTCTGTGGCGTCGGCTGAACCGAAGTAGATGGTGTTCGCGTAACAGAGCTGTTCCATGGTATAACCGTCGATGACCTCGTTGAATCCGCTGTAGGCGTACCCTCTGTCGTGGCACACCACCACTTCCCCCCAGCCGTTCCCGTTTATGTCGGGTATCACAGGCAGCCTCATGTCGTCGGTCCATGTCTGGTAGCACCAGAGACTGTCGCCGCTGGCTCCGTCGAGGGCCAGGAAGAACGTGTAACCGTTCAGTTCGTAATAGGTGAAATGGACAATGGGCGGAAGCCCGGGAGGGCTTTCAGAGCAGCTCACTGCCCATACAGGTGTGGGGGTATCCCTTTCCCAGATCAAGGTTCCGTCAACTCCGGATATGGTGGCGGCGGTTCCCTCATTCATTCCCAGGGCGATGTCCGAACAGCCGTCTCCGTCAACATCGGGAATGGCGGTCATGGCTCCTGTGGATGGAACAATCTGAACAGCTGTGGAGGACCAGAGGGTTTCACCGGTGAGGCCGTCGACGCAGATAAGACCTGCGGGACCGTTCAGGGTAACTGCGATGTCCTCGGTGCCGTTACCGTTGATGTCGCCGATATTCTCCACATTTGTGGCGAATGCGCCTTCTCCGGCTGTCCAGAGCACCGCCGGAGGAGAGGCAAGGACGACTGCCGCTGCCATGAAAAGCATACTGCTCCTGACGACTTAGATGCTCCTCATGGTATTATCAGCGACTGGCCGCCCTTGTGCAATACCCTCTTCTAGAACTGATCCAGGACCTTCTCGTCGGCGATCTCAGGAAGTGTCACCTTCATCAGCGGTTCAGCCTGCATTGCCTGCTTGATCGCCCACACGGCCCCTTCGTTCCTTGCCCAGCTCCGTCTGGCCAGACCGTTGCCCACGTCCCAGCTGAGCATGGATCCCGCTCGCCTGGTGGCCTCCTTCGAACCGTCGAGGAGCATGCCGAAGCCTCCGTTGATGACCTCGCCCCAGCCCACACCGCCTCCGTTGTGTATACTGACCCATGTGGCTCCCCGGAAGGAGTCTCCTATTACGTTGTGTATGGCCATGTCCGCGGTGAACATCGAGCCGTCGCGGATGTTGGCGGTCTCCCTGTATGGGCTGTCGGTTCCCGATACGTCGTGATGGTCCCTGCCAAGTACTATTGGCGCTGAGATCCGGCCGTCTCCCACAGCCTGGTTGAATTCCTTTGCCAGTTCTATCCTTCCCGCCCAGTCGGTGTAGAGTATCCTGGCCTGGGAGCCCACCACCATGCGGTTCTCCTCGGCCTGGCGTATCCAGCGCAGGTTGTCCAGGAGCTGCTGGCGGTTCTCCTCAGGGGCCTCACCGGCCATTCTTTCCAGCACCATGGCAGCTATCCTGTCGGTCTTCCTCAGGTCGTCGGGATCTCCGGAAGTGCATACCCACCTGAAGGGGCCGAACCCGTAGTCGAAGCATATGGGACCCATTATGTCCTCCACATAGGAGGGATAGGCGAAGGAGCCGTCTTCCTTCAGTATTCCGTCGGCTCCAGCCCTGGAGGCTTCCAGGAGGAAGGCGTTCCCATAGTCCCAGAAATGCATTCCCCGGCTGCACATGGTGTTCACTGCCTTAACGTGTCTTCTCAGGGATTCCCGCACCTTCTCGCGGAACTTCTCCGGCTCTTCAACCATCATCGAGTTGCTTTCCTCCAGGGAGAGGCCAGCGGGGTAATAGCCTCCCATCCAGGGGTTGTGGAGACTGGTCTGATCGCTTCCCAGCTCGATGTCGACGCTCTCTTCCACGAGTTTTTCCCATAGGTCCACGATGTTGCCCAGGAATCCCAGGGAGAGGGGTTTGCCCTCCTTCTTCGCCCGGCGTATCCTGGCGACGACCCTGTCGAGGTCATCCTCGACTTCCTGGAGCCATCCCTGTTCGTGTCTTGTCTGCAGTGCCTTCGGGTTGATCTCCGCTACGACCCCGATGGCTCCTGCTATCACCGCGGCCTTGGCCTGGGCTCCGCTCATGCCTCCAAGACCGCTGGTCACGAACACCTTGCCTGCAAGGCCTTCTTCACCGGTGTTGAGATACTTCCTGCCGGCGTTCAGAAGTGTAATGGTGGTGCCGTGGACAATGCCCTGGGGGCCAATGTACATGAAGCTCCCCGCTGTCATCTGGCCATAGCTGGTAACTCCCAGGGCCGCCATTTTCGTGTAGTCGTCCTGACTGGAATAGTTGGGAATGACCATACCATTGGTGACCACCACTCTGGGGGCATCGGGGTGGGATGGGAAAAGACCCAGGGGATGTCCGGAGTAGAGGACAAGTGTCTGCTCCTCGGTCATCTCTGACAGGTACTTCATGGTGAGCAGGTACTGGGCCCAGTTCTGGAAAACGGTTCCGTTGCCTCCATAAGTTATCAGTTCCATGGGATGCTGTGCCACGGCCCGGTCGAGGTTGTTCTGAATCATGAGCATTATGGCGGCGGCCTGGCGGGTCTCCGCCGGGTACTCCCCGATGGGTCTCGCCTTCATCTCGTAGGTGGGTCTGAAACGGTACATGTATATCCTGCCCGTGGTTTCCAGCTCTTCGGCGAACTCGGGGGCCAGGCTCTCGTGCCATTCCCTGGGAAAGTACCTGAGGGCGTTCTTCAGCGCCAGCCGCTTCTCAGCGATGGAGAGGATCTGTGGCCTTGCCGGGGCCCTGTTGGCGTTCTCCATGTCCGGAGGCATGGGAGGAAGATGTTCGGGTATGCCCTGTCTTATCTGCTCCTTGAAGGTCTTCATGTTCTCCTCCGTGTGTTTCTGTTTCAGGATGGGGCAAAGATACAAAAAAGATAGTGGTCCGACCCGATTGCCGGGGAAAAGCCGATTAGGTATAACAGATACATTACCCCGTGCTTTCCGTTTTTTAAGGAGGATCATTTTGAGAGTTCTGCTCCTTTTCCTTGCGGCTGCTTCCATTGCCTATTCAGCCGAGGTTTATTCGCTGATGAATTTTGCACCTGCACATCCCGGTCAGGCCGAACTGTTCGGAAGGCTGGGGTTCGATGTGGTCCAGAGGTATCAGGATGGTTCGGTGGACTTCGTGGCCGGTTCCCATGAACGGCTCCTGCTGATGGAGAACGGCCTCGCCGCAACCACCAGGATAGCGGACATGGAGGGCTACTACAGGTCACTCAATGGCACCAGCCGTTCCATGGGAGGATTCTACACCTGGGACGAGATAGACACATGGATAGATTCGCTGGTTGCCGCCAACCCCTCAATCACCAGCACGGAGTCAATAGGGGACACCTATCAGGGCAGACCACAGCGGGTGGTGAAACTCTCTGTTAACAACACCTTCGGTGCTGACGATCCATCAATGGCCAACGCCTGGTACGACGGTTTGATCCACGCCAGGGAGGGTTCATCCATGCGGAACATCCGCTACTGGATGATGTGGCTCTGCAGCAACTACCAGAGGAACGGCTACTGCGGCTACCAGGCCACATGGCTCCTGGAGAACAGGGAGATATGGTGCCTTCCCTGCAACAACGTCGACGGCTGGGTCTACAACGAGACCACCAGCCCCGGCGGCGGCGGAATGCACAGGAAGAACATGAACTTCTCCGCCGGCGGTTCCGGCATCGACCTCAACAGGAACTGGTCCGTTGGCTGGGGAGGCGCCGGTTCCAGCGGCGATCCCTCTTCGGAGACATACAGGGGGACCGGGCCCATTTCCGAACCTGAAGCATCCAACATCGACACCTTCTGGCAGGGCCATCCCCCAGCCCAGATGCATTCAACCCACGCCTACAGCAACGCTCTGATCTACCCCTGGGGCTGGACCGATGATCCCACTACCCATGCGGCACAGTACACAGCCCAGGGTGAGATGATGGTCCTTTGGGCCACCGGCGAGGATCACTACCCATCCAACCAGTTCTACTATGCTTCAGGAAACACCAGGGACCATTCCTACGGTCTGTACGGAGCCATGAGCTGGAATCACGAGACAGGAGCCTCATTTGCGGGGTTCTGGCCCTCGTCAACTGAAGTGGTGAAGCTCTCCCGGAGGAATCTCAGGAGCTATCTGGTTTCCGCATGTCTCGCCGGCTGCCCTTACGATCCCCACGAACCCGGCGTTCCTGTGGTGGATGCAATCGGTTCGGTCACTCCACCGTTCACGGTGGACTGGAGCGACGCCGCCCACGCCGACCATTACACCCTTCAGAGGCTTGACGGGTACCAGCTGCTCCTGGACGACACTGGTGACAGCGGTCCCTTCGACAGGGTGAATTGGATCATGACCTCTGCGCAGTACCACAGTTCACCCCAGTGCTACGTTTCCAATGGAACCGGTTCCATGACATGGCAGGAAACGGTTACCATTCCTTCAAACGGAGGTGCGCGGATCAGTTTCTGGTCCATGCAGGACATTACCCCGGAGAGCTGCCAGGGAGCCTTCTCATACAGCCCCGACGGAGGGGCCAACTGGTACTACCTGCAGACATTCGGCAGGGATGACATGACCTGGCGATTCAACGTTCACGAACTCGACGAGTTCCAGGGCAAGACACTCATGTTCCGCTGGGAGAGCTACGGCAGCAGTTCTTCCTGCAAGCTCTACATCGATGACATCAAGATAGAGGTCTGGGACGCCAACGTGATACAGGCAGACGATATAGTTGCCTCCCAGTACACCGTTACCGGAGTATCCGACGGCGACCACTGGTTCAGGGTCTGGGCGGTTGACGACGATTTCGGTCCAGGATGGCCCTCGGAGCCGGTGCTGGCCCAGGTGAGCGGTTCCGCCACCGGCGATTTCGCCCACGGGGTGACCCCTGCGGTTTCTTCCCTTGGGCTGGTTACACCGAATCCCGTATCGGTCTCGGCGGTGATACCCGTCTCTGTTTCCTCTTCTGACATACAGGGCGTTTCCCTGAGGATTTTCGACCTGTCAGGGAGAACCGTTGCGGACCTTTCGTCCTCCATCGGCGGAGAAGGTTTCTCCAATGTGATCTGGGACGTTTCGGATGTGCCGTCGGGAGTTCATTTCGTAAGGCTCGAAGCCCCCTCGGGGGTCACCACCCGAAGGGTAGTGGTTTCGAGCAGATAGCTGATAAACAGGGGGAGGTGTTGCGGTGAAGCTGAAGTGCACCCAGTGCGGAGCCTTCATTGCCGTCACCTCCCCCGACGCCTTCGCCCACTGTTCCTACTGCGGCGCCAGGGCCGTAATAACCGGTTTTTCAGGTGAGAGCTTCCTCCACCGGCCTGTGCTTTCCGAAGAGGACGCACGAAGGCTCTTCAAGCCCGGTGAAGCCGTTTCCTCCACCATTTACTGGTTCCCCTTCGACCCTTCATCCCTGGCTCCCGTGTTTACCCAGGCCTATCCGGAGATGGATGAATACTCCCCCCCGGCCGGTGACCGGCGGATCTGGGAGGAGAGCAGCGCCCAGGGCACGGTGATACCAGCCGATCCTGACCTCATTGGTGAGGAAGGGGTTGTCTATCATCCCTTCTGGGTGGTGCAGACCGCTTCCGGCAGAGGCTACATCATAGACGGGGTGAGTGGAAGCATGGTCAGCGATCCTCCTGAATCAGCGGGAACGGATCGGATCGATCCCTACAGGGAGGCCGTGAAAGCCTTTGCCATATCGGTCCTTCCAGCCTGCGGTGTATTCTTCCTTCTCCGTAACCTCTCCATATTCTGGGCGGCGGTCCTTGGCATGGCCGCGGCGGTGTTCTCTCCCGGGTTGTGGTCAAGGCTTCGGGGAGGAGGCAAATGAGCGGACTTCTCACGCTGAGCTGCCCTTCCTGCGGAGGGCTCCTTCGAACCAGCGAGGGCAACACGAACACCGTCTGTTCCCACTGCGACACCCCTCTGCTGCTCCAGGGTGCCGTAAATCGATACATTGTGGAATCTTCGGTGTCCGCAACCCATGCCCTCAGATCGGTGCGCAGGAAACTGGAGGAGTTCTCCAGGGGCGTTTACGCACGATGCAGGGTACGAAAGCCCTTCCTGGCTTATGTCCCATTCTGGCTGATCTCCTGCCGTATGGACGGCTACGTTTTCGGCGTAAGACCGGTATACAGGGAGAAGAAGGTTCGCGCAGCCGTGGAGGGCGATGACGGAGGGGCACAGGGCACGATAGTCAGGACAATAAAGCAGAGAAAGGGCGTCCGGGCGGAGGAACACCAGGTCAGCAACGGGATCGACATGATGATAAGCGCCGCCAGGCTGGAACCCCTGGGCATACCTTCCCTGGGAAAGAACTCTCAGATGGCCCTGGGTGGAATGGCGTTGGGCAGAAGGGGGGCAGGGCTTCCCATGAAGGTTTTTGACTTCGAGGACCTTCCGCCTGAGGCCCATGTGGTGGATCCTGCGGTATCCATACTGGAAGCCAGGGAAGAGGCCGGAGAGTACGTTTCCAGGATCTGCGATGGAACGGGAACAGGGCTGGAACAGCGGTTCATGTACCTCGCGGTTACCGGCAGCCGGGAGAGGCTTATCCACTACCCTCTCTGGACGGTGGACTATTCCCTGGACGGAAGGTCCTTCAGGATAGTGGTCGATGGAGTTAGCGGCGAGGTCCTCAGGGGAACTTTCCCCGCGGACTCAAGCCACTGGAAGAGGGTCGCCACAGTTCTGGGAACCGTATGGGCCGGGCTGTTCCCGGTTATCATTGCGGTTCTGTTGTCGAACATTCTCTCCGTTGGTCCGGTTCTCATGGTCTTTCTCCTTTCCATCTGGGCCCTGGGAGCGGTGTCGGTGAGATTCCTTTCCATGGCCGGCAGGCATGCCGGAACGGATACCCATCTATGAAGGTCACACGGCTTCTCTGCGGGTCCTGCGGAGCCCCCCTTGGTGGGCTTGGTACCGACGTTATATTCGTCTGCTCCAACTGCGGCGCAGGATGGTCCGTGGAGGGTTCGGAACTCACTCCATTGGCGGTGGAGCACCACGCGTCTCCGAAGGCGGGTCTTCCTCTGCCATTCTGGAGGATAAGTGCCGCTGCTCATGTGCTGAAGAGAAAGGTCCGAAGCGAGTTCGTTACGACGATTCTCAGGCTGGGGTCCAGGTTCGACGAAACAGAGTTCCCGGGAAAGACCTCTGATTCGGCGGCATCATCGGAGAGGAGGGAGTTCCTTCTTCCGGGCTTCTACCTCGACGGGCTGCCGGGGACCGGGGTTGCCCTTTCCGCTGCTCTTCCAGGGCTTCCTGAGCCTCCGGACCTGAGGGAAGACGGCTATCCTGACGTGTGCGGATGCTCCATCACGCCGGAAGACGCCCTGGTGCTTGCCAGGTGCGTGGCGGTGGGGCAGGAGGCGGAGAAGTCGGACTGGATAGCGGAGATAGAGCTTGTGCTGTCCGCCGCCAGGAGAAGGCTGGTCATACTGCCCTGCACCCAGGAGGTTGAGAAGGTGTACATCGGGGATACCGGAGTGTCTTTCTTCAGAAGATCGGTTCCCCGCTGGAACGAAATGCTCGAGTATCATTCCCGCCGAGCTTGACCCCGGCGGGGCATCAATCTAAACTACACTGTTGGAACACCATAATGAAAAAGGAGAATACCGATGTCCGGACACAATAAATGGAGTACCATCAAGCACAAGAAGGGCAAGGCTGATGCCGCCCGGGGCTGGATCTTCAGCAGACTGGTGAAGGAGATCTCCGTGGCGGCAAGGCAGGGTGGAGGTGATCCCGACATGAACCCCAGGCTCAGGGTGGCCGTGGACACCGCCCGAAGCCAGAACATGCCCAATGACAACATCGAGAGGGCCATCAAGCGCGGCACCGGCGAACTCGAGGGAGTTACCTACGATGAAATGGTCTACGAAGCATACGGTCCTGGAGGCGTTGCAATAATCATCGAGGTACTCACCGATAACAAGAACAGGTCAGCGGCGGAAGTCCGGCACCTGCTCACAAAGGGCGGGGGAAGTCTGGGTTCCAAGAACAGCGTAGCCTATCTGTTCACGAGGCAGGGCCAGATAACCGTGGACGCATCCGTTCATTCCGAGGACGAAGTCCTGGAAGCGGGGCTGGAAGCGGGACTGGAAGATGTTGAGCTTCAGGACGACATCATAGTGGCCACCACCGAACCCGACGGCGTTTTCGAGGTCAAGAAGGCTCTGGAGGCCGCGGGGATCAAGGTGGATTCAGCCGAGGTTACGAAAGTTCCCTCCAATACCGTGATGCTCGAGGGCAAGGAAGCCGAGAAGGCCATGAAGCTTCTTGAGTCCCTGGAGGAACACGACGATGTGCAGGCCCTTTATTCCAACTTCGACATGGCGGACTAGGCTTTTTGGGGGAGAAGATCATCCTGGGAGTGGATCCAGGGCTCAACATTACCGGATTTGGTGTCGTGGCCGCCTCCGGGCCATCCATAAGACTGCTGGATGCGGGAACGATACGGACGAAAGCCTCGGATCCCCTGACTCCCAGGCTGACGGAACTTTACGAGGGAATCGCCGGGGTGATAGAACGCTACGGACCTGAGGTCATGGGTCTCGAGAAGGTATATTCACACTACAGGCACCCCACCACGGCTATAATCATGGGCCATGCCAGGGGGGTGCTCTGCCTTGCCGCCGGGATCAAGGGAATACGTGTTGAGTCCATTCCCGCAAGCCGCGTCAAGAAGGCGGTTACAGGGAATGGCAGGGCCAGCAAGGCCCAGGTCAACGGAATGGTCCGGAGGATATTCGGAATCAGGGGAGAGCTGAAACCGGTGGATGTGAGCGACGCCCTTGCGGTTGCCCTGGCACTGTACGAGGAGGAACGCCATGCTTGAGAGCGTAAGCGGAACGGTCACCGGAACCGACGGGTCGCAGCTGTTCCTTCAGACTGGTCCGATCGTACTCAGCCTTCTGGCGCCGGGCTACTTCGCCAGACAGGTTTCCCCCGGGGAACACCATCGATTCTTCCTTCTCTTTCAGATACTAAATGAAGGGAACAGGGGGGTTCCCCTGGCGGTTGCCTTCCCGTCACGGGATGACAGGGAGTTCTTCACCAGGTTCATCAGTGTCTCCGGCATAGGTATAAGGGCCGCTGCAAAGGCTATGACCATCCCCCCCTCTGAACTCGCCGGAGCCATAGCCGCAGGGGACCTGAAGCTGCTGAAGTCCCTCCCTGGAATAGGGACTTCCAGGGCCAAGCAGATCATCGCGAAGCTGCAGGACTCCTTCAGTGGAACCGAATGGGGAGCAGGATTCACCAGCGGGCCTGCCAACGCCGCCGACGCCAGGGCCATACTGGAGCAGCTCGGGGTACCGGCCTTCGAGGCGGCAGCCCTTGTTACCGCGGCGGTGGAGAAGACAGGGGCCGACGCTTCACCATCGGACATAGTTCGTGCCGCCATGAAGGCCAGGTCCTGAGGTGTCTCTGGAATCCGTGATCAGGCCAGGTGAGATACCTGAAGAGGAGAGGGAGTTCACCTCCCTGAGACCCAGGGACTTTTCGGAGTACATCGGACAGCGAAGGATTATTGACAATCTGAAGATAGCGGTTCAGGCCGCCAGAGAAAGGGGTGAGCCACTGGATCACCTGCTTTTCCACGGCCCTCCCGGGCTGGGAAAGACCACTCTGGCCCATGTGATCGCCGCAGAAATGGACGCGGAGATCGTCTGTACCTCCGGTCCCGCTCTGGAAAGACCCGCCGATCTTGTGGGAATACTCACCAACCTCACCCGGGGAGACGTGCTTTTCATCGACGAGATCCACCGTCTGCCCAGGATAGTTGAGGAGTACATCTATCCGGCCATGGAAGACTTCCAGATAGACATGGTCATAGACCCGGGACCGCATGCCAGGACCGTCAAGCTCGAGCTGAGCCATTTCACGGTGATAGGTGCCACCACCAGGGCTGGTCTTATTACAGGGCCACTTCGGGACAGATTCGGATTCTCAATGCATCTGGAGTTTTACGACACCGAAGAATTGTGCACCATCATACGAAGGTCCGCCGGGATACTCGAAGCCAGGATCACCCGGGATGGATCGAACTCTGTGGCAATGCGTTCCCGGGGAACACCCAGGATAGCCAACAGACTGCTCAAGAGGGTTCGAGACTACGCCCAGGTGATGCGCAGGGAATCAATCGACGAGGCCACCGCGATCGAGGCCATGGACATCAACGGCGTTGACGAAGCAGGTCTCGACAGGCTGGACAGGAACTATCTGAGTGTGATCATCAGGCACTACGGAGGTGGGCCTGTGGGAGTTTCAGCACTGGCCGCCACGCTGAACGAAGAGAGGGATACCCTTATCGACGTTGTGGAGCCATTCCTTCTGGCAGCCGGCTTTCTGAACAGAACAAGCCGAGGCAGGGTGGCCACAGGTCTGGCGTACAGGCACCTTGGATTCACCAGGGCAGGCCAGGAGGAGCTTCCACTTTGAGCGGAGACATCCTTCTTCACATATGCTGCGCCCCCTGCGCAACGGCTGTGGTGAAGAGCCTTCGCAAGGAGGGACTCGATCCGTCGGGGTATTTCTTCAACCCCTCCATTCATCCCTGGAAGGAGCTTCAGCGAAGGGCGGATGCCCTCAGGATCTGGGCACCTTCCGCTGGACTCTCGGTTGAGATAGTGGATGAGTACCCCCTTGAGGAGAACCTGCGGATGCTCCTCGCCGCTGAGAACAGATGCAGTTCCTGTTTCCAGCAGAGGATGAACGCAACCGCTGCAAAGGCCTCTGCCCTGGGGATCAAGGGGTTCACCACGACACTTCTGGTGAGCCCTTACCAGAATCGGGAGCTTGTCGGAGCCGCTGCGTTCAAGGCGGCTGAACTCCATGGTGTGGAGTATTTTCATCGAGACTTTACCCCTCTCTACAAGGAAACCATTCGCCTTTCAAGGGAAGCCGGGCTATACAGACAGCCCTACTGCGGCTGCGTCTTCAGCGAGCGCGACCGCTATCTTAAGATGAGATCCCCCGGAGAGAAATAGCCCCACATTGGGTATTGACGACATGCTAAAGAGTGACAATACTTTAAAGGTATATGTATATGCGTACGCCATAAGAAGGGGGAGTTATGAAATCCGCGGTATTGCTATCCATGGTCTTGTTCGGTATTGCCTTGGCTGAAAGTGAGACACAGACAGACTGGTCAGGAGGCCCCGGGGTATCAGGTCCCGTGACCGACTGGCAGAACAGGTTCGACGTTGCTGGAGCCATGGACTGGGATACGGAACCCGGTCAGCTGAAGCTGATAGTGGACAGAAGCGAGAACCTCATAACCTCAGCCGATGCACCCTATTATGTGATCGCAGTGGACATGGATCAGGACGGGGACATGGACGCTGCAGGGTGTTCCTACAACTCCAGCGAGGTTTTCTGGGTGGAGAATGCCAACGGCGAGGGGACAGCATGGACGAAGCGTGTGGTTGGTTCCATCGCACAGCCCAGGTTCATAGCCGTTGCCGATTTCGACAACAACGGATACAGGGACATAGTGGCTTCCAGCGGCTCAGAGGACCGTATAGTACTCTTCAGGTACGGCCCCGGAGGGTGGAGCACCAGCACTACCATTGCGACCAATTTCGATGCCCGACAGATAAGGGCTGAGGACATCGACGGTGACGGCTTCTCCGATGTTGTGGGAGTATCCAGCTACTCAGGTGATGTCTGCTGGTGGAAGAACGATGGCACCAGCACCTCATGGAACATCAACTACATCGATGGCGCGCTGATAGGTGCCTATGCCTGCGATGTGGGGGATTACAACGGCGATGGCCACCCCGATGTTGCCGCCGCCAGCAACAACTCCGGTGATGTGGTTGCATACGTGTCCCAGTCTCCCTATGGCTACTCCTGGAGCAAGCATACCCTTGAGACGAATTATTACAATCCCGTGGCAATAGCAACTGGCGACTATGACAACGACGGTATAGACGAATTTGCCCTTGCTTCCGCCTGGGGCACAGGCAGTCTTCGATGGTACAAGTTCCTAACCACCGACGCCTGGACAAGTCACGAGATGCAGGGGGCGGAGGCCCAGCAGATCTACGATATATCCGCCCAGGACATGGACGGCGACGGCCATCCGGATATCCTTGCGGCAAGCCTTGGTCAGAACAGAGTGGTGTGGTTCAAGAACCGGGAATATCTTGGTGAACCATGGGAAACCTTCGATGTGGCAACGGGATTCTCAGGCGCCCTGGGAGTCTCATCAGGCGATATGGATGGCGACGGAGTACCGGACGTTCTCGCCTGCGCCTACTACGGAGACAAGCTCAGCTGGTGGAGGGTAAGCGGTTTTACCACACCCAGCCTCCTCACCAGCTCGATACTGAGCATCGAGCCGCCGGATCCCAACTCCGTGGAGTGGGACTACATACACTGGTCGAAGACCACGCCCGCCGGCACATCGGTGATTTTCAGGCTGAAAACATCATTCGATTCGGGGAACATGGGTCCATGGAGCGCCTGGATAAACCAGCCGGGAGACCTTGCCTCGGTTATCAGCCAAGGCGGAAGTTTCCTTCAGTACCAGGTCAGGCTTGCTACTTCCAACCCTAATGCGACCCCGTCACTGAAAGATGTTTCCATCTTGTGGAACCCTGTATCTATCGAAGATGAGGGTTCTGCCCAAGTTGATGGCGCCCTGATCTGGCTCCCGATGGGCAACCCTGTATCGGGTGCATTCGAGGTTGCCTACAGGGTAGACTGGACTTCCACCGTGGATGTATCCCTGTATGACTCATCAGGCAGGAAGATCCTGACTGTGGCATCCGGAGAGGCTTCCCCCGGTGAATACACCTCCATGATCGAGCCTCTTCCAGCAGGTGCATACGCCATCGTAATGAATACTTCCGACGGTATGGCCGCCAGGAGGGTCGTGGTAACTCCGTAGACACAACCTGAGAGAAGGGCCTCGCGCATGGCGCGGACCGGAGTATTGACTGAACAGAGTCCTTGAGCGATAATTTGCTCCTGAAAAGGTATGCAAAAAGGGGGATATCCATGACAAGATCCATGTTACTTTTCATTCTGCTTCTGTTCGCCTTTTCCGCCATCGCTGAGCCGGAAACCCAGACCGACTGGTCAGGCGGCCCCGGTGTTACAGGCCCGGTGACCGACTGGCAGAACAGATTCGACGTTGCTGGAGCCATGGACTGGGATACGGAGCCCGGTCAGCTGAAGCTGATAGTGGACAGAAGCGAGAACAACATAACTTCTGCAAATGGTCCTACGTATGTGATAGCCGTAGACATGGACCAGGACGGGGATATGGACGCCGCCGGGTGTTCCTACGAAGGCGATGAGGTTTTCTGGGTGGAGAACACCAACGGCCAGGGCACCGCCTGGACGAAGCGCGTGGTGGGAAGCATCACCGAGCCCAGATTCATAACGGTTGCCGATTTCGACAACAACGGATACAGGGACATAGTGGCTTCCAGCGGCTCGGAGGACCGTATAGTACTCTTCAGGTACGGCCCCGGTGGGTGGAGCACCAGCACCACAATTGCAACCAATTTCGATGCCCGGCAGATAAGGACTGATGACATCGACGGCGACGGCTTCTTCGATGTTGTTGGAGTATCCAGCTACTCAGGCGATGTCTGCTGGTGGAAGAACGACGGAACCAGCACATCCTGGAACATCAACTACATCGACGGAGCCCTGGTAGGCGCCTACACCTGCGACGTGGGTGACTTCAACGGCGACGGCCACCCTGACATAGCCGCTGCAAGCAACTCGGCCAACGACATCTGCGCCTACATATCCCAGTCTCCCTATGGTTACTCCTGGAGCAAGTACACCCTCGAGACTAACTACAACGATCCCGTGTCCATCGCCGTTGCTGATATGAACAACGACGGAGGACACGATTTCGTCGTGGCCTCCTCCGCGGGAACAGGCAACCTCACCTGGTACGATTTCCTGGATACCCAGAGTTCATGGGTAGAGCATAGCATGGGCGGTGCTCAAGCACTGGGCATCTACGACATCGCTGCCCGGGACATGGACGGCGACGGCCACGATGACGTGATGGCCGCCGCCTACAATGAGGACAAGCTGGTCTGGTTCAAGAACGGGGAATACCTCGGTCTGGCATGGAACACATATCCAGTATCGACATACTTCGCCGGAGCAGTGGGTGTTTCCGTGGGCGACATGGACGACGACACGGTACCCGACGTTCTGGGATGCGCTTTCATCGGGGACAAGATAAGCTGGTGGCGGATAAGCGGGTTCACTTCCCCGAGCCTTCTCACCAGTTCAATCCTCAGCATCGAGCCCCCGGATCCTAACGCCGTGGAGTGGGACTACATACACTGGTCACAGACCACTCCCGCCGGAACCAGTGTAATGTTCAGGCTGAAGACCTCTTATAACTCGGGCAGCATGGGTTCATGGAGCGCATGGATCACACAGCCCGGGGACCTGGCTTCGGTTGTTTCCCAGGGCGGAAGCTACCTGCAGTATCAGGTTCGTCTTGCCACTTCCAACCCCAATACGACACCTTCCCTGAAGGACGTTACCGTTCTCTGGGATCCGGTGAGCATCGAGGAGTCAGGCTCCGCTGCGATCCATGGAAGAAGGATCTGGCTGCCTTCGGGGAACCCGGTCTCAGGAGCGTTCTCCGTTTCCTTCAGGGTGGAGAGCCCCGGCAGGGTAAGCGTTGGCGTATATGATTCAGCCGGCAGGACGGTTTCCGTCGTCTGCGATGAGGAGAGGGCTGCGGGTGAGTACTCCGCAATAATCTCCGATCTTCCCGCGGGCATCTACTCCGTGGTGATGCAGAGCGATGAGGGTATGGCGGCCCAGCGGGTCACCGTTACTCCCTGACATCTACTGCTAGACTTGGAAGGGCTCCGGCGTTTTGCCGGAGCCCTTCCAGTTCTTTCTGATCGTTCCTACAACGGCGCGGTGAGGTTTTCCGGCCTGACCTGGGTAACCCTTTCGCAGTAGCTGCACCTGTAGGTCATATCGGCTTTGCTCTCCAGCGAGAAATGCCTTGAAGCACCAAGTTTATTGGTGGCGCAGTTGGGGTTAGGGCATTCCATCACTCCGTGGATCGTCCGGGGAATGGATATCTTCCTCTTCTCACTCACCCTGCCGTCCCTGATGATGTTTATGGTTGCTTCCGGCGCTATCAGGGCGATTGTGTCAGTTTCGCTCTCCAGGAGGATCCTGTTCTCGATCTTTACTATGTCCTTGCCGCAGGGGTGCTTCTTGGAGAGGAAACCAACACCGATGGTGAATATTCCCTCGTTGCCTATTCCCAGTATCTCCACAACCTTCAGCGCCATTGGGGTGGGTATGTGGTCGATGACGGTTCCGTTCTCGATGGCGTAGACCTTGTATGCCCTGTCCGTCATTGGATGCCTCCCGTGACCAGACCCAGAAGGGCCTGTCTCGTTGGAACGCCGTTGTGTGCCTGCCTGAAGTAGATTGCATTCGGGGTTGAGTCAACTTCCTCGTGTATCTCGTCCACCCTGGGAAGGGGGTGCATGACCCGTACCTGCTCACCAAGGGCCTTTACTGTGCTTCTGTCTATCCTGTAGCTGTGGGCCACGTTCTTGTACTCCTGGGGATCCCCGAAGCGCTCCTTCTGTATCCTGGTCACATAGAGCACATCGAGCTTCATTCCGGAGGCGTCCTCGGGTCTTTCAGCGGTCTGGAATGAGATGCCCTGTGCCGAGAGTTCCTCAAGCACCGACTGGGGCATCTTCAGGGAGGGAGGGGAGATGAAGACCATTTCCGCGCCGAAAAGGGACATGGCATGGGTAAGCGAGTGAACGGTTCTCCCGTACTTCAGGTCGCCCATTATGCCTATTTTAAGCCCTTCGAGCGTGCCGAACTCCTCGTGTATGGTGAACAGGTCGAGGAATGTCTGAGTGGGGTGCTGGTTGGCCCCGTCACCGGCGTTGATCACGGGAACCGTGGCAACCTCCGTTGCAAGCCTTGCAGCTCCCTCCACGGGGTGCCTGATCACCATTGCGTCGCAGTAGCCTGTGACTGTTCTCACCGAGTCAGAGAAGGACTCACCCTTCTTCTGGGAGGATGCTCCTGGATCGGCAAAACCAAATACACTGCCGCCGCTCTTGAGCACCGCCGATTCGAAGGAAAGCCTGGTTCTCGTTGAGGGTTCGAAGAACAGCGATGCTATTGTCTTTCCCCTCAGACAGCCTTCATGACCGCCCCGCTTCACTTCCCCGGCGGTGTTCACGATCTTCCACAGGTCTTCCGTGGTCATGTCCCTGAGGGAGATCATGTCTCTATTCCTGAATGAACTCACTGTTCCTCCAATCAGCCCCTGGATCCGTTGTTCGTGATCTGAAGCTCGCGGTAGTAGACTGCTTCCGCCGCCTCTTCCTCCGTTACGCATCCGAGAAGGGTCTCTATGAAATCATCGTCTCTGAGCATTCTGTTCAGTCTGGCAAGGGCATGCACGTGCCTGTGAGGGTCCGGGAAGAGAAGGAGGAAGAAAAGGGAGGTAAGCCTTCCGGAAGGTTCACCGAAAGGAACCGGATGGGGGGGGATCATAAGCAGGAGGAGCTCATGCTCGACGTACAGTTTCCCTATGTCCAGGGGGTGGATCAGCGCGGCTCCGCATTTCAGCGCGGTTGAGAGCACTTCCTCCCTGCTCTGAAGCTGTTCCCTCAGTTCCTCCTCCCGGTAGACGGCCCCCAGTTCCACCGCCCTTGCAGACAGCGCCCGAAAAACGGATGATCTGGTGGATACCCTTTCCGGGAAGAATATCCTTCCACCCTGCAGCAGCCGGGTGATCCCGCAGGATGCCGGATCAAGCCCTCCCTGGTCAGCGGAGGAGTGGTCGGCCTTCATGAGTCTTTCGGTGGTGAGGGAACTGAAGTTCTCGGAGATCCAGTTCAGCACATCTTCCCTGGGGTACACCTGCTGACCCTGCCTCTGGACGGTTTTCAGCCTGCTGCCGTGGAGGGCCTTTCTGATTTCGGAAAGACCCTCCCCGAGAAATCTCGCGATCTCTGTTTCCGTTAGAAAACGGTTCAAATCTGCTGCTCTTTTCTTAGTGGTGGAGATGGACTCCGGCAATTATACTATTACCGGGGAATACCGAGAAAGGACTGCCATGAATCCAGTTGCTGCAAGGTTCGCGCGGTATGCCGCGATCGATACGGCTTCCTCCGCGGACAGCGGGGAATACCCTTCCACTCCCTGTCAGATGGATCTGCTCAGGCTGCTGGAGGGAGAACTTACTGAAATGGGAATGGATAAAGTTCATCTGTCCCGGGAAGGTGTTCTGTACGCCAGCCTGCCAGGAGGGAAGAAGGGTGTGACCATCGGTCTTATCGCCCACGTAGACACCTCTCCCGAAGCTCCGGGCAGCGGGGTTCAGCCGGTGTTCCACCGGAACTGGGACGGAAGGCCGATAGAGCTTGCCGAAGGCCAGGTGATCCACCCTGCTGACTGCGAGGACATTGAGAGATACAAGGGGGGAACCATCATCACCTCCGACGGAACCACCCTGCTTGGCGCCGACGACAAGGCCGGTGTAGCCATCATTATGGAAGCCTGCAGATGGTTCCTGGAAAACCCTGAGGTTCCCAGGCCAGGGATAGCAGTGGCTTTCACCCCCGACGAAGAGGTGGGCAGGGGCGTTGACAACTTCGACTTGGGAAGGTTCAATGCGGATCTCGCCTACACCGTGGACGGGGGCAAGGTAACGGAGATATCGTCGGAAACCTTTAACGCGTGGTCCGCAAACTGGAGTATAACCGGCAAGGAGGTTCATCCCGGCAGTGCCAGGGGCATAATGGTCAACGCCGCGCGTATTGCCGGTGAACTGATTTCGCTCCTTCCCGGGGAGGAGATGCCGGAGAACAGCTCGGGGGTGCAGGGCTATGACTACCCCCTTTCGGTAAAGGGAACCACAGGCTTCGCCCGGGTCAGCTGCATACTCAGGGATTTCACCGGTGAGGGCATGGAACTCAGAAGGAAGAGGATGGAAGCCGTAAAGCTCTACCTGGAATCCAGGTTCCCTGGTGCTGTGATAGATCTTGAGATGAAGGAGCAGTACAGGAATCCAGGCGAGATACTCAGAAAGGATCGCAGGCTCATCGATTTCGCCCTCGAGGGATTCAGGGGCTGCGGCCTTGATGTGTCGGAGGGCGCCATTCGAGGCGGCACCGACGGATCGAGGCTGAGTTTCATGGGGATTCCAACGGCCAATCTTCCCACAGGCGGAGAACTCTTTCATTCCCGGCGGGAATGGATCGCCGCCGAGGGAATGGAGATCGCCCTGGAAGGACTCAGGCGAACGCTGATCATCTGGGGAGAGAACCTGTAGATACCGGCCCCTTGCTTGTGGCAGTTTCTTTTCCTATTATGTCTTCGGACAGCCGTTAGTGGTCGAGAGGGGATTTATGGGGAAACTCGCTGTACCGATAATGCTGCTGTTGACCGCCGCTGGGGCATCAGCTCAGAACGCCCAGGCCGATTCCCTGGTAAGAGAGGGCGTGGTGCTCTTCATGAGCGCCCTTCAGGAAGGCGACGGCGATACCGCTGCTTCCATGTTCTCCTCCCAGGCCCTGGCCCAGGTTGAGGTGATGCTGAATACGGTGAAACAGAGCCTCGACCGTGACCCTGAAGGCACCATGAGAAGGCTGGTGAATGCCGGGTACACGGTTGACGAAGAGGCCGCCGAGGACTGGGAGCCGGCTGATTACCTGGCTCAGACACTTTCACTTCCCATGATCAGCGCAAGGTATACACCATACACCCTGGAGATAGACTCGGTGGCAATCAACGGGAGATCGGCCACGGTACAGATGACCTTCAGCACGGCATCCGGGAATCAGATCCCCCAGCAGGCGATGCTCACCCTGGAGGACGACGCGTGGAAGATAAGCAGTTTCATGGGCATAACAGCCTTCCCCTGATCACTGCCTGTCCTTTGATATCTCCATTCTTCCCTTCGTGATCTCCGGGCAGTTCAGACAGTTGTCCGTTTCAATGAAATCTCCCCGCCTGAGCCTGCGGTAGACGTCGCCGTTCCAGACGTTCATGAAGCCCATGTTTATGCTGCCCGGGGGATTCCCGGTGTTCCAGTAGGGGCATGGGAATATCGATCCGTGGGGATCGATGTAGACAGTGCCATGGAGATATGGACACGGGTGAGGGGTATCTCCCCTGGAAACGTTCCTGGAAAGATGGAAGGTGATGCCCAGTTCTTCTGCCCTCTTCCTGGCTTTAAGTATCTCTGCACTGGCTTCCGGGGAGTCGGGATCCACGACCCTGTTCAGGGTTCCCAGTCCCGCGTAGGGCACCAGGGGAACCACTCCCACCGACCTTGCGCCGACTGAACGGGCCAGTTCGACGATCCCTGTGAGCTCGTGAAGATTATCCCGCTGCAGCGTAGTGCTGAACCCTAGCATTGGGAATCGCCTCTTTCCCCGCTGATCGACCAGTACTTTCAGCGACCGGATGATCCCGTCCAGGCTGGCTCCGTCCCTGATGGCTCCATGTGTTGCTTCAGATGCTCCGTCTATGGATATGAAAAGGCTGGTGGGTGGATACTTGAGTATGGTCCTGATGGTTTCCGGGGTGAGAAGGGTGCCGTTGGTTACCATCTCCCTGTATGGCACCCCGCTTTCGTACAGCGCTTTGAGATGTTCTGGAAAAGAAGGATTGACGAGGGGTTCCGCACCGCAGGAAATGCCCACCGTCCTGGCCAGGGGAAACACCTCTTCCTCAATTCTTCGGAAGGTATCCCGATCCATGTGCCGCCAGTTCCTGGTTGCGTCGCCTTCGGAGAGCCTCATCGGACACATGGAGCATCTCAGATTGCAGTGATTCGTTGTGTCCATCCGAACCAGGAGCCTTCGTTTGGGATGAACCGGTCTGAACCATGGGAATCCGTTCCTTCTTGTCAACAGACCCGGCATTCCTGCCCCCTTTCGACGGTGTATGATACCATACCCGAGCCTTCCTTGCAATTCTCCGACCATGTTGGTTATTGTTGTGAACACACATTCCAGCCGGGAGCGCCAGTATGAGAAAACCCGTTGTCGTTCTGGATTATTCCGTGGACGCTTTGTCCGGTGCGAACATATCAAGGTGGTTCGAAGATCCTGTCTCCGTTGCAAGGGTCGAAGCACTTGAACCTTTTCCCTTTATAGATCCAGGTTCATGCAGGGCGGTGATCCATTCCGGGTCGGCCCTCTCCATTCTCGATGACCATCCCTTCATCGAAGGAGCCGCCTCCTTCATCCGGGCCTGTGCCTCGGCGGGAGTCCCACAGATGGGCATCTGCTACGGCCATCAGCTTCTGGCCAGGGTGCTGTGCGCCAGGGATGCGGTGGAAAGGTGCGAAACCGTTGAACTCGGCTGGCTGCCGGTGGATTTCCTCCCCTCATGGCCAGTTCCAGGTCCTGCCGGACCCCTTCGTGTGTGGCAGTCCCATTACGACCGCGTGGTAAAGCTTCCCCGGGGGTCGAAAATAACCGCTTCCAGCAGCCATACCGCCATTCAGGCTTTCATATGCCATGAACCGGCCCTTTTCGGGACCCAGTTCCACCCTGAGTTCGACCGTGAAAGCGGGAACAGCTGTTTCGCCGCTGATCCCGACATCTTCCTGCGCAATGGCGTGAGCCTTCAGGAAACCCTTCAGGACGGGCCTGATCTCGATACCGGAAGAACAGTGTTCCAGCATTTCCTTCAAGCTTTCGAACAGGAGTCGTGATGTTTCCAGAGGAACTGAGAGAGAAGCCTGTGTGGAGGTTCTTCGCGGATCTCTGCGCCATTCCCAGAACCAGCGGCAATGAAGCCGCCGTGTCCCGGTACATCGCGGACTTCGCCGGTGAGAGGGGGCTCGAGCACTATTCGGATCCCCTGGGCAACATAATGGTCAAGAAACCGGGAACCGGGGAGCCGGTGGTCCTCCAGGCGCACCTTGACATCGTAGGGGAGAAGGTCACCGGCAGCACCCACGATTTCCTGAACGATCCCATCGAACCGGATCTGGAGGGTGATCTCCTCATCTCCAGGGAGACCACCCTGGGCGCCGACAACGGCATAGGAGCCGCCCTGATGCTGGAACTCCTGCATGGCGATTACCCGGGGCTTCCTCCTCTTGAGTGCCTGTTCACCGTTGACGAGGAAAGGGGTCTGGTGGGAGCTCTGGCTTTTCCGCCGGAATGGATCACCGCGGGAAGGCTCATCAACCTTGACTCGGAGGAGCTGGGAGTCATCATCATCGGCTGCGCCGGGGGACGGGATGTGAGCATTCTACTTGAAGCCGAGTATGAAGACTGCGGCGATCCGTCGGTGCTGGTGGAGATAGACGGTCTGAACGGGGGACACTCCGGAATGGAGATCAACTCCGACAACGCAAACGCGATAAAGCTTGCTGCCAGAGTCTGCCGACAGCTGGAGGATCTGCTTGGAGGAAGGCTCGTTTCCTTTCAGGGCGGCTCGAAGCACAACGCAATACCACGGAGCGCTTCGGCGGTGATGTCCGTTCAGGACCCCGCACGGGCTGCCACCCTCTGTTCCATCATGAAGAGGGACTTTGCCGAGGAGTTCGCCGGCATTGAGGATTCCATAGGGGTCAGTTGTCTTGAGCATCAAACTGACAGAAGACTGACTCATAATGTGTCATCGAGGATGATAGACACCCTTCTGGCCCTTCCCCACGGCGTGGAAAAGATGAGCGGCGTTGTGGACGACCTGGTGGAGACCTCCGCAAATCTTGCGGTGGCGTCCTGGGGGGAGAAGGGGCTTGAGATACTTCTCAGTGTAAGGAGCGCCGTAGAATCAGCCAAGAATGCCCATGTGGGCAGCATAGAGGCTGTGGGAAGGCTGGCAGGTGCCAAGGTATCCTCCAGCGAAGGTTATCCCGGCTGGACGCCGGACATGAACTCGGAGCTGCTGGAAGCCGCAATGGTCTCATGCAGGGAAGTGCTCGGAGAAGAGCCCTCGGTGGAGGCAATTCACGCCGGTCTGGAATGCGGGATCATAGGCAGGAGGGCCGGTGAGATGGACATGATCAGCCTGGGACCAGACATCTCCGACGTACATGTGCCGGGTGAATCGGTCAGCGTGAGATCCGTCGACGCATTCTTCGAACTGCTGGTGCACCTGCTTAAGAGCCTGTGAATGAAAAAGCTCCTCATACTTCAGGAACCGGGGATATCCACCGCTGAGACCCTCAGGGCCGCCGGAGAGCATCTCCCTGACTGGGTGGTGGAGTCGGGCAACCAGCCCACGGATCATTCCGCCATAATCACCGTCAGGAGGCCCGTAGACCGGGAGATGATCAAGCGGCTCCTCGGGGGAATAGTATCCGTGGCCTTCACCGGCACCGACCACATCGACATACATTCCGCCCGGGAGTTCGGCGTTGCCGTTACCAACGTTCCAGGGTACTCCACCGGAAGCGTTTCCGAACTGGCCTTCGCCCTTACAGTTAAGTCACTCCGTGACACCAGAAGGGAACACGGGATAGAGCTTGCGGGGAAGACCGTTGGGATAATCGGCACCGGCAACATAGGGACCGGAACCGCAGGTCTTTTCAAGGCCGCCGGCTGCAGGATACTGGGATGGAGCAGAACCAGGAGGGATACGTTCCCCGGCACATATGTTTCCCTGGAGAAGCTGCTCAGGGAATCCGACATAGTCTCCCTGCACATACCCCTCGACAGGGCAGCCGGTGTGTTCCTCCACAGGAAGAGGCTTCTTCTGATGAAGCCCGGGGCCATTCTGGTCAACACGGCCAGAGGAGGGCTGGTGGATCAGAAAGCCCTTGAGGAGCTCCTTCTTTCAGGTCGTCTCGGCGGAGCCGCCCTGGACGTTACAGTTCCGGAACCCCTGCCCCAGGACAGTCCGCTTTACGGGATACCGGGAGTTGTTGTTACTCCACATGTGGGATACCGGACCAGAGAGGCACTGGGCCGAAGGACCGAAGAGGCCATGAGGAACATTGCCGCCTGGGAGCGCGGGGAAAGGCGGAACAGGGTTGACTGACTGGAAACACCTTATGAACGAGTTCATGGCCATGATATCTCCACCCCTGCCGGAAGCCGTTCGCGCCGCTGAACCCGTTTCCCCCCGATCCATCGAGATCCTCCGTTCCAGAGGCTGCTCCTCAGGTGACTGGAGTCTGGTGAAAACTACACCGGAGACGGGTCTTGAGCTTATTGAGAACTGCCGTTTTTCAGGTGAAGTTACTATTCACCTTCCATCCGGGGAGATCAGGGATACTGCCATAGATAATGCTGTGATCATAGGCCCGGCTTCCATAGTCTCCACGGGTCTGGTCAGTGGGATCACCGTCCATCCCGGCTGTACAGTTGCTTTCTGCGGAAGGGTCGTCTCCAGAGGTTGCCCCGGATTCCTTATGAGCTCTTTCCAGGCCGGGCTGGAAACCGGTGAGCGTTCAGTGCCTCTGATGCCCCTTCTGAATCACCTTCATGCGGCGGAACTGGCCGCCGGAGGAGGACGCGTGGGTGCGCATGGCCTCCGTCTGCTGATGGAAGAGTCCGCTGCGGGTATCAGGGGCTTTGCTGGACAGGGAACGAGATTAATGAGCTGCCCTGTGGTGGAGGATACTATCCTTCTCCAGGACGCATTCATAGACGCTGCTTCGTCGGTAAGGGGAAGCATCCTTCTTCCCGGGGCGGGTGTCCGCGACGGCGCCGTGGTGAGAAGCGGAGTTCTTCAGTGGAATGCCGTTGCCGACTCCATGTCATTTGTGGACAGGTCCATGGTGGGAGAGTGTTCGGTGGTTGAATCCCACGGAAAACTCACCTCATCCTTCCTGGGGGCGGACTCGGTACTGGGAGGAGGCGAGATCACCGCTTCACTCACGGGACCCTTCACCGGCATGCACCATCAGTCCCTTCTCATCGCCGCCTCCTGGCCAGGGGGAAAGGGGAATGTGGGCTATGGAGCGAATGTGGGCAGCAATCACACATCCAGGCTTCCCGATCAGGAGGTAAGGCCGGGTGCCGGTCTGTTCTTCGGGCTGGGTACATCGGTGAAGTTCCCCTCCGATCTAAGCGGGAGCCCTTACTCGGTGCTCGCCACAGGGATCACCACCCTGCCCCAGAAGGTGGAGTTCCCCTTCTCTCTGATAACTTCGCCCCATACCCGGCCCCAGGGCGTGCCCGAGGGATGGAACAGGCTTCTCCCCGGCTGGATGCTCCATGCCAACCTGTATGCGGTTCTCAGGAACCAGTGGAAGTATCGGGCCAGGAGGAGATCCCTGCACACCCCGGTTGAGACCGATATCTTCACCCCCGTGGTACTGCTCATGGTGGAAAAAGCTCTGCGCCGGCTCGAGACCTGTGGCGACGAAGTGCCGGGGGCAGGGAAGAACTTCATCCTGCCGGAGGACAGGCTGGCGGGGATCAACGCCTACAGGAAGTGCATAAGATTCTTCGAACTTCTGGATCAGCTCGGGAAAGGCGCAATGGCAACCGGTGAGGCCGGAGAACTCCTCGATCTTGCTCTGCAGGTAAGGGATTCGGTGCTGAGTTCCCGGGAAAAGGACTGGAGCAGGGGCAGCGCCATCATCCCGGACTACGGAGAGATACACCCCGCCGCAGGCCAGGATCCCTTCATCAAAGAGCTTAACACGCGCATAACAGCGCTGGAGGAACGGCTGAGGAAGATCATGTAGCAGCTGATTGTCCATGTGTCGGAACTTTTTTATATTTGAGCAGTTGTTCAAATATAAAATATATCGGAGGTGTCCCATGGATATGATCAAAGGCTTCATCGATTCCTTCTGGGCAACGGGTGTAGCTCTTGCACCATCGCTGTTTCTCGGGCTTCTCATTGCCGGGGTTCTCCACGTTTTCATCAGGCGGGAGAGGGTTTTCCGGCACCTGGGAAAGCCCGGTCTCGCAAGCGTGTTCAAGGCCAGCCTCATAGGCGTTCCCCTTCCCCTATGCTCTTGCGGTGTGCTTCCTGCGGCTCTTTCCCTTCGGAAGGACGGAGCCAGCAAGGGCGCAGCGGTGAGCTTCCTGGCCAGCACCCCGCAGACCGGGGTTGACTCCATTATCCCGACATGGGTCATCCTCGGGTGGCCGAT
>NPID01001079.1_pt1 | contig 57423 bp, 53 predicted proteins | sample 8637491 | NCBI WGS metagenome assembly NPID01 (sample SAMN07420843, study PRJNA396082) | bioreactor metagenome | isolation source: sample BA6 brine-fed electro-methanogenic bioreactor BA | place: Japan: Kochi | collected 2016-06-14 | reverse complement strand
GCCACCGCGTGACGAGTCTCCTCGGCACGCGGTGGCCAGATCGGTCGTGGTGTCACGCCCTGAGGGCGGTCGGGTCAGTACTGGCGGCGCTTCAGGAACGCGGGGATGTCGAGTTCCTCCTCGGGCAGCGGCTCGAACGAGGGGACGCTCTCTGTCTCCTCGGCCGCGAGCGTGTCGAACTCCATCGTCTCCTGGCGGCGCTTCGCACCGAAGCCCGTGGCGATGACCGTCACCCTGATCTGATCCATCATCGAGTCGTCGATCACCGCGCCGAAGATGATGTTCGCCTCGGGGCTCGCCGCCGCCGCCACCACTTCGGCGGCTTCGTTGACCTCGAACAGGCCGAGGTCGCTGCCGCCGCTGATCGAGAGCAGCACGCCGTTGGCGCCTTCGATGCTCGACTCGAGCAGCGGGCTGGAAATCGCGGCCTTGGCGGCCTCGTGCGCGCGGTTGTCACCGGTCGCGATGCCGATGCCCATCAGGGCCGATCCGGCGTCCTGCATGACGGTGCGGACATCCGCGAAGTCGAGGTTGATCAGCCCGGGAACGGTAATGAGATCGGTGATGCCCTGGCAGCCCTGACGCAGGACATCGTCGGCGATCCTGAATGCGTCGAGGATCGATGTCTTCTTCTCGGCCACCTGCAGCAGGCGATCGTTCGGGATGACGATCAGCGTGTCCACGAACTCCTTGAGGCGCTTGATACCTTCCTCGGCCTGCAGTGCCCGCTTGCGTCCCTCGAACGCGAACGGTCGCGTCACGACGGCGACCGTCAAGGCGCCGATCTCCTCTTTGGCTACCTGAGCGATGACCGGCGCGGCGCCGGTCCCTGTGCCGCCGCCCTCGCCCGCCGTGATGAACACCATGTCGGCGCCCTGGAGCGCCTCCTTGATCTCAGCGCGGTTCTCCTCGGCGGCCTGGTACCCGACGTCCGGGTCCGCGCCCGCTCCGAGCCCCTTGGTGAGCCCGACACCCACATGCACCTTGTAGTCCGCATCGGACATGAGCAGCGCCTGCGCGTCGGTGTTCACCGCGATGAACTCCACGCCCTTCACCCCAGCCTCGACCATGCGGTTGACGGCGTTCGTTCCGCCGCCGCCGATGCCGACGACCTTGATGACCGCGAGGTAGTTCGCCCCCGTCTCCAGCATCGTGTGCCTCCCGGACGTGCGGTTGCCTGTCGTCTAGAACCCTTAACCTCTACTTGATGCTAATGGTACTCGCTGAACAGTTAATCTTGACACAAACCTTACCCTATACGCAAGGTCTTTCGCAATGGATTTCGACACGGTTGCCAACGCGGCTCCGGCAGCTACTCGGCAAGCCCCCGCGACACCGGTCGCTCGACGTTCCGCACGTCGATGAAGACGACCTTCCCGGCCTGCTCGCGCATGATCTCCGTCACGATCGCGTCTTTGCGCGACAGGTCGACCGCCTCCCCTACCAGGATCTCCACCGTGTCCGTGGTGAGCAGCGTCGTCTCATCGATGCTCGGAGCGGAGACCGCTCGGATCTTGCCTCGCAGCTCGGCGCTGATCCCCGCCAGCACGTCCAGCGCGTTGCCGAGCGGCTCCGAGGAGATGGCACGTCCTGGCTTGGGGTCGAGCCCGGGAACGTCCCGGATGACCACCAAGGTCGCGGTGTCCTCGATGGACTGCTCTCCGAGCACTACCCCGGCAGCATCGATCACCCAGAACGCGTCGCCCGTGTCGAGCAACGCGGCGGGCTGCCGCTCGGCGACCCGGATGCGCAACGTGTGCGGGAAGTCACGCGTGATCTGAACGGACTCGATCCACGGGTCCGCGACCAGCGTCTCCTCGATCGCACGCTTGGGGAAGCGAAGAAGCGTCGCCCCTTCAGGGACCGCGGCCGCGGCACGCACACCGTCCTCGGTGAGTCGCTCGACGCCCACCACGTCGACGACGCGGATCTCGAAGAGCGATGAGCGATACAGCGCGACCGCACCGGCCACGACCGCGATCAGGATGACCGAGACGAGCGCGATGCGTCGGGTCCGTCGGCGAGACTGCTCGGCGAGCCGGCGCTGCCGTTCTTCGCGCTTGAGCCGCGCCGCCTCGCCACCCGCACGGGAGTCGTGTCCGCGCGTGCGCGCCGACCGCGGCGTGCGCTTCGCGCGTCGCGATCGCTCCTCCGGCTCGTGATGCTTCTCCCGGGCATCAGGTTCGACGTTGACCCGAGGGTTCAACACCGCATCGCGGCTCGCGGCGCCGGTTCCGACATGGACCTTGCGCCGGCGCTCAGAACTCCCCGAGGAACCTGATCTCCGTCCTGAGGTCGATGCCATACGTACCCTTCACGACCATTCGTATCTTGTCGATAAGACCGAGGACGTCAGCCGCAGTGGCACCGCCCTCATTGACGATGAAGTTCCCGTGCACGGTGGAGACGCGCGCCCCGCCGAGGCGCATGCCCTTGAGACCTGCTGCCTCGATGAGCCGTCCCGCGGAGTCGTCCGGCGGGTTCACGAAGACGCTGCCGGCGCTTGCGACGCCCATCGGCTGCGTTCGCTTCCGACGGGCCAGGCTCGTCTCCATCACTCGGCGGATCCGTTCCGCGTCTCCGCGGACCGCGCGCAGCACACCCTCCACGATGATACCTCGCTCCGGCAGGTCGCTTCGGCGGTATCCCCAGGCGATCTCGTTGCCGTGCAGCCGCTCAAGGCCGCGCTCCGCCGAGTAGACCGTCACGGACTCGACGACTCCGTCCATCCACTCGCCGCTCGACCCGGCGTTCATCGCCAGAGCGCCGCCGAGCGTCCCCGGGATGCCGACCGCGAACTCCAGACCCGCGAGGCCGCGGTTGAACGCATCCTGCACGAGATACGCGAGGATGCACGCGGCACCGGCCCTGATGTGGTCGCCCTCGGCGGCGTGCCGCTTGAACTCCTTGCCGAGCGTGAGCACCGCGCCGCGGTATCCGTCATCCGACACCAGGAGGTTGCTGCCCTTGCCCACCACCGCGTGAGGCACGCCCTCCTCGGCCAGCACGGCGAGCGTCTCCTTGAGATCGGCGGTCGTATCACACACCAGGTAGAGGTCTGCGGGTCCGCCGATCCGGTAGGTGGTGTGACGGGACATCGGCTCATCTCGGCGCACCTCACCGGACAGGCGGCCGCTCAGTCGCCGGAATGCCTCCCGGGCGCCCATCACTGACCTCCGGCGCGCGCCTCGAGCAATCGAACGAGCTCCCCGCCCATGCTGGTGACGTCGCCCGCGCCCATGGTCATGACAAGGTCCCCGGGACCGACGCGCGACGCTACGTACTCGGCGACATCGGCGCGGTGCGGGAAGTAGGCGACCCGGGAGCGCGGCGCGGTCGCGAGTACCGCATCGACGAGGGTCTTGCCTGAGACGCCGGGGATCGGAGCCTCTCCGGCGCTGTAGACATCCATCAGCACGAGCCGGTCAGCATCCGCGAACGAGGCGCCGAACTCGCGCCCGAGGGCGGCGGTCCTGCTGTACCGGTGCGGCTGGAAGACGACCCAGATGCGCTCGAAGGCGCCGTGGCGAGCAGCCGCGAGCGTCGCACGCACCTCAGTGGGATGGTGCGCGTAGTCGTCGACCACGGTGATGCCGTCGACGAGCGCCACCTGCTCGAAGCGGCGCCGGACGCCCGTGAACCCGGCGAGCGCGCGTGCCGCTCCCGCCGTATCGAGCCCGAGCCAGCCCACGGCGGCGAGCACGCCCGTGGCGTTGACCACGTTGTGCACGCCGGGCACCCTGAGGCTGCCGGTGACGGACGTCCCGTCAGCGAGCCGGACCCGATACCGATGGCCGAGACCCTCGGCGACGGCCTCATCGATGCGGACATCCGCGTCTTCGGCGAATCCGTACGTCACGACCGCGCCGGCGCATCGCTCCCGCGCGATGGCCACCAAGGCGCGGTCATCGGCGCACACGACGGCGGCGCCCTCCGGGCCGATCTTCTCCAGGAACCTGCCGAACGTCTCGGTGACGTCGGCGAGATCGCGGTAGTGGTCGAGGTGGTCCGCCTCGATGTTGGTCACGACGGCGACATGCGGCTCGAGGTAGAGGAAGGACCCGTCGCTCTCATCAGCCTCGACCACGTAGTGCCCGCCGCTGCCGCAGCGCGCGTTCGCCCCCATGTCGTTGAGCTCTCCACCGATGAGGAACGTCGGGTCGAGCCCGATTCCGTCGATGGCGGCGGCAAGCATGGACGAGGTCGTGGTCTTCCCGTGGGTACCCGCCACCGCGAGGCACAGATCGTCACCCGCGAGATGCGCGAGCATCCGGGCGCGCGGCCAGACCTCGATGCCGCGCCGACGCGCCTCCACCACCTCCGGATTCGTCTCCGGGATGGCCGAGGAGACCACGACGATCCGGGGGTCGCCGACGTTCTCGGCAGCGTGCCCCACCGCCACGGGCACTCCCTCGGCCATGAGCGCGGTGGCGTACCGCGAGGCCTTGAGGTCGGAGCCGGTCACGGCGCATCCCCGGTCGTGCAGCACCTTGGCGAGCGCGCTCATTCCCGCGCCGCCGATGCCCACGAAGTGTGCGTATGTCTCGGCCACCGCCGTCCCTTCGTCAGTCGTCATCGCGTCCGGCGGCGTCGCGCACGAGCGCCACGAGCCGCTGCGCCGCATCCCGCCTGCCGAGCGCGGCGGACGCCTCGGCCATCTCTGCCCGCAAAGCCGGGGCTTCGATCAGCCGCTCGATCGCATCGCCGAGCGCCGGGCCATCGAGCTCGGCGTCGGGTACCACCACCGCGCCGCCGCCCACCGCGACAGCCCGCGCGTTCAGCGTCTGGTGATCGTCGGTGGCATACGGATACGGCACCAGCACCGCGGGGCGTCCGATCGCGGTCATCTCGGCGATCGACGTCGCCCCCGCGCGCGCCACCACCACGTCGGCAGCGGCGATCGCGCTGCCCATATCGTCGATGTACTCGAAGACGCGGTAGCTATCGTCCTCGCCGCCGGTCGCCTCGAGCGCCTCTCGCACGGATGCGGCCTCAATCCTACCGGCGACGTGCACCACCTGCAACCGGCCGTGACGTTGCAGTCGCTCCCGGAGCGCCACCATGGCCTCGTTGATGTGACGGGCCCCCCTGCTGCCTCCGAACACCAGCACGACGAGCGCGTCGGGCGCCAGACCGAGCGCCTCCCTGCCGCGATCGCGGTCCGCCTCGAGGATCGCCTGGCGCACCGGATTGCCGGTCAGCACCGCGCGCTCGGGGCGACGCAGGTATCGCGCGGAGCCTTCGTAGGTGACGGCGACGGCCCGGGCCCAACGCGAGAGCACTCGGTTCGCGAGACCCGGGACCGAGTTCTGCTCGGCGAGGATGAGCGGCGTCCGCGTGGCGATGGCGGCGAATCCCACGGGCAGGGAGACGTACCCCCCGAACCCGAGGACGACATCGGGCTTCTCGCTCCGCATGATGGCGAGCGCACGCACGAACGACAGCGCCACCGTCACGGCGCCGGTCAGCATCGTGAGCGGCCTGGAGCGATCGAACCCGCGCGATCTCACCCCGAGGAACCGGATGCCCGCCTCGGGAACGAGACGGGCCTCGAGACCTTCCGGCGTGCCGACGAAGACGACCTCGTCACGCCCGTCGGCGCTGATCGCCTCGGCCACCGTCAATGCTGGATAGATGTGACCGGCGGTTCCGCCGCCGCTCATCAGAACCCGCACGCTGAGACCCCCTGCCCTTACCGCCGGCGCGGGCCGCGGTCCCCGGGAACCGCGCCACCGCGAGAATCAGACCGATGCAACCAAGCGTGAACGTCAGCGATGAGCCGCCGTAGCTCACCAGCGGTAACGGGATGCCGGTGATCGGCATGAGCCCCGTCACCGCCGCCATGTTGAGCAGCGCCTGCACGACCACCATCGCTGTCAGCCCTCCCGCAAGCATACGCCCGAACGGCTCCTTGCAGTCGAGCGCGATCCGGAATCCCGCGTACGCGAACAGCGCGAAGGCGACCACGACCGCGAGCGTTCCCACAAGGCCGAGCTCCTCTCCGATGATGGCGAAGATGAAGTCGGTATGCGCGGCCGGGAGGTAGAAGAACTTCTGCCGGGAGAGGCCGAGGCCGACGCCCGTGAGCCCGCCTGACCCGAACGCGTATGTCGACTGGATGATCTGATAGCCGCTTCCGAGCGGATCGGACCACGGGTCAAGGAACGCCGTCACCCGCTCCATTCGATACCCCTCCACGGCGACCATGAGCGCAGCCAGCGAGACGCCGAAGATGCCGATGCCGCCCACGATGCTCGCCCGTACCCCGCCGAGCCACAGCAGCACGAACACGGATACGACGATCGACACGGTGGTGCCCATGTCCGGCTGCAGCATCACGAGCGCACCGACGAGACCGACGGCGCCGGTCAGATACGCGAGCAGCTGCTTGTCCTCGATCTCGTGCCGACGCCACGCTGCAAGCAGCACCGCCGTCACGAGGATGCAGCCGAGCTTCGCGTACTCGGACGGCTGTATCGCGATCGGCCCAAGCGAGAGCCAGCGGGTGGCTCCCCACTTGCCGACGCCGACGAACTTCACGGCGATAAGCCCCGCAAGGGACGCGCCCCACACCGCCCATGCGACGAGTCTCGGCGCGAGGACGCCGACGCGACCGCGCGGGTCCCAGCGGGAGAGCAGCCACAGCGCCAGCGCACCCGCTACTGCCCACCGCGCCTGCCGGAGCAGGTAGTAGGCGCTGTCACCCTCCTGCACGTATGCCGCCACCGAGGAAGCCGAGTAGATCATCATGAGACCGCCGAGCACCAGGAAGACGGTCACGCCGATCAACAGGTATGCGGCGCCTGAGAACCTGCGGGCCGCCACGCTACTCGCCGTCCTTCTCGGCGAGCATCGAGACCAGGTCCCGGAACCGCTCTCCGCGCTCCTCGTAGCTTGAGAACTCGTCGAACGACGCGCACGCGGGCGACAGTACTACGACGTCACCCGGACGCGCGAGGTCATTGGCGGCATCCGTCGCGGCGGCAAGGTCGCCCGCGACGACGAGCGGCAGCGAACCCTCGGGGAACGCCCGGGCGATCTGGGGTCCCGCCTCCCCGAAGAGCACCGCCGCCCGGCAGCGTGCCGCCACCGCCTCGGCCAGCCCCCGGAAGTCATTGCCCTTGTTGCGCCCGCCGAGCAGGACGATCAGCGGACGATCGTCGAAGGCGGTCAGCGCTTTGAGCACGGCGTCGGGGTTGGTCGCCTTGGAGTCGTTGAAGTACTCCGCGCCGCCGACCTCGCCGACAGGCTCGAGCCGGTGGGCGACGGGTCGGAAGGTCCGCAGACCCTCGCGCACGCTGTCGGGGTCCGCCCCGGCCGCGAGAGCGGCGGCGGATGCGGCGAGCGCGTTGCTCACGTTGTGCTCACCCCGGATGGCAAGCTCATCGGCGGCCACGAGAACGGTCTCGCGGTCGCCGCGGCGGACCACGAGCCTCCCGCCGATGACCCCGGCTCCATCATCGCACGGGGCTCCGAGACTCACTCGAATGACACGCACGCCCTGCCCGGCGACGGGCTCGACGAACGCGGCGGCGCCCGGATCGTCGATGTCGATCACAGCGACGTCGCCCGGACCCTGATTGGCGAAGACCCGCCCCTTGTCCCGCGCGTAGGCTTCCAGACTGCCGTGCCAGTCGATGTGGTCGGGCGTCACATTCAGCAGCACCGACACATGCGGGTGGAACCGCTCGGTCAGCGCAAGTTGGAACGACGAGACCTCGGTGACGAGCACGGTCGCCTCACCGGTGTCTCCGGCGATTCCGATCGCCGGATCGCCGATGTTGCCGACCGTCTCGCACGGGATCCCCGCTGTCCGCAGCAGGTGCGCGACCAGCATCGTCGTGGTGGTCTTCCCGTTCGTGCCCGTCACCGCCAACCATGGCGACCGCGACACACGGTACGCCAGCTCGATCTCGCTGATGACCGGCGCTCCGGTGCACAGGGCGGACCTCATCAGCGGGCTCGCCGGCGGTATCCCGGGGCTCGCCACGACGAGCGCGGCGCCGGAGGCGACGTCCGAAGCTCCAAGCTCGACCTCGATGCCGGCCGAGCGCAGGAGCTGCGCTCGCTCCTCAAGGGCAGGGCCGTACGCGGCATCGTAGACGCTCACGCGCACATCGGCATCCGCGTGCGCCGCGATGTGCTGCGCCGCCGCCATGCCTGAACGGCCGAGCCCCAGCACGACTATGTGACCCTCGAGCGGCACGCTAGCTCCCGACCGAGCTCACGAAGTACAGGGCGAATCCGGCGCCCGCCATGATGCCGGTCACGATCCAGAACCGCACCATGACCTTCGTCTCAGACCAACCCTTCATCTCGAAGTGGTGGTGTATCGGCGCCATACGGAACACTCGCTTCCCCGTCAGCTTGAACGACAGCACCTGCAGGACCACCGAAAGCGTCTCAACGAGGTAGATGCCGCCGATCAACAGGAGCAGCAGCTCGGTCTTGGTCACGATGGCCAGGGCGGCGATCGCCGCGCCGAGACCGAGCGAGCCCGTGTCGCCCATGAAGATGTCGGCGGGGTACGAGTTGTACCACAGGAAGCCGAGGCATGCGCCCGCGATGCTCGACGCCAGAAGCGCGACCTCGAGATGGTCCTGCCGGAACGCGATGCCCGCATAGGCCAGGGTCACGATCATGACGGTTCCCGCCGCAAGCCCGTCGAGCCCGTCGGTCAGGTTCACCGCATTGCTCTCGCCCGTCACCATCACCCACACCAGCGCGACATACAGCCAGGGTACGGTGATCGAGAACCCGCCGATCTCCAGCTGCGACGTGACGACGCCCAGATCCAGCTCGCCCAGGAACGGCACGAGGACATGCGTGTCGATGTGCGCCCAGTTCACGGCAAGCAGGCACACGGCCGAGGCGATCACGCCCTGCCACAGTAGCTTCGCCCGAGGCCGCAGCCCGAGCGACCGCTCGTGCACGACCTTCGCGTAGTCATCGATGAAGCCCAGGATCCCGCACGAAAGCAGGGCGAGCAGGACGATCACGCCAAGGCGCCCCACTTCGCCGGTGGACAGGTAGACGCCCGCGACCACCAGGAGGATAAGCACGCCGCCCATGGTGGGTGTGCCCTGCTTGACAAGGTGTCCCTGCGGACCGTCGGCGCGAACCTGCTGCCCGATGCTCCTGAAGCGCAACAGCCGGATCCACAGCGGGAACAGCGACCCCGCCAGGACGAGCGCGACGACCGCCACCAGGAAGAGCTGGTAGGTGGGATAGCGCGCGATGTCAGGTATCAGGCTAAACATGAGGTTGAATGATTCCCTCGACGACCCGCTCCAGCTCCATCACCCGCGAGGCCTTCACGAGCACCACGTCCCCGGCCTCGAGGAGATCATCGAGCACCTCGCTCGCCTCGTCCGACGTCACGCACGGGCGCACTGAGGACTCATCCATGCCCTCTGCGCGAGCCCCTTCCGCGATCCTCCGAGCGCGCTCCCCGACCGTGATCAGCACGTCGACCTGCAGGCGAGCGACGAGCTCCCCCATCTGGAAGTGCGCCAGCTCAGCCAGGGAGCCTAGCTCGGCCATGTCGCCGAGGACCGCGATCCGGCGCCCGGTCGACGGCATCTCCGCAAGCGACTCGAGCGCCGCGCGCATCGACGTCGGATTGGCGTTGTACGCATCGTTGATCACCGTGACACGCGTGGCGGACACGAACGTCTCCATGCGCATGCCCGAGAAGGACGCCCGCTCAAGCCCCGCGGTGACGTCCTCAAGGCTCAACTCGAGGTAGAGCCCGATAGCTGCAGCCGCGAGCGCGTTGTACACGTTGTGCCGCCCCGGAACGCCGAGCGTCACGCAGGCGCGGCCCTGCTCGGCATGGAGCGTGAACGCGGGAACGCCGTCGCTCACCTCGATGTCGGTGGCCCGGACATCGCACGTCTCCGATGTCCCGTATGTGGTGACCGCGGCACGCGAGCGCTGCGCCAGCGCATCCGACCAGCCGTCGTCGCCGTTGAGGAAGACCCTCCCGCGCCCGGAGATCGCTTCGACGAGCTCGCCCTTGGCGTCCGCGATCGCCGCTTCGGTACCGAGCAGTTCCACGTGACTCACGCCGACGTTGGTCACCAGACCGACCGTGGGGCGGGCGATCTCGCACAGTCGGGCGATCTGCCCCGACCCGCGCATCGCCATCTCGACCACGAGCACCTCGGTGTCAGCGCCGGCGTCCATGAGCGTCAGTGGCACGCCGAGCTCGTTGTTGCGATTCCCCGTGGTGGCTACGACTTTCAGCCGCGTGCTGAGCACCGCGCGGAGGAAGTCCTTCGTGGTCGTCTTCCCCACCGACCCTGTGATGCCGATGACCGGGCACGCAAGGCGCTCACGGTGCCAGGCGCCCAGGTCCTGGACAGCGGTGAGCGCATCCTTCACGAGAACGAGCGCGATATCGCTGCGTCGCGCGGTGGCGACGAGCTCCCGGAATCCGTCCTCCTCCCGCGTCACCAACAGCGCCCGCGCCCCACGGCGGATCGCCTCCGGCAGGAACGCGTGGCCGTCCACGCGCTCACCGGCGAATGCGACGAACGCGCTTCCCGGCTCGACCTGCCGGGAGTCGACCGCCAGCCCGTTGATCGTGACGTCCTCGGCACCGCCGATAAGCTCACCGGCGACGACGTCGAGGAGCGTTGCGAGCGGCAGGGTCAGCACTGCTTTCTCAGCTCCTCTCGGGCGACCTCGCGGTCGTCGAAGCGGATGGTGCGGTCGGCGAAGATCTGATAGTCCTCGTGCCCTTTCCCGGCGATAAGGACAGCATCCCCGGGACCGGCCAGTTCGAACGCTCGCGCGATGGCCTTCCTGCGGTCGAGCACGGTCTCGTACCGGTCGCGATGCTCCCGCAGACCGTCTTCTATGTGCATGATGATGCCCACCGGGTCCTCGCTGCGCGGGTTGTCGCTGGTGACGATGACATGGTCAGAGCGCGAACCGGCGGCGGAACCCATCAGCGGGCGCTTCTCGGGGTCGCGGTCACCGCCGCATCCGAACACGGTGATCACCCGCCCCGGTGTGACGGCACGCACGGCCTCGATGGCCTTGGCGAGACTGTCGGGTGTGTGCGCGTAGTCCACCAGGACCGAGAATGGCTGCCCCTCATCGATGCGCTCGAGGCGCCCGGGGACCTGCGGCGCCGCCTCAAGCCCGCGCACCACGGCATCGAGCGGCGTACCGAGCGCGAGCGCGCACCCCGCCGCAACGAGCGCGTTGCTCACGTTGTACGCGCCGGCCAGCGGCAGGAGGACCGAGGCCCTCCCCTGCGGCGTGACAAGCGTGAAGCGGGTCGACACGGGCCCGGGTTCCTCGGCCTCGGCACGCACCGCCGCCGACGTCGAGCGCCCGACCGTGATGACCGACCCGAGCTCGGAGGCCATCTGCGCTCCGCGCTCGTCATCGATATCGATGACACGCTCCGCCACATCCATCTCGGTGAAGAGACGCCGTTTGACCGAGAAATACTCCTCGATCGTCTGGTGGTAGTCGAGATGGTCCTGCGTGAGGTTCGTGAACGCGGCGACCGCGAAACGGACGCCATCGACGCGCCGGAGGTCGATGGCGTGCGATGAGACCTCCATCGCGACCGCCTCGACGCCCTCGTCGCGCATCTGTGCGAACAGCTCCTGCAGGTCGTAGGCTCCAGGCGTGGTGTGCGTCGCCGACACCCGCCGCTCGCCCACGCGCACGCCCACGGTGCCGATCAACCCCGTCGTCCTCCCCGCCGCGCGCAGGATGCTGTCCACGAGGTAGGTCGTCGTCGTCTTCCCGTTGGTCCCGGTGATACCGACGACATCGAGCGCGTCGGTCGGATGGTCGAAGTGGGCCGCGCTCGCCAGCGCGAGGGCGCGACGCGCGTCCGGAACGACCGCTTGCGGAAGATCGACGGGCAGCACGCGCTCGACGACCAGCGCCACCGCGCCCCTGGACGCGGCATCCGGCGCGAAGTCGTGCCCGTCGGCCACGAACCCGGGGACGCAGAAGAAGGCGTCGCCGGGGTGGACGCGGTCGGAGCGGTACGCGATGCCGTCGACGACGACGTCGTCCCCCGCGGGCAGCTGCGCGTCGATGTCTGCAAGTATTGCTGAGAGGGTTCGTTTCACCGTGTTCACCGCTCGGGAGTCGTCCGATTCTAGCACGCCCATGACTGGCTCACCGGCCCTGTCCCGGTCCCGTTACCGGGGCGCCGTCCGGGGCCGCGGTGGCCTCGGACGACCCGCCGACCGCCGGTGGGATCTTGAGGTGGGAGACGCAGAACGCAGCGAGCCTGCTGAAAGTCGGAGCGGCGACCGTGCCGCCATAGATGGAGCGTGACGGCTCGTCGATCGTGACGATGATGAGGATCTCCGGGTCATCGGCCGGGATGAATCCCGAGAACGACGCCACGTACTTGCCCGCGGCGTATCCGGGGACCCCGTCCGTGCGCACCTTCTGAGCCGTTCCCGTCTTGCCCGCCACCTCGTAGCCCTCGACGCGGGCGTTCTCACCCGTGCCCTCGCTCACGACCGCCTTCATCACATCGCGCATCTCGGAGGATGTCCCCGGTGAGAGGACCTGCTCTTCGGGCCATGACAGGACCGTCTCGGCCGAGTCGGGCAGCGACTTCAGGAAGTGCGGGGTCACGAGCCTTCCGCCGTTCGCCACGGCGGCAAGGGCCCGCGCCAGCTGCAGCGGGGTCACGGAGACGCCCTGTCCGAAGGGGATGTTTCCGATCGAGGAGGCCGACCACTGCTCCACGGGCGGCAGGTAGCCGAGCGCCTCGCCGGGGAAGTCGACGCCGGTCTTCTCGGTCAGGCCGAGCCGCGCGAGGTACTCATACAGGCGCTCCTCGCCGAGCGCGAGACCGAGCTTGACCGCACCGACGTTGGAGGAGTTCGTCACGATCTCGGTCAGCGTCCACTCGACCCGCGCGCGATCGTGCGCCTCGTGGATGGTCCGCCCGCCGACGGTGATCGTCGGAGGCAGGTCGAACACGCTTGTCGCCGAGTAGAGCCCCTCCTCGATGACCGCGGCAGCGGTCAGGGACTTCACCGTAGAGCCCGGCTCGTACGCGTCGGTGATCGGACGGTTCCGGAATGCGGCTTCATCGGCGCTCGCGAACGCGTTCGGGTTGAACGTCGGCGTCGACGCCATCGCCAGTATCTCACCGCTATCCGGGTCCATGATCACGACCGAGCCGCCCTTGGCGTCCCACTCATCGACCGCCTTCGCCAACTCGAGCTGTGCCTGGTATTGGATGTCCTTGTCGATGGTCAGGACGATGTTCTGGCCATCGACCGGCTCCTCTCGCGCGGTCACGCCTCCCGGGATCGGTCGGCCCGCCGGGTCTTTCTCGGCGATGAGCAATCCCGCCTCACCGGCCAGCACATCGTCGTAGTACTGCTCGAGGCCGGCCAGGCCCGCATCGTCCACGCCGACGAAGCCGAGCACCTGGCAGGCAAGCTCATTCGACGGGTACACACGACGCGAGTCATCAAGGAAGCCGATGCCCGCAAGGTCCATCTCCTGCAGCGCAGCAGCCGCATCGCTGTCGGCCTTGCGCGCGATGTAGACGAAGCTCGTGTCCTTCGTCAGCTTGGCGCGGTAGTCCTCGGCGGTGCCGCCGAGCGTGCTCGCGAGCACGGCGGCGGTGCCCTCCGGATCCTTGACCGCATCAGGCACCGCGTAGACCGTCCGCGCGTCCATCGTCACCGCGAGGGGCTCGCCTTCGCGGTCGAAGATGGACCCGCGCCGGGGGGTGAGGACCATCTCACGCGTGCGCTGCTCCGCTGCTGCGACCGCGTACGCGGGACCCTCGATCACTTGGACTTGGACGAGCCTGCCCCCGACAGCCACGAGCGCGAGGACCAGGATGACGAGGGTGCTCACGTAGCGGCCCACGCGGGGTGTCGATCCCGCCGCCCGCCGCCGCGTTCCTGCCACCTTACGCCTCCTCTGCCTGCGCGGTCACTCGCCCCTTCATTTGGCTGACGCCAGACCGACGTCGCCGACCAACAGGACCTGGGCTTCGCCCGCGAAGACGTCCATGACCGTGGAGACGGCGCGGGCCAGCGTCCCGTCATCGGCCGGCGTGTCCGCCGCGACCGGATCACCGGCTGCGGGTCGGCCTCCGGATGCTTCCGCGACGGGAAGCTCCAGATAGCAAACGTTCGAAGGCTTGTTCATGTTGAGCGAGGCGCTCGCGATGGACTCGATCCGCGAGGGAGCGGCGAGCGCGCTGCGATCGGCCTCCAGACGCTTCGAAAGCTCCTCTTGCGCGGCGATGTCGGCGCGGATGTCGCTAGCGTCGATGGACGCCTCGGCAGCCTGCACCGCGAGCGCGACGCGCGTCATGCCGACCGCGGCAAGCACGATCATGGCCGCGACGGCGACACGGAGCAGGGCACCGCTCGCCGAGGAAGAGCGCGCGCGGCTGGAAGCGCTCGCGCGGGGCGCGGCGCGTACGAGACGAAGATGCGGTCGGGCAGCGACAGCACCGCCCGACAGCTTGCGTGCCGCCTGTGCCACTGCTCGCCTCCTTCGCTCCTCGTCAGACCTTCTCCACGACCCGCAGCTTGGCGCTTCGCGCCCGCGGGTTCCGTTCGATCTCCTCCGTGGCAGGCGCCACGGGTCTGCGCGTGATGACCCGGACTACCGGCACGCGCCCGCATCTGCACACCGGCAGGTCGGGCGGACATGTGCACCCCGTGGCGAGGCCGGTGAACAGATTCTTCGTGATGCGGTCCTCAAGAGAGTGATAGCTGATCACTGCGAGCCTCCCTCCTGGACCGAGCCAGCGGACCGCCGCCTCGAGGCCGCGCTCAAGCGCCTCCAACTCACGGTTGACCTCGATGCGCAGGGCCTGGAACGTCCTGCGTGCCGGGTGTCCTCCCGAGCGCCGGGCTGAGGCGGGGATCGCCGCCTTGACGATCTCCACGAGCTCGCCCGTGGTCGTCACCGGATGGTGGCCCCGCGCGGCTACGATGAATGCTGCGATGCGCGAGGCCCACCGTTCCTCACCGTACTCACGAAGGACCCGTGCGAGGTCCGGTTCGCTGTAGGTGTTGACGACGTCGGCCGCGGTCGGCTGCGATGACGAGGGGTCCATGCGCATGTCGAGCGGCGCGTCCTCCTGGTATGAGAAACCGCGGCCGCGTACGTCCAATTGGGGTGAGGAGACGCCGAGGTCCATCAGGATCCCGTCGGCGTACGGGATGCCGGCCTCGGCGAGCAACTCGTCGAGATCGGCGAAGTTCCCCTTGAGCAGCACCGTGTGCGGTGCCGCTCCCTCATGGGCTTGCTGGCCGAGGCGGAGTGCGTCTGATGCTGCAGCGAGTGCGGCGTCATCTTGATCGATTCCCACGAGGATCCCTGTGGGTGCGATAAGCTCGGCGAACCGCCGAGCGTGTCCTGCCCCGCCTAAGGTACAGTCGACGATGATCGACCCGTCGTGCGGCGATAGGTACTGCGTGACCTCGGCCAGCAAAACTGGGGTGTGCCGGTATGCCATTTTCAAGGCCCTACAGAATGCCGAGTTCGGCAAGTTCTTTCGTCACGTCTTCGATCTGCTCGGCCGTCTCTCCGTTGTAGGCGGCCCATCGCTCGGAATCCCACAGCTCGATCCGGTCGCCGTTGCCGATGACCGCGACGTCCTTATCGAGCCCTGCGTACTCCCGGAGATGCGCTGAGATCGAGATGCGTCCCGCCGAGTCGAGCTCCGTCTCAACGGCGCCCGATGAGAAGAAGCGGCGCGCCTTGCGGAACTTGGGATCGAAGTCCCCCCGCTCCGTGAGCTGACTGAAGAACTGCGAGTACTCCTCGGCGGAATGCACGTAGAGGCACCCTTCGAGGCCCTTGGAGACGACCAGGCTGCCGGTCATCTGCGCCCGGAACTTTGCGGGCAGCGACAAGCGCCCCTTGGCGTCCAGCGTGTGCTGGTGTTCGCCGAGAAACATCCCGTCCCTCCCTGCTCCTCCGGGTGACACCTGTGCGGCCCCGTCGGCCCCATCAGGCTCAACTCTATGCCACTTCATCCCACAATGCAACACCTCATTGCACAAACGCCCCACCATAGCCCACGACACCGACACGACGGCCCACGCCGCCCCCCCCAAAGGCGCCGCGCCCGCTCCCCCGCATCGGCCGCACGAGCCTGCTGATGGCGGTCGAGATGATGTCTTTCTCGGCCACCGCGTGAACCGTGACGCTGCCGCACGCGTCTTACGGTGTGACAGGCAGGAATCGGACGTTCACAGCGGAATAGAAGGTGATGGGGGCGAACAGCGGTTGCCGGGCGCCTCCCCGGAACGGTAGAATCCAGGAGTACCTGCGGGCGCGATGGAGGTGAATGACCCCCATGGGATTCGCACCACTCGGTTACAACGTTGCGGCCATCGTGTTCAACATGCTTACCGTCGCCTTCTTTGCCGTGGTCGCCATCGGTATCGGTTTCCTCGTGTACGCTGCCAAGCAGCTCAAGAAGCGGGAAGAGGCCGTAGCCGAGGAGGAATAGGCATCACGACTCCGCTCGATGCGTGATCCGGACGTCCCGCCGCCTGTCGGACAGGCGGTCATGGGGCGTCCGCTCCGTTTCCGGACCGACGCCGGTGAGGAGGTCACCATGTGGGACAGACGGAGTGCACGACCCCTGGCGCGAGCGATCGCCGCGACGCTCGCGCTCGCGCTGCTCGTGCTGGCAGGCTGCTCGACGCTCGAGGCGGATCTCGGGCTCGACGGCCAGACGGCCAACAGCGAGGAGTACGGCGGGGCGCCGGGCGTCGCCGAGCGCGCCGCCACGGATGAAGCGCTTGCGCCCGACGTGGTCACCGAGCCCGCGACGGGAGATGTGAGCGACCTCCCGCCCGAGGATCGCCTGATCGTCCGCACCAAGACGCTCCGCCTCGAGGTGGATGCCGTCCGCGACGCGATCGATGACATCCAGGCGCTCGTCGAGAAGCACGGGGCGGTCGTGACCGCCCTTCAGGTGGCGAACGACTCCGAAAGCCCCATCTATCGCTATGACGAGGCGACGTACACGGACTCGGGTCCTCTCGTGGGATACGTCACGGTGCGCGTGCCGGTCGCGGACTTCAACGCGTTCGTGAACGAGGCGTCTGGCGTCGGCGAGGTGCTGTTCCAGGCCGAGACGAGCGATGACGTCACGCAGCAGTACGTGGATCTCTCGGCGCGGCTCGAGAACCTCCGCGTCGAGGAGCAGCGGCTGCGCGAGTTCTTCGACGCGGCCGACAAGGTCGAGGACATGCTCGCGATCGAACGCGAGCTCTCCCGCGTCCGCGGAGAGATCGAGAGCCTCGACGCGCAGGTGAGCTACCTCGAACGCCAGGCCGCGATGGCGACCGTGACCATCGAGTTGAGCGAGCCGAAGCCGATCGTGCGGCCCTCGGGGACCGACTGGGGTTTCGCTGACGCGATCACCACGGGATTCCGGGGCGCGGCGGGCGTCATCAAGGTCCTCATCACGTTCCTGATCGCCGTCTCACCGTTGTTCGTGCTCGCGATCGCGCTGTTCTTCATCATCCGCGCGATCGTCCGCGCCCGGTCGAAGCGGCGCCGCACCGCATCGGCTGATACCGCTTCGCACGACGCCTGACGTGCTCCGTCCGCAGGTGAAGATGCCGCTCTGGGCGGCGATCGGGGTACCGATCGCCGCCTACGGGCTACGGGGACTGGCCCGTGGAAGCCTCGCTCCCGACCTCCCCGCCGATGCCGTCGTCACCGCCCTGTGGTTGCTGGTCGTCGGTATCGCCGTCGTGTTCCGCTGCCGCACGGCGTCCCCGGATGATGGCAGCAACGACCTGGATGCACAGGTGCACGAGGAAGACCACTGCGAACGCGGCGAGCGGTAGCGCCACCAGGTCCATGAGCGGGTCAAGGTCCTGGGTGCCCGGCGCACCCGAGCCGCTCACGAGCGTGAGGTATCCGCCGATCGCCGCGCCGATGGCGGCACCAAGCGCCCACGTCGACGCCCAGAACGCCGCAACCCGCCATGCGAAGGCCGACCCGTCGCGGCTGACGAGCGGCATGCTAGCCCTTCTTCTCGTACGGCTCGCCCACCGCTGCCGGCGCCACTGCCCGGCCGATGACGCCCGCAAGAACGACCACTGTCAGCACGTACGGCAGCATGAGGAAGAACTGGGGCGGTATGCGGATCACGTCACGAAGTATCTGCAGCTTGATCTGGAGCCCGTCTGCGAGCCCGAAGAGCAGCGAAGCGCCGTAGCTCCCGAGCGCCGTCCAGCGACCGAAGATGTTGGCCGCCAGGGCGATGAACCCCCGGCCGTTCGTCATGTTCTCGGTGAACGAGCCGACCTGTTCGATCGTGAGATTCGCACCCGCAAGGCCCGCGAGGGCGCCGCTCATGAGCACGGCCACCCACCGGCCACGGTAGACGTTCACGCCGACGGTGTCGACGGCGCGCGGATGCTCACCCATCGCACGCAGGCGGAGCCCCCACCGGGTGTTGTAGATCGCCCACTGGGCAAAGATCGCGATGAGGACCGTGATGTACACGATCGGTGTGTGCGTGAGGAAGATCCCGTTCACCCAGCGCCATACCTCGCCGAGGAATCCCCCACCCTCGGCGGTGAGCCTCAGGATGGGACCGAGCGTCTTGATCGGGTCGGTCGTGCCGGGATGCCCATACCAGCGTTCCATCAGGAATCCGGTCACACCGAGCGCGAGGAGGTTGATCGCCGTGCCTGAGACCACCTGATCGGCCTTGAGGTTCACCGAGGCGAAGGCGTGGATGGCCGAGATGACCACGCCCGCGACCATCGCCATGAGCACGCCGAACCATGGGCTCCCGGTCGCCAGCACTGCCGCCGTACCGAAGAACGCTCCGGTGAGCATGATGCCCTCAAGCGCGATGTTCACGACACCCGAACGCTCGCAGATCGTGCCGCCGATCGCCGCGAGCGCGAGCGGCGTGGCCATCCTGAAGGCCGAGGCGAAGAGGTCGGGCGTGATGATGTCACCCAGCATGGCTCATCGCCTCCTTCTGACGACGCCGCACGAACCACAATACGATCTCCTCGGCAGCAACGAAGAAGATCACGAGCGCCTGGATGATGAGGATGATCTTCTGCGGGACGTCGGCCTCGAACTGCATCGTGCCGGCGCCTGCGGACAGGGCGCCGAAGAGCAGCGCGGCGGGGATCACACCTATCGGGTGGTTCTTCGCGAGCAGGGCGACCGCGATACCGGTGAAGCCGAATCCCGAGGAGAACTGGTCGAAGAGCCGGTGATGGACGCCCATGACCTCCACCGAACCGGCGAGCCCCGCCAGCGCCCCCGAGATGCAGAGCGCCTTCACGGTCGTCCACTGGACGGATATGCCGGCGGTCTCGGACGCCCAGGGGTTGAAGCCGACCGCTCGGTTCTCGTACCCGAGCGTCGTGTACTTGAGGATGACCCACACGAGCACCGCCATCAGCACCGCCACCACGATGCCGAGGTGCGCGCGGCCGAGCTGGAGGAACGGCAACGCTTCGAGCGTGCCCGCCGAGAAGAGCTCCTGGATCCTCGGCAACTGGGCCTCAGGCGGTATCGCGACCGTCTGTGGGATCTGGCCGGGCGCCTTGAGCGGCCCGATTACGAGCCACGACACGAGGTATCGTCCGATGTAGGTGAACATCATGGTCGTGATGACCTCGTGTGCTCCGATCCGGGCTTTCAGGATCGCTGGTATGAACGCCCACGCGGCACCGGCCAGGGCCGACGCGATGATCATGATGGGCACCACGATGATCCACGGAAGGCCCGCGAGCACGACGCCGAGCCATGCTGCGGCGAGGCCGCCGAGGAACAACTGCCCCTCGGCGCCGATGTTGAACAGACCGGCCCTGAAGCCATAGCCGACGGCGAGGCCCGTGAAGATGAGCGGGATCGCGCGCAGAATCGTATCGCCGATCTGTTTGGGTCCGCCGAGCGAACCCTTGAACAGCGCCGCGAAGGCCGCGCCGGCATCATAGCCTGATGCCCAGATGATGATCGATCCCACCAGGACCGCAAGCGCAGCCGATACGAGCGGCGTCCCGACCTTCTGAAGAACGGTCATCCACCTGCGCTGCGCGGGGAGTCCCTCCCTCGAGTCGCTCATGCATCCCCTCCGCTCTCGATCGGCCCGGCCTGCCGTGCATCGTCGTCGAGCTTCACGCCGCCACCGCCGGTCATGTAGTACCCGAGCGTCTCCTCATCCGCCTCGTCGGCGGTGAACTCACGGACGATCCGGCCCTCGTACATGACGAGGATACGGTCCGCGAGCGAGAGCACTTCCTCGAGCTCAAGGCTCACGAGCAGCACCGCCTTGCCCTCGGCGCGCTCGTCGAGGATCTGCCGGTGCACGAACTCGATCGCGCCGACGTCAAGGCCGCGTGTGGGCTGGGCGGCAACGAGCAGCTCGGGGTCGCGCCCGATCTCTCGGGCCACGACCAGCTTCTGCTGGTTGCCGCCGGAGAGGTTGGACGCGATGACCTTCTCGGAAGGTGTGCGCACGTCGTAGTCGTCGATGCGCTTCCGCGCCATCGTCGTCACGGCCTTGGGGTGCAGCAGACCGCGCGTCGAGTATGGTGGCGTCCGGTGATCGCCGAGGATGAGGTTCTCGGCCAGGTCGAACTCGAGGACGAGCCCGCGGCGATGCCGGTCCTCCGGTATGTGCGATACACCCGCTTCGATCGACGATCGGGCGCTGGCGTGGGTGATGTCCTTCCCCTTGAGGTGCATCGTCCCGCCCGTCGGCCTGCGCAGGCCGACGATGCAGTCGACGAGCTCGGTCTGGCCGTTGCCGGAGACACCGGCCACAGCGACGACCTCGCCTCCGCAGACGGAGAAGGAGACCCCTTTCACGGCTTCCAGACCGCGCTCATCATCGGCATGGAGGTCGCTCACCTCGAGCACGGTGTCACCACACGTCGACACGGGCTTCTCGACACGCAGCACGACGTCGCGCCCCACCATCATGCGCGCCAGCCCGATCTCGTCGGTGTCTTCGGGCCGGGTCTCCCCCACCACTCTGCCGTCACGCATGACGACGATACGATCCGCGACCGCCATGACCTCTTCGAGCTTGTGCGTGATGAACACGACCGAGAGGCCCTCGTCCACGAGCGAGCGCACGACGCCGAAGAGCTCGCGCACTTCCTGCGGCGTCAGGACGGCTGTCGGCTCGTCGAGGATCAGCACGCGCGCCCCCTGGAACAGCGCCTTCAGGATCTCCACGCGTTGCTGCATGCCGACGGAGAGGTCCTCGATGCGCGCATCCGGATCGATCTTGAGCCCATATCGCTGCGAGATCTCGATCACGCGCTCCCGGGCGATCTTGAAATCGATGACGCCGAGTCGGCCCGGCTCGCGTCCGAGCACGATGTTCTCGGTGACAGTGAGGGGCTCGACCAGCATGAAGTGCTGGTGGACCATGCCGATACCATGATCGATCGCCTGACGCGGCGACTTGATCTTCGCCGGCTCGCCGTCCATGAGGATCTCGCCGCCATCCGCGGAGAGCAGCCCGTAGACGACGTTCATGAGCGTCGTCTTGCCGGCGCCGTTCTCGCCGAGCAGCGCGACGATCTCCCCTTTTTCCAGCTCGAGGGAGACCCGCTCGTTGGCGATGACGCCCGGAAAGACCTTCGTGATCTCTCGCAACTCCAGTACCGGCATGGTCGATCCTCTCGGGAACTGGTGCACCCGTTCATGCGGGAGGGGCGGCCAGCGTCTGTGGCCGCCCCTCCGAGTGTAACCTAACACCTGGACGCTGGAGAGCGCCCGGGGCGGCAGTGCCTACGGAGCCTCAGGAACCGTGATGGCACCGCTGATGATGTCCGCGCGCGCCTCCTCGACGGCGTCCTTGATGTCCTGCGGCACCGCGTCCTCGAAGTCGTGGAACGGAGCCAGGTCGACACCGCCCTCGGCAAGACCGAAGTACTGGATCTCGCCACCGGGGAAGGTGCCCTCGACGGCGGCCTTGACCGTCTCGAAGACGGCGTTGTCCACGCGCTTCATCATGGACGTCAGCATGACGTCACCGCTACCGGGAACCGTGAGGTACTGGTCGGCATCGACACCGATGAAGAGCGCGCCCTGCTCCTGGCATGCCTGGATGGTGCCAAGACCCACCGCGCCGGCCGCAGCGTAGATGACATCAGCGCCCTGCTCGATGAGCGAGAGGCCGAGCTCCTTGCCCTTGGCCTGGTCGGTGAAGTTGCCGGCGTACAGCGAGATGACCTTCACGTCGGGGTTGACCGCCTTGGCGCCGGCGATGTAGCCCGCCTCGAACTTCTTGATAAGCGGAACGTCCATGCCGCCGACGAACCCGATCACGTTGTCGCCGTTGAGCTTCTCGTCGAAGTCGGAGACGGTGGCCATGCCGGCGACGACGCCCGCAAGATAGCTGCCCTCATGCTCCTTGAAGTTGAGACCGACGACGTTGGCGGGAACCGGGTCGAAGAACTCGTCGACACCGCCGAAGTTCGTGTCAGGGTACATCGGGGCGACCTTGGCGACCGTGTCGGTCATGAGGAAGCCGACCGCGAAGATCGGGCTGAAGCCGGCCGTCGCGAGCTGATCGATGTTGGACTCGTAGTCGGTGATCTCCTTCGATTCCAGCACCTCGATCTCGACGCCAAGCTCTTCCTCGGCCCGCTTCAGGCCTTCGTACGACAGGTCGTTGAATGACTTGTCGCCGAGACCGCCGACGTCGGTGACCATGGCGGCCTTGACGTCGGTCGTGGGCGTCTCCTCGGCGGGCTCCTGCGTCTCCCCGCCCTCGTCCTCCTGAGCGCAACCGGGCACGAATGCCACGAGCAGCATCAGCGCCAGAAGCACCGCGAGGACCTTGCTCCACTTACTCTTCACGCTCCATTCGCCTCCTTCAAAACGAACGAACGTTTCGGCACAACCCTATTCATTCTAGCCGTTCCAGCATTCACACGATAGACGCTCCAGACGGGGATCTCGCCTCCTTCGGCCGCTTCTCGGGGCCTGCTCCGAGCCCGCTCCCTGCACGCTTCCTATCGTATCTTTGCCCGAGGATGCGTCGTCAGATACTCCTCGCGGATGTGCGACCTGTCGACATGCGTGTAGATCTGCGTCGTGCCGATATCAGCATGGCCGAGCATGTCCTGCAGCGCCCGCAGATCGGCGCCACCTTCGAGCATGTGCGTCGCGAACGAGTGCCGGAGCGTATGCGGGTGGAGATCGAGACCGACAAGCCCACCGTAACGCCGCACCTGTTCGAAGACCGTCTGACGCGACAAGCGTCGACCGCGCTGGCTCAGGAACACCGCTGAGGGGTCTTGTAGCGCCGTCGACTTCTTCGCACGCAGGTACGGTCTGCCGTGCGCGAGATACTCCTCGAGCGCCCGGAGCGCGGCACCGGCGATGGGTACCAGCCGCTCCTTGCTCCCCTTGCCGAAGACCCGGATGAAGCCCGCCTCGGGATCGAGGTCGGACATGTCCAGCCCGGTGAGCTCGCTCACGCGCAGACCGCATCCGTACAGCAACTCAAGGATCGCGTGGTCCCGATAGCCCACCGGCTGCGCGGGGAATGGTTGCGTCAGCAGCTTGGTCGCCTCAGCGATGGAGATCACGTCGGGCAGGCGCTCGGGGACCTTGGGCAGCGGGATCTGCTCGGTGGGAAGCGTCTCGGCAAGTCCTTCGCGCACGAGGAACTTGTGGAAGCTCTTCACGGCGGACAGCTTGCGCTCGATGCTGCTCGGCGCCAGGCCGCGCGCGTGCAGCTCGCCGAGGAACGCCGTCACGTCATCGCGCTCGGCGTCTCGTGGCGAGCTCCTGCCGCGTTCTCCGAGGGTGCGCTCATACTCGGCCAGGTCTCGGCGATAGGCGTCCACCGTGTGCGGCGATGCGCCACGCTCGGTGACCAGGTAGCCGAGGAATTCGTCCACCGTTCGATCCATAGTCACAGTATTCCACGAAATGGACGGCGGCGGCCCCTTTTCGGACCGCCGCCGCACGGGTTCTTCCGACCGGTTCGCTAGAGAAGCTTCTCAAGCGGCGTGTAGTTCATGCCGTGCGCCTCGGCGACCGGCTTGTAGGTGATCTTGCCATCCAAGACGTTCACGCCCTTGGCCAGTGCTGGATCGTCCTTGACCGCATCCTTCCAGCCCTTGCCGGCGATCGCGAGACCGTAGCGCAGGGTGGCGTTGGTGAGTGCGAGAGTCGACGTGTTGGGCACGGCACCCGGCATATTGGCTACGCCGTAGTGCAGCACCCCGTCCACGAAGTACGTCGGATCGGCGTGGGTCGTGGGGTGCGTCGTCTCGATACACCCTCCCTGGTCGACGGAGACGTCGACGACGACCGAGCCGTCCTTCATCTGCGGCAGCATGTCGCTCGTCACGAGATACGGGGTCTTGGCGCCCGGAAGCAGCACCGCGCCGATCACGAGGTCGGCCTGGTATACGGCCTCTTCGATGTTGTGCTTGCTGCTGAACAGCGTCCGGATCCGGTTGCCCCAGATCTCGTCGAGGTAGCGCAGGCGGTCGAGATTGACGTCCATGATGGTCACGTCGCCGCCCATGCTCATCGCCACGTAGGCGGCATTGGTGCCGACGACGCCTCCGCCGAGCACGACGACGCGCGCCGGCGGCACACCGGGAACGCCGCCCATGAGCACGCCGCGGCCGCCGTTCGGCTTCTGCAGATAGGCCGCGCCCACCTGGGCCGCCATGCGTCCCGCGACCTCGGACATCGGAGCCAGCAGCGGGAGCGAGCCGTTGGCAAGCTCGACGGTCTCATACGCGATGCAGACCGCGCCCGACTTGATCAGACCCTGCGTCTGAGGCAGATCCGGAGCGAGATGCAGGTACGTGTAGAGGATCTGGCCTTCTCGGAGGCGATCTATCTCGACCGGCTGGGGCTCCTTGACCTTGACGACCATCTCGGCGCGCGCGAAGACCTCGTCCGCTGTGCCGACGAGCTGCGCTCCCGCCGCCTCGTACTCGGTGTCGGGGAACGAGGAACCCTAGCCCGCACCTCGCTCGACGAGGACCGTATGCCCGTGGGCCACGAACTCCTTCACGCCGCCTGGAGTCATGGCGACGCGGAACTCGTTGTCCTTGATCTCCTTCGGTACACCGACGATCACGTGCACTCCTCTCGCTGGTTTGGATGCGTCCGCCAGTGCTCATGCATAGCGTGAGCACGCATCTGGCCGAGTGTTCGTATAGAGAAGCGCACATCGGCCCCACCAAGTGCATCTCATGGGACCGGCCGCGCAAGCATCGTCGGTTCAGCCGAGAATGTCTGTTGCCAGGTACCCCGCAGCGGCCGCGGCCTCGAAGAACGCCGGATCATCGTCCGCCGAGCGCCCCATCGAGCGCATCTCGATGCCGCGGGTGTCCGGCAGGCGCGGCACCGGGACGTCGTGTCGTCTGTGGCGGTCGAAGATCCCGCTCGTCCGCAGCGCGTCCTCGAGCGGCGTGGCGTGCTGCGCCGGGAGGGTGGGCACCGGCACGTCGGCCGCGGCGAGCGCGACGCGCCCGAGCGCGGTGACCGTATGGTGGCTGAGGCCCCGGTGCTCCGGTCGCGCGTCCGCGAATGACATGCGCAGCACCGCAACGGGGGTCCCGGACAGCGCCGCGACGGCGTTGATCGCCTCAGCCTGCGCGACGCCGGTGTGACCGAACGCTGTCGCCGTGCCGACGTTGCCGGGTCCGATCGAGACCACGATGACGTCGGCGTCGCTCACGATCCTCGCAGCGATCAGCGCCGAGTGCAGCGTCACCGCCTCCACTTCGCCCCCGAACGCCTGCCCGCACGTGTAGGTGACGTCGATCAGTCCGGCAGCGCGCATCTCGGCCACGACACGCGAGACGGCGAGCGGCAGGGCGGCTTCATCGGTCATGACATATGCCAGGCGCGCATCAGGGCGCCGCTCCTTGAACGCGGCCGCCACCGGCAGCACCTGGCTGTGCAGGCCGCAGCAGACCACCGGAGTCCCGTCCAGGTCTGTCGGCGCCGCCAGAACGTCGTGGTCCGGACTTGCCGGCTCCTCAACCGCGAGCACGTCGTGCTGCAGCGGCGTGTAGCGCAGCTTCATGATGTGCCCGCCCGACGCGGCCTCATACATCTCGCCGGGAGCGATGCGCGCGACGACGAAGTGCGCGCCGCCGGTGCCGAGCCCCAGATCGACCGCCGTGGTGTTGACGACGACGCGGTCGCCGACCGAGCAGCGCCCTGTCAGCACGGGATAGCAGATCGCGGGAGCCGAGGGGACCCGCGCATCGCCCTCAAGCGTCAGGCGCTGGGTGTCGCCGAGGTCGCTCACCGCCGTCACGGTCGCCTGGACGAGACGCATCGTTCACTCCACCGCGTGGGCGAGGACCGCGCCGACGAGCGACGCGAGGCGCTCCATGTCCTCGACGGCGATGCGCTCATCGATGCTGTGCACCGACGTCATGCCCGAGGAGAGCACGAGCGTCCGCACGCCATGCCCCGCGAAGATGCTGCCGTCGCTCCCCCCGCCGGTCGCGAACGTCCGAGGCTCGACGCCGATCGAGCGGCAGGCGTCCTTCACGATCGCCACCTCGGCGGCGTCATCGGCGAATCGGAAGCCGCGGTACTCGAGCGTCCACGTCACCTCGACCTCGCCGCCTGCCTCGTTGGCGGCGCCGCGGAGCGCGGCGTCGAGCGACGCACGGACCGCCTCGACGCGCCCGGTGTCCAGCGATCGGCACTCACCCGTGACGACGCACGTGGGGGCGACGACGTTCGTGGCCGTTCCGCCGCGGATGGTGCCGATGTTGGCGGTCGTCTCGGCATCGAGCCTTCCGAGCTCCATGCGGCACACGGCCGCCGATGCCATCTCGATGGCCGAGACGCCCTTCTCGGGCTCCACGCCGGCGTGTGCGGCAGCGCCCGTGAAGCGCGCGATGAAGGTGTGGTGCGTCGGCGCCGCGGTGACGATGCCGCCCACCGGGCCGTCCGCGTCGAGCACGAGGCACAGGTCTGCCCGGCAACTCTCGGGAGCAAGCGCCTTGGCGCCCCGGAGCCCGGCCTCCTCGGCCACCGTCAGGACGACGCGGACGTCTGGCCGAGGCGTCCCGGCCTCGATCACGGCCGCCATCCCTTCGATGATGGCGGCGATGCCCGCCTTGTCGTCAGCGCCGAGAACGGTGTCGCCCGCAGACCGCACGACGCCATCCTCGATGACGGGTTCTATGCCCTCGCACGGGCTCACGCAGTCCATGTGCGCCGAGAACGCGACGCTCCTGCCGTCCGCGGTCCCCGGCAACGTCGCGACGACGTTGCCGGTGTTCGATCCGGTCTCTGTGGCGGTGTCGTCGACCTGCACGTCGAAGCCGAGCGCCGCGAGCCGGTCGGCCGCGTAGCGCGCGACGCCCAGCTCGCTGCCGGTGGGGCTGTCGATCCGGACGAGCTCGAGGAACGTCTGCACGACCGGCGCGGTCACGTCCCTACTCCGCTCGCTCGCGACGCCGTGCCACCGCCGCGCCGATGAAGTCACGGAACAGCGGCGCCGGACGCGTCGGCCGGCTCTTGAACTCAGGGTGGCCCTGGTTGCCGAGGAACCACGGGTGATCGGGAAGCTCCACCATCTCGACGAGCTTGCCGTCCGGCGAGACGCCGGAGACGACGAGACCCGCGTCGATGAGCTGCTGGCGATAGGCGTTGTTGACCTCGTAGCGATGGCGATGCCGCTCGTAGATGACCTCTTCCCCGTACGCGGTCCGGCCCTTGGTATCGGCGATGACGGTGCACGGATACGCACCGAGACGCATCGTCCCGCCCATGTCCGCGACGTCGTGCTGCTCGCGCATCAGGTCGATGACGGGATGCGGGGTGACGGGATCGAACTCCGCCGAGTTGGCGTCGGTGAGCCCCGCCACGTGCCGCGCGAACTCCACGACCGCGACCTGCATGCCGAGGCAGATGCCAAGATACGGCACGCCGTTCTCGCGCGCGTACTTCGCGGCGCGGACCTTGCCCTCGATGCCGCGGATGCCGAACCCGCCCGGCACGAGGATGCCGTCCATCTCGGACAGCATCGCCTCGACCTCCTCGGGCGTGAGGCTCTCGGCGTCCACCCAGTGCACGTTGATGTCGTGGTCGTGGTAGATGCCGGCGTGGTCGAGCGCCTCGGTGACCGAGAGGTACGCGTCGGGCAGCTGCACGTACTTGCCGACGAGCGCGATGTCGACCGCGTCGGTCAGCGAGCCGCTGTGCTGGACGAACCGCTCCCACTCCTCGAGCTGCACCTCGCCGCACTCGAGCTGCAGACGGTCGATCACCATGGCGTCGAGTCCCTGCTCGTGCAGGCTGATCGGCACCTCGTAGATCGAGGGCGCGTCCATGGCCGAGATGACCGCCTTGGGCTCCACGTCGCAGAAGAGCGCGATCTTACGGCGGATCCCCGCGTCGATGGGCCGGTCTGAACGGCACACGATGAAGTCGGGCAGGATGCCGATGCTGCGCAGCTCCTGGACCGAGTGCTGCGTCGGCTTGGTCTTGAGCTCGCCGGACGCGGCGATGTACGGCACGAGCGTGACGTGCACGTAGCAGACGTTCTCGCGACCCGCGTCCTTGCGCATCTGGCGGATGGCCTCGAGGAACGGCAGCGACTCGATGTCGCCCACCGTGCCGCCGACCTCGGTGATGATGACGTCGGGCTTGGTCTGCTCGGCCAGCCGCTTGATGCGGTCCTTGATCTCGTTGGTGACGTGCGGGATGACCTGCACCGTCCCGCCCAGGAAATCGCCGCGGCGCTCCTTGGAGATGAGCGACTGGTACACCGACCCCGCGGTCACGTTGCAGTCACGCGACAGCGACTCGTCGATGAAGCGCTCGTAGTGGCCGAGGTCGAGATCGGTCTCTCCCCCGTCGTCGGTGACGAAGACCTCCCCGTGCTGGAACGGGCTCATCGTGCCCGGGTCGACGTTGAGGTAGGGGTCGAGCTTCTGGATCGTCACCTTGAGGCCGCGGGACTTGAGAAGGCGGCCGAGCGACGCGGCGGTTATGCCCTTGCCGAGCGATGAGACGACGCCTCCGGTGACGAAGATGTGCTTTGCCATGCTCTCGATCACGCCTCCCTGTCGTCTCGGCTCTCTCCGGCATCATACCGTGACTCACCGACGCTGTGGGGTCCCGACGCCGCCTCGTGCGGCGCGTCGACACGCCTGCCGAGACCATCGAGCCAGCGCAGCACCGTGACACGCTCGATCACCGCCGAGAAGGACACCCGCTCAGACGTGACGTTCGCGAGCCCCAGCAGCAGTACCGCGATCCCGAGCCCCACCGGCGGGAGCACCAGCGCGTACAGCCACCCCGCCACGGCCCCGGCGGCGTTCGATCCCGCGTCGCCGAGCATCGCGCGCTCGCCCAGATCGAACCGCCACACCGCCGACACCGGCCCGAGGAAGACCAGCGCCAGCGCGACCGTCAGCACGGCCTGATCGAGCGACGTGAGCGCGGCGGCACCGAGCAGATCCAACTGCGGATCGATGACCGCGCGAACCCCGGCCGGCAGCAGGAGCACCGCGGGCGTCACGAGCGCCACGTACCCCTTGAGCGCCCGACCGGGTCGCAGGTCGAGCAGATTGACCAGGTTGGCCATGAGCGCGATGACGAGCACGGAGCCGAACCAGGTCGCGAAGAACATCCCCGACCCTGCCGACAGCGGGCCGTCGGCATCCCACACACGCCAGCCGGTGGTGCGTGTCAGTGCGGCTACGAGGGACGCCAGGCCGATACCGAGCAGCTTGAGCATGCCCGTCGTCAGGCGCCCGCCGAGGAGCGCCCTGACATGACCGGAGAAGCCCTTCTCGGCAGCGGCGCCGAACACGTCATCGAACGCACCGAGCGCGAACGCGACCAGCGTGAGCAGCGCCGGGACCGAGCCGAGCGCGACGCTCAGGTAGCCGCTGTAGAGGAGCTCGCCCGCGCCACCGGTCTCGGGAACGAGCGCGCGCCACGCCGTGACGGCGGTCGACGCCGTCAGCAGGCCGAGCACCCACACCACCCACACGATGCCGAGCCCGACCGGCAGCGACACGCCACGGTAGTTGGCCACCCTCACAGAGGAACGCTCGAGCGCGTGGACGAGCGCCCGCATCGCGACGACAGGAAACAGCACGCCGCCCAGCAGCGGGGCGCCGAGAGCGATCGCGTAGGCGATCTCACGAGTCATGAACGGCCTCCCCAGTCCGAGAGCCCGCCGTCTGAGACAGCGCCTCGCCGAGCATCGTCAGACCCGGAGCGAGCAACGCGAGCCCGGTGATGGTCACGCCGCTGTCCTCGGTCACCGCGGCAACGAGGCCGGCCACGAGGCCGGCCGCCACAGCGCTCGCCATCCCCCGGTGTCGTGCCGCGGCACGCCCGGCGGCGCCGTGGTGACCCCAGACGGCGCGCGCGACCACGACGACCAGCGGCAGCACGATGATCGGCAGCGGCGTCGCCATGAGCGTGGTGAGGTTGAGCGCCGTCTTGCTCACGACGATGGCGATGAACGCGCCGATGCCCTCATCGGCGACCGCCGCGACGAGCTGCCCCAGATGCGACGGCTCGCCCGAGCTGTAGTCGATCCACGCGAGCGCGCCGAGCGCCGCCACGACGAACACGCCGATGCCGAGCACGACCTTCCACGACACGCGCCGCCGCTCGAGATACGCCCACTGCGCCACGAACGCCACGCTCCCCCACCCGAGGACACCGACGTTGGCACCGATCGTCGGCAGGGCCAGGACGGCGACCGTCGGCGCTCCGACGATGCCGGCAAGCCAGCGACCCGATCCCGGCCAGCGCTCCGCCGCGGCACCCACCGCGAGCAACGCTCCGCCGACCATCAGGCCGGCAGCCTCGTTCCCGAGCCCGTAGAACCGTGCGCCGAACAGCGGTGAGTAGCCGAACAGCCCGATGTGCGAGAGCGGTGCGCCCGCCAGGCCGTCGACCGCGATCAGGAGCACCGTCAGCGCTCCGACGCCGCCAGCCGCTTCGACCAGGCCCCACCGCCTCCAGCACGCGACGGCCGCAGCGAACACGCCGACGCTCGCGACGCTGGCGCCGATGAGGACCTCCATGCTCGTCTCGGGCCAGCGCACGAGAGCCGCGGCTATCCAGGAGCCGGCAGGCATGCTGATCGCGGCGAGCATGATGGCCCGCACCGCGGTCACCATCCAGGCGCGCAGCGGTCGACGCCGGCCCCAGACCAGCAGCGCCGCGGCCCAGAGCGCCGCGAGCACCGCGAACGATGCGAACGCGATCTGGAAGTCGAGCTGATGGCCGCGGACGGCCAGCAGACGTCGCTCCTCGGCCAGCATCGTCTCGACGGGGTCATCGGCGTCGCGCGCGACGATGGCATGCGGATACTCGTCGGAACCGGATCCGGTGAGCAGGCTCATCGCGGTCTCGCCGAGCGCCCCGGGCGTCACGAGTCCCTCGCGACGAGTCGCCGATGTGTATGCGACGCCCATCCGCTCTCCGTCGACGAGCACGAACGGAGCGAGTCCCTCGCTCGCGTGCGCCGGCCGGGCGACCACGAGCAGGCGGCCGATCGCCTCCAGCTCATCGAGGTACCCCCCGACGCGCTGCGCATCCGCCTCGCTCAGGTCGACGATGGCGCCGCCATGCTCGCCGAGCGCGTCCAGCACGGGATCGAACGCGGTCTGGAAGTCGGTGCCGTTCCGGGCGCCGAAGACGACCGACCCGACGACCCCCCGTTGGGCGAGGGACGCGAACGCGGGCTCGCTACCGGCCGCCACGTCGCGCCACGTGGAGGAAGGGAGGATCACGAGGGTCAAGCCCCGCTCGCCACCCGGCGCGCCGGCAGCCAGAGCGGGAGACCATACGGATGCCACGAGCAGCGCCACGAGCAAGAGCGTCAGACGGCGCACGGTGCTCCTCTCGGCAGACATGACAGACTCCGACCGCGTCGACGGCGTTCCGATCGGGGATGCGCCCGGACCGGGCGTGACACATCGCCCGGGCGCGAGATGCCCGTGGAGAAGTATACCGGATGCCGACGGCGCCGCAGGAGTGCGGTCACCGGGCCGTCGCTTCGCTACACTGAGAGCCGTACCACGGCCAAGGAGGCGTCATCAGCACCCCATCGGTAGCACGATCGACGGCGTCCATGTCGGTCTCCACCGCCATCTCGCGCGTGACGGGATTCATCCGCACGTGGGCGATGGCGTTCGCCCTCGGCGTCACCGTCGTGGCCGACTCGTACGACATCGCCAACAACCTGCCGAACATGATCTTCGAGCTGCTCGCAGGAGGAGTCCTCTCCTCGGTGTTCATCCCGTTGTTCATGGAGCAGCTGCAAAAGCATGGCGATGCCGAGGCATGGCGCTTCGGCAGCTACGTGCTCAACATCATGGTGCTCGGCCTCGGCGTGGTCGCGTTCCTGGCTACCTTGTTCCCGGAGCCGTTCGTGCGCTCCCAGACGCTCACGATCTCTGCCGAGCGTGCCGAGCTCGCCATCCACCTGTTCCGCTTCTTCGCCGTGCAGATCGTCTTCTATGCGGCGGGGCTCGTCTTCACCGGCGTGCTCAACTCCTATCGCCGATTCCTCGCCCCCGCTATCGCGCCCATCTTCAACAACCTCGTCGTGACGGTGACGCTGCTCGGCTTCTACGTCCCGTTCCGCGACAGCGACCCTGATCTCGCGATCACCGGACTCGCCGTCGGCACGACCCTCGGCGTGCTCGTCATGGCGCTCGTCCAGATCCCGAGCCTGGTCAAGCTCGGCGTCCACTGGACCCCGCGGATCGACTGGCGACATCCGGGGCTCCGGAAGGTCGCGGCCAAGATGGGCCCCACGCTCATCTATGTGATCACCAACCTTGTGACCATCACGTTCCGCACGAACTTCGCGGTCGCCACCGGCCCGGGCGGTCAGGCTGCGCTGCGCTACGCGTGGCAGTTCTACCAGCTTCCCTACGGCATCTTCGCCGTGGCGCTCGCGACAGCGCTCTTCCCGGAGCTGGCGCAGCGCGCGAACGCCGAGGACTGGGGCGGGTTCCGCTCGATGTTCTCGCGCGGGTTCCGCGCCACCGCCGCGCTCATCATCCCCCTCGCCGCGCTCCTCGCGGTGCTCGCCACGCCGATCATCACGCTGTACCGGGCAGGACGCTTCACTGCCGCTGACGTCCCGGTCGTCGCCGGCGTGCTCACGTGGTGGGCACTCGGTCTCTTCTTCTTCGCCGGCTACATGTTCGTGCTCAAGACTTTCTACGCCCTCCAGGACACCAAGACGCCGATGTACACCAACATCGGCGCCAGCGTCGTGCAGATCGCGCTCTATGCCGTGCTGACCACCGGTATCGGGGGATGGTCCGGCCTCGGCATCACGGGCATCCCCATCGCGGACGGCGTGTTCTTCTTCGGCCACCTCGCCGTGTTGCTGCTGATCCTGCATCGTCGCGTCGGATCCTTCGGCATGCGCGACATCGCCGCCACCACCGCGCGGATCCTCGTCGCGGCGGCGGCAGGCGCAGCGGCAGCCTGGGGGATACTGCGCCTCTCGGAAGGATTGGCGTCGCTTGCGCTCGGCTTCCTGCTGCAGCTGCTCCTCGCGGGCGTCGGCGGCCTGCTCGTCGCGTACGGCATGTCGGCCATCCTCGGTGTGGACGAAGTCGCCGACATCGTCCGCCGCGTGCGTTCCCGGATGACGCGGGGACGGGAGCGGACGTGAACGTCGTCGCGCTGATACCCGCCCGCAATGAGGCCGAGCGCGTCGGCGCGACCGTCCGCGCGGTGCGAGCGCTCCCCGCGATCTCGCGCGTCATCGTGGTCGACGACGCATCGACCGATCTCACCGCTGACGAGGCGCGCACGGCGGGCGCCGAGGTGGTCACCACCCCGCGCCGCCTCGGCAAGGGCGGCGCGCTCGACGTCGGACTCGCCGTCGCGGCGGACGCGGACGCGCTGTTGCTGCTCGACGCCGACCTCGGCGCATCGGCTGGCGAGGCGTCGCGCTTGCTCGACCCCGTGCTCGACGGCTCCGCGGACATGACGATCGCGACGTTCCCGCGTCCGGAACGGCCGGCGGGCTTCGGCCTCGTCAAGGGACTGGCCCGCTCGGGGATCCGCGTCCTCGGCCGAGGGCTCGAGACGACCGCGCCGCTCTCGGGGCAGCGGGCGCTCAACCGCCAGGCATGGCGTGCGGTGACGCCCTTCGCGTTCGGCTACGGCGTGGAGGTCGCGCTGTCCGTGCGCGCCGCACGGAAGGGACTGAGAGTCATCGAGGTCCCCACGTCGATGACGCACCGGGCGACCGGCCGCGATGCCGCGGGGTTCGCCCACCGCGGGCGGCAGTTCGTGCATGTCGCCCGGGCGCTGCTCCGGCTCGCGTTCGAGCGGTAGCGCTACTCGGCGGTCCGCATCTGCGGATAGGGCGCCTCCGCCTCAGGCCGCACACCGAAGTAGCCGCGCGTCTCGCCGGACAGGATCCACACGAGGGACACCTCGCCCTGCGGCGTGCCGATGTCATCCACTGCCGAGTAACCCAGCTGGGTCGCGGCAGTGACGACGCCCGTCTCGCGCCCTGACGTCTCGACCGCCACGACCGGCAGGTCGTCGTCCGAGAAGGCCGCACCGATTCCCACCGCCACCGGGTCGGCGGCGTCCGCCCAGGCCGCCATCACCACTACGCCGCGAGCGGGGCCGAACGTCTCGGTGCTCAGGCCGACGACCTGCGCTTGCACGAGCGCGTCTGTGAGCGGTCGCTGTCCGGCCTGCTGCCACTCGTTCGCAAGGGTGTCGGCCACCGCCGCCGAGAGACGACCGGCGTCATCGGCCACGTCGCCGTCGATCCCCCAGAACGCGAGCGCGTCAAGCACGGCAGTCCGATGCTCATCGGCCAGCGCCGATAGACCGAAGCCCCGCTGCTCGAGCGTGACGACGACGGGTATCCCGCCGGCTTCCTCGATCGTGGTCACCGTGGCGTTGAGCCCGTCGACCCGCCCCGCGTTCGCCAGCACGATGATCGTCTGGCTCGCGAGACGCTCCTCGATGAGCAGGGGCACGACATCCTGCGCGAAGGCCCGGTCGAGTTCGAGCCCTTCACGGAGGTCGGCGTTGTCACGGCGCAGATCCTCGAACTGCTTCTGCAGGTCGCTGACGAGCTGTGCCCCCTGGTCGGTGATGGTGCCCTCCTCGGCCACGACGGTGCCGAGCACGAGCCCCACCGCCAAAGCGAGGAACACCGCGATGAGCGACGCGACATGGTAGCGGAGATTGAACATCGAAGCTTCCCTTCGTCTCAGATGCCCAGCGCCGTGCGGACCCGCAGAAGCAACAACGAGATGAACATGCGGGCAGGCGGGGAGATGAGGATCGCGGAGGTGACGACCGACAGGGCGGCGAGCACGAGCAGTACGAGCTGCGAAGGACGGACGGTGGCGCGCCAGAGCTTGTTGACGCCCTTGGCGTCGACAAGCTTCGGGCCGACCTTGAGGCGCACGAGGAACGTCGATGCCATGCCGTTGCGGCCCTTGTCGAGATACTCGACGAGGCTCACATGCGTCCCGACGGCGACGATGAGGTCCGCGCCGGACTCATGAGCGAGCAGCAATCCGATATCCTCGCTCGTGGCCTGGATGGGCCACGCCACACCCGAGAGGCCGAGCGTTTCGATCCGCTCCATACCCGGGCATCGACCGTCGGGATACGCGTGAACGACGAGTTCGGCCCCGCTGCGCAGCGCCCTGTCTGAGACCGAGTCCATGTCGCCGACGATGATGTCGGGCGTCAGACCCGCCTCGAGCAGCGCGTCCGCGCCTCCGTCGACGCCGATCAGGACCGGTCGCATCTCGTGGATGTAGGGCTTGAGCGCCCGGAGGTCGTCTTTGTAGTCATAGCCGCGCACGACGACCAGCACCTGTCGCCCATGGATAGCGGTGCGCAGGCGCGGCACCTCCACACCCTCGGAGAGCAGCGCCTTCTCCTTCTCCAGGAACTCGAGGGTGTTTCGCGCGAAGCTGTCCAGCCGGTCACCGAGACCCTCTCGGGCAGCCTCCATCGCGTGTTCGATACCATCGATGGTGAGGCGTGTGCCCCGCGCGACCACCACATCGTCCTTCAGCACGTCCCCGCCGACGATGGCGACGCGGTCGCCCTCGGAGACCGCCTCGAACACGTCCTGCCCCACGTCATCGATGACGCGCACGCCAGCGCGCACGAGCAGAAGCGGTCCGACGTTGGGATACGCTCCCGAGATGGACGGCGCGGCGTTCACCACGACCTCGACGCCCGTCTCGAGCAACGCTTCAGCGCTCACGCGGTCCATGTCCGCATGATCGACGATAGCGATGTCGTTGCGCCCGAGCCGCTTGACGAGATCCTTGGTCCTCTTGTCGAGCCGGGCGGTGCCCTCGAACCGCATGGACGTCCTTCCCGCGTACGCACGTCATGGCGCACGCATATCCCCAACCGGGCCGGGGTCATCCCGCGAGTCTACCAGAGCGACGGATCGCTCCAGAGACACCGTCAGCGAGCCGCAACCTGCGACAACAGCTCGCGTGCGTGCGCCAGGCCGGTCTCGCTCGCGTTGCCGGAGAGCATCCGCGCGATCTCGGCCACGCGCTCCTCGTCGTCGACGACGCGCACCCGCGTGACCGAACGCTCCCCCTCGCGCGCCTTGTGAACGACGACCTGATGGTCCGCGAACGCGGCCACCTGCGCGAGGTGCGTGATCACGAGCACCTGGCGATCCGCGGCGAGCGACGCCAGCCGCTCTCCCACCGCGAGGGCTGTCGCACCTCCGATGCCCGCGTCGACCTCGTCGAACGCAAGAACCGGGACGTCATCGGCGTCTCCCAGGACGCTCTTGAGCGCAAGCATCACGCGAGATGTCTCACCGCCGGACGCGATCTTCGCCAGCGGCTTGGGCTCGTCTCCCGCGCTCGCGCTGAAGAGGAACTCCACACGTTCAGGTCCGTCGGCCGTCCACGCCTCGAACGGCAGCTCCTCGCGTCGGACGCGGAACACGGCCCCGGGCAGCGCGAGCTCGGATGCAGCCCTCTGCAACGCGCTCTCGAATCCTCCGACAGCCGCGTCGCGGACGCCCTGCAGCACGCCGCCCGCATCGCGGAGCGCACGTTCGCTCTCGGCCACGCGCTCGCGCGACGCGCTCAGCCCCTCCTCGCCGGCATCGAGAGCCGCGAGCCGCTCCACAGCCTGGTCCCTGACGCGCGCGACGTCGCCGAGCGTCGGTCCGTACTTGCGCTTCAACGTGTCGAGCACGGCACGGCGTGCCTCGGCCTCATCGAGCGCACGGGGATCGTGCTCGACGCTCTCGGCATAGGCTCGCAGACGCGAGCCGACGTCATCCACCGCGGCTGCCGCCTGGACGAGATCGTCGTGGAGTGCATCGAGCGCGGGGTCGAGTCCGGACGCCCCGGACAGCGCGGCCACCGCCGCGCCGAGCGCCTCCCACGCGCCCTCCTCGTCGCGCAACGCCGCGTGAGCGGTCGCGGCAGCGTCCATGAGCCGCTCCGCATGCCGCAGACGCGGCAACAGCGCATCGATCTCATCGTCCTCTCCGGTGCGTGGAGCGGCGCTCTCGATGTCGTTGAGCTGGAAGCGCAAGAAATCCGCCTGTCGCTCGCGATCCGCCAGCGACTCTTCAAGCTCGGCCAGCGCGGTCCTCGCCGCGGACGCCGCAGCGAACGCCGTTCGGTACTCTGCGAGCGCCCGTTCCGCCTCGGCACCGATCGAGCGGTCGAGGTATGCACGGTGGTTCGACGGATGCAGCAGCGCCTGATGGTCGTGTTGCCCGTGGAGGTCGACGAGGGGGCCGAGTCTCTCGGCCAGCATCCCCACCGTCGCCATCGTGCCGTCGAGCGTGCATCGCGAACGGCCGTCCGCGCTCACGCGGCGCTGCACGACGATCTCCGCCCCGTCGGCTTCGAAGCGGCCCTCGACGAGCGCCTCCTCAGCGCCGGAGCGCACGAGCGTCGAGTCCGCGCGCTCCCCGAGCAGCAGCTTGAGCGCCTCGACGAGCACGGTCTTTCCGGCGCCGGTCTCACCGGTGAGGACCGTCATCCCCGGGTCGAACCGGAGCCAGACGTCCTCGACGAGCGCAAGGTCCTTGACGTGCAGCTCGAGCAGCACGTCAGTCTCCCAGGAACGAATCGGCGAGCACGTCGTAGAAGCTCCTGCCATCCATGCGCAGGAGCCTGACATCGTGATCGGCGACCCCGATCGTCACGCCGTCGAGCATGCGGCGGCACGGCACCTGATCGCCGTCGATCGACACGCACGCGTCCGCGCGCGCGGGGTTGGGACATGCCACCTCGATGTGGTCCGACGGGCCGAGGACGACCGCCCGGGATGTCAGGGTATGCGGCGCGACGGGCACAAGCACCATCCCCCGCACGTCCGGCGAGACGATCGGGCCGCCCGCAGAAAGCGCATACGCCGTCGAGCCCGTCGCGCTGGCGATGATGACGCCATCGCAGATCAAGCGTGTCAGTCTTCCGCCGTTCACCTTGATCTCGAGCTCGACGACGCGGGTACCCGTGCCACGTCCGATGAAGACCTCGTTCAACGCGCGATACCTCCCGGCATGACGTCCTCCGACCGCCACGTCGGCGAAGAGCGTCTGCCGACGCTCGATACCGACCTCGCCTGCAACGGCTGCGGCAAGCGCCTCCTGGAGGTCCTCGCCCTGTGCTCCCGAAAGGAACCCGAGGCGGCCGAGATTCACGCCGAGCACCGGCGTATCCACGTCACCCAGCAGATGCACCGCCTTCAAGATGGTGCCGTCACCACCGAGCGCGACCGCGAGCTCCGGTGCACCGATGTCGGTCCGCGCGACGGCATACCTCCCCAGATCGCAGGCCTCCGCATCGTCCGCCGCGAGCAGCGGCTGATAGCCCCGGGAGACGAGCCACGTCGCGGCATCGACCGCCGCGCCCGTCGAGCGTGGATTGGCCGGATTCGGTACGAGCAGAACGCGCACGCCTACTCCCCTAACGCCTCATGAGCCGCGGCCACGACATGGGCGACCGACACGTCGCTCTCTCTGCCGCTTCTCGTGAACCATGCCCAAAACTCGATATTACCTTCAGGCCCCTTGACTGGCGACCAGCCGAGACCACGCACCGTCCATCCTGCCGAACGCGCTTCGGCCGCCACCGCCTCGAGCACCGCTTCGTGCACTGCGGGATCGCGCACTACCCCCTTCTTACCGACACGACCTTTACCGGCCTCGAACTGCGGCTTAACAAGAGCCAACACCCAGCCGTCGTCGGAGATCATCGGCAGGAGCGTCGGAAGGACCTTGTCCAGACCGATGAACGACACGTCCACCACAGCCGCTTCGAACGGTGCGCCGAGCGTCTCCGGCGCGGCATGCCGTATGTTCGTACGCTCGAACACGCGGACACGGTCATCGGTGCGCAGGGTCCAGGCAAGTTGGCCGTAGCCCACATCGACTGCGGTCACCTCGGCAGCGCCCCGCTGCAGGAGACAATCAGTGAACCCGCCCGTGGACGCACCCACGTCTATGACTCGGAGGCCGTGCGGATCTATGCCGAACCGCTCAAGCGCTCCCTCCAGCTTGAGCCCGCCGCGTGAGACGTACCGCTGCCGCTCAGCGACGGCGAGCGCAGCGTCGTCCTCGACCTCATGGCCGGCCTTGCGTACAACGACGCCATCGACCGTCACATCACCGGCCAGGATCGCGGCCCGGGCCTGCTCGCGCGAGGGGAAGAAGCCGCGCTCAACGAGCACGACGTCGGCTCGACGTCTGCTCATGAGCCACGTCCTTCCGAGACGAAACGCCGTCTTCGAGATCGAGGAGGCGCCCCATGACCGCACCGCGGATGCCCTCCGGGGTGAGTCCGACCTCGGCAAGCAGTCGCGAGGTCGCTCCGTGCGTGACGAAGCAATCCGGGATCGCGAGCCTGAGAACGGATGAGAACGCTCCGAGGTCCGACAGCGATTCCAGCACGGCCGCACCAAGGCCGCCCAACGCCGTGTTCTCCTCGACCACCACGACCAGCCGATGCTCGGCCGCCCACGCCACGACCTCGAGGTCGATCGGCTTCAGCCAGCGCATGTTGACGACCGATGCGTCCACGCCCTCCGTCCCCAGCAGCTCGGCCGCCCTCTCGGCGGCACCCACCATCCGACCGATCGCGAGGAGTGCCACATCGCGCCCCGGGGCGTCCCTCCTGATCTCAGCCTTCCCCGCCTCGAGTACGACGGGCGTCTCGGGCAGCGGCCTGCCTTCGCCGGCGCCACGCGGATAACGGATGGCGACGGGGCCGTCGGCGGCGAGCGCCGTGTGCAGCATGTGGACGCACTCGGCTTCATCGGCCGGGGCCATGATCATGAGGTTCGGGACGGCGCGCAGAAACGTCATGTCGAACACGCCGTGGTGCGTTGGTCCGTCCTCGCCGACCAGCCCTGCGCGGTCGAGCGCGAAGACCACGTGCAGGTTCTGCAGCGCGACATCCTCGATGACCTGGTCGTACGCCCGCTGCATGAAGGTCGAGTAGATCGCGACCACCGGAACCTGTCCCCCATGCGCGAGTCCCGCAGCGAGCGCGACGGCGTGCTGCTCGGCGATGCCGACGTCGAAGAAACGATCGGGGTACGTCTCGGCGAAGTAGCTCAGGCCTGTGCCCGCAGGCATCGCCGCCGTGATGGCGACGATGCGTTCGTCGTCCGCGGCCTCAGCGACGAGCGCGCGGCCGAACGTCTCGGTGTAGCTCAGCGCGTCCGCGGAGCCGCCGTTCACCTTGCCGCTCTCCACCGAGAAGGGTGAGATGCCGTGGAAGGTGTCGGGGCGGTCCTCGGCATGCGAGTATCCCTTGCCCTTGCGCGTGACGGCGTGGATGATGACCGGGCCGTCGTTCGACTTGGCCCAGGTGACCGCGTTCTGGACCTGACCGACGTCGTGGCCGTCGACGGGGCCGATGTAGGTGATGCCGAGCTCCTCGAAGAGCATCCCGGGAACGAGCAGCTGCTTGACCGACTCCTTGGCGGCCTCGCCCGCGGCGACCATGGCCGCTCCGAGACGCGTCTTCGCCAGCGCGGACTCCACGTCATCGCGCAGGCGCCGGTAGCGCGGGTCGAGTCGAACCCGCGCCAGGTAGCTCGAGAGCGCTCCCACGTTCGACGCGATCGACATCTCGTTGTCGTTCAACACGATGATGAGTCGCGTCCCCAGGTGCCCGGCGTGGTTGAGCGCCTCGAACGCCATACCTCCGGTGAGGGCACCATCGCCGATGACCGCCACGACGTGCTCGGTCCCTCCGACCGCGTCACGGGCGGCGGCAAGGCCGAGCGCTACGGAGATGGAGTTGCTCGCGTGGCCGGCGTCATGCACGTCATACGGACTCTCGGTGCGCTTGGGGAAGCCGCAGACCCCGCCGTACGTGCGCAGCGTGTCGAAGCGCTCGCGGCGGCCGGTGAGCAGCTTGTGCACGTAGGACTGGTGACCGACATCCCAGACGATCTTGTCCGACGGACAATCGAGGGCCCGGTGCAGACCGAGCGTGAGCTCGACGATGCCGAGATTGGGTGCGAGGTGACCGCCCGTCACCGAGACGGTCCTGATGAGCTCCTCCCGGATCTCGGCGGCCAGGCGGACGAGCTGCTCAGGCTCGAGCGGCTTGAGATCGGCCGGTGAAGCGATCGAGTCGAGTATGCGTTCCTCGCCCAAGCGTGACCCTCTCTTGGCTCGGCGGTGTCTCTCGCAGGAATCCGGACAATCGTATCACGCACGCCCGTTCGCTCCATGACCGACCCCGCGCCGTAACGACGCGGAAAACCGAACGTCAGCGCGCCTAGGCCTCCGTGGGCTCGTCGATGTCGGCCCCTGCATCCGCCTCGGTCGACGCATCCTCGCCGGTGCCCATGGATGCGGCATGATCTCCGGCCGGTCCTGCGGGCTCGGCATCGGCAGCCGGGATACCGGCCTCGCCGTCCTCGCCCTCGCCCGTCGCCTCATCCTCTACCGGCGGAACGGCTCTCGTCTCGCTGAAGTCCGTGTGGTCCACGAGCTCGGTGCAGATCCCGGCGAGCCGCACGCCCTCTTCGAGCAGCTCGAGGCTCTTCTCGAGCGAGGTGTCCTTCTTGCGGACCTGGGACGCGATCTCATCCAGCCGAACCCTGGCCTGCTCGAACGTGTACCGCTCGTCCGCCATCCCCTACTCCGCCTCCGTCTCGTGTGGTTCCACACCTTCAGCATGCCCCTCAGCGTACTCCTCGGCGATCCTGCCGAGCACGCCGTTCACGAACTTCGACGAGTCGTCACCGCCATACACCTTGGCCATCTCGACGGCCTCGTTGATCGCGACAGAGGCCGGGACGTCCCGCTCGAAGACGATCTCGTAGACAGCGAGACGCAGGATGTTGCGGTCTACGAACGGCATCCGCGACAGCGCCCAGTGCTCGGACGTGCCCTCGATGATGCGGTCGATCGCCTCCTGGCGCGCCTCGGTCTCGCGCACCAGCGTGCGACAGTACTCGGTCACGGGGCCGTCCTCGGTCACGACAAGGCCGCTCTCGAGGATGTCTGCGCCGCTCGTGCCGGTCATCTCACGTTGGTAGAGGATCTGGAGCGCCTGCCGGCGCGCTTTGGTCCGTTCGAGCATCAGCCGTCCGTGGTGTACGGGGAGCTACCGCTCCGGGAAATCGATACCGTCGATGAAGACGTCGACCGCCGAGACGGTCTGACCCGTCTGGCTCAGCAGCGCGTCGGCGACCGCGCGCTGTACTTCGGTCGCCACTGCGCGCAACGGGGTCCCGTACGCGACCGTCACGTGGAGCTCGACGTGGAGTGAGCCGTCGTCGCCGATGCTCACGCAGACGCCGCGCGAGCCGCCGCGCGAGCCGCCCTTCTGCACGAGACCCGCGAGCCCCTGCCCTGCGACGCTCGCGACGCCCTCGACGTTGTTCGTGGCAAGCGCGGTGATGGTCTCGAGCACGCCCGGCGCGACGCCAAGTCCCTCGAGCCGGATCTCCTCAGACATCGCGCGCCTCCTCTTCCGCCGACTGCCGGACGCCGGTCCCGTGTGCTGTAAGGTCCTCGGGCCGCACGTGCCGCTCCACGTAGTCAGTATAGACCTCGCCGCGCTCGAAGTGCGGCTCGTCCACCACGTACTGGTGGAACGGGATGGTCGTGGGGATCCCGATGATGATGAACTCGTCGAGCGCGCGCCTCGCCCGGGCGATGGCCTCAGCGCGTGTCTCGCCCCATACGACCAGCTTCGCGAGCAACGAGTCGTAGTACGGCGGCACGTCGTAGCCCGAGTACAGGTGGCTGTCGACCCGCACGCCGAATCCGCCGGGCGAGTTGTAGACCTCGATGCGTCCCGGGTGTGGCCGAAAGCCCGCGAACGGGTCCTCGGCGTTGATGCGGAACTCGATGGCGTGTCCGCGGACCGCCAGAGCCGACTGCTCGGTGTGGCGCATCGGTTCGCCGGCGGCGATCCGGATCTGCTCCTTGATGATATCGACACCGGTGATCTGCTCGGTGACGGGATGCTCTACCTGGACGCGCGTGTTCATCTCCATGAAGTAGAACGACCCGTCCTCGTCGAGCAGGAACTCGACCGTGCCGGCGTTGACGTAGCCGACCGCTCGTACCGCGGTGAGCGCCGCAGCGCCCATGGCCTCGCGCAGCTCGGTCGAGAGCGCCGGGGACGGCGCCTCCTCGATGAGCTTCTGGTGCCGACGCTGGATGGAGCAGTCACGCTCGAACAGGTAGACCGCATTTCCGAGAGAATCGGCCAGCACCTGGATCTCCACATGCCTCGGCCGGGTCAGGTACTTCTCGATGTAGACGGTGTCGTTGCCGAACGCCGCCGCCGCCTCGGTCTTCGCCGCGGTGAAGTTCGCGCGCAGCTCCTGTTCATCGCGAGCGACACGCATGCCCTTCCCGCCGCCGCCAGCCGATGCCTTGATGAGCACGGGGAAGCCGACTTCCTCGGCGAACGAGAGCGCCGCGTCTGCGGTCTCCACGGGTCCGTCACTGCCCGGCACGCACGGGACCCCCGCCGCCATCATCGTGCTTCGCGCGACCGCCTTGTCGCCCATGCGCTCAATCGCCTCGGGCGCCGGGCCGATGAACGTGATGTTGGAGTCAGCACACGCACGTGCGAACGCGGCGTTCTCGGCAAGGAAGCCGTACCCCGGGTGGATAGCGTCCGCGCCGGTCACCAGGGCCGCCGAGATGACCGCCGGCATATTGAGGTAGCTTCGCGCCGAGGGGGCCGGTCCGATGCAGATCGCTTCGTCCGCCATGCGCGCGTGGAGGCAGTCGCGGTCCGCCTCCGAGTACACCGCGACGCTCGCGATACCCATCTCCTTGCACGCGCGCACGATGCGCAGCGCGACCTCGCCGCGGTTGGCGATGAGGACCTTGTTGAGCGCCGAGGCCACGCTAGGCGACCGGCTCGTAGTAGAAGAGCACCGTTCCATACTCGACGGGCTGAGCGTCGGTGGCGGCGATCTCACGGACGATGCCCGGCTCATCGGCGGCGATCTCGTTCATGAGCTTCATCGCCTCGAGGATGCAGAGCGTCTGGCCCTCGGTCACCGAGTCTCCCACCTGCACGAACGGGTCAGCGCCGGGTGAGGGGCTACGGTAGAAGGTCCCTACCATGGGCGACGTCACGGTCTTCCATGTCGCAGGCCGTTCGCTGGGCTGTGCGGCAGCGCCGACCACCTGTGGCGACTCGGGGCTCTCGGGCGTGGCGCCGGGAGCCGGGCCGGACGCCGTCGCGACGGCGACGGGGGCCTCGGCAGAGACGCCTCCCTTTCGGACGACCACTCGCGAGTCGCCCTCTTCGATGACGACCTCGGTCACGTCGGATGCCTCGACGAGCTTCACGAGCTCGCGTATCTGGTTCACGTCCACGGGCTCTTCCTCCCTGTAGCTGTCGAACTCCTCGCCCATCATGAAGACGGCCTTCTCGGCCCCTTCCTGGTGCGCCTGCAGGTACTGGCGCGCCTCGTTGGGGAAGAGCGCGTACATCAAGACATCCTCTTCCGAGTGCGCCAGCTCGCCGATCTCGGCCTCTACCTCGTCGTACGTGGTCGTGACGAGCGAACCCGGCCGCACGTCCGGTGGCAGCGGGCTGTCGCCCGCGAGGACGGCGTTCACGATGTTCACATCCATCGGACCGGGCGGACGGCCGTACAGGCCGCGGATGTAGTCCTTCATCTCGCGGGGCACCACCGCCCACCGCTTCCCGGTGAGCACGTTGATGACCGCCTGCGTGCCCACGATCTGCGACAGCGGGGTGACGAGCGGCGGGTAGCCGACCTCGGCGCGGACGCGCGGGATCTCCTCGAGCACGTCAGGCAGCCGGTCCTCGGCCTTCTGGAGCTCCAGCTGGCTGGCGAGGTTGCTCATCATGCCGCCGGGAACCTGATGGCTGAAGACCTCCATGTGGAGCAGCGAGGTGACTCCGCGCTTGAGCTTCTTGCGCTCGCGCACGCTCTCCCAGTACTCGGCGATCTCGAAGAGCAGGTCGAGATCGATGCCGCTGTCGTACTGGCTTTCCTTGAGGGCCGCGACGATCATCTCGACCGCCGGCTGGCTGTTCCCGAACGCCAGCGCCACCACGGCGGTGTCGACGATGTCCGCTCCTGCCTCGGCGGCTTTCAGGTAGTTCATCGGGGCCATGCCGCCGATGTAGTGGCAGTGCACGTGGACCGGAAGGCCGATCTCTTCCTTGAGCGCACGCACCATCTTCTCAGTGCGGAACGGCGTCAGCATCCCCGCCATGTCCTTGATGCAGATCGTGTCTGCGCCGAGGTCCTTGAGCACGTGCGCGTACTCGAGGTAGGCGTCGAGCGTGTGCACCGGGCTCACCGTGTAGGAGATGGCGCCCTCGAAGTGCCCGCCGCATTCCTTGATGGCCTCGGCCGAGACCTCGACGTTGCGCGGGTCGTTCAGCGCATCGAACACGCGGAAGACGTCGATACCGTTGCGCTTCGCCGCATGCACGAAACGGCGCACGATGTCGTCGCTGTAGTGCCGGTAGCCGACGAGGTTCTGCCCGCGAAGGAGCATCTGCAGCGGCGTCTTGGTGACGTGGCGCTTGATGACGCGCAGCCGGTCCCAGGGATTCTCGTCGAGAAACCGCAGCGCCGCGTCGAATGTGGCGCCGCCCCAGACCTCGAGCGACCAGTAGCCGACAGAGTCCATCTTGGGAAGAATCGGCAGCATGTCGGCCATCTGCATGCGCGTCGCCCACAACGACTGATGGGCGTCACGGAGGGTGGTGTCGGTTATGTGGAGCGGTCGCATGGCACCATTCCCCTGTCGCGTGCTCGGGAGCCTGCGGGCATTCGCCTCCCTGGGTGGTCGGAACAGTATACCGGAGCCTAGACGCGGGTTACATACCGCCCGTCGCGCGTATCGATCTTGAGCGTGTCACCGACCTCGACGAACATCGGGACCTGGACGACCGCGCCCGTCTCGAGGGTCGCCGGCTTGGTGCCTCCCTGGACGGTGTCTCCCTTGAAACCAGGATCCGTCTCCGTGACGGTGAGCTCGACGAACATGGGCGGCTCGACGCCGATCATGTCGCCGTCGGCGGTCAGGATCTCGACCTCGTCGTTCTCCTTGAGCCACTTGGCGGCATCGCCGATGAAGTCGGCCGGCAGCTCGACCTGCTCATATGTACCGGTGTCCATGAAATGGTACGCGGCACCGTCGTTGTACAGGTACTGCATCCGCTTCGTCTCGACGCGGACATCGTCGACCTTCTCACCCGCACGGAACGTGACGTCGACGACACGTCCGGTCTCGAGCTCCTTGAGCTTGGTGCGGACGAACGCACCGCCCTTGCCGGGCTTGACATGCTGGAACTCCTGGATGATCCAGCGCTTCCCGTCGTAGAGGATGCACATGCCGTTCTTGAAGTTGTTCGTGGAGACGGACATACCGACCCTTTCTAGATCTCGATGAGCGTCTTGGGCGCATGGCTCAGCAGCCGGTACCCATGCTCTTCGACCACTACCAAGTCCTCGATTCTAACACCCGCCACGCCCGGCTCGTAGACACCGGGCTCGACGGTGACGACCGACCCGGCGCGGATCGAGTCGTCGCTGCGCGGGTTGAGCGTGGGCAGCTCGTGCACGTCCAGACCGACGCCATGGCCGAGCCCGTGCGTGAAGAGCTCGGCGAGACCCCGCTCGGCGAGAGCCGACCGCGCGGCCTCGTGCACCTCGGCGCCGACGACTCCAGCACGCACGGCCTCGAGACCCGCCTCGTTCGCCGCGAGCACGGCTGCGTACACCTCGCGCTGGCGCTCGCTTGCCTCACCGATGAAGACGGTCCGCGTCATGTCCGAGCAGTAGCCGTGCACGCGCGCACCGAAGTCCATCTTGAGCGCGTCACCCGTCGCGATCACCCGGTCGGTCACCGTCGCGTGCGGCTTGGCCGAGTTGGGGCCGCTCGCCACGATGGGCGGGAACGGCATCCCGTCGGAGCCGTTGCGGCGCATGAAGAACTCGAGCTCAAGCGCGACGTCACGCTCCGTCATCCCCGGCTTGATATGGCCGAGGATGTGGTCGAACGCGCGATCGGCGAGGCTCGCCGCAGCCGCGATGCGCTCGATCTCGTGCGACTCCTTGACCTGCCGAAGCTCCTCCACCCAGTGCCCGACGACCTTCACCGAGCCGCCGAACTGCTCGGATATGAACTTGAAGCGCCCGTACGGCACCTCTGGCTCGAGCGCGATCTCACCGATGCTGTCGTTCGTCAGCTCGTCGCACAGCTCGATGTAGAGTGACTCGCGCTGGACGCGCACGGCCCACGGCGTGCCCTCGGCGGCACGCTCGGCCGCCTCGCTGTACCGGCGGTCCGTGTAGAACCGCGCTATCTCGGGTGTGACGAGACACGCGGCGTTGATGCCCTCGTCGAACACGTTCTCGAAGCCGGTGACGTAGCGCATGTTCGAGACGCCCATCACCAGGATCGCCGGCACGTCCTCCAGCGCCAGCCGCCGCCGCAGAGATGAGAGACGGGCCTGGGCGTTCATCGCTCATCACCCTTCAACATCGCCACGACGGCATCGAGGCCGAGGATGTAGGAGCGAGCCCCGAAACCGGAGACCTGCCCCGCGCACACCGGCGCGATGACGCTGCGCTCGCGGAACTCCTCCCGGGCCGTGATGTTGCTGAGATGCACCTCGACGCACGGCACCCCGACGGCCGCGACAGCGTCGCGGATCGCGTACGAGTAGTGGGTGTAGGCGCCCGGATTGAGGACGATCGCGTCGTCGTCGCCTCCGGCCGCCTGGATCCGATCGACGATCGCGCCTTCGTGGTTCGACTGGAAGAAGGCGATCTCGACGCCGAGTTCGGCGGCGCGCTGCATGACCTGGGCCTCGACATCTTCGAGCGTGAGATCGCCGTAGACGTCGACCTCCCGTGTGCCGAGCAGGTTCAGATTGGGACCGCTGATCACCGCGACGCGTTTCATCACGCCCGCCTCCGCTCCTGTCGAGACCACGCGAGCAGCGCTCGCATCAACGTCTCTTCATCCACTTCCATCACCGTGCTCCGCCCGAGCTCCTCGAGAAGCACGAACCGGGGTCGTCCGGACGAGCTCTTCTTGTCGCGCGACATCGCGTGACGAACCTCATCAGCCGGCCACCGCCGGTCCACGCGTCGCACGCCGAGGGTGTCGAGAAGCGACTCCACTCGCGCGAGCACCGCGTCCGGCATGCCGAGGACATCGTGCGACAGCGCGAGCGCGAACACCAGCCCTTCGGCGACCGCCTCGCCGTGCGCGATGCCCGAGAAACCCGCCAGGAGCTCGATCGCGTGTCCAAGCGTGTGGCCCAGGTTGAGGGACTCGCGGACCCCGGCGTCGCGCTCGTCGCCGCTGACCACGCTCGCCTTGTGCCTCACGCACATCTCGACCGCATCGCGAACCGCGGCCTCGTCGCGGACTGCAAGGTGCGGCGCGGCCTTCTCGAGACGCGCCAGGCTGTCGCTGCCCGCCAGCAACGCGGTCTTCACGACCTCGGCCAGCCCGTTCGACCACTCGGCATCCGGGAGCGTATCGAGCGTCGCGGTGTCCGCGAGCACGAGGCTCGGCTGCCAAAATGCTCCGGCGAGGTTCTTCCCACCGGGAAGGTCTACCGCTGTCTTGCCCCCGATCGCGCTGTCCGTCTGCGCGAGCAGCGTCGTCGGCACCTGCACGACCGGGACTCCACGCATATACACCGCAGCGACGAAGCCGGCGAGATCGCCGATCACCCCGCCACCGAGAGCGACGACCACGCCACCCCGATCGAGGCCGCTCGCGACACAACCGTCGAGCAGTTCGCCGGCGCGGGCCCACGTCTTGGACGATTCGCCTGGCGGGACGGTGAGCACAGCCGAGACGGGAACACCCGCAGCCGCGAGCGATGCTTCGACGGTGGCCGAGAAGAGCTCGGCCACGACCGCATCCGTGATGACCACGGCGCTCGACGGCCGCAGCAGTGAGGCGACGCGGGAGCCGAGGTCGCTCAGGATGTCCCGGCCGAGGATGACCTCATACGACCGGTCGGTGGCGACGGGGATGACACGATCCTCGTGCGACCCGAGGGCGCGTGCGACCTCCTCGGCCACCTCCTCGGCGGATCGACCGTGCGTGTCGACCGTATGGTGTGCGGTGACACGATAGAGCGAGAGACGCGCGTCGAGGATGCTCGTCGCCATACCCTTAGCATCGCCGACGAGCAGCGGGCGACCGCTGACGTCGCCGATCCGGGCCAACGCCTCGGGTGCGGATACCGCGAGGTACACGACGGTCCCGGACGTGCGCAGGAGATGGCGGTTGTCCTCGCGCAGGATGATCCCGCCACCACACGCGACCACGGCGCGCGGCTGCTCGGAGATCGCGTGCAGCGCCCGCTCCTCGGCGGCGCGGAAGCCCTCTTCGCCACTCGTCTCGAAGATGCGACGCACGGGCATGCCCGCCTCGCGCTCGATCTCAGCGTCGAGGTCCACGAACGGCAATCCCATCCGCCGGGCGAGCAACTCACCGACCGTGCTCTTGCCCGCACCCATGAAGCCGATGAGGTAGACGTGGCTCACCGCGCGATCCTTTGGCGGTATGACTCGAGCGCGTCGCGCATGTCGGCGAGCGCGTCGTGGCCGAACTTCTCCTGGTAGGCCGAGGCCAGGACCAGCGCCACCTCGGCTTCCGCGACGACGGCCGCCGCGGGCACCGCGCACACGTCGGAGCGCTCACGCGCGGCATCCACCGCCTCGAGCGTGTCCAGGTCCACGCTCGGGAGCGCGGTCATGAGCGTGGGTATGGGCTTCATGGCCGCCCGCGCCACGAGCGCCTCGCCGTTCGTCATGCCTCCCTCGAGCCCGCCGGCACGATTGGTCGGCCGGTGCAGCCCCCGATCCCGGTCGTAGAGGATCGCATCGTGAACGGCAGAGCCGACGCGTCCCGCGGCAGCGAACCCGTCGCCGAACTCGACGCCCTTGATAGCCGGGATCGACAGCAGCGCGGCGCCGATACGAGCGTCGAGCCGCCGTGAGGCCGAGGCGTACGAACCCAACCCGGGCACCAGACCGCTGACGACGACGGTGAAGACGCCGCCGAGGCTCTCGCCCGCCACGCGTGCACCGTCGATCGCGGCGCGCATCCGCTCCGCCGCGACACGGTCCGGGCACGCCACATCGCTCTTCTCGGCGGCCTCGAGATCGACTGCCTGCGGGTCCGGGAGTTCGGCGGCTACGTCGCCGATCCGCTCGACGTACGACCCCACGGTGACGCCGAGTTCGCGGAGCAGCGCCTTCGCGATACCGCCGGCGGCCACCCGTGCGGCGGTCTCGCGGGCGCTCGCGCGCTCGAGGATGTCCCGCACGTCGTCGGTTCCGGTCTTCAACACACCGGGAAGATCCGCGTGCCCCGGGCGGGGCGCGGTGACGCGCGAGCCTTCGGGACGCTCTCCCTCGACCGTCATCACGTCCAGCCAGGAGTCCCAGTCGCGGTTGCCGATGCTGAGCGCAACGGGGCTTCCGATCGTGCGTCCGAAGCGCACCCCGGAGACGATCAGCGCCCGGTCAGCTTCGATCAGCATCCGCCCACCTCGGCCGTACCCGCGCTGACGACGCACCAGGTCACGATCGAGGTCCGCCGAGACGAGCGGGACGCCGGCCGGCACGTCCTCGACCACGGCGACGAGCGCCTTCCCGTGCGATTCACCGGCGGTGCAGTAGCGCATCGGACCCCTCCCGGGTTCGGTACATGGATTCTATCATCGGCGGCCGCTTCCGGCGTGCACTGGCCCCCAAGATGCGACGAGCGTCGCGGTGCACCGCGACGCTCGCGAGATGAGCTCGTTCACGGCTACTTCGTGACGCCCTGACCGACCGTCAGAACGACTTGCGTGTCGCCGTAGAGCATCACGACGGAGTCCGCACGGACCTCGAGCACCTGCCACGGAGAATCACCGACGCGCTCACCCTCACCGAGCGTATAGGTCGTACCGTCGTAGATCAGCACAGCCAGCAACTCGCCGTTCTCGGAGACGATGTTCTGAAGGAACAGCGTCCCCGGCGTGTACGTGTTGGCGGTATCGGTCGTCGGAACGGAGGTGCCAGGAGTCGGTGTCGAGTCTCCCGATGCTTCAGGAATCGGCTTGAGCAGCGGCTCGAAGATGTCGCGGAACGTGAACACCTCGCTGTTCGGGACCTCGGGCGCGGGTGTGGCCGCCGCCTGAGCTGTCGGCTCCCCACCGGCCGTCGCCGTCGACTCCGTGCTGCCGGTGACACGCACCTCGACCTCCGGCGTCGAATCACCGAACACGAAGAACACGAGAGCAAGCGCGACGCCGGCGATGACGGCGAGCGCGGCGAGCGCGCCGACGATCACCACGAGCCGGCCCTTCGATGTTGAGAAGAAGCCCTGCTTCGCGGGCGCCTCAGCGGGAGCGGCCATAGCCGCTTCAGGCGCTTGAGGTGTATCCGGCGTGTTCAGCTCGTCGACCACGCTCTTCTCTCCCTACTGACCAGTCGTCGGGGCCGAAGCGGGTGGCGCCAGAGGAGCGGTCGGGGCGGCCGGCTTCTCTGTCGGTGTGGCGAAGTAGGCCTTCAGCCTAAGCGTCGTCTCGAGGTAGTCCGGATCCGACGCGCCTTCCTCGCTGGCGAGTTTGTAGCTGACCGTCCCGCTCTCTGTCCGGATCCCGCGCATCAGCGCATCAAGGCGACGCCAGAACTCGATGGTGTCAGTCCACTCGCCCTGCACCAGCACATCCAGCTGGACCTCGCTGTACGCAGCACCCTCAGCCACCGGGAGCGGCTCGCCGACGCTGACCTGGACGAACGTCAGGCCAGCTTGGTTAGCGGCATCCTGGAGGTCGACGATGAGCGACGGCAGCTCGGGCGCTTCAGGCACCTGGTTCGCGATGCGCATCAGCTCGAGCTGGTTCGCCGCGGCTCGAGCCTTGGCGCTCTGGCGTCGTGCCAGAAGCGCCTTGGCCGAGTTGATCTCTGTCTCAGCACCGGCGATCCGAGAGTCCAGGTCCGAAGCTTCCTGGAACAGCGGCATGATGCCGAGCAACACGACGACGACGGTGATGAGCACGAGGACGACGCCTGCGATGATGAGCTGATTCTGTGAGGAAAGCCGATTCATCTTCGCACCTGCCGTCTACGGGTTCGTCTCGGTTGGCGGGGCGGACACGCCCGCGGTCGTGGTCGCAACCTTCGACGTCGCGCTGAACTGTATGACGCCCTGCTGCTCGTAGAGTGTCTTCACCGAGTTCGTGAGCCACACATCATAGAGCTGGTCGAGGTCGGCAAGGCGGACGAGCATCTTCGCGATAGCCTTGTGTCCGAGGTCGGGCGAGTCCTCGTCCGAATCGACCGCGTACCCGTCGAGCTTGAGCCCTGCATCCTCACCGAAGTTCACTACCCCGATCCATATGTCGTTCGGCAGCACGAGCGACACCTCATCGAACAGCTTGGCCCAGTTCCGCCGTGCTGCGAGCGCCTCTTCCGCCACCGTCTTGCGTGCCTGGAGCTCGCTCTCCTTCTGCTCGAAGATCGCGAGCTGCTGCGCCTGCGCCTGGGTTGCCTGAATCTCCTGCTCCTTGGAGTCGAGGGTGTCACGCTTCGACTCGACACGCAGATAGCCGAGCACCCATACGCCGGCCAAGATCACGAAGAGCACGACCGCGACAAGTGCGACGTACACGATGCGCCTCTCGGCGCGCCGCTTCTCGAGTATCTCGGGGGGCAGCAGATTGATGCGCATCTACTCCTCCAATCCCCCGAGGGCGAGACCGATGGCGGTCACGCATCCCATCCGGTCCGCCTCGACGATCTGCTGGAGATTCCCCGCGACCTGCACGCGCGAGAGCGGATCTCCGACAAGGACCTGAGCCTGCAGGCCCTTCTCCAGATAGCCGGCCAGATTGCGCAGCTGCGCACCGCTGCCGGTAAGCAGGATCCGCTGGATCGTCCTGACCTGAGCGGTCTGCGTGAGGTAGTAGTCGAGCGAGCGCCTGACCTCGGCGATGAACTTGTTGACCTCGCGCTCAAGGGACTCGTGGACCACGGGCACGAGCTCGGCATCCACGTCGGGCGGGACTTCGCCCGTCCCGGACTCGACATCCGGCAGGCCGATGCGGATCTTGAGATCCTCGGCCTCGTCGAACGTGAGATTCAGAACGTTGGCGATCGCCTGGGTGAACTGGTTGCCCGCGAGCGATGAGATCCGATTGAACCGCGCGATGCCGCGCTCCACGACGGTGATATTCGTGAGGCCCGACGAGATATGGATCACGCCGGTCGCGGCGCTCTCGTCCTCATCCGGCAGCACACCCATCCCGCCACCCATCAACGCACGCACGATGGCGAAGGATGAGACATCGATCTGGTTGAGCCGCAGTCCGGCTCCCTCCACCGAATCGACCGTGCGGCCGATCATGTCGCGGTGCGCCGCTACGAGCAGCACTTCCATCATGTGCTCGTCGGCGGGCGTCATGTAGTCGCCGATGATCTGGAAGTCCAGGATCGAGTCTTCGACCGCCATCGGAATGTAGTCCTGCGCCTGGTACTGGATCGCTCCCTCGAGCTCAGCCCGTTCCATGAACGGAAGGTCGATGAGACGCACGATGACCTTCTGGTTGGAGACTCCCGTCGACACGTCCTTCCCGCGGACGCTCGAGCGGCGCCAGAGCTCCTTGACGGCAGCGGAGACAGCTTCGACGTCGACGATCTCACCTTCGACCACCGAGCCGAGCGGGACCTCGACCGAGCCGTACCCGGACAGCACAAAACCTGCCCCTGTGGCTTTGATCTGTGCCACACGGACGTGGTCGGTTCCGATATCGAGGCCGATCGCCATCGAACTGCTACCGAAGGAGCTCAAGGAGTCCTCCTTCTTGACTGCAACGACAAGACTTCGACGAGTGCTGCTGCGACTTCCCCCCGGGCGATCACCTGAGAGTACATGCCGCCTTCGTGGTTTCAAAGGTCACGAGCGCATATACCGCATACAATCCAACAGTACCAAGCTGGCGTTGTCAATACGCGCGCGTACTTACCGTATCGGCCGGGGCCGCCCGCCCCTTGAGAGCGAACGGCCCAGGTTCCGGGCATCGACCGCGTCGTGAATCTGCTAGCGGCGCGTCCACAGACCCGGCATGAGCAGACCCGTGTCCACGCCGGGAAGCGACTGGGGCAGGTACGTCGGCAGCAGCGGGTTGGTCACCAGACACATGTTCGGGTGATCGGAGTCGATCCGCCCAGCGATGACCGAGCCGCGCATGAGGACATTATGGTAGAAGTGCACAACGCCTTCGGCGTAGAATGCGCCTGCCAGCGTGGGGGTCGAATCGCGAGCAGTGAACGTCCCGTAGGCGTTGTTGGCGCTCGCGTACACGTGGATGTCGTTGGGCGTGACCAGCCCGAGCGCCCACTCGTTGTTCTCGCCCTGTGCGTTGGTGCCGTAGGGTCGCAGGTAGCCGTTGATGGCAATCTCACCGTTCGCGACGATGCTGCCGTTCCCCACGTACCGTATGTCTTCGTTGAAGGTAACAGGGCCATCCACGAAGACCGTGCCCTCGATGTAGAGGATGTTGTTCACGTCGTCGTATGCGAAGTCATCGTGAGCGTTCGCGAGCGTGTAGTGACCATCGCCCGGCAGTGAAACGCCGTCAGTCGTCGTCAGCGGCCCCCAGGAGCCGAACGTCCGTCCGCCGATGACCAGTCCGGTAACGCCAGACCCCTTGGACGAGATCGTGCCGTCAGCCGCACCGATGAACTTGTAGTTGGCATTGGTGGCGTGCGCCTTCTGGCGGATCCAGACCCCGTCGCTTGGCGGCTGCATGGTGGGGTAGCTGGTGGGCTGGCCGTCGCTGGTCTCGAGGTTGGCGCCCTGCGGCGCGCGTGAGCCCATCAGATTATCGACCGACTCCGCCTGCGCCTTGGTCGCCCACTGTTCAAGTTCCTCCTGCGTCAGCTCAGGCAGCGTGATCTCCGGCACCGAGCGCGAGATGGAGCTCACGAAGACGCCGCCCGCGTTCCCTTTCGAGTAGTTCTCGGGAACCGTACCGTCGCAGTACACCTTGATGTACTCCGCGTCATAGCCGAGCGACCCGCTCGAGCCCACGTTGATGTTCCCGCCCTTGACGAAGAGCGGACCTTCGATGACTGACATGTTGTTGGCGATGTTGAGGTTCCCTTTCATGTAGAAGGGACCGATGATGTTGGATGTGCCGGCAAGGCCGCCGGACCCGCTGATCAGCGACTGTGGGCCGGTGCCGGCGAAGTTCATCTTCCACAGGTTCATATAGAAGAACTGCTGGGAGACGGTCTCCGTTGTGCCGTCACTACCGGTTCCCATCGAGTCGAGTCGGTACTCGCCGCCGCCCAAGTCGACAAGGTCGATGACGTAGGAGCCGTCAGGCGTGCTGCCGTACAAGGGGAAGCCCGTAGTGTCCTCCGAGAAGACGGTCAGCACCTGATCGAGACCCGAGTTCGCCGCCCGGAACGCCTGCGATTCATCCTCGACCATCTCCGACTCGTGCAGCGCTTGCTGCGCCAAGAAGAAACTCGTCGTCGCCAAGATGGTGATGATGACGACGACGCCGAGCACCGTCAACAGCGCAACACCACCGTCATCTGTGAGGCGCCGAATCGCAGCGTTCATCATCGACCACTCCTCTTTTCCGCGATCAGTTCCGGAAGTACACGAACCGGCTGTCAGTGAACTGCCTGCCGTCGTACTCGACGACCACGGTGATCCGCACCTTGAACGTGTCGCTTGACACATAGCCGCTACCCGGGCTGAGTTCCACGCCGTCGGAACGGTAGTACTGGAACAACGGTACGGCCGCTGCCTGGTTGGCGTTGTGCTCGGAAAGGACGAACGTCACCTCGTCGGCAGCGTTCGTGTCCCCCTCGTACCGCTTCATCAGCAAGGTACCGTCGGCCGTGGCCTGGAAGGTCGTATGCTCGGTCTGGCCGTCCCTGTCCATGTCAGTGCTGACTCGCATGGTGTAGTCGCTGGGTGCCGGGGAATCCGCGATCCTGTACTGCTGCGACAACACCCGCTCCATCTGCTCAAGCGGCTGGCCGATCTCACGAGAGACGGCCGCCTGCCGGTCACTCACCTGCACCCCGGCGTTGGTGGCGCGGTAGCCAAGCCAGGCCACTCCGAGGATGATCGATAGGAGTGCCAGGACGACCGTCAACTCGGAGAGCGTGAAGCCATCGTCTCCATGCAGACGCCGGAACATGCTCACCACGTCCCCTCGGTGAAGGTGAACGTTCCGGAGTCACCTCGGTAGGTGGTCGCCACAGTGTTGGAGTACACCGTGGTCTGAGTCCCCCCGCCATATCCCGCCGGGGTGACGAGAACCTCGACACGGTACTGTACCGTGGGATAGTTGGCAGAAGACGGCTTCGCGTCCACCTGGACCACATGCTCGCACGTCGGCGAGTCACCGCTCTGCACGAGCGTGCTCTGACCGCCGTCCACCCGATAGAAGTTGAATGTCGTGGTCCCTGAGACGGGGAAGGCGGGCGGGCTTGCGCTCAGGGTGCTCGTCACTCTCCAGTACTTGGGATTGCCCGTCGACCTCGACTCCACCGAGTAGCTACCGGTGAGAAGGGGTCTGGAAATCCACGGGAGCCCCACGTTCACGTAGCTTGACGAGAGCCCCCGCGGACTCTGGGCACGCACGACCGCCCAGTAGCGACCGAATGTCTGCGTCTGGGCCTCGAACGATGCTCCTGTGCTGGTTCCGCCGGCGACCTCGAACCAGTACGCCGTCGGATTGTCCGTGAGTTCCTGGTCCGACGCCTGCTTCCATATCCTGATCTGGTAGTGATCTGCGGGCAGCGTGCCGTCCGACGCTGCAGTCCACGCAAGGTCGGTGATCGCGTTCGTGCGGGCGGTGGGCACGGGCGTGCCCGGGTTGCCGGGAGGGTCGTTATCCACCAAGAAGTGCCTGATGA
>NPID01000405.1_pt1 | contig 57793 bp, 45 predicted proteins | sample 8637491 | NCBI WGS metagenome assembly NPID01 (sample SAMN07420843, study PRJNA396082) | bioreactor metagenome | isolation source: sample BA6 brine-fed electro-methanogenic bioreactor BA | place: Japan: Kochi | collected 2016-06-14 | reverse complement strand
TTCCTTGTTCCTTGTTCCTCTGTTCGTTATTCTTATCCACCCACCCCCCGACCCCCTCCCTGCGAGCAAGGAGGGGGAGCTTTCGAGCAAACCAGCTTCTTTTCCTGTATTCTGACTACTGACTTCTGAATTCTTATTCCTTGTTCCTCTGTTCTCTATTCTCTATTCATTATCCCCTCTATCTCCTCCGCTTCCACCGGGATCTGCTCCGTCAAATTTACCGGGACATCATCCGTGACCAGGATATCATCTTCGATGCGGATGCCGATGCTTTCTTCGCGGATATAGATGCCGGGTTCGCAGGTGAGCACCATGCCGGCTTCCAGCGGATCGTATTTCGATCCTACATCATGCACATCAAGGCCCAGGGGATGGGAAGTGCCGTGCATGAAATATTTCATGTACAGGGGCTTGTTCGGGTCCTGGTTCTTCACCTCTTCCATGCTGAATAGCCCGAGCTTCACCATTTCCTCTTCCATCATCCGGTTCACTTCCTTGTTGAAGGCATCGATGCTGGTACCGGGGCGAAGCAATTGAATGGCTTTACGATGCACCCTGAGTACTGCTTCATAACACTCGCGCTGCCGTGGGCTGTATTTCCCGTTTACCGGGATGGTACGGCTGACATCGGCGGCATAATTGGCATATTCCGCCCCGAAATCCATCAGCAGGAGATCTCCTTCATGGCATATTTTATCGTTATCCACATAATGCAACACACAGGAATTGGCCCCGGAAGCAATGATGGGCTGATAGGCAAATCCGTTTGCCCCGCTCATGGTGAATACATATTCCATCTGGGCCTGTACCTCGTATTCCTTCACTCCCGGTTTTACGAAATGCAATACCCGTTCAAAGGCTTTGCCCGTGATCTCGCCGGCTTTACGGATTAGACGGGTCTCAGTGTCTGATTTGATCTTTCGCAGTGCTGTTAGCAGAGGCGCTGCACGTTCAAATTCCTGGAGAGGGTATTTCTCCTTCAGCTCCGCTGCAAAACGCAGATCTCGGTAGGGTACCGGATTCGAATATTTAGGGTATTCATTGGCATTCAGATACACCTGCTGCGCCCAGGCCATCAGCTCGGTCAGTGCTGCTTCGAAATTACCGGTCCAGTGAACGCTTTTAACTCCTGAGCGTTCTGAGGCTGCTTGCTTATCCAGCTTTTTCCCTTCCCAGATGGCGATCTGCTCACTGGTTTCTTTCACAAAAAGCATCTCGCGATAGGCCATGTTCGGATGTTCCGGGGCCAGCAAAAGAATGGTCTCCTCCTGGTCGATCCCGCTCAGGTAAAAAAGGTCGGACTGCTGGCGGAAGGGGAAATCCTGGTCGCCGTTGCGGGGAAAGGCATCATTGCTGTGAAACACGGCAATGCTGCCAGGTTTCATCTGTGCTGTAAAACGGCTTCGGTTTTGCCTGAAAAAGTCCGGATCTATTGCCTCATATTTCATATGCGTCATCTTATTTAAAACCAGTAAAAATTAATCTGTGCCAGGGCTTTAAACTCCAAACGAAAGCCAAAAATTCTAACTTTGTTAGCCGATAAAATTACACTTATTTGTGTAAACCCAATTGTCACCAGTTCTTTTTGTAAAACCAAACAACTATGGCCAACTTAATCCATTATTCCTCCCTGACGAAGAAATACATTATGGCTGTTGCGGGTTTGTTCCTGGCGGTGTTCCTCATTGTTCACCTCGGGATCAACCTGTTCATTCTTCCCCTTACGGGAAACCATGTGGAGATCTTTGAGACAGCCGTTCATTTCATGACATCCAACCCCATTATCAAAGTCTTTGAAGTGGTACTCTTCGGCGGCTTCATTATCCATATTCTTTATGGTCTGATCCTGCAGATCCAGAACTGGATGGCCCGCCCGGTGAGGTATAAGAAGGAAGGATATTCCCATACCTCCTTCTTCAGCAAGTACATGATCCACACCGGGATCATAATTTTCATCTTCCTGGTGATCCATTTCATCAACTTTTACTTTGTCAAGCTGGGATGGACGAGTGCGCCGGAGGGTCCGATGACCGTGGCCGGCAACCACGATTTTTACCATATGGCCGTTAACCTTTTCAGTACTCCCTGGTATGCCATCCTCTACATTGTGCTGATCATCATCCTTGCCTTCCACCTGAACCACGCCTTCCAGTCGGCTTTCCAGTCGTTTGGCCTGAATCACGGCAAATACACCCCCTTTATCAAGCTCGTGGGGAATATCTATTCCATCCTTATCCCCCTCGGGTTTATCCTTATTCCCCTGTATTTCCTGGTCAGTTAATCGAATTGTTGAAAAAATAATGCATTGAGATATGAAATTAGATTCCAAAATACCTGAAGGCCCCCTGGCAGAAAAGTGGACGAATTATAAAGCCAAACAGGACCTGGTCAACCCGGCCAACAAGCGTAAGATCGATATTATTGTGGTCGGGACCGGCCTGGCAGGAGCTGCGGCTGCCGCCAGCCTGGGCGAACTCGGGTTTAATGTAAAGATATTCTGTATCCAGGATAGCCCGCGCCGGGCGCACAGCATTGCTGCCCAGGGCGGCATCAACGCGGCCAAAAATTATCCGAACGACGGCGACAGCATCTACCGCCTCTTCTATGATACGGTCAAGGGCGGTGATTACCGTGCCCGCGAAGCCAATGTTTACCGCCTGGCCGAGGTGAGCAATAACATCATCGACCAGTGTGTGGCCCAGGGCGTGCCCTTTGCCCGTGACTACGGCGGATTGCTCGACAACCGCTCTTTCGGGGGTGCCCTGGTGAGCAGGACTTTTTATGCTCGTGGCCAGACCGGTCAGCAATTGCTGCTGGGAGCCTACGGGGCCCTGAGTAAAGAGATCCACAAGGGCTCCGTCGAATTCTTCTCCCGCAGGGAGATGATGGACCTGGTGATCATCGATGGAAAAGCACGCGGTATCATCACCCGCAACCTGATCAGCGGTGAAATGGAACGGCATTTCGGACATGCCGTGGTCCTCGCCACCGGCGGGTACGGAAACGTGTTCTTCCTGTCGACCAATGCCATGCACTCCAACGGTTCCGCCGCCTGGCAGGTATATAAGCGCGGAGCCCTCTTCGGAAATCCGAGCTTCACACAGATCCATCCCACCTGTATTCCGGTACACGGCGATTACCAGTCGAAGCTGACCCTGATGAGTGAAAGCCTCCGGAACGACGGACGCATCTGGGTTCCGAAGAACAAGGAAGATGCGCAGAAGATACAGAAAGGCGAATTGCGGCCCACGGAGATCAGGGAGGAAGACCGCGATTATTATCTCGAGCGCAGGTACCCGGCCTTCGGGAACCTGGTGCCCAGAGACGTGGCTTCAAGGGCCGCCAAGGAAAGATGCGATGCCGGATATGGCGTAGGCTCAACAGGCCTGGCAGTATATCTCGACTTTGCCGATGCCATCAAACGCCTGGGCAAGGATGTGATCGAAGCCCGCTATGGCAACCTCTTCCAGATGTATGAAAAGATCGTGGACGAGAATCCTTATGAAACACCAATGATGATCTACCCGGCCGTGCATTACACCATGGGCGGCATCTGGGTGGATTACGAACTGCAAACCACCATCCCCGGACTGTTTGCCGCCGGAGAAGCGAATTTCTCCGACCACGGGGCCAACCGCCTGGGTGCTTCAGCCCTGATGCAGGGCCTGAGCGACGGTTATTTCGTGTTGCCCTACACCCTGCAGAATTACCTGGCTGACCAGATCCTGGTGGAACGCATCCCGACCGACCATCCCGAATTCGAAAAGGTGGAAAATGAAGTGAAAGCCCGCTATGAAAAACTTATGGCCGTGAAAGGGACACAAACCGTCGACAGCTTCCATAAACGCCTGGGGCTCATTATGTGGGATCATGTGGGTATGGCCCGGAACAAGGAAAAACTGGAAGAAGCGATCACGATGATACAGGAACTCCGCAAGGAATTCTGGAGCGATGTGCGTATTCCGGGAACCATCAACGAACTGAATACGGAACTCGATAAGGCCATGCGCGTGGCCGACTTCCTGGAACTGGGCGAGCTCATGGCACGTGATGCCCTCGACAGGAATGAATCATGCGGGGGCCATTTCAGGGAGGAATACCAGACCCCGGAAGGCGAAGCCCTGCGCGACGATGAGAACTTCACCTACGTCTCTGCATATGAATTTAAAGGTGTAGACCAGGAGCCGGTGCTGCATAAGGAGGCGCTGAATTACGAGAATATTGAAGTAAAACAGCGGAATTATAAATAAGCGAATAAAAAAAACGACATACCATGGACCTAACACTAAAGATCTGGAGACAGGAAAACGCAACCGCCAAAGGGAAATTCGAGACTTATAAGGTCAGCGATATCTCCGAGGACGCTTCCTTCCTGGAAATGCTCGATATTCTCAACGAAAGCCTGGTTGACAAGGTTCAGCTTCCGATTGCTTTCGACCACGATTGCCGTGAAGGCATCTGCGGGATGTGCAGCCTGTATATCAACGGGCGGCCGCATGGTCCCGACCAGGGCATTACCGTGTGCCAGATGCATATGCGGAATTTCAAGGATGGTTCCACCATCGTGATCGAACCCTGGCGTGCCAGGCCCTTCCCGGTGATCAAAGACCTCATGGTCGATCGTACGGCTTTCGACAAGATCATCCAGGCCGGGGGATACATCTCCGTGAGGACCGGCGGTGTTCCGGATGCCAACAGCATTCCAGTGAAAAAAGAAAACGCCGACCTGGCCATGGATGCCGCTTCCTGCATCGGATGCGGAGCCTGTGTTGCCGCCTGCAAGAATGCGTCGGCCATGCTCTTCGTTTCGGCCAAGGTATCGCAGATGGGCCTGCTGCCCCAGGGCAAGGCGGAAGCCGCCCGAAGGGTACAGAAAATGGTTGCCGAAATGGACGAACTCGGTTTCGGGAACTGTACCAATACCTATGCCTGCGAAGCCGAATGCCCCAAAGAGATCAAAGTAACCAACATCGCCCGCATGAACAGGCAGTTCTTTGGTGCCAAGGTAGGCGCCGGGAAGATGAAGTGAGAATTTCGAACTCTTAACTTTGAACTCTGAACTCTGAACCCTGAATTTGAGGCACTCAAGTGCACTCTATGAACTTTGAACTCTGAACGTTGAAGTATGCAATTTGCTGAGATCATCGGGCAGGATGCTGTAAAAAAGCGTCTGATAAATACCGTGCGCGAAAACCGGGTGAGCCATGCCCAGTTGTTCCTGGGGCCGGGAGGGAACGGAAAACTGGCCCTGGCCATTGCTTATGCGCAGTACATCAATTGCAGCAATCGCACCGATAATGATTCATGCGGTGTTTGTCCTTCCTGCCAGCAATTTGCCAAACTTGCCCATCCCGACCTGCATTTTTCCTACCCGATCATCATCAATAAGCCGAACCATAAGGAGATCAGTAAAGATTATCTGCCGCAATGGCGGGAATACCTCTTCGAAAAGCACTACTTTCCTGAGCTTGTAGAGTGGTACGGCAAAATGGAAAGCGAAAAGAAGCAGGGAGTGATCGGGGCGGCCGAATGCAATGCGATCATCAAAACCCTCAGCCTGAGAAGCTATGAGGGAAAATACAAGGTGATGATCATCTGGATGGCTGAACGCCTGTATCATGCTGCCGCACCCAAGATACTGAAGATCCTTGAAGAACCTCCCGAGAAAACCCTTTTTATCCTGATCGCGGAAAAGCAGGAACTGATCCTCCCAACCATCCTTTCCAGGACACAATTGGTGAAAGTGCCACCCCTGGATCCGAAATCCCTGGCCAATATACTGAGTGTACAATTTGGCTATGCGACAGAACAGGTGGAAACCATGATCCGGGCAGCCGGCGGCAACCTTAACCAGGGAGTGAAGATCCTGGAAGAAAGCCTGAGCGGGGATTTCTCAGCCAGTGAATTCAGGGAATGGATGCTGATGTGCTTTAAGGAGCAATATGCCGATTTGCAATCTTTTGTGGCAAAAACAGGCAGAACTTCCAGGGCAAAACAAAAGCAATTGCTTTCGTATGGATTAAGCCTCTCGCGCAATTGCCTGCTGAGCATTTACGGCAGGGAAGAATTGCTGAGGATCATTGATAAGGATGAAGCCGATTTCGTAAGAAAGATCAGCAAATACCTGAACGAGAAAAATGCCCTTGCCTTTGCTTCTCTCTTTGAAGAAGCCATCTTCCACATCGAAAGGAACGGAAATGCCTCCCTGGTGTTCATGGATGTGTCGCTCAGGGCCGGACAGCTTCTGAAGCCGGCATCCTAGGAAGATGTGAGTGTTTTTTTTACATTTGTGGGTTGATATTTGATAAAATGGACGACAAGAACCACGATATACTCAATAATAATTTCCTGAGCCGCGGTTGTATTTCCGCCCCGGGGATCTACGATAAGAACGACGACATTTATAAGCATGGATGCTGCAAGCTGGACAGTTGCGACTGGCTGTCCGATATTCCGGCACCCGATGGGGTCAAAGCTTTTGCAAATGTGGAGGTACGGTTTAAGAACAGCCGCCTCGAATTTTGCCAGGCCCCACCCGAAATGGAATTGAAAACAGGCGATATTGTTGCCGTGGAAGGATCGCCGGGCCACGATATCGGCATTATTTCCCTGAGCGGGGAAGCAGCCAAGCTTCAAATGAGGAAAAAAGGCGTGGATGTGAATGCCGAAGAACTGAAAAAGGTGTATCGCCGGGCGAGGGTGTCTGATATTGAGAAATGGATCAAAGCCGTTGACAAAGAAGAAAATGCCAAGTTCAAGACCCGTGAATTTGCCCGGAACCTGAAACTGGAAATGAAGGTGAACGATGTGGAGTACCAGGGCGACAACACCAAGGCAACCTTTTATTATACGGCCGAGGAACGGGTGGATTTCAGGGAACTGATCAAAGTTTTGGCCGATGAATTCAGGGTCAGGATTGAGATGCGCCAGATCGGGGTACGGCAGGAAGCCAGTCGCCTGGGCGGCATAGGTTCCTGCGGCAGGGAGCTTTGCTGCTCCACCTGGATGAGCAAATTCAAATCGGTGAGTACCAGTACCGCCCGCCAGCAACAGCTTTCCCTCAACCCGCAGAAACTTGCCGGGCAATGCGGAAAACTCAAGTGCTGCCTGAATTTCGAGAACGATATGTACGAAGATGCCCTGAAAGAATTTCCCAGCAGCAAGATCGTACTGAAAACACAAAAAGGCGATGCCATCCACCATAAGAACGATGTGTTCAAACGCCTGATGTGGTACTCTTATGCCGATGAACGCTCAGACATTATGGCCATCCCCCTGGATAAAGTGAAGAAGATCATTCGCGACAATGAAAAGGGTAAAAAGGTGGATAAACTGGAATCATTTGCCTTTGTGAAAGATAAAAAGGTGGACTTTGAAAATGCCGCCGACCAGGACGACCTGAAAAGGTTTGACTGAGAAACACAATATTTTATCGTTATTTCCCTTATGTACCTGTATGCATCTGGCTGTATGAAGTATCAATTGAAAATCTTGCTTCCGCTTCTGTTCATGGCCTTGCTGATCACGGCCTGTGATCCTGCAAGGGTTTACGATGAATCACTGCATATTGAGGGAGCCTCGTGGCACCAGGATTCGGTATGCCATTATTCTTTTGCCATCGACGACAGTACGGCCCTGAACGACCTGTATATCACCATCAGGAACAATACCGACTATCCGTACAGCAACCTGTACCTGTTTGTGACAACGCTGTTTCCGAACGGGCACTCCACGCGGGATACCATCGAATTCATCCTGGCCGATAAGCAGGGGAAATGGCTGGGTTCAGGATCCGGGAAGATCAGGGATAACCTGATACTGCTGCAGAAAAACCTGCGTTTTCCGCTCCGCGGTGAATACCACTTTTACCTGGAACAGGGAATGCGTGATGAACGCCTGAGCGGGATCGAAGATATAGGCCTGCGCATCGAACGCTCCAATAATTAAACGATTAAGCCAAAGTGTAAAACTCAATATTCAGGGGAATGTCAGAAGAAAAAAAACATATAAGGTTCAGTTACCTCTTTCGCTTCTGGGTGATCTATATTCTCAGTCTTGTCGTGGCTTTTGTCATCTTCCTGGGCATTGCGCAAGGCTGGTTTGGCTATATGCCCTCTTTCGAAGAGCTGGAAAATCCCGACCGCAACCTCGCCTCGGAAGTGTATTCGGAAGATGGCTACCTCCTGGGAACCTATTACATCGAAAACCGCTCGGATGTGAACTTCAACGACCTTCCCCCGCACCTGGTGCAGGCTTTGCTGGCTACCGAGGACATTCGTTTTTACGATCATTCCGGCGTTGACCTCAAAGCCTTGGGTCGTGTGTTTTACGGCTTGCTGAGCGGCAACTATGCCGGGGGCGGAAGCACCCTCACCCAGCAATTGGCCAAGAACCTTTTTCCCCGCGGGAACCTGAGCAAATGGCAATTGGTGGTCAGGAAGCTCAAGGAGTGGGTCACCGCCACCAAGCTGGAGCGCAATTACAGCAAGGAAGAGATCATTGCCATGTACCTGAATACCGTCTCCTACGGGCATCATGCCTTTGGGATCAAATCTGCGGCCAGGACCTTCTTCAACAAATCGGTGGATTCCCTCAATATCCAGGAATCGGCCCTGCTGGTGGGCGTGGTGAATGCCCCGACCTGGTACAGCCCCGTGCGAAACCCGGAACGTGCCTTCGACAGAAGGAACCTGGTGCTGAGCCAGATGCAGAAATACAACTTCATCAGCGACTCCGTTTATGATACAGTTTCCCGTATCCCCATTGATATGTCGAATTTCAATGTTCAGGACCACACTTCGGGAATGGCCCGCTATTTCAGGGAATACCTCCGTGCGGAGATGAAAAAATGGTGTGCCGGCCATTATAAACCCGATGGCACACCTTACAACCTTTACAAGGACGGACTGCGGATCTATACCACCATCGACTCGCGCATGCAGCAATATGCCGAAGAGGCGGTAAAAGAACACCTGGGGCAGGATTTGCAGCCCAGTTTTTACAAACATTGGGAAGGATATACTTACGCACCTTTCGTGTTCGACAAGGATGTGGTTGAAGATGAGGTGGAAAAACTGATGCACCAGGCCATGCGCCGCTCGGAACGCTACCGGGTAATGAAAAATGCCGATATCGCTGAGGATTCCATTGAGCTGGTCTTCAATACCCCGCGCGAAATGACCGTCTTTACCTGGGATGGCCCAGTGGATACGATCATGAGCCCCATGGACAGCATCCGCTATTACAAGCATATCCTGCGGGCCGGCCTCCTGTCGATGGAACCGGTGACCGGTGCGGTTAAAGCCTACGTGGGCGGCATCGACTACCTGTATTTCAAATACGACCATGCCACCAGCGGGCGCAGGCAAGTCGGATCGACCTTCAAGCCTTTCCTGTACACCCTGGCCATGCAGCAGGGTGAATTCTCGCCTTGCTACCGCGTAGCGAATATCCAGTATACGGTGGATCTGCCCACGGGTGACATCTGGGCTCCCCGGAATTCATCCAGCAAAAGGGTTGGGGAAATGGTGACCCTGAAATGGGCCCTGGCCAATTCGAACAACTGGATATCGGCCTTCCTCATGCGGAGGTATTCTCCCCTCTCAGTGGTGCGCATGGCCCGCAATATGGGCGTAAAGAGCAGCATCGACCCCGTACCTTCCATTGCCCTGGGGGCCTGCGACCTCAGCCTGTACGAAATGGTGGGTGCCATGAATACCTTTCCCAGCAAGGGAATGTATGTGAAGCCCCTTTTTATCACCCGCATCGAGGATAAGAACGGCAATGTGATCGAATCCTTTGTGCCTGAACGCAGTGAGGCCATGAGCGAAGAAACCGCTTTCCTCATGCTGGAGCTTATGAAGGGAGTGGTGGAATCCGGAACCGGGGTCAGACTGAAGTACACATATGGCTATACGAACCCCATTGCCGGGAAGACCGGAACCACACAAAACCAATCGGATGGCTGGTTTATGGGCATTGTTCCGCAACTGACCACCGGGGTTTGGGTGGGATGCGAGGACCGCAGCGCCCATTTCCGCACCATCACCCTGGGGCAGGGCGCCAATATGGCCCTCCCCATCTGGGCATTGTACATGAAAAAGGTTTATGCAGACCCGGAACTGGCCTATACCATGGGTGATTTCGAGCCTCCCCTCAAGGAACTCTCGGTGGAGATCGATTGCGATAAATATGATGAGGACGGCGAACCGATTGAGGAAGAATCTGACATTATTGAATTCTGATTTATGATCATCCCTTGCTCATGAACAAAAGCTCTTTGCATCAAATATTTGCGCGTGCGAAATCAAAACCCTCCGTTTTTGCGGTGGTGTTGATTCTCCTGGTAACTTTCGTCGTGAATATTACCTACCGGAACTGGGAGCATGAACACAAGATCATTAGCTGGGACGTTAACTCCTATTATGCCTACCTGCCGGTGGTGTTCATTTACAATGACCTGGATATGGACTTCATACATGAAGACCCGGAGCTACATAAAAAGCATTACTGGCCTTTGGATACAGAAACAGGGAAAAGGGCCATTTTCACTTCCATGGGCATGGCATTCCTGTACTCGCCCTTCTTCCTGGCAGGACATGCGTATGCGGAGATCAGCGGATTTCCCGGCGACGAATTTTCGGCACCTTATAAGATCAGCCTGATCCTTTCCTGCTTGTTTTACCTGGCCATAGGACTGGTTTTTCTCCGAAAGGTATTGCTTCGCTATTTTTCAGAGCCGGTGACCGCTTTGACGCTCTTGCTGCTTGTTTTCGGGACAAACTTGCTTCACTATATCACCGAGGAACCCACCATGACGCATGCCTATAATTTCTCCATGATCTCGGTGTTCCTGTACCTGCTCATCCGCTGGTTTGAAAACCCGGGGGTGAAATTTGCCCTGCTGACCGGAGCCCTGGCAGGACTGATCACACTGGTGAGGCCCAGCAATGTTATCGTGATCATCCTGCTGGTATTCTGGGGGATCACCTCATTCAGGGACCTGGGAGAACGGATCTTGTTCTATCTCAGGAAATTCCACCTCGTGGCCCTGATGATAGTGGCCTTCTTCCTGGTTTGGGTGCCTCAGTTTTTATACTGGCACTACGTTTCAGGAAGCTTTTTATTTAATACATACAGCAGCGCGGGAGCTGGGTTTTTCTTTGATAACCCCCAGGTGTGTGCCATCCTTTTCAGTTATCGTAAAGGCTGGCTGCTATATACTCCCCTGATGGGTTTTGCCCTTCTTGGTTTGTTTGCGCTTTACCGGCAGCATAAAAAGCTCTTCTTCCCGGTTTTGATTTACTTGCTGATCAATGTTTACGTGATCTCTTCCTGGTGGTGCTGGTGGTATGGAGGAGGATTCGGACAACGATCTTTCATCGACTCTTATGGCTTGATGGCTTTTCCGCTTGCTGCATTCCTGACCTGGGTATTCAGGCGAAAACTGTTCATCACGATCATATTCTCTGCATTCTTGTTCCTAATAACTGCTCTTAATGCTTTCCAGGTATACCAATATAAACAGGGGCTGATACACTTTGTAATGATGACAAAGAAAACCTACTGGATGCAATTTCTGAGTACTAAAGTGGATAGACGATATTGGAATATGCTGGTATTCCCGGATTATAATGCAGCAAAGCAAGGAGATTATTATACAGAGTTCGAGGTCCCGCTGAAGCTGGAAAAAACACTGGGAACCAGGGGATGGGCTTACTTTGAGCAGACGAAGGATTCCATCGCAGCCGACACTTCGCTGCTCAGGGATTTGATGTTGAAAGCGGGCACGGAATCAGATACCGCCGGGGTGATCCATGAGGAGGCATTGCGCAGGTTCAGGAAGATCAAATCGGATTTTTACCAGAAAGAAGAAGAACTGAGAAAAAGGAAGGAAAATTCCGGTAAATGAGGTTTAGGGGTGTGATCCGGAACGGTATTCCTTCATCACATCCAGGTATTTCGAGGCATAGTACACCCTGGGACTGAGCTTTTTTTCCTGCATTTCTTCCCGTGCATTTCGGATCGCTTCCATATAATCCGCCCTGATCCTCTCCCCGTTACGAAGCTGATATATCTCGATGATCCTTCTTTCACCGGAATCAACACGCTTATAATACTGATCGATCACATCCAGGATGATGCGGTGCTGCGGGCTTTCGTCACGCTGTTCGGGATAGATCAGGATGATGTAATCAACAGCTTGCACAGGGATATTTTCATTTCCTACCAGCGACCAATTCAATTTTGCCTTAAACATGTTTATATCCCCAAGGTAAAACCGTGGGCATTCAGCGTAGTTGATCCTCAGGGGAAACTGACCCTGAACCTGGGGGGCATTCAGTTTTAACATGGGGTTTACAATGGCTGGCATATTGCCGTAATGTACCTGTGTCCAAAGAGTCGAGTAATCAATTGTAACAAAGCTGGCATCTTTTTCCAGGTTTTCACAGGCCCGGGATATCTGGATGGCGCCGCTTGCCAGTTTGGGTATGATCTCCATCCTAATCTCCCATTTTTGCCAGCTGCTGAAAATGATCAGGGGCAGAATAAGCAGGGAGATCCAGCCCGGCAGGCGCTGAATGGCCAGCCAGGAAATGAGCATCATGAAGAAAAGGGTGAGGATCCGCATCGAGAGGTTGCCGGTCATGAACTTGTCGGGATAGAGGAAATACACCAGCAAGATGATGATGCTCATGGTGAGGAACACAAGTTTATTGAACATCGACGGGCCTGCCGGATCTTCCTTGCCCGGTCGGCGAAAGCCGGGGAATAAGCGCACGATCGCAACGATCCCCAATGCTGCAATGATCCCCCAGAGAATAAGATTGGGTGTTTGATGCTGATCGATGACAAACCATGCCAGCGGACGGAGATTCAGAATGTTGTCGATCAGCCTGCCGGCCTCTTCATGGGCAGGCTGGATGTAGCTGGTAATTTCCCGGATGGATACCACGTAATTGACCATAAAGGCATTGGCCGGAAGGGCGATCAGGAATAGCCTTCCTAGCGAGCGCAGCGAAAAGGCCAGAGTGGTTTTCACGGAGCGGATATTCCGGTATGCCCGGAAGATCACGAAAACCTGGTATAAAAGGATCACCAATCCGGTGATTGCATACACAAAAGCATGGGTAAAAAACTGCAATAGCAGCAAAAAGGCCATGATGGCCCCGGACCTCCAGTTGAATCTGCCATGGTGCCGGATGAAATACCCCAGGCAGAGAAAGAGCACGGGTATGGCCATGCTGAAATTATAATATCCGCTACCGATAAAGAAAGTGGCCGAAAACGGAAAGATCAGAAAGTGAAGGAAGCCCGGATTTTTATTCACCGACCTGACCAGGTAACGGAAGGAATAGGCTATGCCGAAATAATAGATCAGCAACAGTATTTTCACCGAAACCTCGGGAGAAAAGAACAACCTGGAAACTGCCAGGATAAAGGTGCCTGTCCAGTAACCCACCGGCAGATCATTGATCAGGATATACTGCGATATGTAGTCATTCCCCTTCCATAATTCAGCAATGATGTTGGCCACATAAAGGTGCTGAGGGCCATCGAGTGAGAAATAAAAACCGATCTGGAAAATGGTATAAACATTGAGCAGTGAAAAAAGCAGGAAAAGCCATGCTTCCTGTTTCAGTATCCATTGGAGTGCTTTTCGGGCCATAGTTTTTGTTGATGAGCGTCAAGACCTCCTGCAAAAGTAGAATATTTCCTCCAACTTTGTATCTTTGATCCGTTTATCAGGGATTTCGGAATGCCTTGTTCCGCGATGCCCTAAAACTCAATTTATGATCCAGGATAAAAGCATTGCAGTGGTGGTTCCTTCATATAACGAGGAAGGCCAGATCGGTATGGTGATCGAGACCATGCCGGATTTTGTGGATAAGATCGTTGTGGTGAACGACCTCTCCAAAGACAAAACGGCGGAGGTGGTCCGCGGCTATTTTGGTAAATACCCCGCAAGCCATATCCCGCCCCGGGATTATGACCACAGTAAAGGGCTCAACGACATTTATCTTACTGCCGAGCAGGTGCTGGACCAGAAGAACAAGGAGGAGATCAAATTCTTTACCCCACACCAGATCGTGAACGAAAAGCCTGATCACGACAGGGTGATCCTGATCAATCACCTGGAGAATGGCGGAGTGGGGGCAGCCATCGCCACCGGCTATAAGTGGTGCAAAGACCACGATATCGACTGCACGGCGGTGATGGCCGGCGACGGGCAAATGGATCCCGCCGAACTGGAAAGCATCTGCATGCCCGTGGTGCAGGATGGGGTGGATTATGTGAAGGGAAACCGCCTGATCCACCGCAGTTCCTGGTTCGTGATCCCCAAAACCCGGTACTTCGGCAATTCCATACTCTCCATCCTCACCAAGGTGGCTTCCGGTTACTGGCATGTTTCCGATACGCAAACCGGCTATACGGCCATTTCGAAGGATGCCCTGAATGCCATCAAGATCTACGATATCTACAAACGCTATGGCATGCCCAACGACATGCTGGTGAAACTGAATATCGCCTTCTGCACCATTAAAGAGATCGAGATCAAACCGGTGTATCATGTCGGGGAACAGTCGAAGATGAAGGTCACGCGGGTGATCCTGCCCATCATGTGGCTGCTGTGCAAATCCTTTTTCAAGCGAATGTGGATCAAATACCTGTTCAGGGATTTTCATCCGCTCTTCCTGCTTTACCACCTGGGAATCTTCCTTTTCCTGGCAGCCATACCTTTCTTTATCGATATCCTCGTAAATGCCTTCCAGATGGGGGAAGCAACGCCTTTCCAGACCATGATCATTTTTATCTTCCTGGTGATCTCGGGATTACAATCCCTCTTTTTTGCCATGTGGATGGACATCCAGGATAATGAGCGATTGTACAAATAAATTTACGGGCGGCGGGGCCGAAGGCTGAATTTGTTCAGGGCCAGCGAGAGCACGAAAATAAATATTTCCCCGCTGATGAACCACAGCCGGCTGATCACCGCAATGGTGGTGGCCTCCTCCAGTTGCATACCCGTAAGCACCATGAAACCGGTCATGATCCCTTCCCGTACGCCTATCCCCCCCGGGGTGATGAGTGCCAAAACCCCGAGCGAAATGCTCAGGGGCCAGGAAAAGACCACGGCAACGGAAAAGTCAAAATGGAAAGCTTCGATGAAAAGATAAAAGGCCAGCATCCACAGGGCCCAGTAGCTGAACACATACAGGATCAGGGGAAGTACCTCGCGGATACTGACCAGCGGAACATCCAGTTCCCTGCGCAATATCCTTGAAAGCAGCCTGATCACGAATCGGTGAAAGCTTTTTGAATACAGGAAAAAAGTAAAAAATACCGCCAGGGCAAGCACCAGCATCACGAAGGCGTTCACAGGATAGAAGTACAGCATGGGACCGATGCCGATCACCAGGCCCAGCCACACATAGATCAATTGTTCCTTGAGGCTGATGTAACTGGCATCGCGCATGGAATGGGATTCGAGTGATACGAATGATGCCCGTCCGAGGATCACCCACACCTTGCCGGGAATATATTTGGCAAAGATCGACAGCCCGTGTGAGACCAGGGCGATGCGGGGGCTCACCCGGATCCTGTGCACCCCCAAAGCTTTCCACCAGCTGAAGGTGCTCATCACGAAACCGGCCCAGAGGAGCAGGCTTGCCGGTATAAGGTAATTCAGGTCAAGGTTCAGGCCGCTCAGCTTCAGGTAGTCGAAGCGGTAAAGGTAGATCACCAGGAAGATGAGCGAAAGGTATATGAGGACCCGGTAAAGAATTTTCATGGCCTGCGATATTCAGGCGGTAAATATAAGGCCTTTTGTTCATTCGGTGTGCATGCTGCAAGCCTCCCTTATTCCTTTAATTCATATATTTGCAGCACATCAGATTTTACCCAAACAAAGCAGGGCCCATGACAGACAGGCACATCGACGTTTCCATCATCATTCCGGCATACAACGAGGAGGAGGGCATCCGCGGGGCCCTCGAGCAGCTCGTGGCCGGGCAGTACCACGAAAAGTACGAGATCATCGTGGTGGATGACGGTTCGACAGACCGTACCAAAGAGATCTGCGGCGAGTATCCCGTAAGGGTGATCAGCCATACGGTGAACAAAGGTTACGGGGCTGCCCTCAAAACCGGTATCCGGAAAGCCAAAGGTGATAAGGTAGTGTTCATGGACAGCGACGGTCAGCATGATCCCAAATACCTCGACCAATTGGTGCCCATGCTCGATGAACACGAGATGGTGATCGGCTGCCGCTCGGAGGATTCTTTCCAGGTAAAGAACCGCAAAGCCGGAAAAAAACTCATCCGCATCGTCGGGGAATTCCTGGTGGAGCAGAAACTGCCCGATTATAATTCGGGTTTCCGCGGCTTCGAAAAACGCCTCATCCGGCAGATGCTGCACTTCATGCCCAATGGCTTTTCCTTTTCCACCACATCCACCCTGGCTTTTATGAAAGAAGGCTATAACATCGGCACCTTCCCCATCGTGGTGGAAGAGCGGGTCGGCCGAAAAAGCAATGTGAAGTTTATCAAGGACGGCACCAAGACCATCATGCTGTTGCTGCGGATCATCATGCTGTTCAATCCCCTCAAGATCTTTCTTCCGGCCAGCCTTATTGCAGGTGCCGCAGGCCTTGCCTTTGGTATTTATGGTTACATTGCTTTCGACCGCTTTTCGAACGGGGCCATAATCCTGATCACCCTGGGAATGATCCTCTTCTTTATCGGGCTGATCGCCGACCAGATCTCACTGCTCAACCGCAAACACTAAGCAATGAAAGAATATCCGCCGGATTTCAGGAACAAATGGACCGACCGGGATGTGGAAGCACACTGGGACCGGGTGGCCTCGATCTATGTGGCGGAGAATGATAAACTCAAGGAAACCCATGACCAGCGCTTCACCGAAAGCGTTGACTATCTCGATGTAAAGCCGGGCCACCGGATCATCAATATCACCAGCCGCGACTGCGAGGCCAATGATTATATTCTGAAGAAGGAAAAGACCTGCAAGGTTTTCAATACGGAGATCTCAGCGGGGCTGATGGCCGAAGCGAAGAAGTACCGGGATTATGTGCACCAGGTCAAGATCGATACTTATTCCAGCCTCCCATACGAGGATGAATCTTTCGACCGGGTGCTGAGCCTCGAAACCCTGGAGCATGTGGAACAACCCCTGCAGTTCCTGCTCGAATTGCACCGGGTGGCCAAACCCGGGGCACGTATGGTGTTAAGTTGTCCTCCGGCCACCAGCGAGATCCCCTACCAGGTGTTTACCTTCCTTTTCGGGGGGCATGGAGAGGGACCTCACAGGTTTCCCCCTTCAAGGACCGTAAAAAGGTGGTTCCGGCAAACCGGCTGGAAACTCCTCGAGCATAAAGGCACGCTGCTGGTGCCCGTGGGGCCGAAGTTCCTCCGGAATTTCGGGGAAAAGATCATCAATTCCTGCCAGGGAACCTTCATCGCTGAATTCGGGATCAGGCAATTTTTTGTGTGTGAGAAAGATTAAAGACATACAGGATGTGGTGCGCAGCGGACTATGCAATCGCTGCGGTACCTGTGTGGGCCTTTCCGGGGGGAAGATCCGCTTCAGGGACCGGACCGGGAAATACCTGCCCGAAATCCTGAATGATGACCCGGAGACCGGCCGGGAAATGCTGAAATACTGTTCCGGAAAGGGCTTTGATTTTCCGGGGCAAAGCAAAGGCATTTACGGTGAAGAGGCTTCACACAATATTTTTACGGGTTCATACAGGAATATCTACATCGGGAATGCCACCGATGAGGAGATCCGCAGGCAGGGCGCCAGCGGAGGCATCATTTCCGCCATACTGATCTGGCTGCTGGAGAAAGGACGCATCGACGGGGCCGTAGTGCTGGGCATGTCGAAGGAAGAGCCCTGGCTTACCAGGCCGTTTATTGCTACCACCAGGGCTGAGATACTGGAGGCGGCCCAGAGCAAGTACATTATTTCTTCCGTGAACGAGATCCTTCCGGAGATGGAAAAATTTGAGGGGCGCCTGGCCTATGTGGGGCTGCCCGGACAGGTGCAGTCGATACGCCTGCTGCAACAGGACGATCATCCCTCGGTTAAGAACATCGAATATATTTTCGGGCCTTTTTACGGCAATACCCTCCACTTTTCTTCCGTCAGGAGTTTTTTGCGATCCTACCGGGAGAAAGACTACCGGAAGATCAGGAAACTCTACTTCCGCTATGGGGAGTGGCCCGGTAACATGCGGGTGGAACTGGAAAGCGGCAGGGCGATCGAACTACCGAAATTCCATGCCAACTACCTCATTCCCTTTCATATCGTGAAGAACAGCCTCTTGTGCACCGACCTCAGCAATGAATTCACCGATGTATCGGGCGGGGATGCCTGGGCCCCGGTGTACGAAGAACGGGGGAAAGGCTTTTCCATGGTGTTGTCGCGCAGCGGAAAAGGGCAGGAACTGCTTGATGAGATGCTTAAGGATGGCTCCCTGGTTCTGGATCCCATCGAAGAATCCGAGGCCATAACAATGCATTCGCATGGTTACGACCTCAAAAAACGCGGTACCTTTATCCGGATGAAATACCGCCGCTGGCTGGGGAAGCGCAATCCGGATTACGGCTATATTATGAAAGGTTTCGGCTTTAAACGGCACATGATGGAAGTAGTGATCGACAGTCTTTTTCTGCTTTTGGGGACCCGCTTTGCACGTTGGCTGGTCGAACGCATTCCACCCAAAACCGTTGGAAAGTTGTTCGAGAGATCGAGAACCACCTGGAAACGCTCAACCCGCAAGATAAAACGTTCGCAACTGAGCTGATATGGACATGAGGAAACAGCATAAACGCAAATGGTTCAGTCCCTTCATGCTTCTACGCCTGCTGGGGATCGCCCTTTTTGTGTATATCCTCAGCTCGGTCGACCTGGATGCTCTCTGGCAGCATCTCGGGAAAGTCAGCCGGGATTTCCTCCTTCTCGGAATATTGTTCCAGGTCGTACTGCTTTTTCTCAAGGCCATCCGCTGGCATGTGCTGAACAACGGGAGTACTCAACGACTGGATATTTTCCGCAGTTTCGGGGAATTTTTCGAAAGCTATGCCTACGGGGTGATCACCCCTGGAAGGTTGGGCGAACTGGTAAAGGCCGGGCATGCCCGCGAAAAGAACAAGGTGATGGAAACCGGTATTCGCGTTGCCGTGGAGCGTGGTTTCGACCTGGGCATCTTCGTGATGATCGCCGGGGCAGCCCTGTATTTTATTTTCGAGGAAAAGGCGGCCGGCATCATCGCCCTGCTGACCTTTCTGGCCGGCTTCGGGGTATTCTTGCTGGCCATTGTCCTGATGCGTTCGGCATCCGCTACGCGGGTGATCGAAAAGATCGCCAACCGCATTCCTTTTCTCAAACTGCAGTTAAGCCTGAATTTCCGCAGGCGAAAAGGGCATATCCGGTTCTGGGTGATCCTGCTTTCCCTGGCCAGCAACCTGAGCTATTTCATATCCTGCTACTTCCTGGCGCAGGGGCTTTCTTTCGAACAATCCTTCATGTACATTTCCGGGGCAGTGGCCATGGCCGGGCTGCTCAATATGCTTCCGGTAACCGTGATGGGGCTGGGCACCCGGGAGGGTGTATTCCTGCTCCTGTTCAAACCCCTGGCCGAACCGCTCATCCTGGCCTTCTCCGGGCTGGTATTCCTGATTGCGCAGGTGGGCGGGGGATTATTGTCGCTGGTGCTGGGTTTGTTTTTCCTTCAATACACTCGCCGGCAAAAAAGCGCCAAATAAGTCTTGCTGCAGTAGCTTCATTTCAGGGATTTCCTTTATTTTTGCGCCTTAAAATCAACGGCATGTCGCAAACTATTCTGCTCACCGGTGCCAACGGATACCTGGGAACCTATATCTGCAAACAGCTCATTTCTGAAGGCTATGAAGTTGTCGGACTGCGCTATGATCATTATGCCTCTACCATTATCGACCATCCTGCCGTTCAATATGTGCATTGTGATATCCGGGAAGCGATCGCACCCCAGATCGAACAGGCCCTGGAAGGGAAAAAGATCGCTGCCGTGATCAATGCAGCAGCTTTGCTGGGCAGTTCCGATTATGATAAGAATTATGCCGTCAATGCCCACGGGGTGGAAAACATGATCCGTTTCTGCAAGGATCGCGGCATCAGGCGGTTTATCCAGATCAGCAGCGTGGTGATTCTGAAAGAGTTCAAAGGCCCCTACGGGGAAACTAAACTCAAAGGCCAGGAATTCCTCAATAGATCCGGGCTGGACTATACCATTTTTATCCCGGCCATGATCCTGGGCCCGGAAGGCCTGGGCATCAACCGTATCCTGAAAAATGTGTTCCGCATTCCTTTTATCGTTCCCCTGGTGGGGTTTGGGCGGCAAACACAGCATCCCATATTCGTGAAAGACTTTGCGAAATACATCGTGCGTTCGCTGAATGAGCCAATAGCTTTTGGAAAAACTTACCAGATCGCCGGCGACGAGGTGATCGCCTTCAGGGATTTTATAGCAATGGTGTTGAAAATAAAAGGAAAACGAAAGATGTTCCTGCCGGTCCCCCCCGGCATTGTTAAAATCATGGGCAAGGGGTTTCAGAAATTCCAGAAAGTTCCGCTGTTCACGGCCGAACATGTAAAGGGTGTACTGCAGGATTCGAAACTGGATACCACCGCATTAAAGGCCGACCTGGGGTTTGAACCCACTCCTTTGTATGATGCCCTGGAATACAGCCTGGACGAGATCGGAACCAATTGGAATTATTATCTCAGCCCCCGCAACGAAAAGACCATCAATATTTAGGGTCGAAAAATTCGATCTTCAGATCATCGATCCAGATGGGTTCTTTCCCCCTGTACCACACATATACTTCGAGTTTGTCGGACCTGGAAAGCAATTCAGGCGTAATATAATCCGCCGAGAGGTAGTTCCAGTCGTTGATCTTCAGGTTCAAGGTGTCATCCATGATCGAAAATTTCTTGTATTTATAGTTGGTGCTTCCATGCCGCATGGCGATCACGAGTATGATCTCGTTCTTAACGGGATTGGCCGCCGGATACACCCAAACACCAACTCGTGCCCAACCGTAGTAGCTGTCGGAAAGCTCGTTGAAAGCTTTCCGGAAGGTGGGTGAGAATTCACGGGTACTGTCCATGCGAAAGGCCATTTTGCCGGAATAATAACAGCTGGTGTCGTAATATATTTCTTCGCCGGGCTGGGGTGTTTCAAAGCCATTTTCGATAAGTACGGTTTTGTCGAAATCTTCTTCATTCGTGAGGCTTTCCTCGGCCGTGACCGGACGTTCCACCAGCATGTATTTGCGGTCTTCAGGGGTAACGGTGCTTGATCCGAAAACCCTCCAGTAATAGTCTTTTGTCATACGGTAGCCATCCAGGATGCCGCGGTTCATCTGCCACACCTGGAAGATATTCAGTACGGTGAAGGCAATGACCAGGAGATAAAAGGGAATGCGGATCACCCATTTTGAGCGTTCCACGGCCCCGATGAGAAAGGCCAGCGGGATGGCCAGCAGGGCGTAGAGTTCAATGAAGGCCCTCCAGCCATAGGCAACCAGACTGGTAAAGCTGGCAACCAGGTAGGTGTGGAAAACCACCACCGAGAGGATGGCCCAGAAGATCCCTTTATTTTTTTTGTACAGATGATAAAAGCCGATAATGGAAAGGATCATCACCGGGGAGTAGATGAACAGCCCTTTGCGGAAGCTGAACAGCACCCATGCGAAGCGCGGGTTTAAAAGATTCAGGCTGGAGCCTGCATCGGTATAGGCCCAGAAAAACCAGCTGCCCGAAGCGGCTTTCCAGTAAAGCAACTGTGGCGCGATCGCCAGGAATCCCGCCAGGGCCAAAAAGAAAACATGCTCTCGGTACTTCAGCAGCAATTTGATCTTTTCGTTGAGGCTTTGCCTGTTGTACACTCCCCAGAGCAGGGGCACCAGTACCATAAGCACCTCAGAGATCCGTGAGATCACGGCCAGTCCGAGCAGCACGCCCAGGAGCACGGCATGCACTTTTTTATGCTCTTCGTGCCAGCGTATCGTCAGCCAGATGATGAGCACGTTCAGGGTGAAGGCATACACATGCGGGATATCATTGCCGTAGGTAACAAAGAAATAGAGGTTCGACGACACCACCAGCACAGCGAGGCTGATGGCTGTTGCCCGGTCGCTCAGGTACCTCAGCAGTATTTTTCGCAGGAAGATCAGCCCGATGATGAAATAGAACATCCCGGCAAAGATGATGGCCCACTGGTAGGGTTTGGAAAAGCCGTCGGCAGGGGAGGTTCCCATCCCGGCAATGGCATGGCCGGCCAGGAAGAAGGGCGACATCATGATCGACATTCCCGGCGAAAAGCGGATCACATTCCGGCCGTCGCCGGTGGGAGCCAGCTGGTAAAGGGTGGCCGTATTATTATAGGTGGCCACCGTGTTTTCCACCCAGCTGATATCTTTGATTGACGGATCGTCGTAAATGAATGTTGCCGGCAGGTAGAGGTAAAAACCAAATACATCCCAGGAAAGGATGTTGCTCTGCGGGTCCTTGATCTTCAGCGAAGAGGTCAGCAAGACCAGCACGATCAGGCTGAATAGCGAAATAGGGTTCTTTTTCAGATCAGTGGCCATGTAAATGATGTTATGAAAATATATTACGTTTTGCTTTTCAGGTATTTACGGCTCCAGATATTGTATTTTAGTATGCACCAGATGGCCCGGAAACCATCGCGGGCACCGATCTTCTTGCCTTCGTCGTAGGTTCGTCCGTAATAGGAGATCCCCACTTCATAGATTCGGATGCCCTTGAAACGGGAGATCTTGGCCGTTACTTCCGGCTCAAAACCAAATCGGCGTTCTTTAAAATAGATCTGCTTGATGGTATCGGCCCTGAAGAGTTTATAGCAGGTTTCCATGTCGGAGAGGTTCAGGTTGGTGAACATGTTCGACAGGAAGGTGAGGAACTTATTGCCGATCGAATGCCAGAAGAACAATATCCGGTGTGGTGTTCCTCCCATGAAACGGGAACCGTAAACAACATCGGCATGGCCGTCGATCACCGGCTTCAGCAAAAGCTTGTATTCTTCGGGATCGTATTCCAGGTCGGCATCCTGGATGATGATATAGTCTCCCCTGGCCTCAGCAATGCCTCGGTGCAGGGCGGCTCCCTTGCCCAGGTTCTTTTCCTGCTCATAGAAGGAGATCTCTGCTTCGGGATGCTTTTTTATGTATTCCTGTACCACGCCCGCTGTATCGTCGGTGGAGCAATCGTTGACAATGATCAGCTCTTTTTCAAAATTCCCCTCAAGCTGCACTGCGAGAACCTTATCAAGAATAAGGTGAATGGTCTTTTCTTCGTTATAGGCAGGAATGATTACGGAAAGCTTCATGTTCTGTGGTTCGTGAATAGGGTTCAAATGTAGGGAATTATTCCTGAAAATACACTCTTTTTACTCTTCCCGACATGGAGGTAAGAACCTCGTATGGGATGGTGCCCAGATCTTTAGCCAGTTCACTCACGGGGCGTTCTTCCCCGAAAATGATGACCGGGTCACCTGCCTTCACATTTTTACCGCTGATATCGATCATGCACATGTCCATGCAAATATTTCCGATCGTCGGGAAAGCTTCACCATTGATCATAACGTGGCCCTTCCCGTTCCCGAGCAGGCGGTTCATCCCGTCGGCATAACCCACCGGAACGATGGCGATGCTCTTATCCTCTTCAATGGCTTTATCCCCGTAACCGATGCGTTCTCCTGCCGGAACATGTTTGATCTGGGAAACCGTGGAGCGCATGGTCCCGACGGTAGAGAGATTTTCCTGGTCGGATGGATTTGATGCAATGCCATACAGGCCGATCCCCAGCCGCACCATATCGAAGTGGGCATCCGGGAAACGGGTGATCCCCGCAGAGTTTACCATATGGCGGATCACGTGGTGGGGGATGTGCTCACACAGCCTGCGGCACATATTTTTGAAACGGTCGATCTGCATGCGCGTATAATCATCGCTGGCCGGGTTGTCGCTGGCTGCCAGGTGCGAAAATGCCGATTGGACATAGATCCTCGGATTGTTATTCAGCCGGGCTGTCAATTCATCGATCTCATCTTCCCTGAATCCCAGCCGGTGCATACCGGTTTCAAGTTTGATATGCACTTTTACCGGTTTATTGCGGGGCAGAATGCTTTTGCGGATCACTTTTTCGAGCACATCCAGGATACGGAAACTGTAGATCTCCGGTTCGAGGTTGTGCTGGATCATGCTGTCGAGGCTGTGCTCTTCCGGGTTCATCACCATGATGGGAAGGATGATGCCTGCCTTGCGCAGTTCCACGCCCTCGTCGGCATAGGCTACGGCCAGGTAATCCACCCGGTGAAACTGGAGGAGATTGGCGATCTCGTAACTGCCGCTGCCGTATGAAAAAGCTTTCACCATTACCATTGTCTTGGTGATGGGGCTGATCTTCGACCTGAAATAGTTCAGGTTGTTCACCATGGCATTCAGGTTGATCTCCAGCACGGTTTCGTGCGACTTTTGCTGTAGGGCTTTTCCGATCTGCTCAAATTCAAAGATCCTGGCCCCTTTCAGCAGTATGGTCTCGTTGCTGAAGGAGGTGAAGGAAAATTTCTGCATGAATTCAGCCGTGGTCATATAAAAGGCCTTCTCCATATCGAAGAGGTTGGCATGGCGTGATATGGCGGGGCCGATGCCGATGATCCGGCCGATGTTCTTCTGTTTCAGTATGCCGGCGATCTCTCCGTAAAGTTCTTCCGCATCTTTGCCGCTTTGCAGGATATCAGAGAGGATAATGCTGCGCTTTTTCTGCTGCGACTGCTGGTTCAGGAAATCAATGGCAATGCTCAGGGAGTTGATGTCGGAGTTGTAGCTGTCGTTGATCACCATGCAATGGTTGATCCCCGCTTTCATTTCCAGGCGCATGGCGATGGGCTGAAGTTTCTTCATGCCTTCAGCGATCATTTCCTGCTCCTGCCCGAGGTGGAGAAGGGTGGCCCAGCAATGGATGGCATTTTCTACGGATGCGTCATCGGAAAAGGGGATCTCGATCTCCATCTCTTTTTCATCGTAGATGCCTTTGACCAGGCTGATGCCCGGACCGGTCCGCTGTACCTCCGTGATCCTGAGGTCGGCATCCTGTTTCCTGCTCCAGGTAAAGGCACCAACGGTTTCCAGGATCTCCGACCGGATCAGTACCTCCTGTATCGCCGTATGGTCGACACAATAAACCAGGGTTTCGACCTTGGTAAAGAGCTTTAATTTTTCTCCGGCTTTCTGAATGCTGCTGATAAAATTTTCGGAATGAGCTTCGCCCAGGTTGGTGAATATCCCGATTTCCGGACGGATAATGCTCTGCAGCCTGTCCATCTCATCCGGCTGTGAAATGCCTGCTTCAAAGATGCCCAGGGTATAGTTTTCTTCCATCTGCCAGATCGAGAGGGGAACCCCCACCTGGGAGTTGTAGCTTTTGGGGCTGCGGACTACCCTGAATTTTTTTTGCAGGAGTTGGAAGAGCCATTCTTTAACGATGGTCTTTCCGTTGCTGCCGGTAATTCCGATAACCGGGAAATCGAATTTTTTGCGATGAGCGGCACTCAGGTCCTGGAGGGCACGCAAAGTGTCTTTCACCAGGATGAAATTCGCCCCGCTGAAATCATCCAGGTTAAAATGGTTTACTGAAATGATAAAGGTGCGGATGCCTTTACCATAAAGGTCGGCTACAAAATCGTGGCCGTTGTTATTTCTTCCCTGGAGGGCGAAAAAAGCGCAATTATCCGGTGTGATCAGCCTTCTGCTATCGACAAGGATATCCCTGATCTCCGGATTGCTGTTGCTTTTCCGGATCAGTTCGCCATGGGTGATCTCTGCTATTTCCGAAACTTTGAACATCTTATTCTTTTCCGTTGTCGCCAGATTCAGGATTTAGCGGGAGGGGGTTTTTATTCATCTGGTTGTAGCGTTTCCTGTTGCGGAAAATATCGCAGGCCAGGAATATGGCTGCCCGCATCGATTCCGGCGAGGCGGAATCTTTACCGGCAATTTCGTAGGCTGTCCCGTGGGCGGGAGAAGTACGCACCACCGGTAAGCCGGCAGTGTAGTTTACGCCCGATTCGAACGATAGGGCTTTGAAGGGAATAAGCCCCTGGTCGTGGTACATGGCCAGTACCCCGTCGAATGTGGTAAAGGCGGAAGATCCGAAAAAGCCATCGGCAGCATAAGGGCCATAGGCCAGGATCCCCTGGTCGAAGGCTTTTTTCACGGCGGGGCCGATGACCGTTTCCTCTTCCTTCCCGAGCAGTCCGTGATCGCCGGCATGCGGGTTCAGGCCCAGCAGGGCGATCCGCGGGCGCGGGATGTTGAAATCCTTTTTCAGGGATTCATCCATGATCTTCAACTTCTTCAGGATAAGCTCAATGCTGAGTTCTTCCGAAACTTTACTGATCGGGATATGACCAGTAACCACCCCGATGCGCAGGCTCTGGCTGACCATGAGCATGAGCACATCTTCGGCATGGAATTTTTCGGCCAGGTATTCGGTATGGCCGGGAAAGTGAAATTCTTCCGACTGAATGTTCTTTTTATTGATGGGTGCCGTAACCAGCACGTCAATATGATTTTGTTCCAGGTCGGCGGTGGCTTTTTCCAGCGCCAGGTAGGCAAGCTCTCCGGCTATCTCAGTTGATTTCCCGAGGTCGATCTTCACTTCTTCCTCATAGCAATTCACGATATTGGGCCTTTTCGGGTTGGCCGCATCGGCATGTTTTACCAGGTTGAAATTAAAATCTCCGCTGCCGGTCATCTTACGGTGATAGGAAGCAACCTTGGAAACCCCGTAAACCACCGGTGTGATGGCATCCATCATGCGCTGGTCCATAAAGGTTTTAATGATGATCTCATATCCGATCCCGTTCAGGTCGCCATGGGTGATCCCGGCTCTCACGCGCTGCCGCTTATCGGCTTTTCGGTCTGGTCTGTTCATGTATCTCGTATTAAACTGTGGCAAATATACACATATTAACAGTGCTCATTGGCGAACACGCCTGATCAAAATCTTAATTACGGAAAGTGACCATAGAGGCCTATAATTTCCGGATACTGCGAAGCAGGATGTTCGGGTCAATGGGATCTTTCCGGTTCCCGAAACAGGCATTGTGGCGTTCCACATTCGAGAGGTAAGCCCAGGTGGCGGCTTTGGCGTTGCGGGTAGCCTTGAGGGTTCTCAGCATTTTCTTTTGCAGGAGCTTATCGTCGTACATCACCGACCAGTTATCCCACATGGCCTGCGACAGTTCCCCGGGGCTCATTTTTACGGGGCGGTGAACCACCTCCAGGAAGTGATAATGCTGCCAGTCGTTTGGGTAATCGGTGTATAGCAAGCGGTTTTCCTTTTCTATGCGTTTATACAGCCCAGTTCCCGGCAGGGGCGTTACGATGGTGGCCTGCATGGCATCCACCCCGCTTTCGATGGCAAAACGGGTGCGGTCGGAGAGGTCGTCAATGGAATCGCTGTCGAGTCCGTAGATCAGCGCTCCCAGCACACTGATCCCGTATTTATGGATGCGGCTGAAGGTTTCCTGGTATTTCCTGACCCCCATTTTCAGGTTGAGCTTTTTATTGGCTTCCTTGAGCTGCTCTTCTTTTTCCGATTCTATCCCGATCAGGATCATGCGGCAGCCGCTTTCCGCGGCATATTTCAGCACCTCCTCATTGTCTGCCACGTTCAGCGATGCCTGGCAATACCAGTCTTTCTTGATGCCCCTTTCAATCATCCCCCTGAAGAGCCGGATGGCCCGTTCGGCCGATTGTTTTGAATAGCCGATCAGGTTATCATCAACAAAATACACCAGGTCCTGCGGAATGCTTTCCAGTTCATCCAGGACTTCTTCCACCGGTCGCTGGCGAAAACGGCTTCCGTTAAAAGTATGCACCGAACAAAAATCGCAATTCATCGGGCAGCCCCGCGAAGTCTGAATATTGGCATAGGTGTAGGAAGGGTGGAAAAGATCGCGCCGCGGAACAGGGGCATTTTCCATCGGGAGCAATTCGCCATGATACCTGCTCTTCATCTTCCCTTCGGAAAAATCGCTGATAAGCTGTTCCCATCCGCTTTCGGCCTCGCCGCTGAAGACGACATCAACATATTCTGAAGCTTCTTCCGGGAGCATGCTGGCATGAATACCGCCCAGCACCACCGGGGTCTGGTGTTCATTGTAAATACCCGCGATCTCATAGGCCCTGTTGATGTTGGCCGTAACGGCGGTTATTCCTACCAGGTCGGCCGGGATATACCTGAATTCCTCGAAATTCTCATCCAGGATCTCCACTTCCCAATTCTGGGGGGTGAGGGAAGCTATGATCCCCAGTGCCAGGGGGGGCGACATGGCATGGGTGTCGTAAAAACCCTCGCGGGTGTATTGGTTCCAGGGGTTGATCAGGACAAGTTTCTTTTTTTTCATCTGTACAGGAGTCTGTAGCTCTTCCGCAAATATATTACTTTTGTAGGTCTTGCTAAGATTTAGCCTATGATCATCTCAAAATACAGCATCCGCTTTATCCGTCTTCGTGAGGAAGACATTGAACTGGTAAGGCAATGGAGGAACCATCCCAGTATTACGAAATACATGGTTTACCGGGAGCATATCACGAAAGAGATGCAGCAAAAGTGGTTCGATTCCATTAATAACAATGAGAATCTATACTTCATTATTGAGTATAAGGGAAAGAAGATCGGGCTGATCAACGGTAAGGATATCAACTGGGCGGAGCGGACCATGGAAACGGGTATTTTCATCTGGAACAAATACTACCGTAAAACCCATATCCCCACCCTGTGCACCATGATCTTTGCCGAGCTGGGTGTGGCCATCTGGGACCTGAAACCCCGGGCCACTATTTTGCGCAGCAACGAACGGGCATTGAAGTATAATAAAATGCTCGGCTTTAAGGTGATCGAAGATGATCCGGAGAAGGAATACCTGAAGCTGGCCATGGAAAAAGACAGCCATGGGTATATTGCCAAAAAGATCAAAGCCGCCATCAATCTCCTGGCCGGGGATGAACCCATAAAAATAGAGTTCTTCCCGGAGGACATTCATGGCGGGATCCATGATATCATTATCGGGGGCATCGACCCTGAACTGGTGAAGAACAGGGAAGAAACAGACGGGAATTTGATCTACTATTTCTGAGCAGACCTGTATTCTTTAATCAATACCGTGGAAATATTGTATGGTGACAATAGCAGAGGAAACCACCACATCGTCATTGTCAGTGGTGTTCTGTATCTCAAACCATACCTCATCGGTGCCGTCGCCGGCGGTTTCCCAGTAGGCCGGAACGGTGATGTTGGTCGGGCCCTCAAAGAAACCTGAACTTCCCGTTATTTTTGATATTTCTCCCTCATTGCTGGTATAAACCCTGACCTCGTAATCATTCCCGGTTCCGCCATCGATCACGATAGTGAACATGATGTTGTAATGGCCTTTAATGGCCGGCGGACTCAGTTTATCATCACTTGAGGTAAAGCCTCCTGAAAGCTCATACACCGTGAAAAGATCATTCGTAGCATTCGTGATCTGGGCCCAGGTGTTTTGAGTCAGAGAAATAGTTTCGGTTACGTCAGAAAACCGCATATACGCATGTGGTGGCCGGAAAGCATTCACATCGTATGGGTCGTAAAGGATACCATCGATCTTGGCATCGCCCACCACATCCAGCTCATTGGCCGGAGTGGCAGTACCAATTCCAACATTTTTATCGGTGGTCACATCCGTTCCATTCAAGGTCCACCCGGATACGCTGGATGAAAAGCCGGCGGCTTTCCAGTTACTTCCATCATAGATGTAGAGGTCGGGTGTGTTATCGGTTTGAAAAATGATCAGTCCGGTGGCCGGGCTGCTAATCCCATCGCGCTGTGTTTCCGTCATGCGCGGAATGAGAAGTCCCTGGCTGGTGCTTTTCACATCCAGGATGGCCGATCCGTCGGGGTCGCTGCCGTCAGAATTGATTGATACGCCTGTTTGGGCATACGTAAAGCCTCCACTGACCAGGAAGGAGGCCATAACTAAAATCTTAAAAAGTTTCATTGCCTTTTGATTTATGAATAACTGCCTTAATAAACTAACATTTAAGCCAATTAACAATATTTCCCGTCCTATTGTTCAGGCTTAGATGAAAAATGGTTTGCGGTAAAAGTAAATAATTTATTTATTCGTAAAAATGCATTTCTTTTAAATATGTATATACCGGAGCCGGAAGCATATACATGACCTCTTTCCCTTCGCGGATGCTCTGGCGGATAAAGCTGGCCGAGATCTCCAGAAGGGGGGCGTCGAAAAAGCGGATATGCGGATGGTCGCGGTATTCACCGGGATCATAGCCGGGGCGGTTATAAATATAAAAATGCACCATTTCGAGCAATTGGCGGTAGTTTTTCCATTTGGGCAATCCGGGAAGGATATCGGTGCCGCCGATGAGTACAAATTCCCTGTCGGGATGTTTTTCTCCGAGGTAGGCCAGGGTATCGATGGTATAGGAAGGCTGAGGCATGGTAAACTCGATATTGCTGGCGCGAAAACGGGGATCGTCTTCAACGGCAATATTCACCATGGCCAGGCGGTGGTGATCGGCCAGGAGGCTCTTCTTCTCCTTAAGTGGGTTATGAGGGGAAACGATGAACCAGACCTCCGAAAGGTCGCTCTGCTCAAGCATGAACTCGGCCAGGATCATATGCCCGATGTGGATGGGGTTGAATGATCCGAAGAACAATCCGGTCTTTCCCTTAATCTTCATTGCTTGAGAAATTTGCTGAGCACTTCCAGGGCTTCATTCACGGCTTTGTCGAGATCATCATTGATGATCACCCGGTCGAAATCCGAAGCTTTTCCGATCTCGTGCCGGGCCTTTTCGATGCGTTTGCGGATGTTTTCTTCCGAATCGGTGGAACGCTTCCTTAGCCTGGCTTCCAGGGTTTGTATGTCGGGTGGCATTACGAAAATGGACAATGCCTTGTCGCCGTATTGTTCCTTGATAGAGATCCCGCCGTACACATCCACATCGAAGATTACATGTTTCCCGGCAGCCCAGATACGATCCACTTCCGACCGGAGAGTTCCGTAGTAATGGTCGGGATAGACTTCCTCCCATTCCAGGAAGGCATTTTCCCTGATCTTTTCCTGGAATCCTTCCAGGCCGAGGAAATAATAATCTTTACCGTCGATCTCATTTACCCTTTTTTCGCGGCTGCAGGCCGAAATGGAAAATTCCAGTCCGAGCCCGGCATCCAGCATAGCCTTCACCAGGGTGGTTTTCCCGGCACCGGAAGGGGCGGAGAATATGACCATTTTACCTTCCATTATAAAATATTGAATAATTGTTCCTTGATCTTTTCCAGCTCGTCTTTCATGAGCACCACGATCTTTTGCATATCGGCATCGTTCGCTTTTGATCCCAGGGTGTTGATCTCGCGTCCCATTTCCTGGGAAACAAATCCCAGTTTTTTTCCGTTGCTCCCATTTCCCTGCATCACCTCCAGGAAATATTCGCAATGCTTGCTCAGCCTGACTTTTTCTTCGGTAATGTCGAGTTTTTCAAGGTAATAGATGATCTCCTGTTCAAAGCGGTTTTGGTCGACAGATCCCTGTAATTTGCTGTCTTCAAGTTGTTTTTGAAGGCGTTCGCGAAGCCGTTCAATGCGTTTCCCTTCCAGGGGTGGGACTTCTTCAAGCAGGCTTCTGATCTTTTCCACGCGCAGGCGGAGATCCTTCTCAAGAGCCTTGCCTTCCTGGGTGCGGAATTGGTTTACACCTTCAGCGGCTTCGAGAATGGCCTGTTTAAGCATGTTCCATTCTTCTTCTGAAAGTTCTTCAGCTTCGGCTTTCAGTACGTCGGGGAGGCGCACCAGGGTCTGGATCATATTCTCATCCGGATCCAGCTTCAATTCCTGCGAAAGCTGCATTATTTCCTGGTAGTATTGCCTGGCCAGTTCATGATTAAATTGGTAGTTCTGCATTGCACCACTATCATCCAGGTTAATGTTCATTTCTACCTTTCCTCTTTCCAGGCGGCCGGAGATCAGCATACGGATCTCTGCTTCTTTTTCCCGGTATCGCGGTGGCAGGCGGAAATTTACATCAAACTGTTTGCTGTTGAGGGATTTGAGTTCAATGGTGATCTTCTTTCCCTCCATCTCCGCAGCGCTTTTTCCGAAACCTGTCATGGACCTGATCATAAGCCTTCTGTTTTTAGCAAAGATACGCTTTATGTAATTTATGCAAGTTTAATGCATGGAATTGCTTCAGGATCATAAAAAAATGCTAAATTGCGGTAAACCGCTGATCATGTTATCGAAACCGCTTAAAATGATCCTGTTTTTTTGCTTTGGGGGCCTCTTCATGCTTGCTGCAGAAGCTTTGCTCGCCCAGGACCCGATCTACAGCAAATTTACTGAGGAAAGCGGCCTTCCGGGGAACGATGTGTACGATGCCCTGAGCGCCAATAGCGGGCTGATGTGGTTTGCTACCGACAATGGGGTCAGCCGGTACGATGGGCGTGATTTTATCAATTTTGATGTTTCCGACGGGCTTTCCACCAATGCTATCATCCGAATGTACGAGGATCGTTTTGACAGGATCTGGTTCCTGGGCTACGATGGAAGCCTGAGCTATTATAAAAATGGCGTGATCGAGGAGTATGCCTATAACGATACCATTCAAAAGTATTATTCCGATAACTACCTGAACAAGATCACTGTTGAAGAAGAAAATGCTCTCTGGATCTTCCCCAGATCTGGCGGTGCAGGATACATCGGAGCTGATGGCCATTTGAAGTACAATGCCTGTGATGTTCCGCGTGATTCTGACTCCTGTCTCTTATCGTTTTCAGACCTGGGCCATGATTATAAGCTTTCCATAATGCATCCGAGGGTATTGGATAAGCCCATTCGTGGGGACCTTGTTTCGGTCAATGGAAAATATTATATCCCTGTTAAGTACCGGAAAAGGGAATTTCAACGCAATTATCTCAAGATCGATACCGGTGAGTACCTGCTGAGTTACCGGAATATGGTGTATTACATCAGGGAGAATAAAATTGTACTCAAGCGCGTATTCGAAGAGGAAGTACTGTCGTTGTTCATGGATAGCGAACGGCAGGTCTGGATCAGCATAAAGTACGACCGGGGAGTTTACCGCTACAGGTCGCCATCCCTGCTGGGGCCTTCCGTGCACTATTTTGCAAATACCACTATTTCCAGCATTGAGCAGGACCGGGAGCAGGGTTATTGGTTATGCACCGAAGGCAATGGCCTGTTCTTCATTCCCACCCTTGATTTTCTGCAGTTCAATTTACCGGGGGAATCGCGCAATGCCAACATCATGTCGATCGGAATCTCCGGCAAACGCCTCTGGTTTTCAACGCGCGAAAAAGAATTGTATTCCGGGGATGTTTCCAAAGGGATCATTGAGAACATCCGCCAGGCCGATATCGGTGAACCTTATGACTGGATAAGAAAGATCGTGATCGATGGTGACGGCTACCTATGGCTTTCGTCAACAGAATTCCTTAAATATGATCCGGCCGGATTCCCGGCACCTCCCGATACCGTGCTCAATTCCTCCTTTGTCGGACAGGCCGAAGGAGACTCTGTGATCGTTGCCGGGAGCTATTTTGGGATATACCATGGGAATGAACTGGTTTTACTGGAAAATCCCGAATCTCTGAAAAGAGTTTATACCGTTTACCAGGATACACAGAAACGCTTTTGGATCGGGACCCTTTATGGTCTCTACCTCTATGATGGAGCGAAACTGGAATTCATGGGAGGACTTCATCCGGCCCTGGGAGAGCGGATCATCTGCATTGATCGCATTGGTGACACATTGCTCATCGGGACTTCATCTCACGGGATGATTTGCCTGTATGATGACCAGGTTCGCTGTCATATATTAGAGGAGATAGGAGGGAGCCGGAATGCAGTGAAATGCATTTTCCCGCAGAACGATACTGTGTTGTGGGTGGGAACCAAAAACGGGCTCCTGAAAGTCATCTTCCGTAAGGGTTCCGAGAAGCCACTTGTTGAAAGTTACCGGAATACCGATGGCCTCCCATCCAATGAGATCAACGACATTTCCATGCACGACGGCTTTGTTTGGCTGGCCACCGGAAAAGGCCTGGTTTCCTTTGATCCGCGCAAGCTCAAACCCCATATGATCCCTCCCCTGATCAGGGTGAACAGCGTGCAGATCAACAACAGGGATACCCTGGTGCTGGATGAATATGTGCTGCAACCCGACGAGAACGATCTGCTGTTTCGTTTCAATGGGGTGAGCTACCGGCTCGATGAGCGGATACAATACCGCTATATGCTTTCCGATTACAATGAGGAGATCGTGTATACGAAGAACGACTTTGTAGACTTTCCAAACCTGGCCCCGGGGACCTATACTTTTTTTGTGAATGCGGGGAATATGCAGGGGGTCTGGAACGAAGAGCCGAAGATGATCCAATTCACGATCCTGAAGCATTATACGCAGACCACCTGGTTCAGGATGCTCCTGATCCTGGCTTTTGCCGTGATTGTGATCTACCTGACCATCTTCTTCCAGAAACAGCGGAAGATCAAAGAGCAGGCCCGCTTCGATCTGGTCAGCATGGAACAGAAAATGTTCAGGTCGCAGATGAATCCGCATTTTGTTTTTAATTCACTGCTCGCGATCCAGGGATTCATGTACCAGCAAAATGCCAAAGATGCCGGACGTTATCTTACCAGTTTTGCGAAGCTGATCAGGCATACGCTTTATGGTTCCAGCGATGAATTCATTACCCTCGAAAAAGAACTCGAAGCCATGCAGTATTACCTGGAACTCCAGCGGCTACGCTTTAATGAGGGTTTCGATTTCGAGATCCAGGTCGATGCAAATATCTCCACCGACAGCATCCATATCCCACCCTTGTTTATCCAGCCCTTTCTTGAAAATGCCATTGAGCACGGATTGCAGCATAAAGAGGATAAAGGAAAGCTCCTTCTGCGTTTGGAAGAACGGGAAGATTGCCTATTGGTTGAGATCGAGGATAATGGCATCGGCAGGGAAGAAGCCATGAAGAGGCAGAAAAATAGAAGCAAACTGCACAAATCCATGGGGATGGAGATCATCAGCAAAAGAGTTGAAACACTGAATAAGCTCAACGACGGAAAAAAAATAGAATTGGAGATCATCGACCTCAAAGATGAAAACAATGAAGCCAGGGGTACTTTGGTCAGGATATGTATTCCTTTTAAAATGAAATAAGATGGATAAGATTAAGACGATCGTCATCGACGATGAAAGCAAGGCCCGCGATACCATCACAAGTATGCTGGAAACCTTCTGCCCGGAAGTGAAGGTGATCGCCACGGCAGGCAGTGTTCAGGAAGGCAGAAAAGTACTTGGAGAACATAAGCCCGACCTGGTGCTGCTCGATATTAAAATGGGCGACGGCACCGGCTTTGATCTCCTTCGGAAACTGCCACAGGTGGATTTCCTGGTTATTTTTATTACGGCATTCGAGGAATTCGCCATCCGGGCCATTAAATTCAGTGCCCTGGATTATATCCTGAAACCCCTCGATCCCGACGAACTGGCAAACGCCGTACAGAAGGCAAGTTTGGCCATTGAGAAGGAGCAGATGAGCACCCGGCTGGAGGCCCTGTATGACAACCTGGACATGATCCAGCAAAAGGAAAAGAAGATCGTTCTGAAGACTACGGGCAGTGTTCATATTGTCATGCTGAAAGATATTATCCGCTGCGAATCCAGGAAGAACTATACTTACTTTTATACCACCGATCAGGAAGAGATTAAAGTATCGAAAACCCTGAAGGAATTCGATGAACTTCTCGAGAGTTTTAAATTCTACCGGGTCCATCAATCCCACCTGGTAAATATTGCCCACGTTAAACGCTATGAAAAGAAAGACGGTGGTTACCTGGTCATGGATGATCATGAAAAGGTTCCGGTTTCTTTCCGGAAGAAGGAAGATCTTATGAAATTATTCAAAACTCTTTGAGAGCCCTTTATGACCACCGGAGACTCAACAATACGGAATTCTGCTACGCTCTACAGCGATCCCTGGCAATTTTACAGTGTCATGCTGGCGGATATTGAAGCGGCCGTGAGTTCGGTTTGTATCGAAACCTATAAGTTTGGCAATGATACTATAGGCCAGCGCTTCAGGGATGTGTTGGTGCGCAAGGCTTCGGAAGGGGTAAAGGTGTTTGTGCTGATCGACTCCTGGGGAGCTCAGGTTTCGCATTCGTTTTTTAAAGAACTGGCCAAACAAGGTGGTGAAGTACGCTTTTTCATGAAGATCAAGTTTTTCTGGGATTTCTTCACCAAGAACCACCGCCGCAACCATCGGAAGCTGGTACTGATCGACGAAAAGATCTCTTATATCGGATCTTCCAATATTTCAGGGCACTCGCTCAACTGGTGCGAGTCGGTTCTCCGGCTCGAAAATGCAGGCCTGAACAAGCACTTCAGGGGGATTTTCGAAAAGGATTTCCGCGACTACAATAAATATGTGTTTAATAAGCCCGGAATGACCCGGTTGATCCGCTCGGGAGATTTCGAGATCATACGCGATGTTCCTTCCATTACCCGTCAGAATACCAAAAAGAAATTTGAAAGCCTTATCCGCGGAGCGCAAAAAAAGGTAGTGATCCTCACTCCGTATTTTCTGCCCGGTTTTCAACTCCGGAAATCGATGAGCGATGCCGTGAAACGCGGTGTTGATGTAAAAGTGATCATCCCTAAAAACTCCGACGTTCAACTGGTAGACCTCGCCAGGGGCCGCTACCTGGGAATGCTCCACAGGAACGGGATTCGTTTTTACATGTTCCTGCCCACCAACCTGCACGCAAAAGTCTTGCTGATCGATGATGAACTTTATGTGATCGGCTCAGCCAATTTTGACTACAGGAGCTTCAGGTACCAGCACGAGATCAGCTTGCTCGGCCGCGACGGAAATACCATAGATCAGATCCTTGAGCAGGTTTCTTTCTGCCTGGGCAACAGCCTTCCTTTCGATTATGATGAGTGGATGAAAAGGCCCTTCATGCAGCGGCTGATGGAAAAACTCATGCTACCTTTCCGGCATTTGCTCTGACAAAGAAATCTTCCCATTAGGGCTTGGAAGTAGGTATTATTATATACCTTTGCCGGATATAATAATGCTTAAATCTTATTTCTATGGATCATGTAAATTCTGAAAAAATGACGTCTGCTTTTGCTATTGAACTCGAAGATAAATACGGTGCCCATAATTATCATCCCCTGCCGGTGGTTCTTTCCAAGGGCGAAGGGATCTTTGTGTGGGATGTGGAAGGCAAACGATATTTTGATTTTCTTTCGGCCTATTCTGCTGTGAACCAAGGCCATTGCCATCCGAAGATCGTTGATGCTCTGGCAGAACAGTCGAGAACCCTCACCCTTACTTCAAGGGCTTTTTACAATGATTCACTGGGGCCTTACGAAAAATACATTACCGAATATTTCGGCTATGATAAAGTTTTGCCGATGAATACCGGGGCCGAAGGCGACGAAACAGCCCTGAAGCTTGCCCGTCGTTGGGGATACGATAAAAAAGGCATTCCGGAGAACCAGGCAAAGATCGTCGTGTGCGAAAACAATTTCCACGGCAGGACCATCACCGTGATCTCCATGTCGACCGACCCGGATGCACGCGGAGGATTTGGCCCCTATACCCCCGGATTCGTTACCATTCCATACAATGATTATGAAGCCCTTGAAGCAGAACTCAGCGACCCGAATGTTGCGGCCTTCCTGGTAGAGCCCATTCAGGGAGAAGCTGGGGTATATGTTCCTGACGATGGTTACCTGAAGAAATCGTACGACCTCTGCAAGAAGCATAATGTGCTCTTCATTGCCGATGAGGTGCAGACCGGCATCGCCCGAACCGGAAAACTGCTCGCCTGCGATCATGAAGGGGTTCGCCCTGACATCCTGATCCTGGGCAAGGCTCTTTCCGGCGGGGTTTATCCCGTATCCGCCGTTCTGGCCGATGATGAAATCATGCTTTGTATCAAGCCCGGACAGCATGGATCTACTTTCGGCGGAAATCCTGTGGCCGCCAAAGTGGCTGTTGCCGCACTGGAGGTGATCAAAGAAGAAAAGCTGGCTGAAAATGCCGAAAAGCTTGGTACGATCTTCCGGGATGAACTAAAGAAAATTGATTCTGAAATGATCGAATTGGTTCGTGGTAAAGGATTGCTCAATGCCATTGTGATCAAACCTAAGGGCGATAAAACAGCCTGGGATGTATGCGTGAAGATGAAGGAAAACGGTGTGCTGGCAAAACCCACCCACGACCACATCATCCGCTTCGCACCCCCGCTGGTGATCAATGAGGAGCAGCTTCATGAAGCCATCGGCCTGATCAAAAAATCGATCCTTTCATTCTAAGGTAGATTCAGATACTTCCTGAAAAAGAAAAAGCCCCAACCTTTCGGTGAGGGGCTTTTTCGCAATTAACCCAAATCAAAATTTGTTATTATGAAATAATAACAACGCCTATGAAAAAATAGAGACGATCTTACAATGCGTTCTCAAAATTCTTTGCTACTGCTTTCCAGTCAACCACGTTCCAGAAAGCGTCGATATATTCAGGCCTGCGGTTCTGGTATTTCAGGTAATAGGCATGCTCCCAGACATCCAGTCCGAGGATGGGAGTATTGCCGCAGCCGATCCCTTTCATGAGGGGATTGTCCTGGTTGGCCGTTGAACATATTTCCAGCTTGCCTTCGGCCGAAGCACAAAGCCATGCCCATCCGCTGCCAAAGCGTGTTGCGGCTGCATTATTAAAGGTTTCCTGAAATTTCCCGAAGGAACCGAATGATTCCTGTATGGCGCCGGCAAGTTTGCCATCGGGAACGCCTCCGCCATCTTTGCCCATGATGTTCCAGAACAAGGTATGATTGAAAAATCCACCACCGTTGTTGCGCACTGCGGCGGGATGATCTTCAATACCTGCGAAGATATCCTCGATTTCCATATCGGCCAATGGCGTGCCTTCGATGGCTGCCATAAATTTATCGTAATATGCCCTGTGATGCTTGGTATAGTGAATTTCCATAGTCCTGGCATCAATATGCGGTTCCAGGGCGCTGAAATCGTACGGGAGGTCCGGAAAACTGAATTTGCTCATTTTTTCAAAAATTAATATTGTTATTTAGATTCTGTTTAAATAACAAGCATCAATTCAAAAAGTTCAATGAAATTTCAAAAATGGGTAAAGGCTATTTAAGTCAGGAAGTCCGGGCTCAGAAATTAACGGCCAGGCGGAGGTTTACAAGACGGGGTGTGAGGTAATTCGGTACGGCATATTCCCGCCCGTTCTGGTCTTTCACCCAGATATAGGAAATAGTGTTGGCGATCTGGAAAAGATTGAAGATCTCCAGGCTGACCCAGGCCGATTCGATGTACTTGAGGGGGTTTTTCGGGCCAAAGCTGCTGTACCCTCCGATCAGCTGCTTGGAGAAGCCGATATCCACCCTGCGATATGGCGGGGAACGGTAAGTCTGCTCATACTTGGGGGAGTTCGGGGCCCCGAAGGGGATCCTGCTGCCGAAAATAAGCTTAATGTGCATCTTCCAGGTGGGGTTGCGCGGGATATAGTCCTGGAAGAAGAGGGAAAAATTCACATGCTGGTCGGTCGGTCGTGGGATATAGCCCGGGAATATCTGAACACTGTCGGTGGCTGTCTGGTCATCGGTATATCCCGGAATGATCAGTTCTCCTTCTTCATTATAATAATCCCAGTAATTATCGCCCCGGATGTCTTCCATGGTTTTCAGCAGGGAGAGGCTCGCCCAGGAATCAATGCCTTTTATGAATTCTCCGTTCACTTTCAGGTCAAGGCCGTAGGCGAATCCATCCGAGAGGTTATCACCGTAATAGCGGATCCTGACATTATCGACGGTATAGGGAACCAGGTCTTCAAGGATCTTGTAATAGGCTTCGGCCACAAATTTAAAGGGCCTGCCCCAGGCCATGAAATCCCAGTCCATGCCGGCCACGAAATGGATGGATTTCTGGGCCCTCACATCCGGGTTGATATTGCCTTCTAGATCACGCAGTTCGCGGTAAAAGGGTGGTTGCTGGTAATAGCCTGATGAAAACCGGAACAAAATGTCTTTTTCCCATTGCGGTTTGAGCGAAAGCGTAGCCCGCGGACTGAAGATAAATTGTTTGTTCAGGTCCCAGTAGCTGCCGCGGATCCCGGCGATCAGAAAGGCTTCCGCTCTTCCGATCTGGAAGTTCCAGCTGTTTTGCACGAAGGCGGAATAGCGGTTCGACTGCAGGCTGGTATCGGTATTGTAGGCAGAGAACAATTCCAACTGCGGATTATAAACAGGGAAGGGATCGCCCACCGTAAAAGGAGGCTCGGGGATGGTATATCCCGCCGAATCGACCAGTTCCCATTCGTTTAAGCGGTCGTCGATAAATTCATGCTGATAGCGCAGCCCCCACTGCAGGTAGTGCCGGTTAAACTCCCGGTAACCCTTGTGCTCAATATTAAAAACGGTGGCTTGCAGGTAATTCCGCGCATGATCAAGGAAGCCTCCTACTCCCTGGGCTTCAACCACTTCACCGAATTGCTCGTCATCGATCTGGTTCTCCAGTTTCCCGATATAATATTCCCCCAGGATATCATATGTTTCGCTCTCACGGGTCTGGAACATGGAGGTAATGAACTGCAGTTTCAGATCATCCATGGGATAATAATCCAGGCTGAAGGCCCCCATATAGTTCTCGAAGCGGTCGAGTTCCTGGCCCTCAAAAAAGATGCTCAGGCGATAAGCTTCCTGCACGGTCCCGAATTCGGTTTGCCGGCTGGTGGGGATCACTTCATAAGAGTTACGCGCGTAATTACCAAGGAAGGAAAGCTCGAGTTTCGGACTGAACTTATATGAAAACCAGGCCTGAACATCGGCAAAGTTTGGTTTGTAATCTCCTTCGGTTTCCAATCCTTTCAGGATGTAGGAGTTTGTTTTATAGCGCACTCCCGTGAGATACGAAAAACGCTGGTTCCTGGAAATTCCTTCTACATGGGCCTGTGCTCCGAGCAGGCTGGCCTGGAAAGAGCCCCCGAAAGTGGTTGGTTTCTTGTATTGTATGTCCAGTACCGATGACATTTTATCGCCGTATTTTGCTTCGAATCCTCCTGCCGAGAATAATATAGAGCTAACCAGCGCCGAATTGATGAAACTCAGGCCTTCCTGTTGCCCGGAACGGATCAGGAAGGGCCGGTAGATCTCGATGCCGTTCACATAAACCAGGTTTTCATCAAAATTCCCCCCGCGCACGGAATATTGTGAACTCAATTCATTGTTGGAGGATACCCCGGGAAGTGTTTTCAGGATATCTTCCACCCCCCCTGAAAGCGTTGGTATTTCGGTGGCGATCTTGGGATCGAGGCGCTGCAAATTAGTCCTGCGGATCTGCCGGTCGGAGACTTCTACTACCGGCAATTGCTCTGCGGACTGCTTCATCCTTACATTGTGTTCTTTGCGCTGCCCTGGCTGCAAAAATACCCTGAACATCTGTTTTTCGTAGCCGACAAACGACACCACCATGGTCAGTTCGGTGTTGGCCGGTATGCTGAGCTCAAAATAGCCCTTGCTGTCGGTAGCCACCCCACCGGCATATCCCAGCACCGCCACATTGGCATATTCAACTGCCTGGCCCTGCTCATTCGTGACCTTGCCAAAAACAATGGCTTTGTCCTGGGCCTGCAATGCAAGCGACAACAGGAAAAAGAACAGGGCCGTATGGAGTCTTTTCTTGGTCATGGATTATATTCCGGGATTATTCATCGAATTCCTTTCGTTTAAAATCCCCATCCTTCCAGGATTTTATGAATTTTGCCCAGGCGAAGGGATTCAAAATAGTGATGGGCTGTGTCTGGCCGTTATAATACAGCTTGTCCACCTGCTCCTGCATGGTATATTTAAAGCTCAGGCTGCCTTCTGCCGGAAGGTTTTCTGATTTTGCAAGCAATTGCCTTTGATCCAAATTCTTGCGGGCAATCTCAATATCGTCGTCGGGTATTTCTATGGTGAGAAAGGCTTCCTTGAACTGTTCCTTAGTCGGCCAGGGGTAGATCACGGTTTCGGTCAGGTAGATGGTGTCCGTAGACATGACCTGTATGAGGGAATAGCGATTGTTCTGGATGGTGTCGGGGACGATAAAGCGGTCGGTTTTAAATCCAACGGCAGAGAATTCAACAGTATCGTTTTTTTTAGCAACAAACGAGAAGTACCCGTTGAAATCGCTCACGGTACCCCGCATGGCGTTGAGCACGATGATATGGGCCAGGGGTATGGGTGCGAGGCTGTCGGTGGTGAGGATAACCCCCGAGAACTGTATGAACTCACTGATATCCTCTTCTTCAAATTCCTGCGCCTGCAGGGGAATTGAAAAGAGCATGAGGGCAATTGCAAACAGTAGTGCAGGGAGCTTCATCGACTGCAAAAATAACGGAATTAAGATTATTACAAAGGTAAACGTGAAGCGGCTGCTAATATTATTGTATGGATGATGCCGTATCCGGGCAAAAAAAATGCTGCCCCAAAATCGGGCAGCATCAATATCTTTAGCGGAAAACTACTTGCTTATCTTTTGTAGTATCCTTTTTCTTTTGCTTCCTTAAGGGCTTCGGTGATCCCTTTCTTGTTGATGGTGCGGATCCCGGCTGCAGAAACCTTCAGGGTGATCCATTTATCTTCCTCGGGAAGGTAGAATTTCTTTGACTGAAGGTTGGGATAAAACCTTCTTTTAGTTCTTATGTTGGAGTGGGAAACATTGTTTCCGACCATCATTTTCTTTCCTGTAATTTCACAAATTCTTGACATCTTCTTATGCTTTTCAAATTAGCGCTCAAAAAACGGAGTGCAAAGAACGGCATTTTTTTTCAAATATTCAAATGAATATAAAAAAACTTGGCTTGCCAACTAATTTGGCGTCTATGTTGTCTATCTTTATATATGGTAACCCAAATATCCTGAGCCATGAGATCACTGTTTGATTTACAAAGAGAAAAAAAGTGGTTTTTGAACCATAGGCCTGTCGGCAAATTTGCAATGATTATGATCGGAATCGTTTCAACCATATGGTTTTTCATCCGTGTGATTCCAAAGCCCGACAGGGCGACGTATCCCTGTATGCAGGCTGCTGCTCCTTTTGCGGCCGCTTTTCTTACATACATTTCAGGCTTGTTATTGTCTGCGTTCGCGATAATAAAGCTCAGGTCGGAAAAGACAAAGGGAAGTTTTTCAGGTATTGCCTTTGTATTTGTTGCAACATGCCTTGGGATTTTACTCACGCTGGGAGGCGATAATACCCTTAGCAGGGCATCTGTTAAAGCTGGTATTAATTATGGGCCACCTAATTCACCCATGGGGATAGCCAGGGGTATTTTCCCGGGAAGGGTTGTCTGGGTATGGAATCCGGATGCAACAGACGAAACATGTACCAATACACCAGGGGATTACTGGTTCCAGGATGACAATGTGGATTCAGAAGTGATAGAAGACATGCTTTCAAAATCCCTGCAGCTCCTGAGTGGTGAAGATTCCGACAGCCTGGCCTGGGATGCTTTGTTCAGAAGTTACAATGAAACACATGGAAACCCTAATGTTGGTTACGTGCCGGGGCAAAAGATCTCCATCAAGATAAACCTGACGACCGGGGGATGGGGCAATATCGATTATAATACATATGATAAGATCAATAATCTTGAAATGATGGATGGCACGCCCCAATTGATCATTGCTATGCTTAAGCAGCTGATAGATGTTTTCGGGATCGCGCAGGAAGATATCTCTATTGGAGATCCCATCAGGCATTTTTATAACCAGTACTGGAATCCATGCCACAGCCTGTATCCAGATGTTAATTACCTTGACAGACAGGGCCTTCTTGGAAGGACCAGGGTTATTACAAGCCCTGAACCTGTCCTGTTTTACGGAGATGGTACAATAAGCGATTCCTTACCCACAGCATATACAGAAGCTGATTACATGATCAATATGGGTTGTCTCAAGCAGCACGATCTTGCCGGAGGGACTTTTTGTGCGAAAAACCATTTTGGTTCGATATGCCGCAGCATGGCAATGCATTTGCACTATGCCTTACCAAGCCCAACATCTAACGGATTTGAAAACCTTGGCTATGAAAAGTTCAGGAACCTGGTAGATCTCATGGAGCATAAGGATTTAGGTGAGAAAACAATGCTTTTTCTGATTGACGGCATTTGGGGAGGAGAGCTCCCGGTTTCAGAACCTGTTAAATGGCAGATTGATCCTTTCAACAACGACTGGCCCAATTCGATCATGGTTTCACAGGACCATGTGGCAATTGAGTCTGTGGGACTTGATTTTGTAATGGCGCAATTTGATGAATATGCCGATATGTATGGCGCTGATGATTATCTGCACCAGGCTGCAGATTCTGCCAACTGGTCGCCGGGCATACTTTATGATCCTGAAGGAGACGGCAACATCATTGCCAGCCTGGGTGTTCATGAGCACTGGAATAACGATATTGACAAGGAATATTCGCGCAATCTTGGGATTGGCGATGGTATTGAACTTGTGAAATACCTGGTCACGGGATTGAATGAAATGGAGGATGGTGAGGCCTGCAACGCGATAGCTTACCCAAATCCTTTTACCGACAGGGTCTGGTTTAAATTTGATTGCGAATGTTCAGATCCCATATACCTGGAGATTTATGATGCCAAAGGCAGGGTCATTGCATCCCGCAGGATTGAATCACAGAATTACAAAAATAAGGATTTCATATGGGAAGCGGGCGATATAGACAAAGGCACCTATATTTACCAATTGTATTCTGCCGGGACAAATGCCCTAATGCCGGTGAGTGGCAAGCTGGTCAGGAAATAAAATGCCAATACAATGGTTTATATGCCTGCGATCAATTTCCTGCACATATTGAGGGCAGTAACGGCAGCAAGCCTGATATTCCGCTCGCGGTTTTTACCAAAAACAAACTTCTTGACCAGGGTTTTATCAGGCCCTGCAACTGCAATCCATGTTGTCCCGACGGGTTTTTCATCTGAACCTCCGTCAGGTCCCGCTATTCCGGAAACCGAAATGGAGTAGTCGCTGATGTATTTTTTCCGTATCCCCTCAGCCATTTCTTTTACGGTTTGGCCACTCACGGCTCCATGCCTGAGCAGGGTATCTTTCTTCACGCCGAGAACATCCGTTTTGATCTCATTGGCATAGGCTACTACTGATCCTTTAAAATAACGGGAACTTCCGGAAATGCTGGTGATCAGATGTGCAATGTATCCCCCGGTACAACTTTCTGCTGTTGAGAGGCTGGCTCCTTTCGAATGCAACAACTCTCCGACAACTTTTTCCAGGGTAGTTTCCCCTTCGGCGAAGATCAGGTCCGGAATGATCTTCCTGAGCCGGGCCAGTTGATCGTCAAGTTCTTTATCAAGGATAGCAGGGTCTTTGGCCACTCCGCTCAGGCGCAGCCGTACGATACCGGGCTGGGGGAGGTAAGCCAGTTTAATATGGGAGGGAAGGGAGGTTTCCCAATCCTGTATCTTTTCTGCCAGCATGGATTCCCCCATACCCTGGGTTTGCACGATGCGGTATTTCAGGTGCCGGCCGTTCAGGCGCTTACGCAGTTTTGGCAGAACATGATCCAGGATCATGGCTTTCATCTCAAACGGAACTCCCGGCATGGAGACATACACCCGGCCATCTTTCTCCCACCACATGCCCGGTGCTGTTCCATGGGCGTTCATGATGGGGGTACAGTTGTCGGGAATTTCCGCCTGCCGGCGATTCTCAATGCCGATGGGTAACCCACGGTCGCCGAAGAGCCGGGTTACATTATCGAAAGCCGGCTGGTGGAATACCAGTTTTGAACCGAAATATTCGCAGAGGGTGTTTTTGGTAATATCGTCGCGTGTTGGGCCCAGTCCACCGGTAAGCAGGATGATCTCAGCACGGGCTTCAGCTTCCCTGAGTGCACTGATGATCTCCTCCTTCTGATCGGCTATGGCGGTGATGCGCAGGATTTCGATGCCGGAAAAACTCAGTTGTTCGGCGATCCAGGAGGCGTTGGTGTTGACCACCTGTCCGATCAGTAATTCATCGCCGATGCTGATGATCTCCGCGTTCATGCCTAGTTGATCATGGATGCAAATCCGAGCTCCCTGGGAATGATCGTCATGACCGGGACCGGGGAGTTGTTGATGATGTACTGTGCCGAGGAACCCAGGAAAAGATCAAAAAGCCCGGCTTCGGTCTGGGTCATGATCATGACCAGGTCGATGTCTTTTTGTTTTTCAGCGTATTCCAGGATCAGTGGCGCAAGGATCTTTGAACTCCCTGTTTTTTCAATGATCTCAGCGGTACAATCGATCCCTTCTTTTTTAATGAAGGAAGAAACCTGCTTCATTTGTTGTTTCAGCTTGGAGAGGACTTCCTCGCTGCCGGTGGACCAATAAACGGAAACCACCTTGATGCTCGACCCGAAAAGCTTTGCCATTTCAATGGCATGGCCTACTTTCTGCCGGGTTTCCTGGGTGAGGTCGAGGGGGAGAAGAATGCTTCTGCACCCATCGAAACTATGCTGGTTTTTTACGGTGATTACCGGGCATTCCGCCTTTTTGATCACCCGCAGGGCATTGGTACCCGCGAGGGTGTCTTCCGTACCGATCTTCTTTTCATTAAATCCCTGAACGATGAACTTCGAGTGGAGCAGGTGGGCTCCTTTCAGGATCTTATCGTGGGCCTTGCCCCTGGAGATGACCGCATTGATCTTCACCCCTGAACGCTGGGATGCTTCAGCCGCTATTTCCTGTAAATGACTGCGTGTCTGGTCTTCATATTCTTTTTTCATGCTTTTGGACCGTTCTCCCCCGAAAGCGGAAAAAACACTCTGGTTATCCCTGATCACATGGTACAGGGTGATTTCCAGCCCGGTCATTTTTGCCAGGTTGAACGACTCCTCCAGAGCCGCGCGTGAGCGCTCATCGAAATTGGTCGGAACCAGTATGGTATTATAGATATTCTTCATAATCCTTACATTTGGGGTGCAAAGTTATTAATTTTGTGCGATGAGGAAGCTGCAAGAATCGGAATTGATCCTGAATCCTGACGGAAGTCTGTACCACATTCACCTGCGTCCCGAACACCTGGCCGGGAAGATCATCCTTGTGGGTGATCCCCAGCGGGTTCCCATGGTCTCGTCTTTTTTCGACAAGATCGATTTCCGCTGCGCGAACCGTGAGATCGTGACCCATACAGGCAGCCTCAACAAGGTTCGTCTTACGGTGATGTCGACGGGCATGGGCCCCGACAATATCGATATTGTTATGAACGAGCTGGATGCCCTGGTCAACATCGACCTTAGCACACGAACCGTGAAAGCTAAACATACTTCCCTCGATATTGTTCGCATGGGTACCTCGGGGGCTTTGCAGGCCGATATCCCGGTGGATTCTTTTGCCATGGCCTCCTATGGGCTGGGCCTTGATGGCTTGATCCATTTTTATCATCATCCCCGGGTGGTAGAGAACCGGATGACCAAAGTTTTCATGCGAAAGACCCGCTGGCCGAAATCTTTACCAGCCCCTTACATTATTAAGGGCTCCGAACGACTATCGTCAGAGCTGGGAGAAGGCATGTTTCAAGGGATCACGGCCACAGCTCCGGGGTTTTACGGGCCACAGGGAAGGGAACTTCGTTTGTCGGCGGCTTACCCCGGACTGAACGACAGAATATCCACCTTCCGCTACCGCGGGGAGCGGGTGATCAATTTTGAAATGGAAACCTCGGCCCTGTATGCCCTGGGGAAAATGATGGGGCATAACACCCTTACGCTTTGCGCCGTGATCGCCAACCGGATGAAAGAAACCTATTCGCGCAAACCAAAGGAAACAGTGAAAGAACTCACCCGGACATTGCTTGAACGCTATACCGCTACTTAGTCTCCGGAATTCTTTCCCCTTAAAAGCTCTGAAGTATTTGCCGGAATATAATTCCGGATGATATTGCTGACCAGTTGCACATATTTTTCCCCCTTGATCGAATATTTCTGCAGGCCTTCGGCCAGCACCAGGGCATCAATGGCCTTGCCTTCCTCTCTCAGGTTTTTCCGCATTTGCCGCAGCTCGCGATAGGCATGCCCGGTGTTGAGGATCCAGAGATAGTCGTGGATGCCGGCCATTTCGCTCGGATAAACCTTTACATAAAAGGAAGCACTGTCGCGCCCTGAAGGCCTTATCCCGCAGCCTTCCGTATAACAATGCACACCGAAGTAATTATTGCCTTCCCTGGCAAAGGAGGAGGTCCCCCAGCCCGATTCAATGATGGCCTGGGCCATAACCAGTTTTACAGGAATAATATCCACTCTTTTCAGCAGGCGGTCGAGTACCGGGGAAATGGAATCCTCTTTTGGAACGGATTTCATACTGATCAATTGAAGACGGTATTGTTCGAGGAGATTGTTCAGTTCCTGCAGTTCACTGGCCTCCAGCGTTGCTTTATCATCCAGACTGTCGCGCAGATCCAGCAGCCTGTTGCGTTGTGTCAGTATATTATTGTTGGCCTTTTGTATTTCAGGGAGAAAGCGGGCGAGGAAGGCCTTATGCGTTTCCGGGATGTTCTTGCGGGTTTGAATGCTATCTTTGCTGATCGGGGCAGGCTCGATGATCTCATGCCTGCCGGGAGCCTTACTGCATTGAACCAGTGCGAGGAGCAGCATGATCAGCAGCACTTGTTCAAAATGTGGTTGAAAACGGATACTCTTTTTTTTCAAATCTGCTGAATTAAGTGTTATTTTTGAATTACAATAATAACAAAATTGGCCGGAAACAACATCAAAGAACTTAAGGCGCTGATCAGCCTGCTCGACGAACCTGATGTTCTTGTCCTGAACCAGGTCAGGGAGAAGATACAGGCATACGGCACAGAAGCGGTCCCTGCTCTCGAAGAGGCATGGGAGAAAAGTTTCGATCCTGTGCTTCAGGAGCGGATTGAGGGGATCATCCACCGAATCCAGCTCGATGACCTGTACGCCGACATTCACAGTTGGGCCGAGGTCCGCAGCGATGACCTGCTGAATGGATTCCTCCTGGCAGCACGCTACCAGTATCCCGACCTGGATACGGAAAAGATCATCAAACAGGTCGGGCAGATCGTACAGGATGTATGGCTTGAGCTTAACAGCAAGCTTACGGCCCTGGAGAAGATCAAGGTGGTGAACCACATTCTTTTCGATGTTCATAAATTTCGAGGGAATAAAAGCAATATCAATAGTCCTGATAATCTTTATTTCAATCTTTTACTGGAGTCGAAGAAGGGCAATCCCCTGTCTATCGGGATCTTTTACATCATATTGGCACGCAGCCTGAAACTGCCTGTTTATGGTGTTGACCTTCCGAATCATTTTGTGCTGGCATACATGAATGAAGATCAGCAGCAGGGCGAGGATCCTTCCGCCGGGGATGCCTTATTCTATATTAATCCGTTCAATCGCGGAACCCTGTTCACCCACAATGAGATCGAAGCCTATGTCAGGCAGATGAAACTTAAACCCAGCGATGATTATTTCCGTCCCTGCAGCAATATCACCATCCTGAAAAGGGTTTTTGGGGAGCTCATCGATCTGCATGAAAAGCAGGGGAATGAACGCAAGGCGGAAGAACTCAAACGCCTTTTTACGGCATTGTAAACCTTTATTTTACGATCCTGCCAAAGGTTCTGAAAATAATTTTCAGATCGGTTAGGAAGTTGCGTTTTTCAATATATTGAAGGTTCAATTCGAGTTTGGCGGGCATGATGGATTCCAGGTATGTTTTTTCGGGATCATTGCTTTTTGCCAGCAATTCGCTTTCCTCAAAATATTCCAGGGATGCCGGGTCGGTGAGTCCTGGTCTTACATCCAGTACTTTCATCTGCTCCGCTGAATAATGCTCCACGTATTTTCTCACTTCGGGACGCGGTCCGACAAAACTCATCTTTCCCGCCAGGATATTGATCAGTTGCGGAAGTTCATCCATTTTACTTTTACGCAGGAATGATCCTGCCCGGGTGATGCGGGGGTCGCGGCCCCCAATGGTGAGCAGTCCTTTTTTATCGGCGCCGGGCCTCATGCTCCTGAACTTCAGCAGGGAGAAGTCGCGGTTGCCTTTTCCCACGCGCTGCTGGGTGTAAAAAACTCCGCCCCTTGAATCCACGACGATCCAGATCGAAATAAGGAGGAAGACCGGCAGCAATATGCAGAGTGCCAAAAGGGCGGCCAGGATATCGAAAAGGCGTTTCATGAATGCATGATTTCTTCCTCGACCGATTGGGTTACCGCATCGATCACGGTATCCACCTGTTCATCGGTGAGGGAATAATATACCGGCAGGCTGATCACGCTGCTGAAGTTTTTGTAGCTCCGGGGAAAATCTTCGATACGATAGCCCTGTTCGCGGTAATAGCTGAGCATGGGGAGGGGGATGAAATGCACATTGACCGATACCTCGCGGGCAAAAATGCTGCTGATGATCCGGTCGCGGCTTGCTTCGCTTATTCCATTGATGCGGAGCAGATATACATGGTAAGAACTCTTCTTTTCCTGACTTTCAAAGACCGGTGTAAGGGCCCATTCTTTGGCTTGAAATGCCCGGGTATAGCGGTCGAAAATGGCACGGCGCCTGGCCAGCATATCGGCATCGTAACGCTCCAGTTCCACCAGTCCCATGGCGGCCTGGATATCGGTCATATTGTATTTATAACCGGGTTCGATCACATCATACTTCCAGTTTCCGCTTTTTGTTTTGGAGAGAGCGTCTTTGGTTTGGCCATGCAATGATTTAACACAAAGGTATTTGTAGATGTCTTCATTGTTGAAAGGAGAGGGGAGGTTCAGGCATACCGCCCCACCTTCCGCGGTGGTGAGGTTCTTTACCGCATGAAATGAAAAGACGGAAATATCGGTCAGAGCCCCGCTGTGTTTGCCCTTGTAGAGTGCACCGATCGAATGGGCTGCATCGGCCAAAACGAGGATGCGGCCCAGCATCTCCTGGGTCTCATTTGCGGGTCGGAACATTTTCCTGATCTCATCATCCCTGACCAGGGCATTGATGGCATCATAGTCGCAGGGATATCCCGCCAGGTCGACCGGGATAATGACTTTTGTACGGGGGGTGATGGCCTTGCAGATGCGTTCTGCATTGATATTGAAATCGGTACCGGCATCCACCATCACTACTCTTGCCCCGCAATGCACAACTACATTGGCTGTCGCCGAGTAGGTATAGGCCGGAACGATGACCTCATCGCCGGGACCTACACCAAACCAGCGGAGCATAAGCTCCAGGCCGTTCGAAGCGGAATTCACACAGAGTGTGGCTTCATGTCCGGCATAGGCCGTGATCATCTTTTCGAACTGCTTGGTACGCGGTCCGGTAGTGATCCAGCCCGACTGCAAAGCAGCCGTAACTTCGTCGATGATCTTCTGGTCGATGCGGGGTGGTGAGAATGGAATCAATGGAATTTGCTATTTGCTATTTGCTATTTGTTATTTGTTATGTGTTATTTGTTATGTGTTATGTGTTATGTGTTATGTGCTACGTGCTATGTGTTACCTGATACCTGATACTTAATACTTGATACTAGTTTTTTTCCAGAAAACTGAGGATATTATTCTCAACTCTCTTGTTGACTTCTGAGACATCGGCTTTGACAAATGCTTCACCGGTGATCTTTTCATAGAGTTCTATATAGCGCTCAGAAACCGAATTTACGAATTCATCGGGCATATTGGGCACTTCTTGCCCTTCTTTTCCCATAAATCCCTGTTCCATCAGCCATTCCCTTACAAATTCCTTGCTGAGTTGTTTCTGGGCTTCGCCTTTGGCCTGGCGTTCCTCGTATCCTTCCTTGTAGAAATACCGGGATGAATCGGGAGTGTGGATCTCATCGATCAGGTAGATCTGGTCGCCGACCTTACCGAATTCATATTTCGTATCGACAAGGATCAGCCCCATTTCATCAGCGATCTCTGATCCTCTCCGGAAGAGTTCACGCGTATATTTATCGAGCAAGGCATAATCTTCCTCAGAAACCAGTCCCTGGCGCAGGATCTCTTCGGCAGAGATATCTTCATCATGCTCTCCCTCCTGGGCTTTAGTCGTAGGGGTAACGATGGGTTCCGGGAAGGCCTGGTGTTCTTTCATGCCATCCGGGATGGGCACACCGCAAATCTCCCTGGCGCCTTTGCTGTAAGTCCTCCATGAACTGCCGGTAAGATAGCCGCGAATGATCATTTCAACCGGAAAGGGTTTGCAATAGCGCCCGATGGTCACCATGGGATCCGGAACGGCGATCTTCCAATTGGGTACAATATCTGCGGTAGCATCCAAAAACTTGGCGGCGATCTGGTTCAGTACCTGTCCTTTGAAAGGAATGCCTTTTGGCAATACAACATCAAAGGCTGAGATACGGTCGCTGACCACCATTACCAGCAGTTCATCATTGATGTTATAAACATCGCGTACCTTTCCCTTGTAGTAGCTTTTCTGTTTGGGGAAATTAAAATCCGTTCCGGTTATTGTATTCATCGTGTACAGTTTTTATTATTTAGAAACTGCAAAAATAACCAGAATCTGTGGATCAGGCAATAATGAATTGAATGGGCTCCGGTTTTGCTGGCTATTCGTCCAGTCCCAGTTCTTTCATTCTTTTCTCGATCTTGTCGGAGATCTCGTCGTAGCGCTTCTGGTATTTTTCCTCTCTGGCACAGGAAATGTAATTGACCCATTCCTGCGACCAGGTGGCTGCGCTTTCTGCTACCTCCAGGTACTCCTGGCTGAGCGTGATGTTCGTGGGGTCTTTCATGTAGGCCTCTACAACATCGAGATAATCTTCGGTCCATTCCTCATAACGGTCGAGGAATTCATCGCAGTCGGAGATTGCTCCTGCTTTTGAACTTTCGCCCTCATCTGCAGTGCTTTGCTCGGTGCTGACCCCTTCGTCGGAGTTCTCATTATTTTGTTGCTGTCCTCCGCTGCATGCGCTCAGCAGAAATCCGAGGACCATCATTAAGTAAAGTAGTTTTTTCATTTGGCTTTGGATAATTGATTTTGATCGGATAAAGATACGTTAAATATATCCCGGATTCAAGTCTGAAGGTTTGTACCGGAAATTTTAACGTAAATGTTTTGATACTGCCCGGTTTTATGGCTGGTAGTAAAGTATTAACGGAGGCCTGGCCTCAGGGATTCTACGTATCCTGGCAAGGGATATCATTAGGTATATTGTTTTTTAATCTATGAAGAGATGTTCAATATATATTTTTTTCAGATTCATGACTTCCTATGACCCTTTCCTTAAAGGCGAAGGGCTGATTTTGTAATAAACTGGTATGCAGGGTGTTGCGAATGTACTGTAAAGCTCTGCGAGGCAGGAATAAAATAGAAACATTCTAAATTATTAATTTATAGAATATTTAGACGGGAATAATTTGCACCAAATATTGCCATCATCTTATCTTGTTTTTCGAAATCGGAACATAAGAATATGGCTTAAATTTTACACTTAGGAAGCTCTACGTAATCTACGGATTATACCATTAAGAAAAAAACATCAATAAACTGCAACAATTCCTTATGATTCCGGGTAAAACAGACCACTAACTGTTTGAAAGAACAGCCCAGACCTTAAAAAATTATCACGACTTCCCCCGGGCGGTCGTAAACAGGCAAAACCAGACAAATGAAAAGGCAAGTGGTGCGGTTCTTCTTTGCATTTCTACTGGCGGTTCTTCTTCCGGAACTTGCCTCTTCCCAGGTTTGCAATGTTACCATCACACATCCATCCTCCGACACGACCATCTGCCTGGGCGATTCAGTTTACCTGAGGGCAGAGGGGAGTTGCGATGATGTTTTCATGAACAATAATTTTGAGAACGGGGTTGGAGCCGGCTGGTCAACCACCCACGCCAACCCGACTTTCCCCAGTGTGGGGTGTGATCCTGAATATGGCGGACCTGGAGTTGGCCCTGACGGAAGGTACCTCTGGGTAGGCACCAATACGGCAGCCCAGCGCACCATTACCACGGAAACTTTCGATATCTCAATAGGCAATTGTTATGTAAAATGGTGGATGCGCTATGGCAGGCAGGATGATGCCGGGACCTGCGAGGACCCGAACTCCCCGGATGAAGGCGTGCACTTGCAGTACAGTGTTGGTGGTGGACCATGGCAGGATTTTCCGGGGGTTGACCAATACGCAGTAGGCCCCAATACCGTCGATCCTCCCTTTGTAACTACTGTCGATGGTACCGGTGGCTACTGGACACCGGCAGGTTATTGCCCCTATCCGAATTACCATTGCGATGAGCGCTATGATAACAACAGCATCTACTGGTGGCACTACTTTGTTTCACCGGTTCCGATAGCGGCTATTTCGACCAATACCCGTTTTCGTTTTGCACAGCGGGAAAACCAGCAGGATTATGACTCCTGGGGGGTGGATGAGGTAATGATTTATTGCTCCCGTGCTCAGGCTGTGGTCTGGGGCCATGGTCCTACGGTCCTTGAACCGCCTGATCCCGTAGCACCAACTACCACTACATCATACTGGGTCATGGTGTATGATTCCCTGGGAAACTTCGATAGGGATACCGTTACCATCTACATTGCGCCCAATGTTGATCTTGGCCCCGATGTAACGATTTGCGACGATGGCTCGAGTACTGCATATCTGGATGCCGGTGCCGGCTTCGACAGTTATTTGTGGAGCACCGGGGCGACCACCCAGGTGATCACTCCCGGCACACAGGGCTGGTACTGGTGTACGGTGGTCTGGAACGGTAGCTGCACAACCACCGACTCCATCTACCTGACCGTTGCTGAAAATGCGATTGCCAGCGCAGGTTCGGATGAATCAGTTTGTGGGAATGAATCATGGGATTTTGCAAATTCTTCAACCCAGCCCTCAGCCAGTAACTATAGCTCAATACAATGGTTCGGCGGAACCGGCAGTTTTAGTGATCCGTCTTCCTTATTACCAGTATACACACCAGGAAGCGGCGATGCCGGAAGTGTTCAACTGGGTATGATCGCCAATGGCATTTCTCCCTGTGTTGGAGATACATCCTATATGATGTTGACACTGGACACCTTGCCTACAGCAGACTTTAGCTGGGATTATACATGCGGGGATTATTCAGTGGATTTCATTGACCAGTCGAACGGGAATACATCAACCATTACGTCCTGGTTCTGGGATTTCGGGGATGGTGTGACATCCACCCTGCAGAATCCGACTCATGGCTATGCCGCCTTCAGCAGTTATACGGTAAGCCTTATTGTTACCACCAATAATGGCTGCCAGGATACCGTATCCTACCTGGTCTCTTTGCAGGAGGGACCAACAGCAGCTTTCACTTCTGATACTGCTTGCTCCGGAGAGGAGACCCAGTTCACCGATCTTTCAACAACTCCTTCAGGATCGATCATACAGTGGATATGGGATTTTGGTGACGGAAATTCAACCTCAGTTCAAAACCCCTCTCACGCCTATGCTTCTCCTGGCTCTTATGTAGTTAGTTTAGTTGTAGGAGATAATAACGGATGCTATGATACCATTACGGGTACAGCATACGTATCGGCCGACCCCATTGCCGCATTTGAAGCCGACAGTGCCTGTGAGGGCGTTGCAGTCAGTTTTACCGACCTGTCGGCTGCTGTTGATGGAAACCTGATCTCCTGGAGCTGGAATTTCGGCGACGGGAATACCAGTCTGCTGCAAAACCCGTCGCATCTTTATGCAAGCTCCGGAACATACAATGTTACGCTTACGGTGAGCAATAATTTCGGGTGTACGGATGATACCAGCATGCTGATCAATGTGTATGACCTGCCCATTGCTAATTTTGATGACACCAGCAGTTGTTTTAATAACACCGCGACATTTACCGATCGTTCAGTTTCCAATGCCGACAGCCTGATCAGCTGGTTGTGGGATTTTGGTGATGGTAATACATCCACACTACAGAACCCGGTTCATAGCTATCCGGGTTCAGGAACGTATTCCGTGACACTTACCGTAACGAATAACCATAACTGCTCAGATGATATTACGCTCCCGGTGTATATTTATCCTCAGCCTACCGCCGTATTCGAATATGACACTGCGTGCTCCGGGAACCCGACCCAGTTTACCGACCTTTCCACAACTCCTACCGGGAATATCAATTCCTGGTCGTGGGATTTTGGTGATGGAGGAACTTCAACGCTTCAGCATCCAATTCATATTTATGCATCGGGTGGCACTTATCTCGTTACCCTGATCGTCGCCACGAATGAAGGTTGCCGGGATACCGTTCAACAGAATATTGAAGTCTATCCGGATCCGCTGGCATCCTTTACGCATGATGCTGTTTGTGAAGGAGTGGTCGTTAATTTTACTGATCTCAGTATTCCCAATGCAAGCAGCATTACGGGCTGGTACTGGGATTTCGGCGATGGTACAACATCTTCCCTCCAGCATCCTTCCCATACTTTTCCCGGTCAGGGAACATTTGCTGTAAACCTTACGGTCGTTAATTCGAACGGCTGTTCCGATGATACCACCATACAGGTTCAGGTGCTTTCCGGACCCATTGCGGAATTTTCAGATTCTACTACCTGCCTGAATTACACCGCATATTTTACCGATCTTTCAACAGCCGGTGCCAGCCCCATTGTAAGTTGGCTCTGGGACTTTGGAGATGGAAATACATCTGCCTTGCAGCATCCGGTGTATTCTTATGCCGCAGCGGGTACGTATTCCGTCAGCCTGACAGTTACCGATAACAATGGTTGCCAGGACGATATCACTCATCCGGTGGTTGTTTTTCCTCCTCCGGTTGCCGACTTTACTGCCGATACAGCTTGTCCGGGCGTCCCGACTAATTTCATTGACCTTTCCTATTCGGCCTTTGGCATCATTAACCAGTGGGAATGGGACTTTGGTGACGGAACCACATCAAGCATGCAGGATCCTGTGCATATATACTCAATCGCCGGAACCTATACTGTCAGTCTTGTAGTGGGAAATACAGCCGGCTGTTTTGACACCATAAGCCAGTTGATCACGGTTCATCCGGATCCCCTTGCCAGTTTTTCATACGATATTGTATGCCAGGGACTGGAAACACATTTTACTGACTTATCGGTTGCTAATGCCGACAGCCTGGTTTCATGGTACTGGGACTTTGGGGATGGTTATTCTTCTTCAGAGCAGAACCCTGTACATCTTTTTGCATCGGATGGGTTTTATCTCGTCAACCTGACAGTAGAAAATTCCAATGGGTGCACGGATGATACCACCATAAGTGTTGAGGTCCTTGAAAGCCCCGTAGCCGACTTCTCGGATTCCTCCTCCTGCGAACTGATCACTTATTTTACGGACCTCTCGACTTATGTCACTGTTCCTGTTAATGCCTGGTCGTGGGATTTTGGTGACGGAGGAACTTCTTCTGTTCAGAACCCTTCGCATCAGTATGCTTCTGCCGGGACGTATACGGTCACACTGATCGTTTTCAATGCGAACTCCTGTTCTGATACCATCGCAAGGCCTGTTGTTGTGTATGAAGCGCCGGTTGCCGAGTTCACCTCGGACACCGCCTGCGCCCAGAGCCCGACCCAGTTCACGGATCTTTCCGTCA
>NPID01002063.1_pt1 | contig 57902 bp, 49 predicted proteins | sample 8637491 | NCBI WGS metagenome assembly NPID01 (sample SAMN07420843, study PRJNA396082) | bioreactor metagenome | isolation source: sample BA6 brine-fed electro-methanogenic bioreactor BA | place: Japan: Kochi | collected 2016-06-14 | reverse complement strand
TATTCTGAAAAAGAGCAAAAAACCGATTACCGAATGTAGGGAAGGGGGTTTATATGATCGTTCCTTATCGAGCATTTTGCAGAGAATGTTCGAAAATCTGGAAGCGAATCTGAAATAAGAACCGGAAAGAATTTGGAAGGGTTCTCTACCGCTACTTTACCACCCTGAAGGTTTCATAGGCGAGTTCAATATCCTTTTCCTTTGCAAAGGCATCGAGAATCTTGCCATAGTAGTCGGACTCGACATTTCTGCGCTTGCGCACCGGGCTCAGAAAGCGCGTGGAGAGCTTTACGCCATATCCTGCAACTCGGAGATATGTGATGGGTGTGAGTTTGCCGTGTTTGATCAGATACTTGGTCTGATCCTCGACAAACTCCTCCTCTGCTTCCTTTGCATAGCGATTGCCGTCCTCAGATATAAGCTCTGTCATTATCTCCATCGCCTTTTTCCAGTTGGATTCGAAGGTTATGGTAACGGAGACGTCAACCCAGATGAAGCCCGAGGCTCGGGTGTAGTTGTGAAGGCTGTGTACAAAGAGCATATTGTTTGGCACATGGACGATACGCCCTGTATTCTGCTCGCCGTCCACCCAGTTCTCGACCTCTATGAGAGTGGTTCGCATCGGGCCTATGTCTACTACATCGCCCTTCAAATCGCCGAGCTGTATGCGATCGCCGAGGTGATAGAGGCTGTTGGATGTAAGGTATATCCAGCCTACAAAGGTCGTTATGGGTTCTTTTAGAACAAGTGCGAAACCTGCACCGAGAATACCAATCAATGCGCCGAATTCACCGAGCTGTTCCAGCCAGATTGTGGCGATCAGAAAAATTGTGAGCAGCAGCGATACATAGCCGATTGTCTTGCCCATCTGATATCGCCACTGGGCCCCCTTTGAGAACTTGATTGTCGCCCTTCTGAAAACCCTGTCGAGAAGGAGCATGACAAAAATGATCACCAGTGAGGCGAGTATTTTCTCCAGAACACCTGAGTAGGTATGCGAAAATGCCATTATCTGTTCTGTGATGCTCATATGCATAATATATGCTTGTATGAGGCTGTTTAAAAGAAGAAAGTCTTGACTTGCAACTGTGAAGCGAGCTTATTTGTCGCTATAGTGGCTGTCAGAAGCCTTTTAATGCCTGAACTGGAGGATATATGGGCCTTCCCGACCTTTCTGTAGACAGACCTGTGACAATAACCATGCTCATCATGATAATCGTTGTTGTCGGCTTCTTCGCCCTCTATAATCTCGGTCTGGAGCTTTTCCCTGACCTTACATACCCAGTAATCTCCGTCATGACAACCTATGAAGGCGCATCGCCTGAGGATGTCGAACAGATGATCACAAAGCCCATAGAGGAGAATATAGCGACAATATCCAATGTCAAGAGCGTAAAATCCATATCCTATGAGGGCGTTTCCACTGTTATGACAGAATTTGAGTGGGGCACAAATCTCGACTTTGCAGCCCAGGACATAAGGGACAGAATAGCAATGATTGAGGGATATCTCCCCGAAGGCATTGGAGAACCCCTTGTTCTTAAATTCGACATCTCGATGATGCCCATACTCGTTCTCGGGGCGTCGGGCATGGACGACACAGAGCATCTGCGCACTGTTCTGGAAGATGTACTGGCAGACAGGCTCAAGCGTGTGGGTGGTGTTGCCAATGTCAGCATAATGGGCGGCGAGGAATCGGAGATGCAGGTTCTCCTCGATCCAAAGAGGCTGGAGGTTCTCGGCATCAATCCCAATACTGTAATTCAGGCCATGTATGCACAGAATATAAACCAGCCGGCGGGATATATTGAATACAGACAGCAGGAATATCTCTTGCGGACAAAGGGCGAATTCCAGTCCATAGAGGACATGGAGAATGTCATGGTCGGGATGTCGAAAAAGGGTATGCCGATTTATGTCAAGGATATAGGCGAGGTCAAAAGGGCGCATAAATTCCACCGCTCCACTGACAGAATAAACGGCAAAGACGGCATAATGATAATGGTCATGAAGGAGAGCGGCGCAAATACCGTCAAGGTATCCAACAAGGTGCAGAAGGAGCTGGAAAAGGTAACAAAGCAGCTCCCCGACGACGTTGAAATCTCCACGATGTTCGACCAGGGGGACTTCATCACCAAGATTGCAGAGCGAACAGGTGGAAATGCAATAGCTGGCGCACTCCTCGCAGTGGTGATGATTTTCATCTTCCTCAGAAGCGGAAGGCCGACACTCGCCATTTCCATTGCCATACCATTCTCAGTGGTTGCGACATTCATAGCCATCTGGCTGGCAGGATTCTCGCTCAATATTATCACAATGGCAGGTCTTGCCCTCGGCGTGGGCATGCTTGTCGACAATGCCATTGTCGTTATAGAGAATATTCACAGACATATTGAGATGGGCAGAGACAGGTTCAAGGCCGCCAAGGAGGGGGCACGTGAGGTCGGCATGGCAATTACGGCATCGACACTGACCACAGTCGCCGTATTCTTTCCCCTGCTCTTTGCTTCCGGCATTGCAGGTAAACTCAGCAGGGGCATGGCATTGACTGTTACATTTGCACTTTTCTCCAGCCTCTTTGTCGCGCTGTCGCTGATTCCGATGATAGCCAGCCAGATATTTGACAGGAAAAAGATCAAGAATCTCGGAGAGACAAGCTGGTTCGACCCAATGAGGAAGGCATATCTGCGCATACTCGACCTCTCCCTCAAGCACAGACCGACTACGCTGGTTGTAACCCTCTCTACATTTGCCATTGCGCTGGCACTCATACCCCTTGTAGGCACGGAGTTCATGCCAAAGAGCGATCCGCCTGTTGTTACAGCGGAGCTTGAGCTGCCCGTCGGCGTCGCCATTGACGTTACTGAGCGAGTTGCAGACAATCTTCTCGCCACAATAGACGACAACCCTGATGTGCTTCTGCACGGATACTCTGCAGGTGTGTCGGCTGCCAACGAGATGGACATAGCAACGGGTCAGGCGAGCGCATCGGTCAATAAGGCCAATATCTTTATCAGGCTCACATCCAAGAAGGACAGGGCACTTTCCTCACAGGAGATAGGCGAGAAGCTACGCTCTAATCTGCCGGATCTGCCCGGATACAAGCTCATCCTTGAGGAGGCTGGTATGACAATGGGCTCGACCAATTCCTTCGATATTCAGATTTTCGGCAAGGAGCTGGACGAGCTGTCGAGGATTGCATCCATAGTAGAGGAGGGCATAGGAAAGATAGAAGGCATAACCGATGTCACAGTATCTCTTAAAAGGGGTAAACCTGAGTTCGATATCAATGTCAATCGGGGCAAGGCGGCCTTCCTCGGTCTGACAACAGGCGAGGTGGCGCAGCTTGTCAATACATATACAATTGGCAGCTTTGCAGGCCGCTATCGTGAGGCAGGTGACGAGATGGACATCAGGGTCAAGCTTCCCGAGGAATATCGCGAGACAACCGAGCAGATAGGGATGCTGCCCATATTCACCCGCTTCGGAACCACAGTCCCTCTCCTTCAGATCGCAGATATAGATCACACCGTGGGGCCTATATCAATAGAGCGAGACGAGCAAAAGCGCAAGGTATCGGTTACTGCCAATCTCACAGGCAGAAGTCTCGGGCAGGCATCAAAGGATGTTCAAGCTATGCTGGAAGGGCTCCTTGAAGAGGGTGTATTCCCGACCGGATATTCCTACAAGGTCGGCGGTCAATACGAGGATATGCGCTCATCCCTTGAACAGCTGATCATAGCCCTTATTGCAGCCATTCTCCTTGTGTATATGGTCATGGCTGCACAGTTCGAGTCCTTCTCACTGCCTTTTGTTATCATGTTCACAGTCCCCCTTTCGCTGATTGGTGTTATCCTCGCCATGCTCGTTTCCGGCTCAACAATATCCATAGTCTCCTTCTTTGGATTCATCATCCTGACCGGCATTGTTGTCAATAACGGCATTGTTCTCATCGACTACATGAATCAACAGCGCAGGGATGGAATAGATATAGCCACTGCTATAAGAAGGGGCGGTATTGTCAGGCTCAGGCCGGTTCTGATTACAGCACTTACGACAATATTCGGTATGCTGCCAATGGCTCTCTCCACATCTGAAGGCTCGGAGTTCCGCGCCCCTCTGGCAATAGCCATTATCGGTGGTCTTGTCACATCCACAATACTCACCCTCGTTGTCATACCTGTAGTATACAGCTTCATAGCAAAGCACAAGTTCACAGATGCCTGTTTCAGGCCCTTTGACGAGATCTATGGGGAGGAAAGATGACCAATAAAGAGCTAATTGATATTGCAGGGGCTGTTGTCCACAATCACGAGGACGGCAATTTTCAGTCCGGAGGTGTGGGCTGTGCCCTGGTTGCCGGAAATGGGAAGATATACACCGGCGTATGTCTTGATACCATGTCGAGCATGGGCTACTGCGCAGAGCACAATGCCATTGGAACCATGGTCACAGAGAGGGAGTTCAGGATTGAAAGCATTGTCGCCGTCTGGAAGGACGAGGAGGGCAGGAGATTCGTAATTCCACCCTGCGGCAGGTGCAGGCAATTCATCAAGGAGATTCACAAAGACAATCTCAATACACGTGTAATTCTCGGTCTGGACCATGTCGAGACAATAGCAGAGCTTCTTCCCCATCATCAGCTGTGGCAGCCGATTGACGATTAGCCGACAGGTTATGTTGTCCATTCAATTCTAATGGCACAGGTACAACAGTGAGTTACTGCAAGTAAAGAGATGTTGCACTATGTATCACAATATCCAACTAAATATATTATCTATCTGCTATTTGCTGCTCTCGTTGAACAGACAGCAATAAAGAGTCGCTAATTCTCTTCAGGGTGGGATATGCATTCAAAATGGAATTGTATGTGGTAAGGGAAGGTAGTCGCCATATCCCTTTTGGATGAGGGGCTCTATACCCTTCTGTGAGGAAGGAAGTGTGGATTATCTACTACATATCTCTTTGGAGCCGGGGTTGGGCAAGAATACTATATTTCCCGACGCAGATAGGACTTGAGATTGATGCCCCTGTTGATGATGTTCAGCTTGTTACGAATGATATTCCTATGCTTCTGAACGGTTTTTACTGATATGTCCAGCCTCTCGGATATCTCCTGAGATGAGCGACCTTCGCGGATGAGATTGGTGATCTCCACCTCCCTTGGGGTCAGCTTCTCCATCGCGCTGACTATGCTGTTATCAGCCATAGGCAAGTCCTTGAGAGCTTTTCTCATGCTCCTGATGACATATTTTTTCTCGTCTGTAACACCTTCGGAAAGTCTCTGAAGGAGAGGGACAACAACGTTCTTCACATATCGTTCAATCTGTTTCGACTGCTTTTTGATCCTTTCCTCGGCGTCCTTCTTAGCCCTTTCCATGATGCCCTCTTCCCATTCACGGGAGCGGGGATTCTCCTTCTCGATATTCTGAAAGAGAACCGGATATAGAGTACCTACAGGGGTATCAACGCGTTTTACATCGATTCTGAACAGTGTGCTCTGACCGCGTATCCTTAAATCCCTGGATATCTCGTCCTTCTGGAAATTGACTAGGTGTGCGACTGTCTTAGATGGATTGTTTTCTGTGCCGAAAAGCCTCTTTTCAGCACCTGAATCAAGATAGCCGAGAATCTCCCCGAGTGCCCTGCTCTGCATGACTATTCTGCTCTCGGAGTCATATATCGCCATAGGCACAGCAAGTTCTTCGAAGAGTAGGGTCAATGAGTCCACCCAGGTGGCAGCAGTCTCAAGCTGTTCCGGATCGCCCCTCTCCAGAACGGCAATAGTCCCAAGATTTGTCTTTCTTATCCTGATTCTGCCGCCCTCAACCTCTGTACCCTCTGGAGTATCCGGGCCTATAGACAAATCCGTTGACTCCGGTATGAGCATTTCTCCAAAGCTGTCCCATATGAACACAGGCACTTTTGATCGCTTGAGCAGATACTCATATGCATCTATGGTCTGCCTTTTGTCCTCATTCTCGATTCTGAAGAGATAGGAGCGTCTCAATATGTTTGCAATCCTGTTTACCAGCAGCTTGTCACGTTTTGTGAAGAGCGTTGCGCCCATCTGGGGGAAATCTTCCCTGAAATAGATTATGATCCTGCCCAGTGTCATCTCCCCATCGGTTATCGCACCCTCCACCATCTGTGTTACACTCTTCTCAGGCGGTTCTCCGGCCCTCAGGCCCTCTATTTCAATGTAGGTCTTCACAATTTTGCCGAAGTTCAGCGATACAATGTCGGTGACAGATTTAAGTATCTCCTCCATGGAAATACCTGGCTTTGTGACCTTTTCGAGAATCATGCCGTTCAGCTTCTCCTCGCGCAGTTCTTCGGCCACCCTTTCATTCTCTTCCTTCTTCTGCAGGTCGATCAGCTTCTGTGATGCGATCAGCGACATCCTGACCCCTGCTTCGCGCAGGAATGTGTACTCGTCAATTGTGAAAGGTCCTATATCCCTCTCAGGCATCTGCTTCTTATAGAAGGCAACAATCTTGCCGACCTCTTCGTCGTCTATCAGTATAGGCGTTGCAATCAGGTTCTCATTTGAGGGGGGAAGGGGTTCACCGAATGGCGTACCGCGAAAATGTATGCCAACGCCAATATCCTCAGGGTTATCAAAGGCATTTGGCAGTATCTCAGAGGCCTTCATCCAGAGCTGATTGCTATTTTCAAGGGGAGCGAACATAAGCTCGCATAATCTGTTGGCTGTAAGTGATACCCTAAGTCGCTTCTGAATGTCCAAGACCCTCCTTAATACTCATTATATGTATAGTAATTAATCGCTGATACTGAAAAGGTCAAGATAAATATAGATATAAATGCAGATGCAACTTTTGACCTGAACTGCCTGGTATGATGGATGATATTTCCTGAATAAGATATTTTACTTAAATATACAAATTGGGTTTCACTGGGTCTTGAGCAGGACAGAATTAACACTTAGAGAAAATTTTGAGATAAATCAAGAAAATGCAAAAAATATCTTGACTTATGGAGAATAGTTAATAATATACTTTATAGATTTCCGCACCTCCATCATAGGGGACATCCAAAGGGATGTCCCTTTTTTGTTTGTGTATATAATCAAGTAAATCCCCTAAGTGTTTTTTTAATAGTCACATATGAACATAAAGCTAAAAAATCTGGGTGGTTTTCTAAACGAAAACAATCAGGAGGGCAGGCTGCCGCCGAGCTGTTTTGCAACCTTTTCTATTTCCATTTTGAGGCTGTCTGCATTCTCGCCTTTAAGAAATTCATTGAGAATCTCCCGTGCCTTGTCGTCCATACCCAGCCGCTGGAAATGACCCATGAAAAGTGCCGTCATTCGGGCATTATCCGGCTCTTTTTTGTAGGAACGCTTCCACAGCCTCTCAACATCGCCGGGGCGACCGGAAGCAGCGTATATTTGACCACAGAAGGCATCTGTAGGCCAGCTCCAGGGCAGCTTTTCAGAGATTATGTCTGCGATTTGGATAGCATCGTCTATTCGCCCTGCGGAAAGGAGGGCAGAGCCTATCTGAATGCCGAGTGTTCCGTAGTTGAGGGCGACCTTGTCGATTGAGCCATTTCCGGGAATCTTGAGCCTTTCCGGCAGGTGTTCAAAGGACATCGCAAGAAAGTGCTGCCTGCTCCTTTCCAAGTCCATGCCCGATCCGGGTTTGCTTGTAACGCGATATACAAGTCCTTCCAGAGAAAGCCTTTCGTCATAGTCACCAAGGGTTGCAGGGGATACATTGACAGTGAAGGCAAGGGGTCTTTTCCTAGCTGCATCGATGATACCGAGGACTTTATCGTATATGTATACAACTCTGTTAGTGCCGAAAATATACGGTGCAAGGCTGTCTATCTCTTCGTCTGTGAGGGGGATGGGCAGACCGATATCCCTCTGATATCTAATGTATCCGTCCATGTTCAGAAGGGAAAGATTGACTATACTCACATCCCTTCGGAAGCCTTCCATAAGCTGCAAATATAGCAGTCCATAGGTGTCCATGTCGCCGTCTGTAATCAGAATTGCGCTGTCAGGGGCACAGAGAAGATAGTTCCGCGAGAACTCAAGGAACATATCGTCAAAACCACCGAGATCATGGCCGTCCCTGAGTGCTTCTATGGCCTTTGTGCTGTCCCCTCGATAGAGATAGCCAAGGGCAATATTCCCCCATTCTGTCGACAGCTTTTCCCATGGCCATAGCCTGTGCTTCTGTCCGCTGTATCCGCCATCCTCCTGAAATGCCTTCATGTAGTGACCGTGGGCCGTTCTGGTTGCAAAGTAGTTCAGCTCGCCTGTGAAGTCAGAGCTGTAGAACTCATCTGCCTTGAAGTTCCTCCGGGAAAGTGCCTCTGCGAGGAAATAGTGTGCCTCTGTGTTCTCAGGATCGAGCCTTACAGCCTCTTCCAGAACAAAGATCGCGCTGTCGATTACTGTATGCCTGTTCCCGATCTGCCTGTCATAGTGCTGATAAAAAAGATTTGCACCTGCCTCGGTGAATTGGGCGGATTTCTCCTCCTCCTTCTTCGAACAGGCGAAAAGTAATAGTGCCAACATTATATATATGGTTGTTCTTTTCATATCAGCAGTCAGAATTCCTTGGGGGGCCTTTTCTAAATCTCAAAAACAGCCGATATCAGCGGTGTTGTCTTTCTTTCCGGATAAATGTCTGAGGAGATGATAGGGAACTTTACGCCTGCCTGAACACGGAGTATCGGAAGGGCGCGAAATTCAATGCCGACCTTGCCGTTGACAAGGTATTCCTCCTTGAGGTTCTCGCCGCCTATGGCGTCAATCTCGCCGGATATGCTGGCTATACGTCTGCCGTTGAGAAGTACCGGTGCTTCTGCAGTGCCTATATATCTGGCATAATTACCGATGGCAGGCCTGTCCTTGCCGATGCCGTTCAGGGAGATGAACAGGTTGGTTACCAGCTCAAAGCCGTTCTTTTCAAGGGTGTTGAGTATGCCGATTGTGCCATTGTACTGATTATCGCCAAGTGCAACCTCGCCATCTGTCTTTCCAGTAGGTAGCCGCACACCTGCGACAAGAATCACAGGGCTTTCCGATGTTACAGGGCGATATTTCAGAAGAAGGTCGATGTCCCCTGCGCCGGATGCGCTGTATTGCTGACCGTCCAGTTCATATTTTCGAGATACATAGGGTATTTCCGCCATGAAGACAACACTTCTGACAACGCGTATGGAAAGGCGAGTTCTCAGCTCTGTCTCCTTGAATGAAAGGCTGTCTGAGCTCTCGAGGACATTCATCGAGTCGAGATTATAGATGAAGAAATTGTTGAAACCTGCCGACTGAAATGTGGGCTTTATCCTGACATACATGCTGTCCATCATGTCGCTTGTATACCCCTCGAAGGGATATGCGAAAAGCCCTGTTGCGATGAGTATTAAAAGAGCTGCTCTCTTCATTTGATCTCCCTTGCTAATTCTAAAAATGGTTTTCTATGTGTCAATGCCGCCTTCTTTTTCCATTCGTGCAGCAGCCTGTCTCGCTTTGGACTGGCGGAAAATCTTGTCACCGAGTACTGCACCCATGATTGCCCCTGTGGCAGCCACGCCGAAGGACTCGCTCTTGCCCTCAATGGGTATTGTCAGGAGGGTGTCTGCGTCCTCAATGGTGTCGAAGGACAGTCCGTGGGCCTCATTTCCGAGAAGGAGGAGCAGCTTTTTGGGTGGTTCGTACTGCCACATATCCACCGCATCCGGCGATATCACCGTTGCCGCCACCTCGAAACCCTTCTGCCTGAAGGATCCGAAACCCATAGCCAGTTCCTTGATTGTGAGCACCGGCATATGGAAGATTGCCCCCATGCTCCCCCTTATTGTCTTGGGGTTGGTGATCTCAACGGTGCCTGCGCCGGCGATCACCGCAGTCAGTCCCGAAGCCTCAGCCGAGCGGATAATGCTACCAAAATTTCCGGGATCCTGTATGCCCTCAAGCCAGAGTATGAGAGCCTTGGACTCGTCCATCCGCCTTATGAACCAGGACTTTATCTGATCTACATCCCGCTTTATTATGCTGAGTATGCCGGCTGGGTTCACAGTATCAGACAGCTCCTGAAATTTTCTGTCCGAACACTGGAATACGGGTACGCCCTTTATATCGGCTATGTCTGTAATCTCGAGATTGCGGTCCATTGCGCTCTCTGCTACGAGAATCAGCCTGTTGTCCCTTGGCCTTTCTATGGCCTCCCTTACAAGGGAATGTCCTTCGAGTATGAACTCGCCGATCTCCTCGCGGAATTTCTTCATGCCCAGCTTGCGTATGAGCTTTTCCTTGCGCTGTGAAAGGGGATATATCATTCTTTTCCTTTTTGCTGATCTTGTGATTGTTTCTTCTCAAGCCTTTCACCTGAGAAGAGTATGTCAGGTGCTGTGTATACGTGATAGCTTCGACCGCCGATTTCTGTGGCTGTCGATGTCTGCATTGTGCGGAAGTCTTCCAGGTCAAGGAAGATGAAGATGCCGCCAATGTCGCTCTCCTTTATCCTGTCGCCCTCCAGCCATCTTATCGGACAGCCGAGGGAGAACTGATTTGTCATGTCCCAGCTCGTCATGCCACGGGAGACGGCGTATTCTGTGGATACCATGCCCTTGATTACTATGCTGCCAATACCCGGGGATAATGCATATCTGTCCTTTGCAACAGAGTCTACATCAAAGCCATCGAATTTGACCATGAGCCCTGAGGCATGGGGTGCAAAAATACTCAATGTCCCGGGAGTGGCTGATTGAAAGTATATCCGCTGCTCTATATGCATGGAATCCCCGATCTCCTCCACATGGGCGAATATGCCTGTGATGCTGTCTGGTCTTGAATCCCAGATGATATTCGGCAATCCCGGCTTCGGTCCGGGTCTGAAGGCAAAGGCAAGCCCACAGAGCAACAGTATCATTTGTATCTTCATCCTTCTCATTCTTTCCTAATTTAAAGGCAAAGACAGGAAAGTCCAAGTTTTTCCCTCGGAAGATTGGCAGTGATTGGGGATTTATGTTGATTTTAGCAGATTTCTTTTGCATAATATACACAATGGTCAAGAAAACAATATATCTTGTGCTGATTTTACTGCTCATTGCAACAGCCGTGTTTGCAAAGCGAAGGAAGGCTGCCCGCAGGTCGGATATTGAGCCCATTCGTCAGCTTATATTCAGGGAAAGATTCGAAGATGCACTGGATTTAATTTCACCGCTGGAGCTTTCCGATCCTTTGCTGTGGCAGAGGGGATATGCCCTCCTTGGTCTGAACAGGTTTTCCGAGGCACTGGACGCCTTTGAAGAGCTTTCACCATCACCATATCGCGACTATGCAATCTGCCTCTGCTATGAAGGCATGAACAGAGCCGAAAAGGCCATTGAAATATTGAGCGCTGCCGATTTTCCGCCACCTCTCGACAGAAAAGGCGATAATCTCCTATATAGATTACTGCGGGACATCGATGACTATCCAAGGGCAAGGGAGCAAATACAAAGGCTGCGCGATCTCTATCCAGAGCACTATTCACGCCGCTGGACAGAGGTGGAGCGGCTGGAGATCGAGATTGCACAGGGCGACGATGCAGCTGCCCTTCAGACCTTTGACCACATCATGCGCAACCGTGCCGACCAGCACGCAATGAACGCAGCAAGGCTGATGGAGGACAGGATTAAGTCGCCGGACAGAGTGCTTGCCCTCGCTGAGACATTCTATAACAGAAAGGCCTACGGCGATGCCCTTAAACAATATCAGCGATACATAGAAACGGAGTCGGGAAGGGCAGACGGCAAGGCACACTACAGGATAGCCCGGAGCAATGACAGGCTGGGCAGATATTCGAAGGCACTGGATCTGTATCGCGAGCTTGCCAGCAAGAAGCTCTTCAACGATGGCTGGGCAGCCTATGGCGAGATAAGATGCCTTCGAAAGCTCAAGCGATATGACGAAGCCCTCGCTGTTCTCGAGAAGACTGAGCCCGAATGGAAGTCAACATCCGCTGCACCATATGTCAAGTGGGAGGGCTATGAGATAGGCAGGGAGACAAAGGACTATCTCCTTGCAGGGAAATGGGCATCCCGACTGGCGGACGATCACCCCACACACGAATACGGCGACAATGCCTTTGTGCTTGCAGGAATCTTCTTCCATCTCGGCGGAGATGAGCCTGCTGCACGGAAGTATTTCAACAAGATAGACAATTCCGGCTATTTCTCATCGGAATCCTTCAAGAATATAGGTAGATACTGGTCTGCACGTACAGGCGGCGGACTTGTGCCCGAGAGCGATGATCTGCCGGATTTCTATACATATCACCACGAAAAGGGGATAAACAGGCTGAACGTCCCGTCTTCCCCCGGGCAGAAGCCGACAAAGACTGACCTCAAGCCCCTGCTTTCAGCAGCCGGTTTCGATAGCACCCCTCTGGATACTACCGATGCACACTATCTCTGGGGACGATTTTTCGCCAAAATTGGCATATATCGCTGGGCATCCTGGGAATATGAGGAATTCCTCGCCGAAAACACAGGCATGCACCGTACCACAGCAGCCCTCGATCTGATAGACGAGTTTTCGGAGCTTGGGCTGACCAATCTCGCCTATGAACTGGGGCTGGATGTGGCAGCCCACTACCGAGTCAACTCAAAGGATGTACCCGATGGGATACTCATGCTCGAATACCCAGTTTTCTTCACCGACAGGCTGTGGGATCTGGGCAGTGAATATGCCATCGATCCTCTGTTTGTGCTGTCTGTAATGCGTCAGGAAAGCCGATTCGACATCAAGGCGACATCATGGGCGGACGCCAGGGGGCTGATGCAGGTCATTCCCTCCACAGGGAGCACCATTGCAAGGGAGCTGTCAATATCCGATTTCCGTACAGAAGATCTGTACGACCCGGAGATTTCCCAGCTTTTCGGGACATATCTGCTCTCGAAGCTCATCAGGCGGACAGGCTCGCCATACACTGCCCTTGCAGCCTACAATGCAGGGGAAACCCCCCTTTCCCGGTGGCAGGACTTCCCCGGCGCAGAGGATGACATGTTGCTCTTCACAGAGCTTGTCGACTATGGCGAGACACGCCGCTATATCCGCAAGGTCATGGAGAACTACATCCGCTATTCCGAGCTATATATCAAAGAGTAGATAAACGATATTTTGCCTAAATCATCATTATATTAACTCCGATAAACCCAATAAGTCCCTTGAATAGAGACAGCTGGTCTCAGTATGTCTAAGGAGGTCTGATTTGGATATATCACAGTTTGAAGGGATTGTCCTCGGTATTGACGACATAGACAGGCAGCACAGAAAGATCGCCAAATCTCTTAAGCTCTTTGCCGACAGTGTGGAGCGCAGAAGCGGCAGGCACGACATGTTCCTTCAGCTCCGTGAGCATGTCAGGGATCATTTTGCAACGGAAGAAAAGCTCCTGAGGAGCATCAACTATCCCTATATCGGTGGACAGACACGCAGCCATATATCCTTCCTTCTGCGTATGGATAATATCCTGTCCGCAGTAGATTCCGGCTGTCTCAAGCTGGATGAGTCCATACTTCAGTTCCTGACCGACTGGCTTCTGACTCATCTGAGAGAAAAGGACGCCGAATTCGCCCTATGGCTCAAAAGCGGCGCAGGCAGAAGACGTGGGGCATAGGGCAACCCTCCCTTTATTCCGACAGGGACAATCCATTATCGCTAATGCAGTTTTCGGCAGACATTCTCATGGCTGACGAAAAGTGCTTAGATCTTAACATTTCCGAATGATAAGATCAGGGCACTCTTGTGGCCGTTCCTTATTGAATTGATTGGAAGGAAATGCCCCTGATAGAAGCATAATCCCCGACAGGCCACGAATAAGGAACGGTCGTGAACATGGGAATGTCCGGGTCGGCGAATATGAGAAAAAGGTTGCTACACTGAAAGAAATTGCGTATGTTGATAAAGAAGTGATTCGCGATTCGCGATTCGCGAATCGCAAATTAGATTATGTAAGATGCCTAACGGGATGAAAAATGAAAAAACATAACGGTATGCGCCCCCAGGACATAGCAATCCTTATGAAAATTGCCAGCAAAGGGAATGAGAAATGGTATATGAAAGACCTGGCTATTGAATTGCAGATTAGCTCAAGTGAGATAAGTGAGAGTATAAACAGGTCTGTTATTGGGGGTTTGATCGGCAGTGACAAGAAAACATTGAATAGATTAGCGTTAATTGACTTTCTGAAGTCTGGGCTGTGTTACGTGTTTCCTCAACTGCCCGGACCGATTACAAGAGGTATCGGGACTGCTATATCTGCCCCTCCATTAAGCGAACATTTTACGAGTATCGATAAATTTGTATGGCCCTTTGGCAGAGGTAACATGCGAGGCCAGGCAATAGAACCACTTCACCCCAAAACCCCTGAGGCCTGCTTGAGAGACGCTAAATATTATGAGCTAATGACACTGATAGATGCAATAAGAGTCGGCAAGGCCAGGGAAAAGAACTTAGCTATAGATTTTCTCAGGGCAAGAATTGAAGGTTCATAAAATAGTGGTTGATCTTGATACAGTAAAAAGGGTGGCTATTGCCCTTGAAGAACTCAATGAAGATGTAATTTTCATCGGTGGAGCTGTCATTGGACTTTATGTTACTGACGAAGGAGCCGAACAACCTCGCCCCACAAAGGATATTGATGTATCAGTTCAGATTAATTCATACAGACAAATGGATGAGCTACGGGTAAAGTTGGCTTCTAAGAATATCTATCCTGCGCCTGAAGAGAAGGTTACATATCGTTTTTCCTATGAGGAAATACTGATCGATTTCATACCCTTTGAAGACACCCCTCTTGGCCCGACAAACAGGTGGCTGAAGCCAGGTTTCACGAGAGCATACCCAGTACAAATCGGCGAATATGAAATCAAGATATTACCGGTTAGCTTCTTCCTTGCGACAAAATGGGAGGCGTTCATAAATAGAGGGCATGACTATAGGACGAGTCATGACTTTGAGGACATAATTTACATTTTAGATAACAATCAAAAGGTTGTTGATGACATCGAAAAAGCCCCCAAAGACCTTCAGGTCTTTCTTAAGGGGATGGGTGAAGAGATATTGAGTCATCAATACCTTAATGAGATTATCGGATGCCACATTGAGCCATATACAGCAGATGAGAGAAGCGATATTGTGATTGAGAAGCTACGGCATATCGCTTCGTTGTGATGTTTCGAATACTCCGAAGAATGTCTGCGCCCGTTCCCTACAATGGCATCAAAACATTTTTCTCGAATCAAAACCGCCATATCCCCTTCGTTCCGCATAATGAAAACCGTTTATCACGAATGTAGGGAACGGACATTCCTATGGCCGTTCCTTATTGAATTGATTGGAGGGAAATGCCCCTGAGAGAAGGGTAATCCCCGACATTTTCGACCTCACCCCCAGCCCCTCTCCTTGCTAAGGAGAGGGGAGCAAGAAAAGAATGTTCGAGCCCGTTCCCTACATCGGCAACATAAATTGTTATCTAATGGGGTAGATAATGATACGAAATCCCTATTTCTCGCCAGTTGGCGAGGAAGGTGATGAGACCGCCGAGGGTCTATCTTTGGTGATTCTCTTTTAGCTGATAAAAGAGAAAGTGCTTGCGAGAATAAAAGCAATATATTATATAGATAAATGTACTTTTTGTAAAAAGAGAAGCAACTGCACTTGACTGTCAGTACGGCGGGCGAGTACAGAGGTAAAAACAGAATAAAACAATTAAACCAAACAGAGCATAAACATGAATATATCACCCCAAAATCAGAGTATATCAGCAATTTTGTTAGGGATATATATTATGTTGTAGGGCATTTCAAAGAAAACCCAGGATTGAGGATAGACTATGAGAAAATTAGACGATCATTTTATAAAAGAATTAAAAACTGGCGGTTTGCTTAATCCAATAGTTGAAACTGTTATAAACGATACTTCTTTGGATTTTGAAATCAGAGGTGGATATATAAATATCTATTTTAAGGGCAACTCCATTTTAAAATTAAATGAAAACGCCACTTATGAAATTCATAAGAAATTTTTAAATGGAACAGGATTAACTAAGAATGTATTTACAATAAAATCGGATGTAAATGACTATTTAAGTGCTCTTCCGTCAATAAAAAACAATGTCATAAATGTTAAGTCGAAAAGACCTACATTGGAGATAGAGTATGAGCAATTGTTAATAAGAAGTAACAACTTAAATAAAAATGTAAATAGTGAGATATTCATAACTGATAGGCAATATGCTGATAACATAAATAATTCCAGATTTGATTTAAGTGGATTTTATTGGGGCAGCAACAACCGAAAGAGAGGACAAACCGTTCCTTTAACATTTATTGAAGTAAAATACTCTTTAAACCAAGATATAAAAGAAATTGACATACAAATCGGTAAATATTACAATGTTGTTAAAAACAATATTTCAGATATTGCAACTGAAGCGGAATATTTAAAAAACTTAAAAATTGAATTAGGCTTAATTAATCAAGGCAATAATAGATTAGACGCTATGAAAACATTGAAAATTTCAGATAGAATACAAGATGTGAAATTTATTATTGCGTTAATCGACTATAATCCAAACAGTAAGTCATTCGATATGAATAAATTGAAAGCTCTTCCCTATTCCAATCAAATTGATATATTTTATGGTGGTCTGGCTATTTGGGATAATTATATTCAAAAATTATGAAATTTAAAATCCATCGAGGAGCAAAAGAAATAGGAGGCTCTTGTGTTGAAGTCTGGACTTATAACACAAGAATCCTTCTTGATTTTGGTATGCCCTTAGTTGAAAAAGATGGAAAAGAATTTGACTTTGGCAAATACAAAACACTAACATCAAATGAGTTGATAAAAAAAGCTGTATTGCCAAATATTGAAGGTCTTTATGATAATTCAAAGAATTTTATTGATGGTGTAATTATTTCTCATCCACATCAAGACCATTACGGATTAACAAACTACTTAAATGAGAATGTTCATTATTATTTAGGAGAAGCAACCCATAAAATAATTGAACTTAATAATTTATTTACACCACAAGAAATACATCTGAAAAACACGAGCTATTTTGAAAAAGAAAAAACTTTTAAAATAGGAGACATTTCAATTACCCCATATTGGGCAGACCATTCAGCATTCGATGCTTATTCATTTTTAGTTGAAGCAGACGGAAAGAGTTTGTTTTATTCGGGAGATTTTCGTGCGCACGGAAGAAAAGCAAAAGCTTTTTATTGGTTTACCCATAATGCACCGAAAGATGTTGATTATTTACTTCTTGAAGGAACAACCATAAGTCGAGCATCAAAACCATTCAAAACAGAATCCGAAATTGAAGACGAACTAATAGAAATTTTCAAACAAAAGGAAAAAATAAACCTGATTTATACTTCTGGGCAAAACATTGACCGATTGGTTTCAATTTATAGAGCTTGTAAACGGACTGGAAAAACATTTGTTGTCGATGTTTACGTAGCAAAAGTTCTTAAAGAATTATCAAAATATGCTGGAATTCCTTATCCATCAGACAATTTTGAAAATTTAAAGGTAATGTATCCCTTTTTTACTTGCCGCAGACTGACTAATGAAGGGAATGAAAAAGTTTTGTATGAATTTAAGAATTTCAAAATTACAAAAGAAGAAATCAGTAATCATTCTGAAGGTATCGCAATGATTGTTAGACCTTCAATGCAAAAAGATTTGGAAAATATTAACGGAATTGAAAATGGGAATTTGATATACTCGATGTGGGAAGGCTATTTTTCAAAGCCTGACACGAAGAAATTTGTTGACTATCTAACAAAAAAGGGATTCACATTACATAAAATTCATACAAGCGGACACGCTGACACTAAGGCATTGAAAAAAATGGTTGAAGCGATTAAACCGAAAAATATAGTTCCAATTCATACATTTGAAGGAAATAAATATAGGGACATGTTTAAAGAACCGATCGTGGAATTAAAGGACGGAGAAATTAGAGAAATATAAATGGGAATGAAGAAAAGCGGCCTACAACAACGTATAAAAATCATAGCCTTGCCGCAGGCGCGACACATGGCTACGCTTCTTATACTCACCGTTGAGCAGCACATAGAAAGACCTTACTCGCAAGCAAAGATTGCAGTCGCATACTTTGGCTGGCATATTCTCTTTTTAGCACAGCCCCCAATAAAAAGTCAGGTCGTTTAACGGTCTTCGACTTTTATCCTAAGATCGCCATTTCAAAAAGACCCCACCCCCAAAACCCGCCCTCAAAGCCTCTCCAGCCAATTGCTTGGCGTTCTTAGTTATTGCTCAGCTTTTTTATTATTGATTTGGCGAGGTTTTCATTTATATCGCTATGTCGGGGTACGGGTTGTGATGCTTTGGTTTCGGGATTCGTGTACCAGTCATGCGCTCCACCGTGTCTTACAAGGATGCACCCAATCTCTTTCAGCCGTTTGAGCAGTTCCCGTCTCTTCATCCGGCGAGTTCCATCTCTTCGACTTTCCGTATATAGGGAATCTCGTCCGATTCGATGTCTTTGAGCAGTTCTTTCAGGTTTTCGAGAAGCTCTTCCTTGGAGAGGGCCTGTGTGCAATAATCGGGATAATCGTTCAGATAGCCTATGTAGTAGTTATCGTCCTGCCAAAAGGTGTATTTCAGTGTTCTCACAGTCGATGCTCCCTTTCTTTGTCCCTCAGAACAAAAGTAAAAACCTGTGTCTTTCAATCAATATATTACGAATCAAGGAGTCTGTGTGCAAGCAAAACTTGTCTGGCCTGTATCGCTTCTCACCCCACCCCCAAAACCCGACCACACAGCCTCTCAAGCCTTTCGGGATCGTGGCTGACGAGTATGGCGGAGCCTCCTTTTTCTGCGAGGGTGGCGATGTATTGGGCGAGAAGATGGCGACCCTTGGAGTCGAGGGCGGAGAAAGGCTCGTCAAGGAGGAGTATGTCCGGCTGCATTGCCAGGATGCCGGCAAGGCCGACACGGCGTTTTTCGCCTTCGGAAAGGGTGTGGGGTGAGCGTTCGTGGAAGGAATCGGGAATGCCCATCTTCGCAAGGGCATCACGGGCGCAGCCTTCGGGATTGTCGAGCTTGAGATTGCGCGGGCCAAAGGCTACATCGGAAAGAACGGTCTCGTCGAAAAGCTGATATTCAGGGAATTGAAAGACTATGCCCCGCCGTCCCACGTGGCTGATCTTACCCTTGTCCGGCTTCAGCAGACCTGCAAGGAGCTTGAGCAGTGTTGACTTGCCTGTGCCGTTCGCCCCTGTAATGCCTATTATCTCGCCCTTTTGGAGAGTCAGGTCGAAGTCCTCTATCACAGGGGTCTTGTCGTAGCCAAATGTAAGGGTTTCCGCTGTGAGGGCTGTCTCTTCCGATGATTTGTGGAATATGTCCGGGAAGGGTTGCTCCTCTGGAGGGGATGTCAGAGGCTGAAGCCTGCCCTTCCTGAGCAGGAATGCCCTGTCCGCCCACTCGAAAAGCTCAGGGTTCTGGGTTATCACGCAGACCGACTTTCCATCGTCCGCCATTCTGTCGAGATGCCTGCGAAGAATATCGCGACCCGAGATGTCGAGGAAGGAGAAAGGCTCGTCCAGCACTATGGTTGCAGGATCTGTTATCATGGAGGTTGCAAGGGCAACGCGTGAAATCATGCCGCCTGAAAGCTCTTCTGGTGAGCGTTTAAGATGCTCGCTCAAGCCAAATTCACGGGCTGAGCTGTCGATGAGCTTCAGCATTTCGTCCCTCGGTACCGCCTTGAACTCAAGGGGAAAGGCAAGCTCATGGGCGACTTCCGTTGTCAAAAGTGAGTCCTCGGGATTCTGTATGTATAGCCCTGCCTTCTCGCCGAAAACCTCGCCCTTATCCGGTTCAAGCAGTCCTGCAAGAATATGTGCCAGCGTGGATTTGCCTGCGCCATTGTCGCCGAAAATAACTGTGCGCTTGCCCGGCTCAAGGACAAGGTCAACACCATTGAGGATAATCCTCTCTCCTCTTGTAAAGTGGATGTCACTCAGAGTTGTCATTGTCCCCTTCGGCTGCCAGTCGCTCCTTCATCGGATTGAGATATAGCTGCTCCAGAAGGCCAAGAATCACCGCCGTCAGAGGCAGTGCGAGGAGCATGCCCATTACGCCGAAAAGCTCGCCCATGCCGACAATGGCGAGAATAGTCACCACAGGCGGCATATTGACGCGCTCTTTCATGATTAATGGCAGCACAAGATAGCCCTCCAGAACCTGCGTGAAGATGTAGACAATCACTATCCAGACCAGCTTCACAGGGGAGTCGGAAAGGGCAAGAACAGCCGGAACAAGCGTTCCCATAACAGGACCGATATATGGCACAAAGCTCATCAGACCGCCGAGAATGCCGAGGAAAAGGGCGTGGGGAATGCCAATAATATTGAAAGCGATTATGTAGATGACCGCTATAATCGCCATAGAGGTGAACTGCCCGAGCATCCAGCTCTCGATTCGATGGGTCAGGAGTACAAGTATATCCTCTGCGCGCTGTTTGCTTCTGCCGAATAGCGTTGCTATGCCCTTTATGTGTCCACGGGGGGAAAGGACCATATACACCGCCATCACAGTAACAGCAATGAGATTTACAATGCCGTTTATGCCTTTGAAAAGCAAGTTGAAGCCACCTGTGACAATCTGGTCTGCCTTTTCCATGCCGCGCTTGAGAATGAGCCTGAGCTGTTCGGAGACATTTGCCAGAGGCTCGAGGAAGGTACTCTTGCGAGAAAGCTGATTCAGCTCATCTGTGAACTGGGAGAGATATGACGGAAAGCTGCTCACAAAGTCTGCGCCGTCCTTTATTACAGGGGGCAGAAGAAGCCCGAAGAAAAGCGCACCGACGATAAGGAGAAAAAGCCCGGTTATCGCTACGGCAAAGCCACGGGACACAGGAAGTTTGTGGGTGAGAAAGCGTACAAAGAAATTGAGGAAAAGTGCGATGACAACGGCGAGGAAAAAGAGCAATAACACATATCGCGTGAAATAAAGGCTGGTTGCAAAAAGCACTATGAAAAGCGCGACCGCTGCGACAATCAGTGTCTTGACGAGAAAACTGTGATATTTCTCCATATTACCCCCAATATTTTCGGAAATATACGACCCAATTTACTCAGAAGTATAATACCAATCTTTAAGGAAATATAAAGAATAAGGCGAAAATCGACAAGTCTTGACCGATGCCGGAAGGGATGTATATTTGTGCCATGCTTACCTTTCACATCATAACACTGTTCCCCGAACTTTTCCAGTCCCTGATCGAGAACGGACTGATCGCCAAAGGCATTGAGGACGGCGAGATAGCCTTTCGCTTCGTGAATCCAAGGGGCTTCACAGAGGATAAACATCGTACAGTCGATGATATGCCCTATGGCGGCGGCGGTGGAATGGTAATGAAGGCAGAGCCTGTTGTCCGGGCCTTTGAGTCGCTGAATCTATCAGAAAAAAGGGAGATATTGCTGCCAACTCCGAGGGGCAGGCTGCTCACCCAGTCGGATCTGATGCGCTATACCCTGTACGATGACATTGTCATCATCTGCGGACGCTACAAGGACATAGACCAGCGCGCAGTAGAGATCACAGGGGCAGAGGAGATCTCCATAGGCGACTATGTTCTGCAAGGAGGCGAAATACCCGCAATGGCGATAATAGAAGGAGTGACACGGCTCCTGCCGGATTTCATAGGCGAGTTCAGCTCTGCAGAGGGCGACAGCCACTGGGAGGATCGCGGCCTTTCCGCACCCTCCTACACCCGACCACGAACCTTCCGCGGCCTCGATGTCCCCGATGTCCTCCTCTCCGGCAACCACGCCCTCATAGAGAAATGGCGCGAGGAGGAGGGCAAAAGGCTGACGGGGAAGAGACGGCCGGATATACTCGATATTACACAGAGATAGCATGACTTACTCCAATAATCCCAGTAGCAGATAATTTCACACCCATCAACAAATCCCTTAAAACCAATACAACAGGTTCATTTACTATATAAGTCAAGTATTTTATATATTCTACTTGACAAATTAGATGTTAAGACTTATACTGTTATGTACGATAGTGATGAAAAGGAAGTACAATGAACGTATCAGCAGGTATAGAGAGAAGCATAGATAGCCTTTTAGAGGGGCAGCTCTTTGGTTATGATGATCTTGGTATCAAAAGCCAAGATTTTACCGCTACTGCAAAGAAGCTCGAGAGGCTGCGCAAAAAAGGCAGGATAGTTAGAATCAAGCCTGGACTTTTCTATGTACCTCAAAAGACCGTTTTTGGAGAAAAGCCACCAAGAGAAGAGACTTTGCTGAGGTCAATTCTATACAAAAATGGCAAAAGAATCGCATATATCACAGGTCTTCGTGCCTATAATGCCATGGGGTTGACAACACAGATCCCCGATACAATCAAAATTGCCAGCAGAGAGAGAATCCCCGATAGGATCATGCACCTTAAATTCAAAAACACCAAGAGCTATGTTGCCGTAACAGAGGATAACTACAGGTTTCTACAGCTTCTTGACGCAGTGAAGGACTTCAAGAAATTGCCAGTAGACGCCTTAGAAACCATCAAGAACAAGGTGTTAAACATTGAAGACCTTAGCACACTCATTCCCCTCGCACTGCAATATCCTCCCAGGGCAAGGGCATTGATCGGTGCAATTCTTGAACTCACAGGAAATTCCGATGCTTCCACGATACTCTTCAATAGTCTTAATCCCCTGAGCGAATACGACTTAGGCAATCCTCCCATGGCCAACAAAGAGAGATGGAAAATCCGATGAAACTCCATCAGAACAAAGAGCTTTTCACAGATGCAGTTGTTGAGACCTCCAGATGGATGGGCTTGGGGGAAATCTTCATAGAAAAGGACTATTGGGTTACATATGCCCTGAAGACATTATTCAGCTCAGATGTTTCTGAGGAAATTGTCTTTAAAGGTGGGACTTCTCTCTCAAAGTGTTATGGAATGATTGAGAGATTTTCCGAGGATATTGACCTTGTTGTCAGTACCAGCAAATCAGACAGCGACAACAGCATCAAAAGAAAGATCCGCAATGTAGGCAAGGAGCTTTCGAGACATCTCCCGGAGATAGACATACCTGGTGTTACAAACAAAAAAGGCAGGATAAGAAAGACCGCCCATTCATACAGCAAGACCCGGGAGGGCGAATCAGGGCAGGTCAGTGATCGAATAATACTGGAGGTTAGCAGCCTTGGGCGCGCAACTCCGAACCGTGACTTCAATATATCTTCTTACATAGCACAAATGATAACAGATAGAGGCATGTCAGACATCATTGAAAAGTATTCGCTTAAACCCTTTCAAGTTCATGTGCTATCCAAAGAAAGAACATTCTGTGAGAAGATCATGGGTCTGGTGCGATTTTCGTTTTCAGAAGACCCAATAGCCATGTTGTGAGAGAAAATCAGGCATATCTACGATATACATATGATGCTCTATGATGGCGATATAGATGCTTTTGTAGAGTCAGCAGAGTTTGAAGAAATGCTTTCTCAGGCAAAAGAAGACGACAGAATCTCCTATAAAAGCGATATAGCATGCCATACCCCAGCAAAGGCAATTATTTTCAGCAAGACAAATGAGTTATGGAAAAGCCTGCGTAGTACATACAAAGGGGATTTCGCAGAGCTAGTGTATGGAGAGCTTCCGGATGAGAAAGCTATCATTGATTCTTTGTCGAGAATAGCGGCTCTTACTAAGGGGTTTTCCTGAACAAATGCCCCTCTTCCAGCGATGATCTGATATGCGTCATGCCTGCCTTTTCCATGACTCGCTTTGAGGGGATATTCTCGAATACTGTGCAGCTGTCGATTCTGGGCAGGGCAAGTTCATGGAGGGCATAGTCGATTAGCCCTTTGACCGCCTCGGTTGCATAGCCCCTGTTGCGGTACTTCTCAGCTATGATATAGAAGAGAACAGTCGCAGGCCTTTCCGGTTCTGTATTGTCTATACCGCACCAGCCGACAATGTCTCCGGTGTTCCTTTCGACAATCGCAAGACAGAGGTGATAGAACCCGTCCTTTCTATTCCTGCTGTGATTGGCCGTCATTCTATCTATGCGTTGTCTTGCCTCATCCTCGGAGATTGGGCTGCCATCTGGGTTCCAGCTCGTAACGAGCTTTGCAGACTCATCGTCTTTGAGGGTTCGTAGCACCAGCCTTTTTGTTGTTATCTCGGTCATTCTATTCAGGTATTACCTCAGTCACAGCCCCCTCGGACTTGAAGTACATCCTTCTGTAAACCACAATGAGAACAGCTGCGATGGCAAGGAGAATATATGTGTCATAGGGCTGGGCATCCGGCCATATTGGGTTCATGAGCTGGAAATGGAAGATGGCGGCGAGGAGAATGCTGCCCTTCGACTGATTGAAAAGCGCTGTGATGACTATACTTATCGCAATTGTACCGAGGAAGAAGGGAAAGAATGCCCATGAACTCTGCTGTGTTCCGCTGAGCATGAAGGCCGGCAGATGCCATATTCCCCAGACAATGCCGAGTATCAGTGCAGACAGTAGTGGCGAGAACTTCCGCTGAAGTAGCGGCATGGCAAAACCCCTCCATCCAAATTCCTCGATGGGGCCTTTTATTGCAGACAGCAGAAGGGGTAAAATCCAGACTTTGATAGAGAGAAAGGGACATTGAACTGACGTCCCCTTGATGAATGCTCCGCCATAGAAAATGGCAGGCATACCGAATATCAGAAACAGATACCAGCCATAGGAAGTCTTCCAGAGCAGAACACGGGAGAGAAAGCCCTTGAGTCCATCGAGACCTGTGCGGACGAGTATAACTGCAAAGGCTGCTATTGCAGGGGCATACACCGCAAGATAGAACAGGGGGTGACTGCCGGAAAGCTGGCCGAACATCCTCTCCATTGCATCGGGCAGGAAGATATAAAGACCCAATACGCCCCAGGCGATTGCAAAGGATATAAGTAGAAAGGGAAATATGTGAACTTGTCTGAGCTTCGATTCTCTTTTCATTTCTGTTCCTTTGTTTCTTTGAGTATTGAGGTTATCAATGCTTTTTCTATATTCTCCAGCACCGGCTCTTCGCTGTCTGTGATGCCGATGTCTGTGTTCACCTGAAATGCCACAGCTATGCCGTGATCCGGATAGTAGCGCAGGCTGGAGCAATAGCCGGGTATCCATCCGCCGTGGCCGTATGTATCGCCGAAATCGCCACCCCTGTATATGCCAACCCCAAGTCCATATGCTATATTCTCGCCTTCAAGTGAATAGCCGTCGAGCAAATCTCCAACATAGTCGCCGTCCATGGCCTTGCCTTCGAAGAGTGCCTTGCCCCATCTGGCAAGATCGGAACTTGAGGAGACAAAGCCGCCGCCTGTCCACTCAATGCCGGGATGCCATAGCATAACACCCTCTTTGTCCAGTGTTCTATGGGGCAGACCAAAGGGATTGTCCTCTGCAATATATCCCACTGCCAGCCCTTCGAGCTTCCGCCTGTCGGATGGCTCTGTCATGGTCAGCTCAAGTGGTCTGATAAAAAGGCTGTCAGCGAGGCTATAGTAGTCCATGCCGGAAATTTCCTCAATGATAAGCCCGAGAAGTATGTAGCCTGTGTCAGTGTAGTGCCAGTCGCTGCCTGCCTCAAAAAGCGGGTCTTTGTCGAGTATGTATGCAAGGAGGCTCTCAGGTTGAAATGGACTTTGCATATCCATCATCAAGAGCTTGAGATCATTCTGGAATACCTCCATCTTCACATGGTCGGGTAGCCCGGATGTGTGGGTGAGAAGATGCTTTAGTGTTATATCTTCGTGATTGGGCAATCTGTCAAACCACGACCTGTCAGACAGCCACGTCGAGATCGGATCATCGAGTTCAATGCCCTTCTCGCGGCAGACAGCAAGGGCTGTTGCACCTGTGAAGGTCTTGCCTATGCTGGCAGCCAGCATCCTTGATTCAGGTGTCATGGGTATATTGCCCTCAACATCGGAAAGCCCAGATGCAAAGGTTCTGACACTGCCGTCTTGCAAGGCAAAGGCACAGGTTGCGCCGGGAAAGCCATTGGCAATACAGATGGAGTCAAGGGTTCCCTGTATATCAGCTCTATTTTCAGCAAAGATAAATGAAGCCATGACCAAAGCCATTGCTCCAAAGCGAGTAATCGAATCAAAACGAAGCATTACACCACCTTTCCAAGGTTATATCTCAGGTCAAATTTATATCGTGACTGCATGAAAGCAAGACCAATGTGAGATGAGAAGAAGAGGCCTCCATCTGGGTGGTCTCGGACTTTGAGTCCACGGCCCCGGACTTTAAGTCCACGACCCCGGACTCTAAGTCCACGGTCATCTCTGCCCTCTGAGCCTCAATAGGACAGAGGAGGTTAAGGTCATATAGTTTCATTGTCCTCCTTGGACTTGATATAGCTCGGGTCATTGGACAATCACAGTTGCCCACTACAGTAGGGGCGACCCTTGGGGTTGCCCTTCCTGAAAGGGCGGGGCCAAGCCCCGCCCCTACAGGATGAAATGTTGCCTGAGCTTAATTAAAAAACGACAGATAACTTTAGTTGCCTGATAGAATCTGCCGTTTAAAGTTGCATAATTTGGGGAGGGGGAGGTGTAGGAACGTTCCTACGTGTAAGCCCTGATTTCAAGAGGGCAGACACATGGGTCTGCCCCTACTTGTCAGAATCTTTTGGCGTGAAGACGTAGTCGCCGACCTGATTAGGGAGTACTTCAGTGTGCTTCTCAAAGGTTAGCTCCCTTGGAATACCCTCAGGATAGGCAGGACAGTGAGCAATGGGATCAATATTCAAATACTTGCATCCAGAACACGCAAATTCTATTAACCCCAAGGGTTCACCTAATCGCCAGTTATTTAGCTCTTTATCTGTCATTTATATTTCCCTTACATTGAATATTATATGAGCCAAATCGAATTTGTCAAGCTCCAGAATCTCAAGTCTTGTACCCCAGTCAAAGAGTATTTCAACATCCTCAACCTTTGCACTCAAGCCATTTACAAGACGACCCTTTAATCCAGACACATAGAAAAACGAGGTAAACGGTTTATCATTCATGTATTCAATAGCCTTTGCTTCAGATATTGAAGTTGACATGAATGCTTGATCCGCCGGAAGTTTGATGAATTTATTCATTGCATTGTTCAATTCATCCAATGTGTCAAACCCTATCCCTCGATATAGATCACCGTCATATATCGGCAGCTTTGTCAAAGCACGTGAGAGGCCATCCCTCAGCTCAATTTGTGCCTTTGTGAGCTTCAGACCGTTTCTCATTCGGTAGTTGAGATCTCCGTGCTCTTCCCTGTTTGTATATCGCCTGATATACTCCTGATCCTGCTTTGTAATGATGCCGTCTTTAATGGCCTGCTTGATGTACTTCTCGCCCTCGGCGTAAGTCTTGACAGTCGGCGGTGCAACCACCTTTCCACCCTTGTCACGCCAGGCAAAAAGCCTGTGGCGACAACGGGGATGCAGTGGAGGCCTTCTGGCTGTGGGCCAATGACAGCGTTAATGTGAGATTCAGATAAAATCCCTTTTTCCGTCATTTCCCCTTGATTAATGGCGATATTTGTTATATTATTAGCCAAAGGCAAATAGTATTTTCGGGAGGGGAACATGACAAAGAAGTTGAAGCGATACCAGAAGCTGCTCTATTTCAGCAGCATTATTGCCCTTTTGGGCATACTCTATGCAACTGTTTTTAGGTCGACCTCCGGCACATATGGTATAGTCATGATTGGGGTGGCATGCCTTTTCTTTATAGCCGGTATGGCGGAGAAAAGAAAACATGACGAAAATCATAGCACGCAGGAAACTCCCGACAAGATCGATTCAGCCAATCAGTAGCACATAATGTATACAGTTCGGATAAGGGTATGAAAACTATAGGGCTGATAGTCTAAACTATTCTGTATTGTAGTTATCAACTTTTCCCACAAGAAATTCACATGGCAGTGGTTACTTGTCTCTCTCTATTCTAGTCCAAATTCTTCAGTATCGTTGTTATCAGCTTTTCCCGCCGAAATGGCTTTTGTATAAAGCCGACTGCACCTTCTTTTTTCAGCACATCAATCTTAATGCTGAAGCCCGAGGATAGCAGTATCTTTATACCCGGACGCATCTTTGAAATGATCCGGAATGTGTCGTGTCCGCCAAGCTCGGGCATTACCATATCGAGAATTATCATATCCACATCGTGTCCCTGACCAATATAATCAATGGCTTGTCTGCCATTGTTCACAGCTATAACCTTGCCCCCAGCCATCTCAATGGCCCGTGCCGCTGTATAGCGCAGGACAGTGTCGTCATCAACGAGCAGGACTGTGACACCCTTGAGGGCATCGTCTTCGATCATTGGAGGGACATATTCGACAAGTTCGCCCTTGGCGAGAGGTAGATAAATCTTGAAGGATGTTCCCTGGCCCGTCTCGGAATACAGATTGATAAGGCCATTGTGATCCCGAACCGTGCCGTAGACAGCTGCAAGTCCCAGCCCTGTACCCTTTCCTATATCCTTGGTTGTGAAGAATGGCTCAAATATCTTTTCGCGTATATCCTCGGGTATGCCGGAGCCAGTATCAGAAACAGTGATCTCCGCATAGAATCCAGGCTCAAGCTCCATAGATTGCCTTGCAAGATATTCACGGTCAAGCTCGACAACCTGTGTTGAGAAGGAGAGATTCCCTCCTTCGGGCATGGCATCCCTGGCGTTGACTCCAAGGTTTAGGAGGGAATTCTGAATTTCAGTCTCGTCCCCATCGAGTATTACCTCTCCCTCCTGAAGGTCGGAATCAAGGCTGATCCTGCGGTCTATAGTATGTCTCAGTATATCCATAACCTCAATGATGGTCTTGTTAACATCGAATACGCTGATATTCTTCTTGCCCCTTCTCGAGAAGGCGAGAAGTCTGCTCGTCAGATCGGCAGCCCTTTCGGAGGATGACAGTATCATTGAGATATAGGAGCTCAGCTCTTCATCATCGGGAATCTCAAGGGCAAGCAGCTCCGCAGCACCCATAATGCCACCGAGCATATTGTTGAAATCGTGGGCAACACCGCCTGCCAGTTGACCGATGGCATCCATCTTCTGTGAGTGACGGAGTTTCTGCTGAAGTATAACCTCCTCGGTTATATCCCTGAAGACCACAACAATACCCCTCAGACCGTTCTCGTCCTCAATTGTTGAGCCGTTCATTGAGATTGTTCTCTCTATTCCGGCTTTGCTGTGCAGTATCTTTCTTGAGGGGTCAAGCAGGGCCTTCTCGCCCTTTACTATTCGAGCCACGGGATTCTCATCCCAACCTATATCGAAGACCTTTGTTATGTACTCTCCGAGAGCTTCGTCATCCCTGTATCCTGTTATAATCTGGGCCGCCTTGTTCATTAGGACTATCCGACCAAGTTGATCTGTGGAGATAACACCGTCTGCGATTGAGGAAAGGGTTATGCGAAGGTCAGCCTCCTTTTCCCTGAGTGCCCTTTCAGCACGCATCTTGTCTGTTACATCCAGACCGAAGCCATATCTAATGCCGCCTTCAAGGGAGTCTCCATACCAGATGACCTGTCTTTCCGAGCCATCCTTGAGAAGTAGAGTTATATCCTTGAAGGGCTCCTGCACATTCGACTTTTGCAAAACCTGGTCTCTTAGATGGGTTGGTATGAGTGTTTTAAGAAATGGTGCGCCTATTAGCTCATTCCTCTTGTAGCCTGTGGCATCGGACAGGGACTTGTTGACAAGCAATATCTTGCCGTCGTCCTTCACCGCTATAAAATAGGCCGGCGATGTCTCGATTATGCTGTTGGAGAAGTCCCTTTCCTTCTGTATGGTCTCAATTGCACTTTGCCTTTCGGATACATCCCTGACTATGGCAAAGAGTGTATCTTCGTCAATGGCCGAGAGTGTGACCTCTGCGGGGAAGGGCTCACCATTTTTTCTGATATGGGTCCACTCAAAGCGTGCTGTCCCCTCTCTTTTCGCCCATTCCAATCTGATGGGTATCTCAATCTTTGATGGTGCATTCTCATCCTGCATCGGGGGGCTGAAGTCCATGACATGTCTGCCGATCATATCTTCCTTATTATCAAGCCCATATATATCGATTGTTGCCCTGTTGCAGTCGGTGAAAATACCGTCACTGTTCAAAAGGAGCATTGAATCACCTGAGGTCTCGAAGAGCGTCTGATAATATTCCTTTTGGAGCTTGAGGCTCTCCTGTGTGTCTCTTCGCTCTGTTTCCGTCTTCCACCATTGATAGACAAGATATCCCTGAAAGATGGCAAGTATGCCGATTATTATCAGACCTATGATCATCAGGTTTTGTCTAAGGTTGGCAAGGTCTGCTTCAATGTCGTCGATGTATGCACCTGTTCCTACGGCCCAGCCCCAGGGCTCAAAAAGCCTGACATATGAGAACTTATGAGCTGTCCTTGTGGTGTCGTCCTTCCACCACCATTTGTAGTATATGAATCCTTCCCTTTCGGTGTTTACCAGCTTTGTTACGTCCCGAAAGAGATACTTGCCGTCTGCATCCTGAAAGCCATCTTGATTCTTGCCGACAAGCCGCTTGAGATATGGATGCATTACCATATAATTGGAGGTATTTGTAACCCAGAAATATTCCTTGCCCTCGTCACCATAGCGGATGTTTTCGAGATAGTGCAATATATGCTCTTGGGCCTCTTCTTCGGTCAATTCACCCGCTTGATATCTGGCATAGACTTCATCGATATGCGACCATGTGGCATCCATAACCTCTTTGAGATACTCCTTGCGATTCTCAAGGAAATATTCGCCGACATCCGGAAGAAGTTTTCCGAAAATCAACATCACAAATAGAATGATTGCCAGCACAGAGGGCAGGCTGTGTTGCAAAAAAATTGGGACAAGGTTGTGTTTCTTTTTCATATCCTGTCCAGAGTTATATGGAGCCTCTCCTTTATTATAGAAAGTATTTAGGTAAGGTCAAGACATAGCTGTCGTATTTACCAGACCTTACAAAGAATCTACTTCATAAAAAAAAAGGGTGGGGTTGCCCCCACCCACTGATATTTCTACTTGATCAGACTGATCTTCTTCTCAAGGTTGTGTTCGCCATCTGTCGCCTTTATAAGATAGAGACCTGAAGGCTGTCCATCTGCATCCCATGTGGAAGTGCCCGGATCGAGCTCCTTTATCCTGTGACCGTGCACATCGTATATTGCAGCCCTATATCCTTCGGGTATGGAGATTTGACAGGCTGCATTAAAGGGATTGGGCGATGCCTCTACCAGGGAAGGTGAAATGGGGAAGAAGGGATTTTCCTCCATGCCCTCTATCACAAAGTCAAAGGCTATCAGAATACCTCTGACGAGATTCTCCCTTGTATATGGCGCTGACCCATCGTGGAAAGCTCCGAGATATACCGATGAGAACACCGTGTTTCCACCTGTGTCGCGCTCCTTATAGACGCAGCGTCCGCGGCTGTATTCCACTGGTACGCCCATCTCGCCGTCGGGCTGGGACTGGAGTATCATGTCTGCACCGGAGCGTGCCTCAAGCTGACTGCAACGCCAGTCTGCATCGGAGAATGGCTCGTAGTTCAGGCGCATATATGTGTTCTCAAAGAAAAGATCGACACTCTCGCACCAGATCACATTGCCGGAGTCAGAGGAATGGCCCCAGACATCCTCGTCAAAGTAATAGCCCCAGAACTGGGAAAAGTAGCTGGAATATGGAGGACCTTCCAGCTCTGCCCGCAGGGCTGCGATAGAGCCTTCAAGGTATATGTGTCCCCCTGTCTCGACAAATTCCATCATGTCGTAGAACTCGTCCTCAAGGAGGTCAATCCTGCCGGGGCTGGAGTTGCCGAGGCAGATGAACAGCGCATCGTAATAGCCCATGGGGAAGCGATAGAAGGACTCGCCTACATTGGTTCGGGCTACTGTGATGTCGTGCTCTGTGAGCATATCCTCCCACCATTCGGCTTCGTTCATTGTGCCTTCAGATGCGAATTGCCTGTCTACAGTAAGGTCAACAATGAGGACATCTGCTGTTGTGTCGCCGTAGTCGACATAGTATCCCGAGTCGATATTTCCGAGGCTGGATGCACCGCCCTCGCCGACTGCCACAACGCCGTAGAACATCCACTCTTCCGGCTCTATGCCCTCGAGGTCTCTGTCATAGTAGAAGAGGGAATCATAGGGCCTTGATGCGAGAAATTCTGCATCCAGTGTGTCTGTAAAGGGCACATCGCTTCTGAAAATACGATATTCAGTTACGTCCATTGTCTCAAGCTCGCGAAGGAGGGGTTTTTTCGGTGTTTCCCTCATCGTGTATATATCCTCAACAGTCTCGAAATCGCCATGTGTGAAGGGATTGGAGTCATCAATGCGAAGGGTTCGGCAAACCTCGTATACAGAGCTTGGTGAGGTTACACCCATAGCAATACGTGGCTCCGGCCTTGTCGGCTCAAGCTCGCGATAAAGACCATCGGGCAGACGGACGACAGCACGGATAATCAGGTCTGTTATGCTCAATCCGGGATGTGTGTGATTATTGACCAGATCCCATGCGTCCCAGTAGTACCAGCTTCTGAAGTCGGGGTCGGACTTGTCGCAGCCGATGTATACCTTGCTTGTATCACTTCCTATGACTGCGTCTCTGAAGCCTATGTAGAAATCGTCATCGTCCTCCAGTGACAGCCCTATCTCCACCTCTGTCCACTCTGCAACGGTATCGACCTCAACATAGAAAGGGGGGATCAGCTCATCGGCAGGCACATCGGCGACCATTTCCCTGATCCTGATGTCTGCATTAATGTGATCGCCGCTGGCATTGAAATCATACTTTGCCATAATAAGCTCACAACCGGGGACAGGCGGAGTGAACTGCACACCCCATTCTTTGTCCGGCAGTCCGCCGAAGCCGATGTGAGTATATGTCCCGATATCCGGGCCGCTGTCGGGGACTCCGTCGTCATAGCCTATCTCGTATATACCCTCGGGAAGGGGCTCTTCCCACTGAACATAGATGAAGTTGAGATAGCCTTCCCTTGCCACGATATTCTGGGGTGGACCCGGTGGTGTGGGACCTGCAAGGGGAAGCTCCGCCGAATAGTCTGTATCGCCTGTGATCATGACCGTGTCGGCAATGGCGTGCCATTCCCTTGTAGCAGGTGTAGCCATGATGATGTGCATGCCCTCGGATACCCCTGTGAACTCATAGTACCCATCAGGGTCTGTAGTTGCAGATTCCACCATGTCCAGCATCAACTCTGTGCCCGAATGGTCAGATGCACCCTCAAGGGTCATGTAGCCATAGAGGCGATAGCCCCAAGAGGTATCAGGCTCAAGTACAAAATCGACATCGCCGACAAGTGGTGTCTCGGATGTTATTTCAACTGTCACAGGGTCACTGTCGATATAGCCGTCCCTGGAGGCAAAGATGTCATATTCGCCTACATCCGGCAGCACAAGCAGATATAGCCCGGTTGAGTCTGTGACTATTTCTTCATCGCTGCCAACAACTGCGATTGTGATACCAGAGTGGTCTGTCTCGCCTTCAAGGGTTGCCGTGCCGGATACACCATAGTACTCAACGCCGCCTGATACGGTGAAGCTGTACTCAAAGCGTGTCAGGCAATTGTCCCATTCATCGCAGGCGGAGATGTAGATCGTGTTCTCGCCGTCGGGCAGATCCATCGGTGCAGAGTATGAATAGCGCAGTCCGCCGGGTATCTCCGATGGCGATATGAAGGCCGTCACATCGAAGCCCATGATCATGATGGATATTGACTCAATGTCAATTTCGCTCTCATCGAGAATGTCGAAGCTGATGTCTGCATCGGCTGCAACACCTGTTGCCCCGTTCTCCGGGTCCATGTTGTCCACCCTTGGCGGCTCTGTATCCTGTGCAAGCAGAACGCCGAGGGCGAAGAGAATCAAAAAGATCCCTGCTTTTCTCATCATTCCTCCTTGTTATTGTATTTGTTCAATTATAAGTAATTTCTTAAGGGAAAGGCAACATAAAATCAATGTGGACAGTCAGGAAAAACCACATATATTTCCCTCTCAATCGAAACAGGGAGGACTATGGAGTTCACAATGCACGGCAGCACAGCAGAGCTGAAAAAAGGAACAGCAAAACTCGCAAATGTATCCGACTGTCTGGACATAATGGCCAATGCCCACTATCAGGAGGCTGATTCGGTCATTCTCCACAGCCACGACCTCCCCGAAGATTTCTTTGACCTCAAGACAAAAGTCGCCGGTGAGATTCTACAGAAATTCTCCAATTACCGTATGAGCCTCGCCATAATCGGCGACTGGTCGGACATCAAAAGCAACAGCCTTTCTGCATTTATCAAGGAATGTAACAGAGGCGGGCATATCTATTTTGCAGACAGCCGGGAAGACGCCATTGCCAAATTGGCAACAGCCTGAGCTTTCCCCTTGATATGTCGCTGAACTTCTGCTTTATTTAACTAGATGTCATTGATCGCGGTTCACACAAAAGGAACTTTATGCAGATAAAGGACACAAGGACGCTCAGACTAGGCCTTTTCGGTGTTTTGATTATTACTGTCTTCCGTGGTGTGCGCTTTCCAAATCTGTGGTCATATACCCATTTTCTTTTCAACTATGACCTGGGTTTTATAAAGAGAGGACTTGTCGGCTCGATATTCTCGCTCTTTGGGAATCCCTATTTTTCCTCATATGAGTTCTTCACCTTTTTGAGCATCTTTGTCCTTATGGTCGATGTTCTTCTGATCTGGCTATTCCTGAAAGATCTCATAAAGGAAAATGACCTGATTGCAACAGCGATTGCCTTTCTCTTCGCTTCGAGCATGGGCATTGCCTTCCTCGCACACATGATAGGCTATCTTGACCTTATCGGGCTGGGCCTGACAATGCTCACTTTGAGAATCAAGAATGTCAAAATACGTATGATATCAGCTTTGATTATACTGCCGGTGATGATTCTGATGCACGAGGTACAGTTTGTCATCTATTTCCCGGTTCTCTTTCTCTCGCTGCTTTTCGATTCAAGGCAGTGGACCATCAGAAATAGAGTGATGGTGCTTGTCTGCATATCACTTGTGGCGGGCATTTCCATGCTCTCAGTCCTAGACAGAGGCCTCGAGGACAAGGACAGGATGGCACAACATCTCGAAGAAAAAGCGGGTCATTCCCTGAGGGAAACGGCATTTGAGATATTCAACTGGTCGACTAAGGACAATATCAAGGTTACCTGGGATGCATGGTCAAAGGCTGTCGTCAAGAGGAAGATGCTGGACTCAATGCTCGTGACAATGCCCCTTCTCATACTCCTTTTGCTTCTGATATGGGAAATGACATCCAAGAGTCCGACATATTTGAGGGTATTCTCAATACTTGCACCGATTGCACCCTTGCTTTTGCACATAGTGGCATGGGATCACGCACGATGGAATGCCTTCAGCGTGCTTGTCTCCTTCTTTATTTTCTGGCTTCTCAAGACAAGGGTATATGACTACACAAAGCTGAAGAAAAGTCAGAACCTGCTGATATACATGGCCTTTCTGCTCTTCCTCAACGGTGCGTCCTACATCCCTTTCTTTGACGAAAGGAACATCCAGAGCTTTCCCTACAAAGGCCATCAGGACTGGATTATTGAGACCATTGAGGGCAAAGACCCCTTCTCCGAGATGCCGATTTATTGAGCCCCTGTGGCCATCGCCTAAAAGGCTATTTCCAGAGAATCATTTGAGAGCAGCATATAGCCCCTTTGTGGTATCATCATGTCGTCACCGCTATATGTCCCGGTTTCGGTATCGAACCAGTATACCTCATCCAGGGGCAGGGCTGGGGAGCTTGGTATTTCCATGTAGCCCCTTGGCGAGCCAATCATCTTCCAGCCTGGCTCAAGATGCCATCTGCCATGTTTATGTTTGTCAACATATCTGCCCACAACTGTCGTGTCATTCGGGCAGAGCACCCAGAAACCAACCCCCGGTTCAGAATAGCGCATCTCTGTATATACGCCTCCTTCGAGTGTATAGGCAGGGGGTATCATCGGCAGATAAAGCTCCAGATTCAAAGAGTATGAAAGGGATATGAGATTCCAGCCCTCTTTGAGGCTGAGTGTGGGCTGAAGTGTGAAGCACTCTTCCCTCTGACAGCCCAGGCTGTTGACAAGATCGAGGCAAATATCGAAGGGCAGCTCAGAGTTTATGGTGTCGCCGGACTCCGTTATGAGGGGCAGCGTTCTCGGGCAGGTTATCGAGATATCGGTCATGGTGATACCTGTTATGTCGTATTCCGCCCCATCCACAATATACCTTACGCTGGAATAGGACGGCTCAAAGCTCGATACTGAATCTCCGATGAAGAAGGTGACTTCTTCGTCCCCCCATGTATAGTCCGCTTCGTATGGGCCGGGGTCATAGCAGGGCGTGATGAGTGTATCGGTTCTGCCAATGAAGGAATGGCCATCTGCATCAATACTCAGTGATATCATGTCACTATGTGGCCCTGTTTTTCCATAGCCCAGGGGAATCTTTATATCAAACTCTGTAGAGTGAATATCCAGATATCTGACATCCAGAAGTGTATCGCAAGAAGCTCCTGAGTGCTCAAGTAGAGCATAAGCGGGAAGCTCAAGGCAAATTATCAAGGTGTCTACAGCCTCTAAATCAGTGTGTGTCACCAGATATTGAGATCGATATATGGTGTCGATATTGCATTCACTGTGTCCTACAACTCCATCTGATAAAAGTGTACAATCGAAATCCCAGGGCTCAATGTGTGGCTCTTCATGGAGGCTGTCCTCGAAGATAACAGTGAATGTCTGATTCTCATATGGCAGTATTCTGCCTTCGTCCCATCTGAGTATCACGCCGGCAAAATCACCGATCGCACCGAAGTCCTCCTCACGAATCTCCCAGGGATTAACGGCAATATCCAGAAAGTCGCCCACAGCAACCCATTCGGGATCGTCATCCTCGATATGGATTATCAACCTGTGATGTGTGTAAGTCGCTGTAGAATTGAGGAACTGAAAAAGGGAAGGGTGGGGTCTGTCTGGATCCCAAATGACACCCTCATCTGCATAAAAGGCACCTGGAGCAACATCCACAAGGCTGTCGGAGCCCATGAATGCCTTCAGACCGACATCTACAGGGTCAATACCCCAGTTGTGAACACTGTACTGAAGCTCCATCTGTCCCCGCTCGTTAAAACGGAAGGACTGCTTTATGCTCACCTCTGCTGTATCTGTTTCCACATTCCACTCACAGATGAGCAGAGAATCGCCCTCTCTTGCTGCGGTCACGAACCATGGGTCGAGATCCTCCGAGAGCGTATCGCCGGGGAAGAAGCTGTGGCTGCGGTAGACATCCGCGCCTATCTTGATGGAGAAGGCATTCCCCTTCTGATATGTGACCTCTCCCGGGATATATGGATTGCCAAAGGCTGCGGAGAGTGCCATGCTGTCTTCTGCCCCAAGGGCATAAAGCCCGTTTCTCGGATCAACACTTGCCGTAAACCCATCGTGAACTATACTGACAAAGCCCTGTCCGAGGACAATGGATGTCAGAAATACCAAAAAGATCGCCCTATGCTTCATATCTTCTCCTGTTCGTGATTGTGTATACTATAATTATAACAAAAAAAAGGGGCTGTCAAGGTCTGGTTTTCCTTTTTTTGTCCTATTGCAAAGTTTTTTGGATGGGTTATATTAAAACAAGACCATAAACAGGGAGAGACCATGAAATATCAGGATATAGCAAGGCTCGGCGAGGAATTTGAGGGTGAGATTATCCGCATAAGGCGGGAGATACACAGTAACCCGGAGACAAGCTGGAATGAACACGAGACAACGGAGCTCATCAAGAGGGAGCTTTCCGCCACTGCGTTCGAGATAGAGACATTCGAGAAGCCCGGCCTTGTGGCGCGAATTGGCAAGGGGCGGCCTGTCATTGCCCTTCGTGCAGACATTGACGCCCTCGGCATGGAGGAGGAAACCGGTCTGCCATTTGCTTCACAGAACGGTGCAATGCACGCCTGCGGTCACGATATGCACACAGCCATGCTGATAGGTGCGGCGAAGATCATCGATTCCCTCAAGGATGATCTCAATCACGAGATTCGCCTGATATTCCAGCCTGCCGAAGAGCTGGCAGGCGGGGCAAAGATGCTCATAGAAAAGGGTGTGATGGACGGCGTGGACAGGATATTCGGCATACACGTCATGCACGATATACCCGTTGGCAAGCTCTCACTGGAGGCAGGGCGGAGAATGGCCTCGATTGATGTCTGGGATCTGGAGATAAAGGGCTCGGGCAGCCACGGCGCACAGCCACATCTCGGCAGGGATGCCATACTCTGCGCATCTGCGGTGGTCATGAATATGCAGCAGATCATCAGCCGTAATCTGGACCCAATGGAGTCAGGCGTTGTGACATTCGGGACTATTGAGGGCGGCGACAGGTTCAATATCATTGCAGACAAGGTGAAGATGACAGGCACAACGCGCAGCTTCAACATCGACGACAAAGCCATGATAGCCCGGCGTTTCCGCGAGGTACTCGAGCACACGGTGGAGGCATATGGTCTCTCATTCACCCTCAACTACAAGGACGAGACACCACCGCTCGTCAATGACTCCGAGCTTTCTGTGACAGCGCGCACAATAGCGACTTCACTCTTCGGCGAGGACACCATCACATACAAAAAGCCGATGGCCGGCGGAGAGGACTTCGCCTTCTACATGGACTATGCCCCCGGGCTGTTCGCCTTCCTCGGTGTATGTCCCGAAGGCGGAAGCTGCCCACCCATACACAATCCCCATTTCAATCCCGACGAATCCGCCATGAAAAAGGGCGCAGCCTTCCTCGCCGGCTGTGGGCTGATTGGGGGGTGAGGGGGACTCTCTCATAGCTTTATAAAGAGAAGCGATAAGATAAGTGTTATCTAAATCACATTCTTCTTCGCTATCTTTGCATGTGTCTCCATATATGCCCCGAGGGCTGCTGAGCCGTACCACGGATAGATCTCAACTGTAAAGATGCCCTTTGCTATTGTCGGATCGGCGGAAAGAAGGCTGTGGGCTTCGTTCTCATCGGCTACATCCATGATGAAGATGCCAGCAAAACCGGCATTGTTTTCTCCAAAAGGACCTGCAACGATTATTTTACCTGCATCCTCCAATCGAATGATATTGTCCATATGTCCTTTGAAAAGCTCTGCCCTCTTTGCTTCGTCCTCAACCTTTGTATTGCCCCTTTTGAGAAGTACAAAGAAATAGGATTTCATGCCATATTCATCTGCGCCAAGGTCTTGCGCTAACTGGGGATCATAGTTCATGATATTCTCCCTTTGAGATGTGATTCAAGTTGCTGGTCATGCTATCTAAGATGAGCGAAAAAAAATTTCTATATTTCCAATATCTAATGCTAGCCTGTTTAGTTCAAAATACAAGTGAAGTTGTTATTTCTTGAAAGCCCCATGAATCGAAGACATGTAGCCGTTTTCCCTCTTCAGACCGGATATTCTCAGGGCATTAATTCTGCCGGTGATCTGCGCTGAAAGATCATCGTCCGCTTCGCCGAGGAGTTTTGTCCTGTCGCCTTTAAGACGTACTGTGTAGTGCTTATCATCTGCCAGAACACTGACATTGGAGCGATTGTCACCCCTTCGCATGGCGATATATCTCGGTGGGATGCGCTCGCCAAAGAGATGTCCCCTCCATTCAGATGTGCATATTCGATCGCTTGTAAGGTTGACTATGCTGTTGTAGATATCCACATGCTGAAAGGGTCGCTCCTCCAAATCCTGTATGCCATTGACAATAACCAGGGGTACCCTGTGGGGAGCCCTGTCCCAGCCAAAAAGCTCTATCTCCTCACGGCTGAAGGGGAGCATGGCGTGGTGATCTCCGGTTATAATGAGCATGCCATTCTCGAAGAAACCCATATCAGAGAGCCCCCGAGCCAGCCTGCCTATCTGGCGGTCTGCATAGCGAAAAACTGTCCCTGCCCTGTCATGTTCCCCTGTCGAAGGGTCAATGAAGGGGTGATGTGTCGAAACGGTCTTTACAAAGATGAAGAAGGGGTCTTCCCTTTCGTCGACCCTGTCGAGAATGCGCGTTATCAAGGCTTCATCCGGCACAGAATTGAAGTGATAACGGGGTAGATCGGCATAACAGCCTGCCTCAGAACCTTCCACATGCTCAAAGCCTATGCTTAAAGCCCATGCGCCGGTATTGGAAAAGCCAAGGTCGCTGGTTGTGAGAAATTCTGTCTCATAGCCCCTTTCAGCAAGTATCTGTGGCAATGCCCCATCTATGGCGTAGAAACCACGGAAGGACGTTGAACCGCCCTTTGTGAAGCTCGAAGGGGGATATATTGGCAGCCTGCCGGTGAGCATGGCTACCTCTCCATCCTCAGTTATAAAGCCATTGGCATAGAACTCTGTAAAGGCCAAATTCTCTTCTGCCAGTGAATCGAGGGACGGTGTCCAGTCCTCAATGCCGGAGAAGAAATCGCTCTGATAGGACGAAAGCGATTCGACCATGAGGATGATGATATTCGGTCTTTGCCCCTTTCCGGTTGCACATATCTTTTTCTCCTTAAAGCTGGTTTTGGCTGTGAACTCCTCGCTGTAGTTTCGGGATTCGGGCAATATCATCATATTGTACTCGTATGGGTTCATGAAAATCCACGAGTGGGGATATTCCCTTGAACCCCTGAAGGGGATAATGGCGATGAAGACCAGCCCCGCTATCAGCATCGGGACTGCTCTCTTTCGAGATGGCCTTGTATCTATGACAAAGAAGACGATAAGCCCCATGATAAGTGCAGCACCAAGCACAATATAGAATGTGTTGGCAACGCCGATCTGCTCGGCGTATTTGCCTGAATAGGAGGCATATTTAACGACATCGCGAAGGGCAAGGTGCGTGTGATAGTTCTTCAGAACAACAACGTCGCAAACATTGATAAATAGTGCGACAATAACAAATAGCCTGATTATCCCTGAGACAATACGACCGGGAAAGCGTGTGAAGGTCAGAAAAAGCAGCAGGAATAATATCGCATAGACAACAGCATCATTGGTTATTGACTGCCATGCGCCCAGCCCGGCGGTTCCCGTCTGCTCGACTATGTTTTGGTTGACCTGATATGCTTTTGTCCAGAGGGGGATTGTCACGAAACCCAGATAGAAAAGGGTTAGTAGCCACCTTTTAAGTCCCTTTGATATCTTCACGCCTGTACTAAATCCTCCTTAACGCCAAACTAACACAACCAAAGTATTATCAGTTGTCCTAAGTGTCAATGGGAAAGGACATTGCTACATACCCTGAGCGCAACGGCTGAAACCCGTCTCTCGCAAAATGGAATATGTAAAGATGACAGAAGCAATGCTATATGGTATTTCCGGCGGAATGGGAATGTACTGATCCCACCCCTGCCAATATTATGATACAGAACCCCCGGCTGATGTCGGGGGTTTTCTTATTGGGTAAATATTGATTTTCGTTAAGCATCAAAAGAGGGCAACCACAACCGGATGATGCGATTCGGTGGCTGAGCGGAGTCGAAGCCACAATGAGGCCCTTCGGCTCCGCTCAGGGACCGGGTTTTTTGGAGAGAGGAACGTCTGAATCAGGATTCACGGGATTTGAGGATTTTCAGGATTAAGATGAAGATGAGAGAACACCACTCCCATCATGCCAATCCCGTAATCCTGAAAATCAAGATTCAGACAGAAGAAAATCACCGAAAATAACGGAAAGAAAGCCACGAAGTCCTATCTCTGTATGGGTGGCGTGGATATTCCTAATCGAAGTAAAAATCAACATCCAGAACACCCAATGAATGTCAGTGTTGTTTTTTCAGTACATATCCCCAATGACTTTTGACTCAGTCTCTATGAACTTTCTTTCTTCAGCATTAAAAGTCCAAGAAATCTCTTTAATCATTTGCCCAGATTCGATGTCCGGACCATATATTCTTGTTTTCTGCGAGAGCTTTCCAGGTTCTATCAGCTTGATACCGCCCAGATCAGAACCCGCTTCCAGAACGCAGAACCATGAGCCATCAATATTTGTGAAGATGTAGTCCGTACCTCCGGATCCACAGCCACTCACTAGAAAGTGAATATCTAAGATTCCGTTTCCAGTATAGTCGGAAATACCACGTATTTCAGTACATGTTCCATTAGCAAAGCCTGCTTCCCCACCGCCCATTTCGAGTAGTTGGTACATAGCTGAACTGCCGTCATAATCGTAAACCAAGAGATAGCCAAACTCTCCAGCGTTTTTAACTACCATCTTTTCGATCGAGCCATCACCATCGAAATCGCTATTTACTGAAGTGTCAATGTCGCCTCGAACTGGTTCAGTTAAAAGTATTGCCGGAATAGGTAAATCATCATTTGCAAGGATCGTTGTAAATGCAAACAATAAGACAAATAATAACGATATCTTCATCGTCCCCCCTTTTTGATTTAAAAATCATAATGTCAGTAATCGCCGCCGTACAACCTTTAGATAAACGTATACTTATCCACTCCCCAATTAAAGAAGATGTAGATGCTATTACCAGTTGAAGTATAATATAACCAAAAATCACCACCAATGCAAAAAGGAAATGTTGATTATAGATGGAAGGCTGCCCCCACCTACCAGTCCGTAACCTCTTCGAGAACGGGCAGGAAGATGATGATGTCGAAATCACCCATTGCCTGTTTGGACATATATTGCACGTGGACATCGGGGGGGACTCTGCCGACGGATTTCATGATCTCGTCGTGTACCCAGCGACCTGCATAGTCCAGATCGGGTAATTCTGTGTGAATCAGGACAAGGGCATCGTCCTTTGCACCTGCGCCGGACATGGAGACTGTTGCGCCCTTTTCGAGAAGGCGGTTGATCATATAGCGGAAGTCGATGTTCTTCCAGCTGTCGTCCTTGTGTATCATTATGGCGAGGTTTTGGAGGTCAGGCTCCGGCTCTTTGTCCTGTGGGATGTCGGAGGTCATGTCCTCGATGTATGTGGTGAAGTTCTCATAGTCCGCCTGCTGATCATTCCACTCGTCGCGGGGCTTTGTGCTGGCCATGAATGGCTCTCTGTCAGGCTGTGGTGCTTCCCTGTCGTAGTTGTCGACAATCACACCCTTGAACTGCACAAGCTCACGGCGAACATTGTCGAAAATGATGTAGAAAGAACGCGAGAAGCGTGGTTCTTTGTATTCATAGGGGTCGAACTCGAAGAGCAGCTCCTGGGACTTAAAGGGCTTAACCTCCACCGGGAAACGCGGATGTATGACCTTTAGATTGCTGAGATTTGTGACGCCCTCTATCTTCAGAGGTTTATCGCGGTTGTTCCAGACTGTTGTCCTGAGGGAGACATATCCGCCTCGCTCCTCAATAGTGCCGAGGTCTATCTTGTTGGGCTTAACGACAATGCCACTTTCCCTCTCCCTGACCTCCCCTGTGAAGGTTACCTTGCGCTCCTCGTTCTTGTCGAAACGGAGGAGGAAGGCACCGGAGACCAGCCTGCCCACATAGTCCTTCGGGTCGAAGCGGACTATCATGTCCACATATTCGCCGGGGAGTATGGTGTGGGGAACGGAAGGGCTTTCCATCCAAAGGTCATATATCGAGCTGAGGCCGATGATGTCCCGTGGCTCTATGTCCTTGTTCTCTATGCGCATTATCATGGTCACAGGGTCGCTGGATGCGTCCATAACCTCGAGGTCGAAGCGTTCCGGCGTTATAAGGAAATTGCCGTCAGCCTTGCCGATCACCGCCTCAAGTGTCACCTTTTCCTGATCATTTCTGTCGAAGAGAATGGTGAAGCCCTTGATGATCTGCATACCCTCATAGCCCAGTGGATCAAGCTCTATGGCTAGGTCTATGGAGCGATGGGGCGGAATTGTGTAGGGCAGCTTTGGTGTCAGAAGGCTGAAGTGTTTCGGGAAGGCTATCTGCCTGATATCCCGGGGGTCCTTGTCATTGTTCTGCACATTGACAACAAGGCTTATATTTCCGCCATAGGGGTCAATGGAATCGAGCATGAACTCAACAGGCTCAACCTTCAATCCCCTTATGGCGCGAATCACTCGGGCTTCAAAAGTGAATGTCTTTTCCTCCGCTCTGTCGAAGAGCAGCCCGACATCGGTCGAGACCTGTCTTCCGGCATAGTGGAAGGGGTCGAAATCGAGAATAAGATCGACCTGACCGCCCGGAGGTATTGTGTATGGCGGAACCGGGGAGATCACATGGACATCCTTGGGCAGGTCAATATCCTGCAGCACACGGATATCCTTGGAATTATTGAGAATCGCAGTCTTTACAATCACGTCACCGCCAAAGGGATCGATGTCGCCGAGATTGTTGAGAACAGGATATATGGAGAGTATCCCCTCCTCTGCCATAAGCTCAGGTGTTCCCCATAGACTGTCAAGGGCATCGAGATATGCCTGCCTTTCGGTTCTCGTGTCCGATGCGCCGGAATTGTCGTATTCAACAACGATGTCGACTGTGCCGTCGGGTGCTTTTACATAGGGTGGTTCATTGGTGAAATGCAGAAGGTCGCCACCTTTGTTAATTGCCTCCTGTGCCGATTCGGAATTCATGCGTACCGTAATTTTCGATGGTCTGAGATTGGGCTGTGTCGAGTCATATGTGGCCGCTATTGAAGCAGGGAACTGATCCCTGTGTTTTGGAACTTCCCGAAGGGAGTCAAAGGTTACAGTCGCCTGACAGAAAGCGGATACGAGCCTTTCCATTTCAGCCCTGTCATTTGCTTCGGCATTGAGGATCATCTCCGGGATTTTGACATTCCGCTGAGTGCCGAGTATGCTGCCGACAATAGCCCTTCTGACGAGGGGATATTCCCAGAAGTCTGAGGCTATATCCTCGAGATATGACCGTTCAATCTGCTGTCCGTATTCCTTGAAAAGGGACAGATAAATTGTGTTTTCCAGCTTATCGAGAAAGGCTCTGTCTGTGATGGCGCGCTGGAAATTTGGGCTGGCTTTCTTCTCTACAAGTATGTCCACAGCCATCGACAGCTCACGCATGGAAAGTATGCTGTATATCTCGCCCAGCCTCTCGTCTGCGTGGTCGTATCTCCTTACGCGCCTGAAACTGTAATTTCTGTATCGAAGATAGTTGTCCTTGAGCATTTTTGAAAGCCTGCCGCCGATAAGCTCTGCGTATGCCTCGGGATTGTCCGAGATTGCTGTGAGGATATTCGAGAGACGGGAAGCGACAGTGCGCGATGTGAGTGTAGCAGAGCCGCCAGTTCGGATGAGGCTGTCGGAAAGGCCGTAGTCAAGTATCTGGAAATCGGCGTCTGTGTTGTAGGCACTCCTCTTTGCCTCGACCATGATAAGGCCGATGTCCTCGTCCGTCGGGAAGGCAGTTGGTGCGCCCTGACCTTTCATACCATCGGGGATGGGGCACATGGCAAGATCGGGTTTATCGCTTTTTGCGTAGTTGTAGTAGTATATTGTGGCGAGCATCTCCATTATCTCGATATTTTCAGGATACATGCAGTCCAAGAGGCCTCCGTCCACACGGAAGAGTATGAAGGGATAGCGCAGGCCGTCCTTGTCCACCCAGCGGAGTCTGTCGCGATATACTTCGTATTCGATGTCGGCTATTGTGTATGTTGTGACAAGATCAAGGGCATCGGTCTCTTCCTCGTCATCCCACATGACCTTTGCCTCCTCAATCAGAGGTGCATAGGAGTCCTTCTCTGTTTTTGTCTTGGACTCGAAGAAATTGGTCAGATATGCCTGTCCGGATTCCCTTGCAATGTCCAGTGGCATCATGCCGTTGGCATTGCGCGCCTCAGGGTCTGCGCCGTGGCGGATGAGCAGCTCTGCTATCTCTGCCATTTTGTCCTCGGGCAGCCCCTCATTATTCCTTGCTATAAGGTGGAGTGGGGTATTGCTGAAAAAATCACCGATTCCCACATCTGCACCGTTTTCTATCAAAAGCTCGATCTGATCCTTCTGGCCCCTTTCGGAAGCCCAGTGAAGCATGGTGTAGCCTGTTCCTGCTATTGATGCATTGACCTGATCGGGGAACATATCCAGGCAATCGAGGTCGACCTCAAGGAGGAAGTCATCGGTATATGACCAGCACTCAACGCCCTGAGCGAAAAGCCAGACGGCGAAAAGTAGAAATAAAGATATATGTCTAAAGCCCTTCAAGAACATCCCCCTTTTCCTGTCTTCATGCACAATTCAGCTAAGTTAAGACAGGGCTACCATTGATATATTATATCGCATGATGGGATTTGTCAAAGTATTTTCTTAAGCAAAAGGAATATTTTCTTTGTTTAGGGCAACTTATCAAATATATGCAAAGCATTACAGGCTTGACTTCTTTGCCGGTATATGAATAATATCAATCGGCTTCCCCGAAGCACGGGAATGGCACAATTCCCTATCCTGTCGCGAAAGTAGAGAATCCTCTCCCCTGGGTATAGCCCTTGGGAGAGAATGTTCTCCTCCGAGGGACACTTCTCCAGCAGCTTTTGAGATATCCTCAGTCCTTAATCGCCTATCGCCTTTATGACCAGTCTCTTACGCCGCCGACCGTCGAATTCAGCATAGAATATCTGCTGCCAGGGTCCGAGGTCGGGCTTGCCATCGGTTATTGGGACTACGACCTGATGGTGTACGAGTATATTCTTGAGGTGGGCATCGCCGTTGTCCTCACCTGTTCTGTGGTGACGATAGTCTGGACCAAAGGGCGCAATAGTCTCAAGCATTTCCATTATGTCCTCTTTGATGCCCGGTTCCTCATCATTGATGAAGACCCCTGCCGTGATGTGCATTGCGCTGACAAGGCACATGCCCTCCCTTATGCCAGATTGACCGATAACCTTGGCAACATCGGATGTGATATTGATGAACTCGCGCCTCCTGGACGTATTGAACCACATATACTCTGTCTTCGATTTCATTTTCCTCCTCTATTCAAATTGATATATCCCGTCTCTCACCGTTACATTCGGCGGTATCTTATTCTCTTCAAAGTAGTCATATCCATCGGCAAGGTTTGCCCAGAAGTCATACCATTGCATATCATCCCTCAGACTCTCTATCATATCCCTGAAGGGGAAGATGTGTACGCGGAAAAATGGCTGTCCGCCCTCGAAGGCCTTTACTGCTATTGTCCAGATCTCCTCAATAACCGGGTCTGTCATGGCAAAGCAGCCTATGGAGACGCAGTTGCCGTGAACCATGAGTGCGCTGCCCGTCCTGTTGTGATAACGGTCATAGCTATTGGGATAGCCGAGGTTGAATGACAGGTGAAATGTGCTTGTCGGGTGCATGGCAGATGGCGGTACAAAGTAGAAACCCTCCGGTGCCTGCCTGTCGCCCTGCCTGGTCTTTGGACCCAGCTCGCCGGACATGGCACATATAGGATATTCCCTGAAGAGACCGAAGGTATCATCCTGCTCTATCCACAGTTCCAGTGTCCTTTCCTCCTTGAAGATGCGTATGAAAATCGGCGATTCAATGGCAAAACCTGCGCTGTCCAGCTCCGCCGTTATCCGATCGATATTCTCGGACACAGCCCTTTGAGATCTCAGAGAGGATGGTATCTGACCGAGAAGGGAGAGGACAAGTATTAAGGGTAAAAGATAGCGCACAGCTATTTGAGCTCACAGGTATTGAGTGTCTCAACGAAATAGTTCCTGTCGCCCTCGTCCTCTATGCCTGTTGCTGCCTCTTCCGCAAGATGCCTGAATTTATTGAACTGGTCGCTGTTTCCTGCAATTCCGAAGGCACGTGTCATTGCTTCGAGAGCAAAGGCAAGATCAAAACCGCCGATACCTTCCCTTTCAGTAATCGCCAGGCACTCTCTGGCGTGATGGAGGGCAAAGTCTGCCTTGCCAAGATTCGCCCAGACATGGGAGATGAGCCATTCACCGCGCTGCACATTGATCGGTTGACCAACCTCCATCCAGTGATAGAGAGATGCATAGGCAGAGGCTATCATTCGCCTCCCATCCTCAGGCGTCCTGTCCTTCTTCTCTATGAGATTCCATGTGAGGGAGTTGAGCTCCACGGAAAAATATTTGTGTATGTACTTGCCAAGTACTGGATAGTTGATCTCCGACATGATGCTCCTAATCTACAAGATAAAAGGTTGTTGAGTCGCGATAGCCTTTTAGATTCTCCGCTACAGGAACATAGCCTATCAGACTGTATTCGCCGAGGGGTAACCTTTCGGGAACCCAGCTGTCGTGGTATACCTTCTTATCCAGTGCAGGCAGATAGAACTCGACGAGCTCAAGACCGCCGCCTGTCTCCTGGGATTTCCAGATGGTTATGCCCTTGAAATTCTTTATCTCGAATACATAGGGCTTCTTTGCGTTGAGAAAGAGCCTCCTCTCCTCAACGTCGTGATTGGTTACTGTCAACGACAGCTCGACCTTCTCCGCCAGAGCATAGGCCTCCCTGCCTGTATCGACAACCGTAGATATATCGGGCTTTTTTTCGATACTGGTCTCAACCTCGGCCTGGCCTCCGCAGCCTGCCAGAAATAGGACCAGTATACTAATCGACGTGAATAATCTTGCCATGGCCATTCTCACCTGCCTTTACTATGTATATTCCATTTCCTTGGGGATGAAATGAGATACTGCCGAAACCGCTACTTTGGAGTCTGCCGGATATGTCGAATATCTCAATCCTATCCTCCCCATCAATCTGCCAGATATCCCCCAGTCTCCGCATTCTCAGAGTCGATTCCGCTCCATTTATGCCCACCTGCTCCTTTATATCATCAGGACCATAATGGAAACTATAGTATGGATCGAAGCGTGGGGGATATTCGACCATATAGACCCTGCCATCTATCGATCCGTCCTCATTGACTGTGATTGTCAGAAAGTGATTGATCTGCGCCCCCTCCGGCGGATCGAAAGGCCAATATGATGGAGTGTTCTCAAGACCGCCTGTGATGAAATAGATGACATTGCCATATCTCTCGTTCATCGGCCTGTATCTATCGAAATTGTGCATATGGCCTGAGAAATTGGCGAGAACACCATAATCACGCAGAAGGGCATTGTATTCGGCATTGTTGCTCTCAGGATAGCTTGGATTATAGCCGAAACCGCCCATGCATCCGCCGGTTGTTATCCTGCCTTGTACCGCCGGCGGACAGTGCACAAAGGTGAATTTCGTCTCCGGCGCAGTGGAGAGGGCATCTTCCAGCCAGATCAGCTGCTCATCGGTTACCATATATTCGATATATTCGTCGAAAAAGTCTATCCTGTCCGAAGGGTGGGTATTCATCAACCAGATGAAACGACTATCGCCGAAATCGAACCAGCCGTCTGTCGGGCCGAAAATATCGTTATAGTTGACAATGCCCTCGGGGATATTCATCTCGTGATTGCCAACAATGCTTATCAGGGGGATCTCCATGCTGTCGATGACTGTGGTGTACTGGTCATATCGTTCCCTTGCGCCCTGCGCCGCATAGTCGCCGACCATGACTGCAAAGGCTATTGAGTCCTGCATATAGTTCATGCAGTCAACGGTGGTCCTGAGATTGTCGTTGACATAGTATGGATCGCCGAAAACGGCAAATGTGAAAGGCCTTCCAAAATCCCTTGCCTCAATATTTTCGACAACAAGGGAATGGGGGTGATTGGTGATGCCAAAGATCATGGTTGCAATGCCTAAAAGATAGATTATTCTCGTCATTTTCCTCCAAATTGTTTCTCTATACATAATATAAGGATGGACCAGAAATAGAAAGGGAAAAGGCGGATATCCATGAAGCGAATGTAGAGGTTGACTGCACCGGATCATCCGGCTTTAGGACTGTCCCTCTTTGTCCCTTTGTGACAACCGATAAACAGGTGTGCAGTTTTCGAAGGTCATTCTTATGACCGAAGAAACACTGCTTAGAAATTAACATTTCCCAATGTTAATTTCAGGGGTTTCAACCGCCGGCGATAATGGACGTACCCCTTCGAGAGCCTCTGGGTACGTTAAAACCGGACATTGAGGCTCTCGAAATGACCGGTTTATCTTAAGCAGCTTTGAAGTTTGTAATCATATTTGCAAGCACCATGATACTCAGCTTGCCCTCTTTATACCAGAAATCTTTATCCCCTCATTCCCCATCCCCATCTGCCGATTATCTCTAAAAGGGCTGCGCCCCCTTTTGGGGCGAATATATTTGCTTATGGGGTGTTTGCCCATTATCTTGGCAGTCGGGCGATTTGCCCGATATATGAAATTGGGGCGGTGGCACGAGTTGCAGGTGTTTTGTAGAGATAGGCTGCGCCCATAAACGATTTGAAAGGATATTATGTTTACCACCATAGTTGCGACATTCATTGTTCTCGGCGTTCTGATCTTCTTCCATGAGCTGGGGCATTTTCTGGCTGCCAAGGCGGTCGGCGTTCATGTGGAGCGGTTTTCCATCGGATTTCCCCCAATACTCTTCAAGAAGAAATGGGGCGAGACAGAATATGCCATCGGCATCCCCTACGGCGGATATGTCAAGATGAAGGGACAGGACGACTTCGAGATTCAGCCCGACGAAAACCCTGACCCCGACTCATTCTACGGCAAGCCCGTTCTGCCGAGGGCTGCTATCATTTCAGGTGGTGTCGTATTCAATATCATTCTCGCCATAGCTCTGTTCTTTGTGGTGTCCTTTTTCTGGGGTGTTTCCGAGCCGATACAGGATGTGGCATCCGTGGGCATTGTTCGCGAGGACATGCCGGCAGCAGAGCTTGGTCTTGTTAAGGGCGACACGATTATCGCCATAGACGGACAGCCTGTGAAGGACTGGCTTGCCCTGACAGAGCTTGTTTATGCCCGTCCTGAAGAGATGATCACAGTCCGCTGGAAGCACAATGGCGAGGTGATGGAGGACTCCGTTGTCACAGCATCGCATATCAGCCCGGAGACAGGCGAGCCAATCGGCCTTCTGGGCATCAACTCCGACACACGCGAGATAAAGATCGGCGCAGGCCGCGCCCTTGTTCTGTCTGTCAGCCGTGTTGGTCTGGTCTTTGCCGAGATGGCAAAGATGATAGGCAGGCTTTTCACAGGCAGATTCAATGCAGAGGAGGTCGGCGGACCTGTGATGATAGCCAAGCTGGCAGGGCAGTCTGCAAGGCTGGGCATATCCAGCTTTTTGCTCTTCATCGGCTTCATATCTGTGAATCTCGCCTTCATCAATCTTTTGCCATTGCCTGTTTTCGACGGCGGCCATCTGGTCTTTCTGCTTCTTGAAGGCATAAGGGGCAAGCGTCTGCCCCTGAAGGCACGTGTCGTCATCCAGAACATCGGCCTTGCCCTGATACTGATACTCATTGTCCTCGTCACCAGCAATGACATAATGAGGCTGTTCAGATGAAAGAGCGCAAGATCAAACCCAGTTAAGACCACCCTCGCAAGGGCTGGGACAAGGCTTTCAAAGATATGGCAGCCAATGGCGACGACAGACTCCTCCCTGATTGGGATGTGCCCAATCTCACCAGTTTCGACGAAGAGAAGTGGGAGTGGGGGGACAATATTGACAAAATCACAGATAGTTAATATAATATAGATATGGGTTATGTCAGAGCAAACATTTCACTTGAGAATCCAAGGCTACCCAAACTGAAGCCTTTGGTGCAGAATGCCCTCGTTGACACAGGTGCTCTCATGCTCTGTCTGCCCGAGCATATTGCACTTCAACTTGGTCTTGAAGAGCTTGAAAAGCGCGAGATCATCACAGCAGATGGTCGGAAGAAGCTGGTTCCGGTTTGCAATCTAAAATCAAACAGCAAGAACACTGAAGTGATACTCTTCATTATCTGTGTTAAAAAAACTATCCGAACATATGGTAACAGGGACTTCAAATCAAGAATAACAGTCCTGGTAACCGTTAGCGTCACCATTAAACAGAAACAAGCAAGCTCAGTCAGCCCAACAGCAACTATGAACGGACAAGTAGGAATCGATGGAGGGGCTAAGTTTGGTTGATCAATAAAAATCTTCATCTTTATGAAACATTATATCCATGAGGTCATTGAAGTCTTCTCTTCTCCATTTCTCAAATAGATTGCTTTTTTCAAAAGAGTGCTCCATCGTGACTGCAGAACTACTCCTTCTAAGCAGAAATGGTTGGTTGCGTGGTTTTGGGATAATGTGAATTATTTCTTCTTTCTCAGCAAAAATTCTATCTTCCATTCTCCATCTAGTTCTAAGAGATTCGAGTTCCATTTGTCTTCGTTGCTCTTTTTGAAACTTATACAAGTGGCTATCCTTGTAATACTCCAATATATGTCTCCTTGGATATTGGTAAGCTATTTAACAGCTTTTTGGTTTTAGAAACAGTCAATCATCCAGTCTTTGGCATAGTCAAACCCTCTTTGATATTCAGCAGATCTGGGGGGCAATTGGGGTACAAAAGGATGAGCTAGTAAATATTTTTCTTCAGCTTTCTCTCTTCGAGACATTTCATCAAAGAATTGTCCTGGATGATATCTATACATTATTCCGTCTTTTAAACCCTGTCCAAACTCGCCACAATAACCACTATTATCTTGCCACCAAAGTTTTTCCTTCATTCCATTACCCCCTCATGTTATATGTTCAATGCAATCATAGTAAAACTCAGAAAACACAACTCAAAATAGATCCCCTCTAAATCTCCTAATTCTCTTTTCACGTTGAAGTGCCATACATAAATTCCTGTAGTAGCGCCCTATGTTTAACTCATCTTCAAATCTCATATCCCATTTGACTGATGATAACTCTGAGTCATCTATAGAGGAAGAAAACAAGTCACGAGATAACTCAAAACGATCTATTTGCTTCCATTTGTCATGAAGATCGGATAATGCTTTTGATTCTAGCCTGCCTAATTTCCCAAACTCATCTAGCTGCTCATATTTATAATCATGCTTCATAAAACTGCCCGCTTTTCAATGTTGCTATTACACCTATCTGCTTTAAGTGCCTCAAGAATGTTAGCGTATTTAAATGACAAAATCTGTGCTCAGAATGTAGCTATACAAAGTCTCTGATACAAAGGTGTTAACACTTTATATACACTTCCCTGTGCCTGAACAATGTCCACATTCTATCTGGATGACTTCGCCAGAGCTTAACTCCTCCAAATGGTAACCTTTTCCATTACAAATTGAACAGATTACTTCACGTTCTCCATAACCATTACTATATACACCTGCAGCCTTAGCACAATCAACACATGCCATGTTAGATACCTCCAGTTCTGTTTAATTGCATTGTCAATTATAGAAGTGTTTATATCATAAGTCAACCCAAAGCAATCTCATATTTCCGCAGTATCTCAATTTTCTTATTGTATCCTTAGAAAAATCATTATCCCTTGCCATTGTCGAAGCACCTGCCTTTTAGAAGTAATATATGATTTGGTTTGCAGCTGTCAAATATATCAATCGCATCTAATCCTAAAATTTTCTTGCTCATCGAAAATATATAGATAACTTGCCTATAAGCAAAATGAACATAATAAGATTACCCACACCCCAAGACAAAAAGGTCTTCATTGATCTCTCCCTCGGTCTGACGCATTTCAATATCGAGAAGAGCAAGAGGCCATGGCCTGATGACGTTGCGCTTGAGAATAGGCTGCAAAAGCGCAGGCAGAAGGCAACACAGGTCTTTGATGCCAGTTTCACAGATGACGATATATGCGTCTTAATCGCCGAGTTGGACGGCAAGGCAATCGGCTATGCTGTTGCGTATGTCATGGACGGACGCTACGGCTATCTCGACGAGATGTATGTCGATGAGGGGGCGAGGGGACATGGGCTGGGCAAGGCACTTATCGAGGCAGCCGAAGACTGGGCGCGCGAAATGAGTATGACCCAGATGCGCCTCAATGTCTTTCTCTGGAATGAGAATGCCACCAGGCTCTACGAGAAAACCGGATATGACGGCTACTATCTCTGCATGAGGAAGGGGATCGACTGAATATTTGACTCTCTGAGGGAAGTCAATTGCTCTATAAGTTTCGCAAAGAAAGAACTTCGTCTGCTATACAAATTTCAGTATGAGTAAAAAATCTACACCACCCAACCCGGGCAGAACATGACCTTTGGCTGGCTCTCAATCCATCTATCCAGACCGATTTCCCGCATACTTTCGAGATTCTCTATGGCTATTCTGTGGTGGTCGTGTCCGTCATTGCGGAAATCTTCGATATCTTGGCAGGGAAAGTCATTGCACTCAAAGCAATATTCATGAGCTCTTTCATCGGCGCAGCGCATGAAATGGCAGTCGGGTGTCCAGTGATTTTGCTGCGATCCCCGGCAGCCAGCGCATTCGCCCTGTGCTCTGAGTCCGCACTTTGCGCAGTTGAGTCCGCAATAAGATATATCCCAGTTGCTCATAGTTCTCCCTCCACAATATCCCTGAAAAATGCAGTATCAGGGTCCGATGGTTCAAATGCAAGATAGGTGGCGAAATGGTCGACGGCAGCGGTTGTATCGGCGCGATAGTAAAGCTCTATCATGCCCATATAGCGATATGGTTCGCCGCGTGACGGGTTCTTCTTCTGAACAGCATTCAGCAATAACATTGCCTGATCATAAAAGCCCCTCTCTATAAGTGTCAGGGCATAGTTGATGGAGGTCTGCTCCATGACAACGCCTCTCTCCTTTGCCATTTCCCAGACTATATCTGCCTTCTCGTAGTCCTTAAGATTGCTGTAGGCGGCGATGAGATTCCAGTATATGCTCGCCATCTCAGGCTCTGCCTGTCTTATCTTTTCCAGAAGCCCGACGGCGTTCTGATAGTCTCCCTGTTCATAGTACATCACACCGAGATTTTTGAGTGCCTGCATATTGTCAGGGTCTATATTGAGGGAGTCCTGCCACAGGGTAGCCTCGTCGGAATATTTGACAAGTGTGCCGAATCCGTGATATCCAAACCACGCCAGAGCAAGCATGAAAACCACAATAAAGACCCTGTCTCTTTGGTTTTCAGCGAATCTTTCTGACAGAGATTCTAAAAGCCGTCGCAACAGGTCTGTAAAAATAAGGATTATTCCTATTAGCGGAATATAAAGATAATAGGCTGCTCCGGGATAGCCCACCGGCAGGAAGTAAAGAACAGGCGCCGCAAAAACTGCTGACCAGATTATCGAAAATGTGTATTCCTTCCTCATAATTGAGTAAAGGGCGAACCCTAAAAGGAGGACTGACAGTCCGAAAGCAAAGGGGCTGAAGCGAAGCATGTCCGAGCTGTTGGGAATGAATGTAATGCCTGTGGGCACAAATATCTTTGCAAGATAATACACTGCAATTGTCGGCGAATAGAGCAGATTTGCAGGATCAAAGGATGCCGAGATGATCTCGCCTGTGACATTCCCTCGGACTATCACACGCATGGCAATATAGAGGAATGTTAAAGGCAGGAAAAAGAAGACCCTTTTCCAATGAGCACGTCTCGTGCTGTCCGAGAGAAAATACACCATTACAATCACTGGCAGAAGCACAGCGGTCTCCTTGGAAAGACAGCCAAGAAAATAGAAAAGCAGGCTCAAGATCAGATAGACAGAATTCTTCGTGTTTTTTGTCAGGCACCACAAAGACAGCAGCATAAAGAACATGGCAAAAAGATCGGTTCTGCCGGATACCCATGCCACCGTAGGCACTGTAAAAGGATGCAGAGAGTATATGAGCAAAGCCCAGAATACAGTCAGTCGATTATCGAGGACTCTGATCAGAATCAGATATAACAGGGCGAGATTCAGAAGATGAAAAAGGAGATTGGTAAGATGAAACCAGCCTGGCTCAAGACCAAAGAGATAGACGCTCAGAGCATTGATTGTTATCACCAATGGTCGGTAATAAAAGAAATGCGCATCTTGCTGATTCCAGAAGTCCTGGGAAAAATATGAAGGAATATTCGAAAGGTCAGACAGGCTCTCCACCCTATCGACAATCAGATACGGATCGTCGACAATGAAATCGAAGTCCCATGTCGGAATATAGAACAGAAAGGTCACAAAGAGCAGGAGTCCGATATGCACCCATCTGTTATTTCTCAGATCCAAGTCCTTCAGAATGTCTCCTTTTTTTCTGAATTTACGGGGCGTCCTGATCAAATGCAAGAAAAAGGCTGTCATGGTGAATAATTCTCAACTTTCCAGGTTGCAGAACGATTTATATAGTGTATTATTGTAATGGACAGAATGGGGCAATAAAAACAGGAGGATAATATGAAAAGGGCGGTTTTATTTTTGCTTGCATTGGCTCTGGTAGCCTTCGGAAATCAGAACTGGAGCTTTGAGACACTGGTTTTGAGCATCCCTGACGAGGATGATTTCATATACGAGGATCTGAAATTTGGCATCAACGAAGCAGCTACCGATACATTTGATAGAGATATTGATCAGGCGCATCCTCCCTGTCCGCCCTCCGGACCCTGTGCCTATTTTCCCCTTTCCGGCGGTCTTGTTGCCATGCTGGAATATGACTATAGACCAATAGCCGGCGAGGGTGACACAGTCACATGGAAAATCAGAGTTACCGGAACAACAAGCTCCGGCATCTTCTCTTGGAATACTGCTGCTGTACCCGAGCAGGGGGAGTTCTGGGCAGGGGTTTCCTATCCGGGTGTACCGACAACAGAGTTCATAGCCATGGAAACCAACTCGTCGATCGCCCTGCTCCCGGCTCAGGAGCTTACAATAAAATGGGTCTGGAACAGCGAGAAGGTTGTCGAATTTGTACCTGAAGAGATTGAGCTCCTCAGCAATCGTCCCAACCCCTTCAATGCCACCACAGAGATTGCCTTCACACTGCCGAATGAGCAGGAAATAGATCTGGCGATATATGACATCATCGGCAACAAGGTAGCTACACTCCTGAAAGGTTCAATGTCACAGGGGCAGCACTCTGCCATATGGAACGGCACCGATCAGAGGGGCAACGCAGTATCCGCAGGCCTATATTTCTACAGCCTGACCACAGAGGAGGGGACTGTTACCAGAAAGATGTACCTCGTCAAATAGAGTAGAAAACACATTTTTTAGAAGGAAGCCCCGCTTTCCTGCGGGGTTTTCTGTATCTTTTTTACAGTAATTAAAACCTTGTCCAATATACCATATCGCCTATTTTCCCTTCTGAACAAAAGGGAGGAAAAATGGAAAGAATAAGCGATATCAAGGTTACAGAGGCAATATTCAAGACATATAATGAGAAGCTCATAAAGCATCTCGACAATGACGTAGTGATAGCAGGAGGCGGTCCGGCCGGGCTGTATCTTGCAGGCACCCTGGCAAAAAAGGGCTGGAATGTTGCACTCATGGAGTCAAAGCTGTCCGTAGGTGGCGGAATGTGGGGAGGCGGCATTGGCTTTAATATCTGCGTCTTTCAGGAGGAAAGCAGACATATACTCGAGGAGCTCGGTATACGCCACGATAAATTTGCCGAAGGATACTACACAACGAGCTCCATAGAGACCACAGCTGCATTGATTTATCGCGCAGAGAGCCTCGGCGCAGATATATTCAATCTCACAGAAGTCGAGGACGTGATGATCAATGACGGCAGGATCTGCGGTGTTGTTGTCAACAGAACACCCATCACCATTGCAGGTCTCCACGTAGACCCAGTATCCCTCGGGGCGCGATATGTAGTTGAGGCCACAGGACATCCACTGGAGGTTATCCACAAGGTAGTTGAAAAGACAGGCATTACTCTGAACACACCTTCCGGCGGCATAGAGGGAGAAAAGTCAATGAACGCACATCTCGGCGAAGGAGCAATAAAGGACAATACCGTAGAGATTGCACCCGGACTCTTTGTTGTTGGAATGGCAGCCAATGCTGTGAAAGGAGCCTGCCGTATGGGTCCCATAT
>NPID01002879.1_pt1 | contig 57967 bp, 41 predicted proteins | sample 8637491 | NCBI WGS metagenome assembly NPID01 (sample SAMN07420843, study PRJNA396082) | bioreactor metagenome | isolation source: sample BA6 brine-fed electro-methanogenic bioreactor BA | place: Japan: Kochi | collected 2016-06-14 | reverse complement strand
AGATGTACAAGAATCTGGCCGAAATCCAGGCCAGCTTCAGCGCCAAGGACTGAGTTCAGCGCCTGGCCCCAAATCAAAGCCCCCGGCGGCATTCCGTCGGGGGCTTTGGTTTGGTTACGGCGGCAGCAGTCGGGGGGATCTGTTTCAGCCGCCGAGCAGGGTATGTTCGAGCAGAATCTTCAGACCGATGCCGCACAGCACCAGTCCGCCCAGAATTTCCACCCGCTTGCCCCAGATGCCGCTAACCCGCCGCCCGAGAAGCATCCCGGCCACGGTGAGAATCCCGGCCACCACGCCGATCACCGCCGCCGGCACCCAGATGCTCACCCCCAGCATGCCGAGGGAGAGGCCCACGGCCAGGGCGTCGATACTGGTGGCGATCGAAAGCATCACCATGGTCATGCCGCGGGTGGGATCGCTGGCGCCGGCCTGTTCGTCATCGCCGTGAAAGGCCTCATGGATCATCTTGCCTCCGACCCAGGTGAGCAGGCCGAAGGCGATCCAGTGATCATAGGCGGCGATCCACTGCTGAACCGTGAGTCCGGCCAGCCAGCCGATCACCGGCATCATCGCCTGGAACAGGCCGAAATGCCAGCCGAGGCGAAACAGGTGTCTGCCGGTCAGGGTCTTCAGTGCCAGACCGGCGCCAAGGGCTACGGCAAAGGCGTCCATGGCCAGGGCCAGGGCGATGCCGAACAGGGTCAGTGCATCCATGGCGTCTCTCGATAACGGGGTGATTCGTCCGGGGCCACGATGGCTCCGGTGGGGGCTTTCCCCCTTGCATTCCGAAGAGGACAGAGGTTAACATCATATCCGTTATCTGAGAAGCCCGGGAGTTGAACATTCAACGCCCCGGAAACGGGATGGAAAACCTGAAAGGATTCTGATCTGATGAAAATTCTGCTTGCCATACTTTTTTTTCTGCTTTCTGCCACCTCTGCCCTGGCCATGACGCAGGACGGCTGCGGGGCGGGCAAATGCAATGAGTGTCACAGCATGACCATGGACGAGGCCACAGGGCTGCTCAAGGGCGGCGTGGATCAAGTCTTTTCCGTCGATTTCGCCGAAATGCCGGGCCTGTTCGTCGTCGAAGTCGAAAAGCAGGGGAAGAAGTTCCCCCTTTACGTCGATTTTTCGAAACAATACCTGGTTGCCGGCAACATTATCCGCCTCAATGACCATCAGAATATCACCCAGCAGCGTCAGGCGAAAATCAATCGGGTGGATATCACTCGAATCCCCCTTGAAGACGCCCTGTTGCTGGGCAACCCCGAGGCCAGGACCCGGGTGATCGTTTTTACCGATCCGGAATGCCCGTACTGCAAGCGTCTGCATGCCGAACTCCACGAGGTGGTGAAGCGCGATGCGCAGATCGCCTTTTTGATCAAGCTGTTTCCGCTGAAGATGCACCCCAACGCCTACAACATCTCCAAGAGCATCGTCTGCGCCGATTCCATGGCCCTGCTCGAAGCCAGTTTCGCCGGGCAGACCGTTCCCCCGCCGACCTGCGAAACCGGGGTTGTGGACCAGACCCTGGCCCTGGTCAAAGACCTCGGCATCAATTCCACCCCGACCCTGGTCCTTCCTGACGGGCAGGTCATGCCTGGGTTCAAAAAGGCCGACCAACTGCTGCAGATCCTCGGGTCGAAGGTGGCTGCCTCGGCCAATCAATAGCCTCAGCCCTGCCGAATTTATATGCCGGGGCGGTTGGTGCGACCGCCCCGGCTTTTTTGCGTATCTTGCGGAGGTAGCAGCAGCCGGGGTAAGTCGGTCCGGTGCCAGTCAATTTCCTTGCCTTCTGGGCGCTCATTTGGTAAAAGTGCCTCTTCAGTCAAGGTTTTCAAGGAGGAAAAAACAGACATGGGTATTCTGGAAGGAAAACGCGGCATCATTTTTGGTGTAGCTAACGATATGAGCATTGCCTGGGGGATTGCCCAGCAGGCCCGGGCCGCCGGCGCCACCCTGGCGTTTACCTATCTCAACGAGGCACTGGAGAAGCGGGTCCGCCCCCTGGCCGAGAGCCTTGACGCCGAACTGATTCTTCCCTGTGACGTGGCCCGCGACGAGGACATCGAACGGGTATTTCAGCAGGTGAAGGAGGCGTGGGGCGAGATCGATTTCGTGGTTCACTGCCTGGCTTTTGCCAACCGCGACGATCTCAAGCGCCCCTTCAGCCAGACCAGCCGCGAAGGCTTCGCCCTGGCCATGGACATCAGCGCCTATTCGCTGGTGGGGATTTCGCGCGCGGCCCTGCCGCTGATGAAAAGCGGCGGCAGCATCATCACCCTGACCTATCTCGGTGCGACCCGCGCCGTGCCCAACTACAACGTCATGGGGGTGGCCAAGGCGGCCCTGGAAGCCTCGGTCCGCTATCTGGCCGCCGAGGTGGGCGAGCAGGGGATCCGGGTCAACGCGATTTCCGCCGGGCCGATCAAGACCCTGGCCGCCTCGGGGGTGGCCGGACTCAAGGAAAAGATCAAGCTGATGGACCAGTACGCCCCCCTGCGCCGCGCCGCGACCCAGGAGGATGTGGGCAAGTCGGCCGTTTACTTCCTGTCCGATCTCTCCAGCGGCGTGACCGGTGAGGTGCACTTTGTCGATTGCGGTTTCAGTACCGCCGTGACCGCGTGACGCCAGGCACTAAATGCCATACGGAAGGGCCCTCAGGGGCCCTTTTTTCGTCGGGAAAGTAGAGCGCGTGATTCACGGAAACCTGACAGGACTCAAATCCAGCCAGATCAAGGCCCTGGAGCGCATCTACCGCCGGCGCATTCCTGCCGACCAGCTGGTGACCGGCGAGCTGGCCCGTTATCTCACCGAACGCTCCGGCGAAATGCGTCGCCAGCTGGGCGTGATCATCGATCGCCAGGGGACGATTCTCCACGTCATCGTCGGTGACGACCGGGAAATCGTCATCCCCGACCTCTCCGGCTACGGCCTGGGGCGCAGCGGCCTGCGGGGGCTGCGCTGCATCCATACCCATCTCAAGGGAGAGGAACTTTCCCAGGACGACTTGGCCGACCTGGCGCTGCTGCGCCTCGACCTGATGGTCGCTCTTTCCGTTCGGTCCGACGGACTTCCCGGCCGAGTTTATTACGCCCATCTGCTGCCACCCAATCCGGCGGGAAAAAGTTTCGAGGTGCTGTCCGCTCCCGGCGTTTACGATCTCGACATCGACCTGACGGCCTTTCTGCGTGGCCTCGAGGCCGAGCTCGAACGGAAGATGGCCGAAACCGTCGATCTCACCGACACCCGGGAGAAGGCGATTCTCATCTCCGTCAGCCAGACCTCCAGGCAGGAAACCGAGGACTCGCTGGACGAATTGACCGAGCTGGCCCGCACCGCCGACGTGGTGGTTCTTGACCGGGTCATTCAGCGCCCCCGCCAGCTCAATCCCAAGTACCTGATGGGGGAGGGGAAGGTTAAGGAAGTGATTATCCGGGCCCTCCAGCAGGGGGCCACGCTGCTGGTATTCGACCAGGAGCTCTCGCCGGTCCAGGTCCGCTCCATCTCCGGTATCACCGACCTGAAGGTCATTGACCGCACCCAGCTGATCCTCGATATCTTCGCCCGCAGGGCCCATACCCTGGACGGCAAGGTTCAGGTCGAACTGGCCCAGCTCAAGTACCTGTCGCCGCGCCTGACCGGTAAGGGGACGGCCATGAGCCGGCTGATGGGCGGCATCGGCGGCCGCGGCCCCGGTGAAACCAAGCTGGAGGTCGACCGGCGCCGTATCCGCGACCGCATCTCCCGGCTGGAAAAGCAGCTCGACTCCCTTTCCCGCGGGCGTCTGCAGCGGCGCCAGCGCCGCATCCGGGCCGAGGTTCCCATTGTTTCCATCGTTGGCTATACCAACGCGGGAAAATCGACCCTGCTCAACGCCATGACGCAAAGCGAGGTGTTCACCGAAGACCTGCTCTTCGCCACCCTCGATACCTCCACCCGGCGTCTACGTTTTCCCATGGAGCGGGAGGTGATCATCACCGACACCGTCGGTTTTATCCGCAAGCTGCCGAAAAGTCTGATGGGGGCCTTCAAGGCCACCCTCGAAGAGCTGGACGATGCCGATCTGCTGCTGCATGTGGTCGACCTGTCCAATCCGCGCTTCGAAGAGCAGATCCAGGCGGTGGAGCGGATTTTGCAAGATCTGGAACTCGACCGCATTCCCCGTCTGTTGGTTTTCAACAAGATCGATCTGGTGGAGCCGGAAGAGGTGGCGCCTTTTTGCCGGCGTTTCGACGCCCTTCCTGTCAGCGCCCGCGACCGCTCCACCTTTGCCCCCCTGCTGGCTGAACTGGAGCGTCGCTTCTGGCCGGGAGAGGGGGAAGATGCTTGACGCATAGAGCTTTTTTGTCGTTTGCGGCATAGCCTGAGGAGGTTGAAAATGAAAAAAATGGGGGTTTTGGCCCTTTTGCTTCTTATCGGCGGGTGTACGTCGTTGCCCACCCCGTTGCGCTGGTTTTCAGCGCCCGCGACCGAAGAGGCCGGCGGTTCTCCACTGCGCGAGGGAATTCTTGCCGAGGACCGGGCACCCGACCGGATTTCGCCGGTCAGGGGGCCCGCCGAGTCGGCCGCTCGGGCAGCGGAGGTTGCCGGGCCTCTGGATGAAACGGCCCCTCCTCTTGATCCGGAAACCCTGGAGGATAACCTGCTGCTGGCCGGTCCCGATCAGGTGCCGCCCGAGGATGAAGGGGTGACCGTGGCGCCCGCGGAGGTGACCTTCGATTTCCCGGTGGTGGAAAACGACAAGGTCCGTTATTTTGTCGACTATTACACCGGCCGCGGAAAAAAGACCTTCACGCGCTGGTTGGAGCGTTCCGGCCGCTATCTTCCCCTGATGCGCCAGATCTTTGCCGAGGAAGGCCTCCCCCAGGACCTGGCCTACCTGGCCATGGTCGAATCGGGCTTCAACGACAGGGCCTACAGCTGGGCCCATGCCGTCGGCCCCTGGCAGTTTATCGAAAGCACCGGCCGGGGTTACGGACTGCAGGGGGACTGGTGGCGCGACGAGCGGCGGGACTTCGAAAAGGCGACCCGCGCGGCCGCCCGTTTTCTCAAGGACCTGCACGCCCGCTTCGACGGCGACTGGTATCTGGCGGTCGCGGCCTACAACGCCGGCGGCGGCAAGATCAGCCAGGCGATCAGCAAGTACAATACCCGGGATTTCTGGGAGCTCGCCCGCGGCAAATTCCTGCAGGCCGAAACCAAGAACTACCTGCCCAAGCTGCTTGCCGTGTTGCTGATTGCCAAGGAACCGGAAAAGTACGGGTTTGGCGATCTCGATTACCACGAACCCCTGGATTATGAAGTCGTGGAGGTCCCGACCGCAACCGACCTGGAACTCATCGCCGGGCTCTGTGAGGTTTCCTATGAGGAGGTCAAGCAGCTCAACCCCGAGTTGATGCGCTGGTGCACTCCGCCCGGGGTCGAGAATTACCAGGTCCGGCTGCCGGCCGGCAGTCGCAAAGGCTTTCTTGAAAAATACGCCGGCATACCCGCCAACCGCCGGGCCAATTACAAACATCACAAGATCAAGCCGGGCGACACTCTGCTGGCTCTGGCCCAGCGTTACAATATCCGGGTCGCTGACATCGTCGCCCTCAACCGGATCAGCAATCCCAGGGCTCTGCGGGTCGGTACCGACCTGATCCTGCCCCTGCACAAGAATTTCTCCCGCCTGCCCATCGAAGAGATGAAGGATGACTACGTCCGCACCCGAAGGCGCACCTATACGGTCCGCCAGGGTGACAGTCTGTGGAAGATCGCCCAGCGGTTCGACGTGAGCGAAAAAGAACTGCGAGTCTGGAACCGCCTCGGCTGGAGCAACCTGTTGCGGCCCGGCCAGAAGCTGATCGTTTCTGCCAAGGCGGTCAAATCTTCGCCGCAAACGGCGAAGAAGAGCAAGACGCCTTCCGCTCAGACGGTCTACCAGGTCCGCTCCGGCGACAGCCTCTGGGAAATCGCCCGGCGTTTCGACGTGACGGCCCGGGAGTTGCGGGCCTGGAACGGCCTCGGTGAAAGCAATGTGATCCGTCCAGGGCAGAAGCTCTACCTCTCGGCAAATGCCGCCAAATCCGCCCCGATTTCGGCCCAAAAGGATAAGCCGCGGCGCAAAATCGTTTACCAGGTCCGCCCCGGCGACAGTCTGTGGACGATCAGCCGCAAGTACGATGTCGCCACCAGCGAGATCATGGACTGGAACAAGTTGAGGGATGATCATATCCTGCGGCCCGGGGACAGGCTGACCCTGTTGGTTCTGGACGAAAGCCGGGGGTAGCGTGGAGCAGGCCCTGTTCTTGAATCAGTTGCACGGCCCACTCCCCGAAGGGATCGACCGGCTCTATTTCGGTGCCGAATTCTGCCCCTGGACCTTTCCTGCCATCGCCGACATCGAGGCGGCCATGAGCGCTGCCCGCGAGCGGGGGCTTTCATTCACCCTGGCGACGCCGGTTCTGCTCGAGTCCTTTCTTCCCATTCTGCGCCGGACGCTGGCTGCGGTTCTCCCCCGTCTTGACGGGCAGGACGAAGTGCTGATTTCCGACTGGGGCGCTCTCGAGCCGGTCAGGGATGTTACCGCGGACGTGAGGGTAATCCTCGGTAGGGTTCTGTCCGGCCAGAAGCGCGGGCAGCAGATTCTCGATCTGCCGCTGACCGACTCCCAGCTGGAGTATTTTCGGATGGGCAGCTGGTATGCCGGCGAAGCTGCAGCCCTACTTGACGAACTGGCCATCGGGCGGATTGAGCTCGATAACCTGCTCCAGGGCATCGCCGCCTTGCCGGCCGGTCGGGTTGGGTCTCTGCATCTACCCTTCGCCATGGTGACCTCCAGCCGCAACTGCCCGTTTCGCAAAGGGGAAGGCCACCACCGCTGCCCGGCGTGCTGCGGCGAGGTGTTCACCCTGCATTCACCGCAAAGCCGCGTCCCGCTGTATCAGGGAGGCAATACCCAGTTCCTTCGCAATGATCGCCTTCCGGAAAACCTGGCCGAGTCGGGCATTGACCGACTGGTCCGCCATCCCCTTCTTCCCCGCTGAATTTACGGTCGGTATTGCCCGCCGCCGGTTACGGATATTGCTTTGACTTTTACAGGGGAGGTTGCTAAACTCGGTCCGCTTTAATACCTACCCCGAAAGGACCTCTCGGAACATGCTCAATATTGCAATTTCCCTGCTGCTTGGCACCCTCGTTACGGTCGGCCTGAACACCTTTGCGGGGGTAGATATATGGTATGCGACCATTGCTTCGGTGCTGGTGTTCGCGGTCGTCTACTTCCTGCTGACCCGGCTCGTCATGAAAAAGGTCGCGAACCTGATGGAATCAGCCCAGCGCGACATCCAGGCCAATCGGGTGGAAAAAGCAATCAAGACCCTCGAGGGCGGCTATAAATACGGCAACTGGCAGTTCTATATCAAGCCCCAGATCAACGCCCAGATCGGCACTATCCTGTATCTCAAGCGCGATTTCGCCCAGGCCTTCGATTATCTGCAGAAGGGGTTCGTGCGGCATTGGGTCGCGATGGGGATGCTGGCGATCTGCTACATGAAACGGCAGAAGATCACCAAAATGATCGAAACCTTTGAGAAGGCTTGTGCTGGTAGCAAGAAGGAGCCTTTGATCTGGAACCTCTACGCCTACTGCCTGGAAAAGGTGGGCGAAAAGGAAAAAGCCATCGGCGTTCTGGAAAAGGCCATCAAAAAAGTTGGCGGCGATGAACGGCTCCAGGCCAATCTTGAGGTGCTCCAGGAGGGCAAGCGGATGAAAATGAAAGGGTATGGAGATCTCTGGTACCAGTTTCATCTGGAAAAGCCGGGCGCTCTGATCAAGCAGCAGACCAAGGCCGTGCAGGGGCGTCGCAAGATCGTGAGACGCTGAACCATGGTCGACCGCAAGAAAAAGGATAAAGGCTTCGAACACAACCCCTTCAAGAACTTGAAGGGGTTGCGCGTTTCCGGGGAACAGAAAAGCCCCGCAGGGCGGAAAGTACAGCCGCAGAAAGAGGAAATCCCGCCGCCGGAGCCGATCGAGTCGTTGTCCGACGAGGCGCTGTTCGCCCAGGAGATGGCCCGGTTGGGCGTTGATTCTCAGGTTGATGAGACGGTTTCGGCACCTTCCGAGGATTCTGAACCTGACGTCGAGTCTCCGGCCGGTGAGGCTAAGCCGGCGACAGAGGAAGGTTCCGGGCAGGATCTGTTTCTGGCATCGCTTGGGCAGATGGAAGTCGTCTTTCGCGACGAGCTTCCTGAGTCTGCGGAAGAACAGGCGTCGCCGCGTCGAATGCGCCAGCTGCGCAGGGGGAAACTGCTTCCCGAGGCCAAGCTCGATCTCCATGGGCTGAGCCGCGAACAAGCCCGTAACCGGGTCCGGTATTTTCTCGAAGACTCGGTATACCACGGCCTGAAAACCGTACTGGTGGTGACGGGCCGGGGGAAGGGGTCGGCCGGGGAACCGGTGCTGCGGGCCGAGATGGAACGTTACCTGACCCTGGAAGCCAAGGCTTGGGTGGTGGAATGGGGACGGGCGCCGAGGCAGTATGGCGGGGAAGGGGCCCTGGTGGTTTTTTTAAAGGGGCGGAACGGAGGCTGATAAGAAGGCCGGGATGGTTGCCCCGGCCTTTTGCTGTGTGAACAAAGATTAATCTATTTGGAGCTCTCGGGAGGGTTCTCGTCTTTTTTGGCGGGAGCCTTTTTTCGTGGGGCCCTCCGCTTGGGTTTTGCTTCGTCCGTCGGGGTCTCGGCCGTCTCGGTTTTTCCTTCGGCCGCTGCCGGCTTTCTGGCGCGGGAGCGAGTTGTCGGCGGCTTGGGCGCCCCTTTTTCATTCCGGCTGGCGGAGTCCGTCGTTTCCGCTGCCGAAGCGGTTTCCGCCTCGGCGTCTTTTTTGGTGCGCGTGCGTCTTTTCGCCGGAGCTTTCTCCTTGACGTCCTGGACCGGCGCGTCCATCCCCTGTGCCTGCGGGGCAGGGATTGCCTCCGAGCCACCTTCGGCCGGCTCCTTCTTCTTGTTAACGGCGCGTCGCTTTCGAGGCGCCTTGGGTTTGTCTTCAGCGGTTGTCGCCGTCGTTGCCGGTGCCGGCTCCGGTTCCGCTCCGGGCGCCGCGGTCGGCTGCTCTTCAGCGGCCGCGGCCGTTTCCGCCTTTTGGGCGGCTGCGCGGGGGCGGCGCTGAGGGCGCTTTTTCGGTTTTCCGGCATCCTCGCTGGCCTGTGCGGCAGTCGAAGCGGCCTCGGGCTGCGGTGTTGCGCCCGGCTCTGGACCGGCCGCGTCAGGGGCCTTTGGCTCGGTTCCAGCCGATGGCGAAGGAGGGGGCGCCTTCGGTTTGCGGGCGCGCGTTCTGGGCCGGGCCGGCTTCGATATTTCCTCCTCCGGCGAGGGGCCTTTGGCGGTCGTTTCGGGTTCTTCGCCGGCAGTCGTCAACTCCTGTGCAACCGCGGACGACTCAACCGCTTTGGGGCGAGCTTCTGGCGGAGCCGGTTCCGCGGCGGCCGGGGTTGGAGGAAGGGAGGGGGGCTCCGGGGCCGGCTGCGCGGCGGATTCTGCGGAAGCCGCTACCGCCTCGGAGTCGGGTGCAGCAGCGGTCTCCGCCTGGGCTTCGACCGGCTTTTTTCGGCGACGACGGCGTTTTCTTTTTTTGGCCTCCTCAGCTTCGAGGGGCTGTTCCTCTGTTTCGTCAGCAGGCTGAGCGGCTTCTGCCGGGGGGACGGGTGGGGGCTCCGGCGCTGCAGGGGCCGCCGCCTCCTCAACGGACGGGGTCGGGCCCGATTCCAGGGATTCCGCTTCGGCGGGACTCGTCTCCGTTTCGGTTTGCGCTTCCGTCTCCGTCTCCGCCGCGGTCGGCAGCTCCTCGGCCTTTTTCTTGCGGCGGCGTCTGCGGCGCTTTTTCTTTGCCCCACCCTCGGTTTCATCCGTCGCGGCTTCTTCGGTTACAACTTCCTCAGCCGGGACGTTATCCGTTGCGGCCACAGTCGCTTCAACGAATTCCTCCTGGGATTCCTCGATTTCCTCGCGGCGGATGAAGGTCAGCGCCGATTGGCCGGAAAGGATGTCGGGGCGTCCCTTGATGTAAATCGCCAGGCGATGTTGGCGTTCCATCTCCATCAGTTCGGAACGCTTGTTGTTGAGCAGGTAGGTGGCGACGTCGAGGGGGATTTCCCCCTCCACCCGGCCGATCTGCCCCTTGGCGATTCCGGCCTGGATCTTGCGCAGGAAAGCAACCGACTGGGCTTCCGGGCTTTTGAGCCGGCCGGTGCCGTCGCAGTGCGGGCAGGGCAGATAGGAGCCCTCGGCCAGGGTGGCCTTGATCCGCTGTCGACTCATCTCCAGCAGACCGAACTGGCTGCTGATGCGGCCGACGGTGACCCGGGCCTTGTCGTTTTTGAGGGCATCCTTGACGGCCTTTTCGACTTCGCGGATATGCTTGCGATCGCGCATGTCGATGAAGTCGATGACGATCAGTCCACCGAGATCGCGCAGTCGCAGTTGCCGGCCGACCTCGGTGGCTGCTTCAAGATTGGTCTTGTAGGCGGTCGCCTCAACGCCCTGCTCGCCAGCCATCTTGCCCGAGTTGACGTCGACCGCCACCAGCGCCTCGGTGGCATCGAGGACGATCGATCCGCCCGAGGGGAGGGGAACCTTGTTCTTGCTGATGGTTTCGATCTGCTCTTCGATCTGGTAGCGGGAGAAGATCGGCCGGCGTTCCTGGTGAAGCTTGACCAGGCGGGCGTATTCGGGCATCACCTCCTGAAAAAAATCGCGGGCTTCCTGGAAAACCTTGGGATCGTCGACCAGAACCTCGTCCATGTCATGGGTGAAGTAGTCGCGGATCGAGCGGATGACCAGATTCGATTCCTTGTAAATCAATGCGGGAGCCTTGGCCTGCTTGCTGAGCCCCTGAATCTTCTGGTAAACGCGAACCAGGTAATCGAAATCCCTTTTGAGCTCTTCCGTCGTCTGGCCGATACCGGCGGTGCGGACGATATAGCCCATGTTGCCGGGAAGGTCCAGCGAAGCCATGGCCGCCTTGAGTTTTTTGCGCTGCGCCTCTTCCTCGATCTTGCGGGAGACTCCCTTGGTGTCGCTGTCGGGCATCAGCACCATGTAGCGCCCGGGCAGGGACAGGTAGGTCGTGAGCGCCGCGCCCTTGGTGCCGCGCTCCTCTTTGACGATCTGGACCAGAAACTCCTGGCCGCGTCGCAGGATGTCGGTGATGCGGGGGCGTCCCTTGGTTTCGGGATTGCTTTCAAACGGCTGGAAAAAGGAGGGGTGGAGCTCTCCCATCTGGAGAAATCCGAGGCGCTCGGCCCCGTAATCGATGAAGGCGGCCTGCAGCCCGGGTTCAACCCGGACGACAACCCCTTTGTAAATGTTCCCTTTGGTCTGCTCTTTGCCGGCAACCTCGATATCAAGTTCGCTCAAGATGCCGTCTTCCACGATAGCCACTCGATTTTCCTCGGGATGGGTGGCGTTGATCAGCATTTTTTTGCTCATGTGTTTCCTTCCGGCTGTCCCGCAGGACAGCCTCAATGGGGTTTCGATCCGGAAACGATCCGGGTTTCGCTGGTGCAGAAATCCCTTTCCAGGGCCCTTGAGGGGTTGCGGAAAGAGCCGGTTGCCCGGCATGATAGGATTCGCTCAGAACGAAACGGGTCGGTCTCCGAACCTGAAACGAAACTAGTGGTCTGCAGGGATATTTCACCTGCCATTGCCGCGAAAAAGGCGGCCCTCAACGTTTTTTGCGTCCGGTTTTCCGGCCGCTGCAGCTTATCCATGCCCGCTGCCAAGGGCAGGAATCGGTTGGTGGCCGATCCCGAACTGCTTTATCCCCAGGGCCGCAGGGCGGCCCGAAGTAGGCAAAATGGCAAATTCTACAACGATCCCGCAAGCTGCGCAAACTATATCAGAGAAAACCTGGTTTGGATAGGGCTAAATGGGGCCTGAAACCGCTATGCAATTCAAGGTTTTAAGGCCATGCCGGTTATGGTATAAAGGGAGCCATGTTGCAGCTGAAAGAAATTACCAAAGACTTTGGGGGCCGCCGCCTGTTTGCCGGCATTGACTGGCATATCCGGCCCGGCGACCGGATCGGGTTGTGTGGCGAAAACGGTGCGGGCAAGACCACCCTGCTGCGGATGCTCGCCGGGCAGGTCAGCCCCGACGGGGGGGAGCTTCAGGTCGCCCGCGGGACGACCTTCGGCTACCTGCCCCAGGACGGCCTGGAATACCGGGGACGCTCCCTGTTCGACGAGGTGCGTTCGGCTTTTGCCGAACTGATCGCCATGGAGCGGGAGATCCGCCGGCTGGAGGCGCAAATCGCCGAAAAGCATCGGCCCGAGGACATGGATCGCTATGCCGCCCTGCAGGAGGTCTTCCGCCAGCGGGGCGGTTATACCATGGAGACCGAAATCGGCAAGGTGCTGCGGGGGCTCGGGTTTGCCGATGAGGACTGGGACAGACCGTGCGAACATTTCTCCGGCGGCTGGCAGATGCGCATCGCCCTGGCCAGGCTGCTGCTCCAGCGCCCCAACCTGATGCTCCTTGACGAACCGACCAACCATCTTGACCTGCCTGCCCGGGACTGGCTTGAAGGTTATCTGGCGGCCTATCCCCACGCCGTGGTCCTCGTCTCCCACGACCGGTTTTTTCTCGATCAGGTGGTGAGCCGCATCGTCGAAGTCTGGAACGGCAAGCTGACCGAATATCCCGGAAACTACAGTCGATACCTGGAGGAGCGGGATCTGCGGGTGACGGCCCTGCTCGAAGCCAAACAGCGCCAGGACGAAGAAATAACCAAAATAGAGGCCTTCATCAACCGCTTTCGCTATCAGGCCAACAAGGCTTCGCTGGTCCAGAGCCGGGTGAAGCAGCTGGAAAAAATCGAGCGGATCCAGGTTCCGCCAATGCGCAAAAAGATAGCCTTCCGCTTCCCCGATCCCCCCAAGGGCGGTCGGCTCGCCCTGGAGCTGAAGGGGGTCGAACAGGGGTACGGCGAGCTGACCGTGCTGGAAAATCTCGACCTGACCGTGGAGCGAGGCGAGCGGATCGCCCTGGTCGGGGCCAACGGCGCCGGCAAATCGACGCTGATGCGTCTGCTGGCTGGCGAAGAGGCGCCCCGCAAAGGGGCTCGGCAGGAAGGGCATAACCTGCAGATGGCCTATTTCGCCCAGGACCAGGCGCGGGTGCTCGACCCGACCAGAACCGTGCTCGATGAAATCACCTCCGCCGCCCCCTTCGACATGGTTCCCAGGGTGCGCGATATCCTTGGCGCGTTTCTCTTTTCCGGCGACGACGTTCAAAAAAGGGTCTCGGTCCTTTCCGGTGGCGAACGTAACCGGCTGGCTCTGGCCATACTGCTGCTGCGGCCGGCCAACCTGCTGCTGCTCGATGAGCCGACCAACCATCTTGACCTCAAATCCAAAGAGGTGCTTCTCGATTCGCTCAAAGGGTATGGCGGAACCCTGGTGTTCGTCTCCCACGACCGGTATTTTGTCGATGCGCTGGCAACCCGGGTGATTGAAGTCGGCGGCGGAAAAATCGAATCCTTTCTCGGCAACTACGAAGATTTCCTGCGGACCAAAGCGGCTTTAGGGGATGCCAGCCACAGCGCCGAGCGGGTGGAGCATGCCGGCAGTGAAGTCTCCGGTGAATCGCAGGGCGGCGACAAGGAAGATCGCCGCCGCGCCCATGAGGAGCGCAAGGAGGCCAAAAAGATCGAAAGGCGGCGACAGAAGGCGCTCGAGGAGGTGGAGCGGTCCATCGAGATTCTCGAGGGGGAACTGGCCGAGCTGGAGCAGGAGATGGCCGATCCTTCCCTGTACCAGGATCAGGACCGTTGGCGTCAGGCCTCTGCCCGTCATTCGAAGCTTCAGGACCAGATCGGCGAATTGTACCAGCGCTGGGAGTCGTTGCAACTGCCGGAAACGGCCTGAGGATCGGAACGAGACGGTCTTTTGGAGAAAACCCTGATTTCCGCCGGATGCAGCTCTTACCAGCGCCAGCCGCCGGCTTAACTCTGAATCCTCTTACCGGGGGGGGAAATGGCCGGGGAATGCCCGTTTGTAGTTACCGTGGCCAGCGAGAAAGGCGGGGTCGGCAAAACGACCCTCGCCACCAACCTTGCCGTCTATCTCAAGGCTCTGCGGGAAGACCTGCCGGTTACCATCTGTTCTTTCGATAATCACTTCAGCGTCGACAACATGTTCGCGATTGGCGGTCATAAGGGGCTATCCGTGGCCGACCTGTTCTCCGGGGTGCCCATGGGCGAACTGGCCCGTCTGGGAGAGTACGGCGTTCAGTTCCTGGCCTCCGATCGGTCACTTACCCCGCCCGATCGGGACACCGGTCATCTTGCCCGTGCCATCAGTTCCTCCTGTCTGCCGGGCGTTCTGATTCTCGATACCCGGCCGATTCTCGATTATTTCACCCGCAGCGCCCTGGGCACGGCTGACCTGGTGCTGGTCCCGGTCAAGGATCGGGCCTCGCTGGTCAACGTGGCTTCGCTGAGGGCTTCCATGCTTGAGGTCGGGGGAAACCCGGAGCGTGTGTGGCTGGTTCCAAGCCTTGTCGATGCTCGCCTGCGTTTGCGCGAAGGGATCGGCGTGCAGGAGTTTCTGCGCTTTTCGGCGCAGGAGCGTGGCTATCAGGTCCTTGATGCCAGTATCTCCAAAAGCCCAAAGGTGGAGGGCCTGGCCACCAGCTTCACCAGTCGGATCTATCCCGTTCTCACCCATGCCCGCTCGACGGTGGTGCACCGTCAGTTCAGAAAACTGGCCGCCTTTGTCCTGCAGCGCTACGATCTGGCCGAACAGCCGGCCAGCCTGGCACGAACCTCTGGCCAGGCCGGCGCTGAGGTCCGGGCGGGGCGCCTGCGTAGAGTGCTGACCGAATGCCCGGTCTGCGGCCGCCGGGCCGCCGGCAACGATGGACAGTTCTTTCTCGATCTGCGCAGCCGGCGCCGGGGCTTTCTGCATGGGACCTGTCTGCAGGGGCTCTTGGCAGCTGGCGCCGCGACGACCGATCTCCCGGCGGCGGGGGTGCTGGTGTTCAGCACAAACGAACCCGACCTGACGGCGGCTGGCCTGGAATCTACCCTGCATGTGTTTGACGAGGAGGGCGAACTGATGGGCGCGGAAACTCTCTGCGGATCTGACGGGAACGACCTGGCCAGGCTCTGGCAGGGGAGCACCGGGAGGTTGCCCGAAGAGCTTTATCGGGACCGATTGCTGGTAAACCTGGGCGGTGGGCCGCCGGCCGATTGTCTGGTCGGACCAGGGCGAACCCGGTTCTCCGCTTTGCGGCGAAAAGCCCTGCGCGAAATTATGGGAAAGGATAAGGGGTAGGCGAGCAGACGTGAAAAGGCTCAAGGTTTACGGGCCTTAAGTGAGCTTCGCCGCTTTGATTCGTCCCCCTGGTCTGGCTGCCGGGGACGATGGCCGGCCGGGTTGACAAAATCAATCCCACAATTTAATAATTTCGGTCCGGTTACGTTATGTGCATATCCCGTTTCAATTTTCACCGGGTATCCGCGGTCCGTTAACCGGTTTGTGCCGGCGCCTTGCAGCCTTTAGCCTGCCGGCACATGATAATGCTACTTCATCATAAATCGATTTGAGGCGTTCCAATGATTCTTCTGCCGCGGGGCAATCCCGTAAAGGAAAAGATCGACCCTGGAAAGGTCAACCTTCCCTCGGCCCTGCAAAAACTTCAGGCGGGCAGTTTCACCGGTTACCTCAGGTTCGACACCAGCCAGGGGACCGGGATCCTCATCTTTCAGCAAGGAAAGCTGGTGAGCGCGCTGTTTGAAGGAGTCCGGGAGCGGTTCATCGCTTATGATGCCATTGCCAGGATTTTCGACACCGCGCTGGCGGGGGGGGGCAACCTGGATATCTATCGCCTCTCTCCAGAGCTGGCGATCAGTATTCACGCCTTGCTGCATGGCGACATGCTCTACCGGGGCCAGGAGCTCAAGCTGATCGACATCAAGGCCCTGCTGGTCAAGCTCAAGGAGGACCGGTTAACCGGTTGCCTGAGAATTTACACCGACGAGCACATTGCGCTGATTTTTTATCGCGATGGCGCCCCGCTTGGTTTTTTTCACGACGGTTCCACCGATATTGAAACCACGGCCGATACTTCCATGTCCGTGGCCCGCCTGCCCGGCGCCAAGGTGGACCTGCTGACCACCAGGGTTTCGGGGGACCGGGCGCTTGCCGATCTGATGCAGTCGGCTGATGTTGCCGGTCTCTGGCAGAAGTCCCGCGAAAAAATCGCCAGGCAAAGGCAGTCCAGGGAAGAAGAGGCCAGTCGTGTTCTGGAGGTCAGGGAGAAGGAGCGGCGGCAGCGGATGCTCGCCGTGCTGAGAAAAACAGCCACGCAGCATATCGGCAAAATCGGCAATTCCCTGGTCGACAAGGAGTTTGAAAAGAAGGTTCCCGCGCAGGGGCCGGTCTCCGAAGCCTCACTGGCCGAGTTTTACCAGGGGCTGGGCCGGGCGGCCAAGCTGGTTGCCGGTCCTTCCACGATCACTGCCATGATCGAGGAAATGAAGCGCGGAATCAAAAACCTGCTCAATGCCCCCTGATCTTTTCGCTGAAAGTCTATTCCAATTCAGAAACACGTTTAGCGTCCATCCGGGTTTCCAAGTGGACACAAACTAATTTTTACGGAGGGTTTCCTGATGGATTGGCATGTATTGCAGGTCGTCCTGTGGCTGATTGCCGGTGTGTTTTCTTTTTACTTCAGTATCGGCAATGCCAGGGTATGGACCAGCATCGCCGTCGGTTTTTTTCTGATCCTGGTGGCTGAGGTCATTCCTCAGGCCATTCCATTTCTTCCCGGAGGGGAAATCCCCCAGGTCGAGGCGATGAGTTATATCGTCGGTACCATCTCGATTCTGGTCATGAGTCATGGTTTTCAGGAGTACTACGTCTTCTCACGGACGTTGGAGCTCGAGGGGAACAAGACATACGTCTATTTGGCCACCCTGGGGGTCATCGCTGCCTCCCTGGTCTTCATTCTGATCAACCCGACCCCCTCGGAACGCACTCTCAACATCATCCGGGTGGTGGAGAATACCAACTGGGTCTTTCTATCGCTGATCAATATCGACCTGATCCGCAAGATCTACGTCAATGTGAAGGACAGTCCCATCAGCCAGGGATTCATTGCTTTTATGGGCGTGTTTCTCTTTATTTTTCTGTGGAAAGGGGCCGAACTCTATATTCAGGTCTATGACCTTAACCTGCCGCGGGTCGCCGCCGAGTTTCCGGTTCGCTATCGGATTTCCGAGGTGGTGACCAATGTCGGCAATCTGTTGGCCGGCCTTTCGGTGGGAGGGACCTTTATTTTTCTGGCAAAATTGTTGCGCTGAACGGGTCAAGGACATAGGTAACAAAAAAGGTGGGCCCGTCGCCCACCTTTTTCATGAATCAATCGATCTACCGGATGATGTTATTCCAGACTTACCCGCCCTTCGAGCGGCACCAGGACGATCTGGATCCGGCGGTTCTGGGCCCGTCCTTCGGCAGTTTCGTTCTCCGCTACGGGGCGAAATTGGCCGAAACCGCAGGTTGAAAGGCGTTCGCCGGGGATGCCGACCTGATCCTGGAGAAAGTGCACCACGTTGGTCGCCCTGGCGGTGGAAAGTTCCCAGTTGCTGGGGAAAACATCCTTGAGCCGCGAACTGATCGGCACGTTGTCGGTATGGCCTTCGACGCGCACCTCCTTGTCGGTTACTCCCTTGAGAATATCGCCCACTCGGCCCAGCACCTGAAGCCCGGCCGGCTTGATGTCGGCCTTGCCCGAGTCGAACAGGATGCGCTCCACCATGTTGACGGTAAGTTTGCCCTGCAATTCGGAGATGGTGATTTCACCCCGCTGGATTTCGGCCTCCATCTGGTTGACCAGTTCGTCGTATGTGTTCTTCATCTGCGCAATGCGCGCCTCGCGGGCAATCCTCTCCCGCTCCACCTGCTGGACGAGGGCCCGGTTCTGCTCCTCGAGATGATCGATACTCTGCCGCATCTCGGCCATGGCCGCCCCGGCCTCGGCACTGCGTGCCGAAAGGACTTTTTCCAGACGGTCGATGTCGGCCCGGGCTCGGGCCAGATCCTGTCGCAGGCCTGAATTTCTCTCGGTCAGGTCTGCCAGCTGCTGGTCCAGATTCTGATTGCGCTCGGTCAGGTTTTCAGCCTTTTCCTGCAATTGCCGGTACTCGCCCTGGAGATCCTCCAGGGTTCGAGCCAGGGTTGCTGCTTCATCGACTTTCTGCTGGTAGGTCGATTTGGCGACGCAACCCGTGCCGAGGAGTGCGGCCGCCAGCGCCAGAAACATCAGTGAAAATAAGCCAAAGCGCACGATAAATCTCCTTTACTGAAATCCAAAATGAGGTATCATCTTTGTTCTTCGGTTGACCTGGTGAGCGGCCGGGGATTTTGGGACAGAAACTAGCATAACGCCGGAAAAAGTAAAGAGGATATGTTCGCGAAAGACCCCTGGTTTTCGGTTGCAGGATTTTAGGGGGCTATGTTATAAAAAAATGGTATTTTCAATGCCTTAGCCGGAGTATGGGATGTTTGAAATTGAGCGGATCATCCGCACCGCGCTGCAGGAGGATATCGGTCACGGCGACGTAACCACTCTCGCCACGGTCGAAAAAGGAAGCTCGGCCCGAGCCCAATTGGTGGCCAAGGAAGACTTCGTCCTGGCCGGCATCGACGTGGCGCAGCAGGTTTTTCACTTGCTGGATCCCTCGGTGGCCTTTGAAAAGCTCATCGAGGATGGCCAGCAGGTGAGTCGTGGAGAAGTTCTGGCCTGGCTCAAAGGCGATGCCGCCGTCCTGCTGCAGGGGGAGCGGGTCGCCTTGAATCTGCTCCAGCGCATGTGTGGCGTCGCCACTCTCACGGCCCAATTCGTCAAGGCCGTCGAAGGGACCGCGGCGACCATTGTGGACACCCGCAAGACCACTCCCGGGCTGCGGATTCTCGAAAAATACTCGGTACGCATGGGCGGTGGGACCAATCATCGCACATCCCTGTACGATGGCGTGCTGATCAAGGAAAATCATATCGCCGCCGCTGGCGGTATCGCCACCGCTATCCGCCGGGCCCGGACCCAAGTGCCCCATACGTTGAAAATCGAGGTCGAAACCCAGACTCTTGACGAGGTTGGCGAGGCCCTCGAGGCTGGCGTCGACATTATTCTCTTGGACAACATGGCTCTGGAGACCATGCGTGAAGCGGTCCGTCTGATTGATGGGCGGGCCCTCGCCGAGGCCTCCGGAGGGGTCAATCTGAAAACCGTTCGGGGGATTGCCGAAACCGGGGTTGACCTCATTTCGGTTGGAGCGCTCACCCACTCTTACCGGGCCATGGACATTTCCATGCTCTTCCAGTAACCCCGAGAGTGGAGCGAGCATGACGGGTAAAGGCGCCCAGGAAGAAATCCTCAGACTGTTTCGCGAAAACTCCCGGGATTACCTTTCCGGCGAAGAGATCAGCCAGGCCTTGGGGGTTTCACGCACCGCCATCTGGAAACAGATCAAGCAGCTTCGCGAACTGGGTTACACCATCGAAGCGGTTCCCTCCAAAGGCTACCGTCTTGCCGAAACCCCCGACACACTCCTCCCGGCCGAAATCCAGGCCGGTCTGGGCACCCGCCTGGTCGGCCGCGACGTCGTCTTTTTAGCCGAAACCGATTCAACCAATCTTCAGGCCCACCTGCTCGGTGACGGTGGCCGGCCCGAAGGGACCGTGGTGATCGCCGACCGGCAAAGCGCCGGCAAGGGCCGCTTGGGCCGACAGTGGGTTTCCCCGCCCGGCGTCAATATTTATACTTCGGTGCTGCTGCGGCCTCCGATTCTGCCGCGCTGGGCGCCGCAGCTCACCTTCCTCTCGGCCGTCGCCGTGTGCCGGGCCGTCGCCGAGATCAGCGGCTTGTCGCCGACGGTCAAATGGCCCAACGATGTGCTCCTTTCGGGCAAGAAGGTTGCCGGACTGCTCAACGAAATGAACGCCGAGACCGAGGGGATTCACTATGTGGTCCTCGGCATCGGGGTCAATTTGAACATGGATTCAAGCCAGTTTCCCGACGACCTGCGTTACCCCGCGACCTCGGTGGCGCTCGAAAAAGGAGCGCCGGTTTCGCGCCTGGCTTTTGCCCGGACCCTTTACCGGGAACTCGACCGTCTCTATCTCCGCTATCTGGATGAAGGCTTCACGCCGATCATCCAGGAATGGGAATCCTTCTGCGAGCTGGTCGGCGAGGACGTCGAAGTCGACTGCCAGAGCTACAAGGTTCGCGGCCGGGTCGAGGGACTGGACCCTGACGGCGCCCTGTTGCTGCGGCTGGCCGACGGCTCAAGCGACAAGATCCTGGCCGGCGACGTCCGCCCCTTGTAGCGGCCGGCCCCCCATGACGGCCCGAATGAGGGCCACCGTGGGGGGCCCCTGCACCAATCACCAAACACGGGTTTGTCTATGCTTCTGGTAATCGATGTCGGCAACACCAATGCTGTTCTGGGCATGTATGACGGTCAGTCCCTGATCCGGAACTGGCGCATAACCACCGACAAATCGCGTACGGTCGATGAGTACGCCATCCTTATCGACCAGCTGTTTCGCCTCTCCAGCGTGCAGTTCTCGGATATTCGTGACGTGATCATCAGCTGCGTGGTGCCGCCGGTGCTCAACACCTTTGAGAGACTGTGCCGCAAATATTTTCAGAAAACTCCCTATATCGTCGGCCCGGGGACCAAAACCGGCATGCCGATTCTCTATGACAACCCCAAGGAGGTCGGCGCCGATCGGATCGTCAATGCCGTGGCCGCCTATGCCAAGTACCGGCGCAGCCTGATCATCGTCGATTTCGGCACCGCCACGACCTTCGATTTCATTTCCGGGCGCGGGCAGTACCTCGGCGGCGCCATTGCCCCGGGGGTATCGATTGCCGCCGAAGCGCTGTTCGAGCGGGCGAGCAAACTGCCCAGGGTGGAAATTTCCCATCCACCGCAGGTGATTGCCAAAAACACCGTGAACAGCATGCAGTCGGGAATTTTTTATGGCTACGTCGGCCTGGTCGACGGGATCGTCGCCCGAATGAAGGCTGAAGCGGGTGAAAACCCGCTGGTGGTTGCCACCGGGGGGCTGGCGCGGCTGATCTCCAGCGCCTCTGCAACCATTGACGAAGTTGAGCCCCTGTTGACCCTCGAAGGGCTGCGGATTATCTATTCTTTGAATACCATCGAGGATTGAACCCCGGCGGTACGGACCCTTGGGGAGGCCGTGACTTCCGGGGCAAGCCGTTTTACCTGTGATGTGCCGGCCACATCGTTCAGTACGTTGCTTCCTGCAAGTGATCCTTTAACCGATTCCTCTGCCTGTCTGGAATGAAAGGAGAGACCATGGGAAAGTACGACACTTCGAAACTGCGGAACTTTGGAATTGTTGCCCACGGGGGAGCGGGTAAGACCTCGCTCACCGAGGCCATCCTGTTCAATACCGGGATGATCGACCGGTTGGGGCGGGTCGATGATGGAACCTCCAGCATGGATTTCGAACCCGAAGAGATCAAGCGCAACATTACCATCAGCTCAAGCCTCAACCACTGTGTCTGGAATGGCCATACCCTGCATATCGTCGACACGCCTGGCTACGCCAACTTTCTGCACGAAACCCGCAGTTGCCTGCGTATTCTCGGCGGTGCGGTGTTGATCGTCTCGGCCATTTCCGGGGTCAAGGCGCAGACCCAGAAAATCGTCGAGTGGGCCGATGAGTTCGAGGTGCCCAGGATCGCCTTCGTGAACAAGATGGACCGGGAACGGGCCGACTTTCTCAAGGCTGTGGATGACATGGAGAAATCCCTCAATACCAGGGCGGTCGTGGTGAACATGCCGATCGGCGCCGAAGAGGATTTCCGCGGGATCATCGATCTGGTTAACATGAAAGCCCGGCTTTTCAAATTCGACGAAAAGGGCACCTACGAAGAAACCGAGATTCCCGGTGAGCTCATGGAGGAGGCCCAGCGACTGCGGGTCATGCTGCTCGAGGCCGTTGCCGACGCCGACGACGAGCTGATGGAAAAATATCTCGAAGAGGAAAATCTCAGTACCGAAGAAATTCTGCGCGGCCTCCGCGAGGGAACCCTGACCGGGGTTTTTACTCCGGTTCTCTGCGGCAGCGCCACGGCCAACATCGGCGTGCGGCAGTTGATGGATTACATCAATTACTGCCTCCCCTCGCCGCTGGACAAGGGGACCCAGTTGGGCAAAAACCCCAAAACCGGCGACATCGAAGAGCGCCAGCCCAGCGAGGAAGAGCCGTTTTCGGCCATGGTCTTCAAGACCATCAGCGATCCCTACACGGGTAAGCTTTCACTGTTCCGGGTCTACTCGGGAATCTTGAAATCCGATTCTTCGGCCTATAATCCCAACAAGGACGTCACGGAAAGAATCGGCCAGATTTTCGAAATGGAAGGAAAAAAACAGGTTCCCATCGACATGGCGGTGGCCGGTGACATCGTTGCGGTGCCAAAGCTCAAGTCGACCACCACCGGTGATACCCTGTGTGACGCCGCCAAACCGATTGTCTACGAAAGTCCCCTGCCTCTCAAGCCGGTCATTTCCTTCGCCCTGCAGGCCAAGAGCAAAAACGATGAAGACAAGGTCAGCAGCTCTCTGCAGCGGCTCACCGAAGAGGACCCGACCCTGCAGGTGCAGCGCGACGAAGAAACCCACGAACTGATCCTCTCGGGGATGGGGCAGGTTCACGTCGAAGTGGCGGTGGAGAAGCTCAAGCGCAAGTATGGGGTGGCGGTGGAGCTCAAGGAGCCCAAGGTCCCCTACCGTGAAACGATCAAGGGCAAGGCCAAGCTCCAGAGCAAGTACAAGAAGCAATCGGGCGGCCGCGGCCAGTACGGCGACGTCTGGCTCGAGCTCGAGCCGATGCCCCGCGGAGCCGGGTACGAGTTCGTCGACAAGATCGTCGGCGGTGTGGTGCCCCGCCAGTACATCCCGGCCGTTGACAAGGGGATCCAGGAAGCGATGCATCATGGTTTTCTGGGCGGCTACCCGGTCGTGGACGTCAAGGTGACCCTGTTCGATGGATCCCACCACTCGGTCGACTCCTCCGAGATGGCCTTCAAGATCGCCGGCTCGATGGGTTTCAAAAAAGGTATGGAGCAGGCCAGTCCGGTACTGCTGGAGCCGATCATGCAGATGGAGATTACCGTTCCGGATGATTGCATCGGTGACGTCATCGGCGACATGAACTCGAGGCGCGGCAAGGTCCTCGGGGTGGAACCCAAAGCCAACAGCCAGGTCATCAGTGTACAGGTGCCGATGGCGGAGGTTCTCAAATATTCTCCGGAACTGCGCTCCATGACCTCGGACCGAGGCCTGTTCACCATGGAGTTTTCTCACTACGAGGAAGTTCCTCCCCATATGACGGCGAAAATCCTTTCCGAACTGCAGAAGGAGAAGTAGCCGTTCAGCGGCCGGAGCGGGCCGGGTTTTAAGCGGATCGGCGGTTTACTGAAACAAAACCGAAGGAGTGCTCGAAAGTTATGACGGAAGATAAAGATTGGCAAAGAGAAGATGCAGCAACGGAGCCCCCGACTCCGGAACAAGAGGGCGAAGAGTCGGGGGAAACCGATGTGGATGAATCTTCGGATGCCCCGGCCGTCACTGAACAGAAAAGCTCCATTTCGCGGGTTCTGCTGCTGGTCCTGCTGCTGATCGTTCTGGGGGCCGCGGGACTCTACTACTACTCCGGTTTGCTGCAGCCCGAAAAAGAGCAACTCGAAACCGCATCCCTGGAAAAACAGCCGATCGCCATCCCCAAGCCGCCACCACCGCCGCCTCCCAAGGCGGCGGAACCCACGGCAGCACAGGAACCCCAGGCATCCCTCCCGGCCAAGGGGATTCTCAGGGAGATGGCTATTGACGAGTCGCCCCCGGTGCCGTCCGAGCCGGAACAGGGGGCGGTAGTCGGGAGCGAATCCGCCACGCCACTGCCCGAAACCACCGTATCCTCCGCCCCGGTTGCAGCCGTCGGGGATCTGGGCGATGCCGGGGATACCCCGGCCGGCACCGAACCTTCTGCCGAGGCCCCGGTAGCGGAGGCGCCTCCCACCGAAGAGACCCAGAAGCTTGAGGCTTTGTTCACCGAAAAGGCCGAGGGGATCGTCGTTTCATCCGGCAACTACATGCTGAATGCCGGGGCTTTTCTGGTTAAGGCCAATCTGGCCGAGGCAAGTGATAAAGTTCGCCAGCTCGGATTCGAGCCCCGGGTGAGCCCGGTGAAAAAAACCGTGGAAATGACCCGCCTGCGGGTCGGGGCCTATCCGCCTGCCGAGGGCAAGGCCAAGCTCGCCGAATTGCGGAAAGCCACCCCTGACGCCTTCTCGCTTCTCAGGAAAGGCAAAATGGTTCTTTATGCCGCCTCCTACCGGAGCCTGGACAAGGCCCGGGCCCATGCCGATCGACTTTTCGAGAAAGGGATCCGGGTCGAGGAAGAACCCGCCTCGGTCAAAATCGGTTTCTCCGATCTGAGTTTTGGTGATTTTCCAGATCGGGCGGCTGCCGAAAAGGCGGCCAAAACAGCCCGGGCTGCCGGCCTCGACGTCAAAGTGGTGAAAAAACCCTGAGGTTCGGAAACCTCGCTTAGGATCTGATGGACAACAAAGGAACCACCATTCGGCTTCGGGTTTCGCCTGAAGTCGCCCGTATCGTAGGCAAAAACGTTCCCCGGGATCTGCAGCTGAATGCAGCCCGGGGAACACTCCCGCTTAAGGGGAAAGACCTGCTTACTTGCCTCTTCTTCCTCGTTCACGGCAGTGACCGGGAAATCCGGACCGCGGCGCTGGCCACCCTGCGCGGCTTGCCCGAGACCATGCTGGCAGGGGTCGTTAAGGACCCCGAACTCCATCCCCGTCTGCTGGACCTGGTTGCCCGATCGCGGCTCAAGGAGGCCGCAGTGATGGAGCCACTGCTCTTCAATTCCGCCACTTCTGACGCCACCCTGATCTTTGTTGCTTCGCGAGGCGATGCGGCGCTGGTTTCGCTGATCGCCCATAACGATCAGAGGTTGCTCCAGACACCGGAAATTGTTACCGCGATCCTTGAGAATCCCAACACCGACCGGGCTCTGAAGTTTCGTCTCGGCTGGCGTGAAGAGCCTGTTGTCCCGACTTCTTTTGAAGAGGGGGAAGCCGCTCCGGAACAGGCTGAAACCGAAGAGAATTATCCCCCGGAAGATGCCGCCGATGATCAGGAGATGGTGATTTCGATGGACGATGAATCCCTGTCCAAGTACCAGATGGCCCTGGATATGGGTGTTTCGGAAAAAATCAAGATGGCCTTGACCGGCGACAAAGAGTGGCGCGGCATTTTTATCAAGGACGCCAACAAGCTTGTCTCCGGTGCCGTGATGAAAAACCCGCGGATCACCGAGGGGGAGGTGCTCTCGGTCGCCAAGAACAAGAGTTCCAGCGACGATTTGATCCGTCTGATCACCCTGAATCGCGAATGGGTCAAAAACTATGAAATCAAAAAAGCGCTGGTGATGCACCCGCGCACCCCTCTGCCCAAGGCGCTGCGGTACATGAATATACTGAGCGAAAAAGATCTGAAGGGGCTGGCCAAGAGTCGAACGGTCTCCCAAGTCATCGTCAATAATGCGCGCCGGATGTTAATGGCCAAGGAACAGAAAAGGTAGTTCATCGGGAGTAATCAATCATGAGTAAGGGTGAAATCATCGCCGTATGCACCAGCCCTGGCAAAGGGGAACGCAAAAAGGATGTCGGCCAGGGCCGGCTCGTGGAGAATTTCGGCCTTGAGGGCGACGGCCATGGCGGCGACTGGCATCGCCAGGTCAGCCTGTTGGCCCAGGAAAGCATCGATAAGATGCGCTCTGCCGGGCTCGACGTCGGCCCGGGCGATTTTGCCGAAAACCTCACCACGCGGGGCATCGATCTTTGCTCCCTGCCGGTAGGTACCCGGCTGCGGATCGGCGCGTCGGCGCTGGTGGAAATCAGCCAGATCGGCAAGATCTGTCATGAGCGCTGCGCCATCTATTATCAGGCGGGTGACTGCGTGATGCCCAAGGAGGGGATCTTCTCGGTGGTGCTCGAAGGTGGTCCGGTCAAGCGGGGAGATCGAATCGAGGTGGTCGAAGTGGCGGCTGAAGGAGGGCAGGGCTGATGACAGAGCCAGGTTTCACCATCGGCATTTTGACCCTTTCGGACAAAGGGGCACGCGGCGAGCGCGAGGATGAGAGCGGTCGCATCGCCCGGGAAATGGTCGCCCAGCTCGGCCAAGTGACCCATTACCAGGTTATTCCCGACGAAGAGGAGCTGATCGTCAGAACCCTGGTGGAGTGGGCCGACAAAGACGGCGTCGATCTGATCCTGACCACCGGCGGTACCGGCCTCACCCCCCGGGACGTGACGCCCGAGGCCACCGCCCGGGTGATCGAACGGCAGGTCCCCGGCATGGCCGAGGCGATGCGCATGGCCAGCCTGCAGAAAACCCCCCATGCCATGCTCTCCCGGGCTCTGGCGGGGGTGCGCCGGCAATCGCTGATCGTCAACCTTCCCGGCAGCCCCAAGGGCGTTCGGGAAAACCTCGAAGTGGTTCTGCCCGCCCTGGCACACGGCTTGGCCAAGCTCAAAGGCGACCCCTCCGAATGCGCTAGATAAAAGGCTGCGGCCCGGCTTTTAAACAACTCAGAAAGGCGCTTCCCAGTCGATACCCCCCCGACCCTCGCGGTCGTCATCGGCCCGCCGGTTTATCCGCGGGCCGTTCTTGTGTCCCCCCGACCCACGTCGACTCCTCGGTCAGTTCCGGTACCAGATGTCGCTGCGAATCTTTTCCGGCGAGAGAAAATATTGACCTGGATCAATTATCCATCCTCTCGCAGCTGCTAGATTCCTTATCGGAAATATTCAACCCGGTGGATGCCCTGAGATAGGTTCAGGGATTGAGATCAATTTCTCGCTTCGCCCATTGATCTTCCATCGATGCCTGCGAGAATGGAGGGGTCAGTTTCTTTCACCACAGGGCCTCGATAGGCAGAGGCCCACTATCACCAAGGGAGGCAAAAAATGAAGAGGAGTTGGGTTTCAGGGATTGTCCTGGTCGCCTGTCTCGCGTGGTTTGCGGGAAGCGCCTGGGCACAAGAACACGCGCGTATTTCCAAGGAAACAAAGGAGTGCCTGGGGTGTCACGCGGAAATGCCCGGCATGGTCAGCCAGTGGGAGGACAGCGCGCACTGGGCTGCCGGCGTCGGCTGTTTCGAGTGTCACAAGGCCAACAAGGGCGAAAGTGACGCCATCGATCACTATGGTTTCACCGTTTCGATCATCGTGTCGCCCAAGGATTGCGGTCAGTGCCACCCTCGGGAATCCCAGGAAATGGGTACCAGTCACCATGCCGAGGCCGGCAACATCCTGAACTCCAAGGACGGCCTGCTCGGGCAGACCGTTGGCGGCGAGCCGGCGGTTGCGGTGGGCTGCCGCCAGTGCCACGGTTCGATTGTAAAGGTCAATGCCGACGGCACCCTCGATACCAATACCTGGCCCAATACCGGCATCGGTCGAGTCAACCCCGACGGCTCCAAAGGGGCCTGCAGCGCCTGCCACACCCGCCACCGCTTCAGCAAGGAGCAGGCGCGCAAGCCTGAATCCTGCGGCAAATGCCATCTCGGCCCCGACCATCCGCAGAAGGAAGTCTACGAAGAGTCCAAGCACGGCATTCTCTACCGGGCGTTTGAAGACCAGTTGAACATGGACCGTCCCAAGTGGGTCGCCGGCGAGGATTACTACGATGCGCCCACCTGCGCCACCTGCCACATGAGCGCCACGCCCGACCAGCCGGTCACCCACGATGTCGGCACCCGCCTGAGCTGGGATCTGCGGGCGCCGATCTCCAAGCGGACGGAAAATTCGGCCAAGAAGCTGGAGGACATGAAGAACGTCTGCTCCTCCTGCCATGGGGCGCCTTTCGTTGACGGCTTTTATACGCAACTTGATGAGTTCGTCGAATTCTACAACAACAAATTCGCCATCCCCGCCAAAGAAATCCGTGCCCTGCTGATGGAAGAAGGGGTGATTTCCAAGCAGGATTTCGACGACCGGATCGACTGGATCTACTGGGAGCTCTGGCATCACGAAGGACGCCGGGCCCGCCACGGCGCGGCCATGTCCGGGCCGGACTATGCCTGGTGGCACGGCATTTACGACGTGGCCAAGCATTTCTACACCGAGCTGCTGCCCGAGGCCAGAGAGGCCGCTGAAAAGGCCGGCAAGCCCGAAGTCTACGACGCCATCATCAAGAAATATATTGACGGCCGCCCGGAGCACGAATGGTACACCAAGGGCTTCGATCCGAAACGACTCCAGGAGATCAAGGACTATTACCAGGAGCGATACAAGCAGGAAGTCAAGTAACCGGTCTCGGTGTCTTGAAACAGAAAAAGCCCGGCGCGCCATTGCGCCGGGCTTTTTCTGTTTGAAAAACCTTGACGAACCTTACTGAATTGACCTGAGTCAAAGACCCCGCTAATGGTTCCGGCCAATAATAGACAAAATTAATTTATGGCCTATAATTTGAAACTAATTAAAACTTATTCCGGCTCTGGTGGCTCCTGGGGTCGGACAGCGCCTCAGCAAATCAGGCGATCTGCCTTAACGAGAGGGTGGCTATGAAAGAGCAGAAAACGATGATCACCATGGAACTCGAAGGAAGGAAGATCAAGGTCCCCGAGGGACTGACCGTTATCGAGGCCCTCTGGGATACCGGCCATGAACTGAACCGTGGCATCGGATGTCTCTCGGGGCTGTGCGGAGCCTGTACCGTAGCCTATCTCGAGGCCGGGGCTCAGAGGGTCAAGTTCGGCCTGGGCTGCCAGGTGGTGGTCGCGCAGGGGATGAACGTGATCATGCTTCCCTATTTCCCTTCCCGGGTGGCCCGGTACGACATGGAGAATCTTGAAAACCCCCTGGGGATGCTGCCGGAAATGTATCCGGAGCTCTACTCCTGCAACGACTGCAAGGCCTGCAATATCTGCCCCGAGTGGATCGATGTGGCCGCGGTCATGAAAAAGGCCAAGGATGCCGATTTCCTCCCGGCCGCGGAAAGGGTCATGGATTGCCACATGTGCGGGCTCTGCGCCTCACGGTGTCCCAAGAGCATCGCGCCCCAGTTTGTCGGGCTCTATATCCAGCGCTCCTGCGCCAAGCAGCGCCCCATCCCTGCCAATCTCCAGAAACGGCTGAGAGAGCTGGATTCTCCCAAGAGCGATGGGGAGTTCGGAAAGATCCTGGCCCTGAGCGAAGAAGCCTTGAAAGACTACTGTCGTAAGATCGTCGAGAGTTGAAGGAAGGTAGCGTATGTATCCTGAATATCTGTTCGAGCCTCTGGAAAAAGTGACGGCCACCCGGAAAAAAAGGAAAAGCCAGGCGCTGGAAAAGGCATCCGAGAGCGAAAAGAACGATCTGTTGAAAATGCATCATCCCGATTACAAGGATTCGGCGTTTCGCAATCTCCGGATCGGGGCCAACAAGGGCGACCGGGTGACCCATGAAATCGCCGACCTTCTGGAGTCCTTCAGCGACCTGGATTATTCCAAGATCGACCTGGTTCCCGAGCATACCACCGATGTCCTGGTTCTAGGCGGTGGCGGTGCCGGAGTCACCGCAGCGCTGTTCGCCGAAAGCGTGGGCGCCCGGGTGCTGCTGGCCACCAAACTGCGGCTCGGCAACTCCAACACCATCATGGCCCTCGGCGGGATGCAGGCATCGGTGGCGGAGAACGATTCACCCATCAGACATTTTGCCGACACCATGCTGGCCGGCAAGTTCGCCGGCAATCGCAGCCTGGTCAAAACCATGGTCGAAGACGGACCCGGGATCGTCAAATGGCTGCTCGACATCGGGGTCAACTTCGACCGCGACGAACACGGCAACCTGGCGACCAAGAAGGCCGGTGGACTGTCGGCGCCCCGGATCCTTTCGATCGGCGACCATACCGGCCTGAATATGATGAAGGTCCTCAAGGACGAGTTGCGCAAGAGCAACCGGATCGAAATCTCAGAGTTCACCCCGGCGGTGGAGCTGACCACCAACGAGGCCGGCGAATGCAACGGGGCGATCCTTTTCGACCTTGGCCGAAGGCGCTATTTCGCGGTCAAGGCCAAGGCGGTCATTCTCGCCACCGGCGGGGCCGGCCGGCTGCACAACCAGGGGTTCCCGACCTCGAACAATTTCGGGGCCACTGGCGATGCGGTGGTGCTGGCTTATCGGGCCGGCGCCCGGATGGAGGGGCTTGATTCCTTCCAGTATCACCCGACCGGCGTGATGTTTCCCGATCACATGGTCGGGGTGCTGGTCACCGAGGCGATCCGCAGCCTCGGCGCCCACCTGGTCAACGTCCACGGGGAGCGGTTCGTCAATGAGCTGGAAACCCGCGATGCAGTGGCCGCGGCGATCATCCGTGAATGCCAGATCGGCAACGGGGTCAAGACCCGATCCGGCAGAGTGGGGGTCTGGCTGGATATTCCGGTCCTCGAGCAGACCCGGGAAAAAGGCATTCTCAAAAAGCGGTTTCCCTCCCTTTACAAACAATTCATGCGGGTCAAAATTGATGTCACCAAACGCCCGCTGCTCATCTATCCAACCCTTCATTACCAGAACGGCGGGGTGCTCATCGATGAAAAAGGCGAGTCCTCGGTGAAGAATCTCTTCGTGGCCGGCGAGGCCGCCGGCGGCATTCACGGGAGAAACCGTGCCATGGGCAACTCGCTGCTGGATATTTTCGTGTTCGGGCGCCGGGCCGGGTACGCGGCCGCCAAGAGGATGCACAACGAGGCGGGTAACCTCACCCTGAACCACCTCGCCAGCTACTACGGGCGGCTGAAGTCGCTGCGGATCACCAGCGTCGCCAAAACCCCGACGCTGTTTCCGGAGTTTATCGTCGATAAGCTTTGATCGTTTCGGTTCCTTCACCCGGGAGCGGTAACCAGGCCCGATGGTGGATTTGCCTAAGAAAAATCACCTTTATTCCGGGGTTTTACCATGAGGGAGGATGCAGATGCAGATAACCGGCATGAAATTCGGACACCAGTTGCTCAGGCTGGTCGACTTCCCCGTTGCGGAAACCCTGCGCGCCAGCGCTTCTCTGGATGAGGTCAGCGGGCTTATTCAGCGCCATGGCGGCAAATGCGTCGTCAAGCCGGTCTTTCTCGGCGGCATCGGCAAAAAGGGAAAAGCCGGGCTGGTGAGGATTGTCGACAACCCCTACGAGGCGATGGTGGCAAAAAAAGATCTGTATTTCGCCACCCATGAACAGGGCAACCGCACGGTGCAGGCCAACGGCGTCACCTTCGAGGGGTTCATTCCGTCGGACATCGAGGTTTATGTCAATATCAGCGCCTCCACCCTCTACCGCAGCCCGGTCCTTACCCTGACCACCGAAGGCGGCGTGGACGTCGAGGAGATTCCGCCGGAGCGGAAAAAGGTCATCACCTTCAACCCGGCCACCGGCCTCAAGGCGTTCCATGTCCACGATGCGCTGCGCGAGCTCGGCTGCCCGGCGCACTACATCAGCCCGCTGGTACAGCACCTGCCGAAACTCTGGCAGCTCTACGACAACTATGGCCTGACCGTGCTGGAACTGAATCCGATCCGCATGACCCGGCAAGACGGCCGCTATCAGCCGGTCGCCTGCGATATCAAGGCCGCCTTCGATCTGGACGACCCGGCCTGGCGCCGGCTTGGCTTTCCCGAGGAAATCTTTTCCACCGAACTGAGCCGCTTCGAGGCGGAGATCAACGTGCTGCGCACCCACCAGGGACAGAGCGACGTGGTCGAAATCAACCCCCAGGGAAGCATCCTGCCGTTCATGTTCGGCGGCGGGGCGAACAGCGTGGCCACCGAAGTTCTCGGCGATCGGGCCATTCTCTCCTCGGACTTCGGCGGCAACCCCCCCTATGAAAAGATGAAGGCGATTGCCGATATCACCATGCGGCACTGGCTGCACCGGGCCAGGGTGCTGCTGGTTATCGGCGGCCGCGCCAACAATACCAATATTTTCAATACGTTCAAGGGAATCTTCGACGCTCTTCGCGAGCGTATCGAGCTCAACCCGCAGATCCATGTGGTGGTTGGGCGGGGCGGGCCCCGCCTGGTGGAGGGGATGACCTATGCCCGCGACATCCTCGACCGGCTGCAGATCCCTTATTCCTTCTTCGGCTTTGACAGCAGTCTGGTCAGCGTCATCCACTATGCCCAGGAGCTTGACCGCTGGCTGGAGAAGGGCACCAGCGAAACGGCCCGGAGCCATTCCTGACCCGATTACCACGCAAGGAGATCACCATGCCTGCCACATCGCCTTTCCCCTATTTTGTCGGCGCCCAGAGCCTGCACGAGCTGGCCAACCGTCGCTCGCGGGTTTGTGTCATGAACATTCTCGGCACCGAGAGCGTCCAGGTGACGCCCCTGTCGCACGCCTTCAGCGGCGGCAACGTCGTCGCCGGAGTCCAGTACGGCAGCACCGGCGAAGAGCTGGAAACCCCGGCCGGCTCGATCCCGGTCTACGGCAGTGTCTCCGAGGTGCTGAAAAGGGGGCACGAATTCGACACCGGGGTCATCTATCTCCCGCCGGCCGCGGTCAGCCACGCCGTTTCGGAACTGTGCGTGCACAACCAGAATCTGGAGCGGATCTTTATCGTCACCGAAAAGGTTTCGGTGCGCGATTCCCGGCTGATCCGGTACGTGGCCCAGAACCGCAAAGTCGACGTGCTGGGCGCCAACTCCCTCGGTATCGGCAACTCCTGGGACCAGGTCCGGGTCGGCGGCGCCCTCGGCGGCGACAACCCGGCCGGCTGCCTGAAACGGGGCAGCATCGCCATCTACAGCAACTCCGGAAACTTCTGCACCACTCTGGCGGAATACCTGAAAACCTGCGGCTTCGGCACCTCGAGCATCTTCAGCAGCGGCAAGGATCTCTATATTCATTTCGCCCTGGCCGAATTTCTCTATTGTGCCGAAAACGATCCCCGCACCAAGGCGGTGGTGGTGTACATCGAACCGGGCGGCTATTACGAGAAGCAGGCCCTCGACTGGATCGCCGAAGGGCGTCTGCCGTTCAGCAAACCGCTGATCGCTTGTGTGACCGGGCGCTGGAAAAGCCGCCTGGCCCGTCCCTGCGGTCATGCCGGGGCCATGGCGGGTGGCAGCGACGATGCCTTTGCCAAGGAGGCCTGGTTTGATAACTACTTTGAGGTCCCGCCCTTTTCCGCCGAAAGTCCCCAAGTCAGTCCGCGGGGCGTGCGCGTGACCACCATCCAGGACCTGCCGGCGGCGGTCAAGGAGGTCATGGCGCAACTTGGCGACAAGCCCGACTTTCCCTCCGAGGGCGATCTTTCCCTCAAGCCCTGGCTGGTCAATCACCAGGGGCAACCCTTGCCGGAGCACCTGCTGCTGCAGCCGGTGACGCCCCTTGCCCCCTACGACCGGCAGCTGGCCGAGGCCAACCGGCTGGTCGGCGCCTGCCTGGTGCGGGAGCCGATGCGCAACACCTCAAGCGCCACCCGGGTGGTTGCCGCGACCCAGCAGACCGAACTCTACGGCACGCCGATCCTCGATTTGATCGACAAACCCTTTGTCGGTACCTGTCTGTTTGCCCTGCTGCGCCAGGAGTTGCCCGAGCCGTCCATCCCCCTGGCCAACGCGCTGCTCAACTGGCTGACCAGGCGGGCCGAGAGCCGGCCGGCTCCAGTTTCCCCGCAGGGGCGGGCCAATGGCTGCACCCCGAATGCCTACCTGGCCGCCGAAGTTCTGTTGGCCGGCAATAACACCCTGTTCCGGGAACTGGTCGCCATCAGCGATATCCTGATCGACGCCTTTTTTCACGACACCGGCCCGGCGGCGGAGCTTAACGATACGCTGCTGCAGAACGCCCTGGACTCGATCGACAACTTGCCGAAAGGGGAGGTTGTCGAGCAGGACCGAGCCTGGGCCGGGCATTGTGCCGGCCTGCTGAAAGAGCGGCAGATGGAGACGCTGCTGACCCGGTTTGCCGAACAATACAGCGCCCGCGAGCAGCGCGAGGATGAGCAGACCAATCCGATGACCCTGATCGCCGCCGCCATCCTGCTCGGCTGGGCCTGGCCGGCCCTGAAGAGCCGGCGGATTCCCCGGCAGACCGCCGTGGAGCTCGGCATCCATCTAGCCATGACCGGCCTGGTGGCGAGTGCCGGCGCCGTCGCCCCCCTGTGGCCGGAACCGGGCGAGTTCGATATTGACCAGGACTTCGTCGATACCCTGTTCCGCAGCCTGTTCGGACGTCGCCCGGAGAGCCACGACCGGTTTGCGCTCAATGCCCTGCTCAACCTGACCGTCAGCAATGGTCCGGGGACCCTCAGCGTCATGGGGGCCAAGGAGAGCGTCAGCGCCGGGAATTCGATCCCAACCGCCTACGCCGGCTTCATGACCAACACCGGCCTCGTCCACGGCGGCAACGGTTTCAAGGCCGTCGCTTTTCTGCTCGAGGTGTTTGCCGGTCAAGACCCCTACCAGCTGTCCGAGCAGGAGCGGGAGCGGCTGCTGCAGCAACTGGCCGAGCAGAGCGCCCGCAAATTCCTGGCGGCCAAGCGCGGCTCCCGCGACGCCACCCCGCCAGAGCCGATCCCCTGCATCAATCACCCGGTGTTCCGCGGCCAGGCGGTCAATATCGATCCACGGGAAGAGCGGCTGCGCGCCCTGCTTCGCGAGCAGGGGATCGTCAACCCGTTTCTCGAGTTCTACCATCACCTGGTCGAGCAGCTGTACAACGTCGGGGCCACCCGCAATGTCTTCTGCGTCAACGTCGATGCGGTGATCGCTACCTTGGCCCTGGAAATGTTCTGGCCGCACTGGCAGAGCGGGCAGGTCACCCCGGAGGCGATGCAGGATGCCGTGTTCCGCCTGTTCCTCTATGGCCGGATGCCGGGTATCGCCGCTGAAATCGCCGATCACCGAAGTCGCGGTACCGACATGGACTGCCGCACCCCCAACGCGGAGCTTCGCTACCTGGCCTGACACGACGCAGCCACTTTGGGTACCGGGAGATTCTGCCACCTCCCGGTGCAGCAGAAGATTTAGAAAAACCTTGAGCGGAAGAGAGGCGGTGTATGAAACGGGTTCTTCTGGTCGGATGCGGTGCAGAAATCGGCTCGGTTCTGGTCGGGATGCTCCAACCGCAGCGGGACGGCCTGCAGATCGGGGCCGTGCTGACCAACCCGGTGTCCACCGATCCCAGCCATGTCGAACTGACCCCTCTGGACGGGCTGTGCGCCCGGCTGGTGCTCGCCCAGCCCCAGCTTCTCGATTGGATCTCCGTCGAGGGAGAGGTCCTGGTGGTTCGCGGCAACCGGGTCCCGGTCATTTTCGGCGACATGCGCAGCTACCCCCTCGAGACCCTGCCCGGGCCTTTCGACCTTTGTGTTGTCGCCACCGCCAAGGCCCACATCGGCGATCGCGAGCTGATGTCCCGATTTTTGAGCGTCGCCCATTTAGTGATCGGCGTCGCCGAAGCGACCGGGCTTCCGGGGCTCTACCCCGGCCTGATTGGCGCGCCGGAGCGGTTTTTGCCGGTCAAGCCGCGGCCCGCCGCAGGCGAGCGAGTTTTTGCCCTCGGCTCCTGCCAGACCAACGGCTGGCTGGCGCAGCTGCGCGGGGTACTGGAACTGGCGGACGAGACCGGCATGAACCATCTTCGGTTCCGGGGCCTGGAGGTCGACATCGTCCACCCGGATACCCCGACAGGCCGGCTCGGGACCGGCTCGATCCGGGCCCGCGAGCAGGACGCACGCAACAATCTGCGCCCCGGTTTTTCCCAGGTGGAAGCGTCGATGAACCGGCTCTTCCCGGCCAGCCACAATCTCAACACCGTCTCCCTGCGGACCCTGACCATGCCGCCCGGATATCAGCTCTGCCGGTTTTTTTTCAGCTATCTGTGCGAAGACGGCAGCCGGCTTGACCGGGCGCGGATCGCGGCGAGTCTGAGACGCACGGCACAGCGGCTGCCGACGATCCTGCGCCTGGCCGAGCGGCCCTATGGCAGCCGGGGGTTCGAGCAGTGTGATGCAGCTGCCGTGGTGCTTCCGCAACCGGCGTTTCTGCGCTTTGCCGATGATCCATTCATCCTCGGACCAGCAGCGGCCCCGCCGGTCAGTGAACTGATCCTGCAGGCCTATGTCCACAACACCCGGGGCTATTGCCGCAGTGTGATCGAGGCCATGCGCCACCTGGTTCTGGCGGGGCCGCCCAAGGTTTTCGATCCCGTGGGAGCAGGGGGAGCGGCCAACTGACCCAACTGACATCGTTCGGACAGAGGAAGAGTTGGTGAAGCGTCCGGCCGCCATGGCCGGAAAGACGAAAGGAGCAGACCATGACCAGCCGGGAGCTGTTCTGGAGAGCGGCCAACCAGGCCGAAAGACTGGAAGAATTGTTCACCTCCGACCCGCAGGTCAAGGATCTGCCGCTGCGCAGGGACGTCCGCTCGCTGGGGAAGCTGCTGGGCGTGGTGATCAAGGAGCAGGCGGGACAGGAGGTGTTCGATGCCGAGGAGCAGCTGCGGCGCCTCGCGATCCGCCATCGCGAGATGGAAAAGGACTTGGGGGAAGGGGAGTTGGAGAGCCCCGAGGAGCGGGCGTTGCTGCAGGAGGCGGTGGCGATCATCGCGCGCATGAACACCTCCCAGGCCTACCAGATCACCAAGGCCTTCGCCACCTTTTTCGAGCTCACCAACCTGGCCGAGACCAATCACCGCAAGCGGCGCAGCCGCGCCCACCTGGTCAGCGCCGCGCCGGACAAACCCGGCTCGCTGCGCGCCACCCTGCAGCGCATGCGCCAGACCGGCATCGACGCCTCACAGGCCCTGGAATGGCTGCGGCAGGTGGAAGTCACCCCGGTCTTTACCGCCCACCCCACCGAGGTGGCGCGACGGGTGGTGCTGTTCAAGCGACGCCGCATCGCCGGCGAGCTTGAGCAACTCGACCGGCTGCCGCTGCCCGCCGCCGAGGCGGCCAGGAGCCAGGAGGCGATCCTGGCCGAGATCGCTGGTCTGTGGCAGTCCGACGAGGTGCGCCGCCAGAAGCCGACGGTGCGCGACGAAATCGTCATGGGCCTGGACCACTACACCGTCTCCCTGCTTCCTCCCATGGCCTCGCTCTACGAGGAGATGACCCGGGATTTTCGCGAAGTCTACGGGGTCGAGCTCGATTCGGGGGAGCTGCCGACGGTGGTGCGCTTCGGCTCCTGGATCGGCGGCGACCGCGACGGCAACCCCTTCGTCAGCGCCGAAAGCACTCGCGACGCCTTGCAGAAGGCCCGCGAACTGATCCTCTCCGACTACCTCGATGCGGTCGAAAAGCTGCGCAAGCTGCTCACCCCCTCGACCTTCCGGGTCGGGGTCGCCGCCCCTCTGCGCGAGGCGCTGCAACGCTACGCCGAGTTGCTCCCCGAGGCGGCCCGGGAGGCCGACGCCCTGCCCGAGGGCGAACTGTACCGGCGCTTTTTGAGCATCATCCGTTACCGGCTGCGCCGCTCCCTGCTCGAGGTCGGCGACCCGGAAGGATATCCGGATGCCGCGGCGCTGCGCGCCGATCTGGAGATCCTCAGCCAGAGCCTGCGCGCCCAGGGCGGCCAGCGCCTCGCCTTGCGGCTGGTGGAACCGTTGCTGCGCAAGGTCGCCACCTTCGGCTTTCACCTGCACACCCTCGACATCCGCCAGCACGCCAAGGTCCATGCCGGGGCGGTCAGCGAGCTGGCGGCCGGCGCCGGGCACGCGGCCAACCCGGCCACCCCGCTTCCCCCGGCCCCTTCGGCGCAGACCGCCGAGCTGCTCGAAACCCTGCGGGCCATCGGCCTGCTCAAAACCAGCTTCCCGCCCGAAGCGATCCGCAGCTACGTGATCAGCGGCGCCAGCTCGGTTCAGGACGTCCTTTCCCTGGTCTGGCTCATGGAGCTGTGCGGCATTTCCGTGGCCGGCCGCCGCGATCCTCGCGATCCCGGCCTGATGCCTGTGCCGCTGTTCGAGTCGATCGAGGATTTGCGCAACGCTCCCGACATCTGTCGCACCCTCTGGTCGAGCGCCGATTACGCCCCCTACCTCGACTCCTGGGAGCGCTGGCAGGAGGTGATGCTCGGCTACTCCGATTCGAACAAGGACGGCGGCATGCTCACCAGCACCTGGGAAATCTACAAGGCCCACCGGGCCCTGCACCGGGTGGCCGCCGACTGCGGCGTCAAATTGCGCCTGTTCCACGGTCGCGGCGGTACCGTGGGCCGCGGCGGCGGTCCGACCCACCGGGCACTCATCGCCCAGCCGGCCGGCGCCTTCACCGGTTCGTTCAAGCTCACCGAACAGGGCGAGGTGATCAACTTCAAGTATTCCGATCCGGCCCTCGCCCTGCGTAACTTCGAGCTGATGATCGCTGCCTCCCTCGAAGCCCTGACCCGCACCGGCCTGGTCGAGCCGACCCCCGATCCGGGCTGGGAGCAGGCCATGGAGCAGATGAGCGCCGAGGCCTTCGCCTGCTACCGGCAGAAAATCGCCGACAATCCCGACATCGTCCCCTATTTCGAGCAGGCCACGCCGGTGCTGGAGTTCGAACTGGCCAAAATCGGCTCGCGCCCATCGCGCCGCAGCCAGAACCGCGGCCTCGACGATTTGCGGGCGATCCCCTGGGGATTCGGCTGGATCCAGAGCCGGCTGCTGATTCCGGCCTGGTTCGGCGTCGGCACCGCCTTCGAAAATTTCGCCGCCCGAGGCGAGAGCGAAAAACAGCTGCTGCGCACCATGATGCGGCGCTTTCCGATCTTCTTCGACATGGTGCGAAACGTCGAAATGGCCCTGGCCAAGGTCGATCTCCCCCTGGCCCGCTGCTACGCCGGCCTGGTCCCCGACCCGGACCTGCGTGAACGGGTCTTCTCCATGGTCGTCGACGAGTTTTTCCGCACCCGGCGCATGATCCTCCAGGTGACCGCCCAGGAGCGCCTGCTCCAGACCAACCCGAACCTCGCCAACTCCCTGCGCCTGCGCAACCCCTACGTCGACCCGATGAGCCTGATCCAGATCGAGCTGCTGCGCAGAAAACGCAGCGGCCAAGAGACCGACGAGCTGAATTACGTGCTGGCTGCGACCATCAATGGCATTGCGGCAGGGCTGCGCAATACCGGCTGAGCGGCGGCCCGGATTGAATGTCGTCGGTTTGGGCCGGCCCCGGGGCGGGCCTGTGAAAGTGGTTTCAGGTTTTTGCCCTTGGCCTCAGATGAGTGGGGGTGAGATGGAACTGGCAATAAACGATTACAAAAAAGAAGTTCGATACTTCATCAAGGGGCTGTTTGAGGTCATGTTCGTCGGCGGCAAGGCCTTCTATGCCTGGATGTTTTGCCTGACCCTGCTCATCGTCATGGGGGTAAGCGCCTACCTGACCCAGCTTTTTCAGGGGATGGGGGTCACCCATATGCGAGACCAGGTCTCCTGGGGTTTCTATATTTCCAACTTCACCTTTCTGGTCGGGGTGGCCGCGGCGGCGGTGCTTCTGGTCATTCCCGCTTATCTCTATCATTTCAAGGCCATCAAGAAAATCACCGCCTTCGGCGAGCTGCTCGCGGTCACCGCGGTGACCATGGCGATGCTGTTCGTCCTGGTGGATGTCGGCCGGCCCGACCGGCTCTGGCACATGATTCCCATGCTGGGGAAGCTGAACTTCCCCTCGTCGGTCCTCGCCTGGGACATCCTGGTTCTCAACGGCTATCTGATTCTCAATTTCACCATCGTCTCCTATATCGGTGCCTGTACCTATTTCGGCCGCGAGCCCAACCAACGTTTGGTCATCCCCCTGATCCTGCTCTCGATCCCCTGGGCGGTCGGCATTCATACGGTAACGGCCTATCTCTACAACGGCCTTCCGGCCCGTCCATTCTGGAACGCCTCGATCCTCGCACCGCGGTTTCTTGCTTCGGCGTTTTGTGCGGGTCCCGCCCTGCTGATTCTCATCTTCCAGGTCCTGCGCAAGGTGATGGATTTCAAGGTTCGCGACCGGGCCATTTTCAAGCTGGCCGAGATCATCGCCTATGCCATGGCGGTCAATCTGTTTCTCATGCTTGCCGAAATCTTCAAGGAATACTACTCGAACACCGCCCACCTGGAGCCCATGGAGTATCTGTATCAGGGCCTCCATGGACATGACCAGCTTGTCCCCTGGATTTGGACCGCCATGGTGTTCAATTCCATCGGCTTTGTTCTGTTCCTTCTGCCCAGGACCAGGGAGCGCTTTTTAACCTTGAATATCGGCTGTGTGCTGATTTTCGCCGGGATTTGGATCGAGAAGGGGATGGGGTTGATCGTCCCCGGCTTTATTCCCGATACCCTCGGGGAAATCTACGAATACATGCCCTCCTCGCGGGAAGTTCTGATTTGCCTGGGGATCTGGGCCTTCGGGGGACTGGTCTACACCCTGGCGGTACGGACGGTGATCGCTCTGGATACCGGCCGGCTGCGGCATCCCGGTGCCCCGCCGATGATCCCTGATCGCGAGGAGGAAGGACCGGTCGCCAGGGATATCATGACGAGGGGGGTGGTGTCCGTTCCGCTGGCCGCGAAAGTCGCCGAGGTGCGGCGAATCATGAGTACCCGCGGCATAAGCGGCCTGCCCGTGGTGGATGGCGAGAACCGGGTGGTGGGGGTCGTTTCGGAGTCGGACATCATCTTCTATGAGATTCATCAGGAACCCCATCTGGTCGACAAACTGAAAACCGTCATCCTGCCGAAAGCCCGGGTGAAAAAAATTCCCGGCGGGAGGGCCTCGGAAATCATGACCGCGCCGCCGATCACCACCCGCGAGGACACCCCGCTAAGGGAACTTTCTCAAATCCTGTTGGAGAAAAAGATAAAAAGAGTCATCGTCGTCGATCCGGAAAGCCATCCGGTGGGGGTGGTCTCAAGGATTGATATCGTCAAGGCCTTCGAGAATGGCTCTTAGAAAAGGCGAAAGATAAGAAACGCTTTAAAAAATTCCGATTTTTTGATCCAGGTCAAATCATAAAATAAAAAATCATTTTAAATTGATGATAGGCAAAATATGAAAAAATACTTAAGTCGTGTAGAGTTTGTAAATAGATCAACGATAATGGAATCTTGGGTTTGTTCATTGGTCTCGATATGTCGCAAACAATATTTTTATAGGGCGGCCGTCTCAGCCCTTTGCCAATAACTTTCGTGTCCTGTGACGAGGTGAAGAGATGACCAGACGAGGATTGTTGCAGATTGGGACGCTTGTAGCCGGAGTTCTGATTGCTCTGGCGCCGATGAGGGCCTGGGCGGGCGACGTCGGCCACGGAGAGGATCTGTTCGTGGGGACCGCCTCTTTTGCCGAAGGGGGAGCCCCCTGCCTGGCCTGCCACGGCATCGCCGGAGCCGGCCTGGGACGGGCCGCCGGGGCCAACTACGGACCTGATTTGACCGCCCTGTTCGCCGATTACGGCGAAGACGGGGTGGTGGCGATCCTTGAGGAGCTGGCGTTTCCGAGCATGGAGCCGATCTATGCGGGCCGCCCCCTCACCGAGCAGGAGCGGGCCGACCTGGCCGCCTTTCTGGGGCAGGTGTCGGGGCAGCAGGCGGCCAGCATCGGCGGCCGGTTGACGGTCGATGTGGTGATCGTCGCGGTGGTGTTCTTCGGACTGGTGGCATGGCTGGGTTGGCGGCGGCTGGACGGCGTGCGGCAGCCCCTGGTGGCACAGGCCCGCAAAGGAAAGGTGAAATGATATGAGCTGGATCAAGGACATCGTCGATCCCAAATCGCGCAAGTGGGAGGAGTTTTACCGCAATCGCAATCAGTGCGACAAGGTGGTGCGCAGCACCCATGGGGTTAACTGCACCGGGGGCTGCTCCTGGAACGTCCATGTCAAAGACGGCATTGTCGGCTGGGAACTGCAGGCCACCGACTATCCTCCGCTCGAGGATGGCATCCCGCCCTATGAACCGCGCGGTTGCCAGCGGGGGATCTCCTTCTCCTGGTATCTGTACAGCCCGTTGCGGGTCAAGTACCCCTATCTGCGCGGCGTTCTGACCGATCTCTGGCGGGCGGCCAAGGCCAAGCACGACGACCCGGTCGCGGCCTGGGCGTCCATCGTCGAAGATGAAGCGAGCCGCAAAAGCTATCAACAGGCGCGCGGCAAAGGCGGTTTCCGTCGTTCCAGCTGGGACGAGGTCGAGGAGATCATCGCCGCTTCGACCGTCTATACCATCAAGAAGTACGGCGCCGACCGGCTGGTCGGGTTCTCGCCGATCCCGGCCATGTCGATGCTCAGCTTTGCCGGCGGCTCCCGTTTCATGCAGCTGCTCGGCGGGGCCAACCTGAGCTTCTACGACTGGTACTGCGACCTGCCCAACGCTTCGCCCGAAATCTGGGGGGAGCAGACCGATGTGGCGGAAAGTGCCGATTGGTACAACAGCAAGTACATTGCCGTCATGGGCTCCAACCTCGGCATGACCCGGACCCCGGATGTCCATTATCTGACCGAAGCCCGCCACAACGGCTCCAAAGTCGCGGTTCTCTCACCCGATTTCAGCATGACCTCGAAATTCGGCGACTGGTGGATCCCGGTGCATGCCGGGCAGGACGGCGCCTTCTGGATGGCGGTCAACCATGTCATCCTGACCGAATTCCACGACAAAGCCAAAACGCCCTACTTCATCGATTATCTGAAGCGTTACAGCGACTGTCCGTTCCTGATCGAACTGGAGGAAAAGGATGGCGGCTATACGCCGGGCCGGATGGCCAGGGCCGCCAGCCTCAAGCGTTACAGCGACGAAGAAAAGGCCGATTTCAAATACCTGGTCTGGGATGAGCAGAGCCAGCAGCCGCGCATGCCGCTGGGAACCCTCGGGTTCCGCTGGCAGCAGAAAAAAGGGGAGTGGAACCTGCAGATGAAGGACGGTCAGGATGGCAGCCCCATCGCGCCCGAACTTTCACTGCTCGAAGGCCATGATGAGGTCCTCCAGGTCTCCTTTGACGATTTCGCCGATGGCAAAACCGTCCAGCGCGGCGTTCCGGTTCGTTATCTGGAAACGGCCGGGGGTCGGGTTCCGGTGACCACCGTTTTTGATCTGCTGATGGCCCAGTTCGGCGTCGGTCGGGGACTGGCGGGAGATTACCCGAAAAATTACGACGCCGAAAGCAGCGCCTACACTCCGGCCTGGCAGGAAAAATACACCGGCATCGACCGGGCCAACGTCATCCAGTTCGCCCGCGAGTGGGCCGCCACCGCCGAGCAGACCGAGGGCAAGTGCTCGATCATCATCGGCGCCGGGATCAACCACTGGTACCACGCCAACCTGATCTACCGGGCAGGCATCATCTCCTTGATGCTGTGCGGTTGCGTCGGCAGGAACGGCGGCGGTCTCAATCACTACGTCGGCCAGGAGAAACTGGCTCCGGTGGCCCCCTGGGCCACCATCATGGGGGCTCTCGACTGGGCCAAGCCGCCCCGTTTCCAGAACGCTCCCTCCTATCACTACGTCCACAGCGACCAGTGGCGTTACGAGCGCACCGCCGACGAAATCAAAATCAACCCGGCGGCCAAGCGCAACCACATTACCGAAGGGCACACCATCGATCACCAGATCCGCGCCGTGCGCAACGGCTGGCTTCCCTTCTATCCCCAGTTCGACCGAAGCCCGAGCGAGGCGGTCAAGCAGGCGGTCGCCGCCGGGGCCAAGGACGATCAGGCGATTGTCGACTGGACCGTCAAGCAGCTGGCGGAAAAGAAGATGAAGTTCGCCGTCGAGGATCCCGACGCGCCCGAGAACTGGCCGCGGCTGTGGATCATCTGGCGCGGCAATGCGCTGCTGTCAAGTGCCAAGGGGCATGAGTATTTCCTCAAGCATTACCTGGGCACCCACACCAATACCGTCGCCCCGGAAACCGCTGCCGAATCGGTCAAGGACGTGGTCTGGCGCGAGAAGGCCCCGGAAGGGAAGCTCGACCTGGTGGTCGACATCAACTTTCGCATGGACACCTCGGCCCTCTACTCGGATATCGTTCTGCCGACGGCGACCTGGTACGAAAAGGACGACCTCAACTCGACCGACATGCACTCCTTCATCCATCCGCTGCAGGCGGCGGTGCCTCCGTGCTGGGAAACGCGCAGCGACTGGGACATCTTCAAATCGCTGGCGAAAAAGGTCAGTCTCCTGGCCGAAACCCATCTGCCCGAGCCGGTCCGCGACATCGTAGCGGTGCCCCTGGCGCACGACACCCCGGCCGAGATGGCCCAGCCGGAAATCAAGGACTGGACCAAGGGGGAGTGCGATCCGATCCCCGGCAAGACCATGCCGAACCTGGTGGTCGTCGAGCGGGACTACAAAAACCTTTACAACCGCTTTATCTCCTTCGGCCCCGGTGCCCGCAAAAACGGCATCGGCGCCCACGGCCTCTCCTGGTCAATCGAGGATTTCTACGATGAATTGCTGCAGACCAACCCGACGGTCAAGTGGGATGGACAGGAATACCCGGCGCTGAACGATGCCAAGGACGCCGCCGACGTGATCCTTCACCTGGCCCCGGAAACCAACGGCGAAGCGGCCTACCGGGCCTTTCAGGCCGAAGAAGCCAAGGTCGGTCTGCCGCTGCTCGATCTGGCGGAGAAAAACCGCAGCGTGCGCACCACCTTCGCCGAGCTGGACCGGCAGCCCAAACGGCTGCTGACCAGCCCCTGCTGGAGCGGACTGACCAACGACGGTCGGGCCTACAGCCCCTACAGTCTCAACGTCGAGCGCCTGGTCCCCTGGCGGACCCTGACCGGTCGCCAGCACTTTTACCTGGATCACGAAAGCTATATCGCCTTCGGCGAACACCTGCCGACCTACAAGCCGAAGCCGGACCCCAGCGTACTGCAGGACCTGGTGGTCACCGAGACCGAAGAGAAGAGCATCATGCTCAACTACCTGACCCCGCACGGCAAGTGGAGCATCCACAGCACCTACGGGGACAACCACCGGATGCTGACCCTCTCGCGCGGGTGTCACCCCTTCTGGATCAACGACCGGGACGCCGCCGCAATCGGCGTCGTCGACAACGACTGGGTCGAGGTCTACAACGATCACGGGGTGGTGGTCACCCGGGCCATCGTCAGTGCCCGACTGCCGCGCGGCATCGCCTTTCTCTATCACTCGCCGGAACGAACCGTCGGCGTGCCCAAATCACCGCTGCGGGAAAACCGCCGCAGCGGCGGACACAACAGCCTGAACCGGGTCCGCCTCAAGCCGAACCTGATGGTGGGCGGTTACGGCCAGTTCACCTACGGCTGGAACTACTGGGGGCCGACCGGCGCCAACCGGGACACCTTTATCCTGGTGCGGAAGCTGGAAGGGGAACCGCAGTGGTGATCCATCTCGGTTATGTAGGGGCAACCCCCTGTGGTTGCCCGGTTTCGGGCAGGCACGGGGGCCTGCCCCTACGAAAACAACGGTGTTGCATTCGCCCGGGGACAGGGCAAGGGGATAAATCATGAATATACGCGCACAGGTCTCAACGGTATTCCACCTCGACAAATGCATCGGTTGCCATACCTGCAGCATCGCCTGCAAAAACCTCTGGACCGACCGCAAGGGCGTCGAATACATGTGGTGGAACAATGTCGAAACCAAGCCGGGGACCGGCTATCCGACCCTCTGGGAGGATCAGGAACGGTACCAGGGCGGTTGGGAGAGAGTCGGCGCACAGCTGCGGCTGAAGATGGGCGGCCGAGCGGCCAGTCTGGGCAAGATCTTCCACAACCCTTCGCTGCCGACCATGGACGACTACTATGAACCCTTCACCTATAAATACGACGATCTGACCAACGCTCCGGCCGGCAAAGACCAACCGACCGCACGGCCGGTGTCGATGGTCAGTGGCAAGCCGATGAAGATCGAGGCCGGCCCCAACTGGGACGATGACCTCTCCGGTTCCACCATCTACGCTGCCAACGACCCCGGGGTGGTCCAGCTGTCCGAAGAAGAGCAACGGCAGCTCTTTGCCGTCGAGAAAATGGTTTTCTTTCACATGCCGCGCATCTGTAACCATTGTCTGAACGCCGGCTGCGTTGCCAGCTGTCCCTCCGGGGCCATCTACAAGCGCGGTGAGGACGGCATCGTGCTGATCAGTCAGGACAAGTGTCGCGGTTGGCGGATGTGCGTTTCGGGCTGCCCCTACAAAAAGACCTACTATGGCTGGACCAGCGGCAAGTCGGAAAAATGCATCCTCTGCTTCCCGCGCCAGGAAGCCGGAGAAGCTCCGGCCTGCTTCCATTCCTGCGTCGGGCGCATCCGCTACCTGGGCGTGCTGCTTTACGATGCCGACCGGATCGAGTCGGTGGCCATGAAGGAGGATGGCGAGCTGGCCGCCGCCCAGCGCGAGATGATTCTCGACCCCTTCGATCCCCAGGTGCTGAAGGAGGCCGAAAAGTGCGGCGTGGCCGAGGAAGTCATCGCCGCCGCCCAGGCCTCGCCGGTCTACAAATTCGTCAAGGAGTGGGGCATCGCCCTGCCGCTGCATCCTGAATTCCGCACCCTGCCGATGCTCTTTTATGTGCCGCCGCTGTTGCCGGTGCTGTCCATCGAGAGTCAGGGCACCCAGAAACTGGCCGATGAATTCTTTACCACCCTGGAGAAGGCCCGACTGCCGATGCGCTACCTTGCCGGTCTGTTCGCCGGAGGCAATGAAGAAGAGGTCAAGGCGGTCTATCGCCGGCTGATCGCGGTGCGGATTCAGCGCCGTCATCAAAGTGTCGGTGACCTTTCCGACGCCGAAGTGGCCAAGGCTCGTGACCTTGCCCAGGTGAGCGCCGAGCAGATCGAGGCGATCTATCGCATGACCTCCCTGACCAGTATCAAGGGGCGCATCGTCATTCCGCCGATGCTGCGGGATCGGGCCGTTGAAGCGGGGATGGACCCCGAGGCCTACCGGCAGGAGATGGGCTTCGGCAGCCGTCGCGCACCGAAGAGGCGGTGGTGATCATGACCGAACTGCAAAAGCACCTGGATCTCTGCCGTCAATTTGCCCTCCTGCTCCGTTATCCCGACAGCGGAGTCAAGGAAGCGGCGGCCGACTGTGCCGAGCTGTTGCAGGAGCTTCGAGCCGAAGCCGTCGTCCCGCTGCAGAACTTCATCTGCTTCCTGGCCCGGAACGATGCCGACCGCGTGGAAGAGGTGTTTACGTCGACCTTTGATCTGCAGGCCCTTTGTCATCCCTATGTCGGCTATCAGCTCTTCGGTGAGAGTCAGCAGCGCACCCTGTTCCTGATCACGCTGCAGCAGATCTATCGCCAGTATGGCTTCGACCCCGGCAGAGAACTTCCTGATCACCTCAGCGAGGTATTGCGGTTTGTCGGTACCATTGACGACCGCAGCGCTCGCCAGGAGATCATCCGGGACGGGCTGCTGCCGGCCCTGGATAAAATTCTCCAGGGGATGGACAACCAAGACCACCCTTATGCGCAGTTGATCACGGCCCTGCAGAGCTATTTAACCAGGGTCGCCGAAACGGAACTTCTGGAAGCAAGCCGGTAGAAGGAGACTTACTCATGATCGATCTGATTCTTTTTGGAGTATTCCCTTATGTAGCAGTCGCCCTCGCCGTAGCCGTCGGCCTGTACCGGTACTTTGTCGACCGCTACTCCTGGTCGTCCCAGTCCAGCCAGTTTCTGGAGAGCCGCGCTCTGTTCTGGGGCTCGGTCCCCTGGCACTATGCCATCCTGATCATTCTGCTCGCCCATTTTCTGGCCTTTCTCTTCCCGGCCGGTTGGGGAGCCCTGCTCGGGCGACCGCTGCGCCTCTATTTCCTTGAGGTGACCGGCATGGCCCTGGGGCTTACCACCCTGATCGCCGTGATTGTGCTGATCGTTCGGCGGGCGGCCAACGAGCGGGTGGCAACAGTCACCTCGGTCATCGACTGGCTGGTGCTGGCCGCGCTGGTCGTGCAGGTGGCCACCGGGGTCTACATCGCCTTCACCCTGCGCTGGGGCTCGGTCTGGTACCTGCACACCGCCACCCCCTGGCTCTGGTCGCTGGTGAAGTTCGATCCCCAGGTGCAGTACCTGGCGGCGCTGCCGGCGATCGTCAAAGTGCATGCGGTCAATGCTTTCGTGCTCATCGCCCTGTTCCCTTTTTCCCGCCTGGTGCACGTGGTTAGCATACCCCTGACCTATTTCGCGCGCCCCTACCAGGTGGTGATCTGGAGCCTGCAGCGGCCCGGAATAGAGCGGAAGTAGCTCGGACAACGTTTCCCCCGGACAGGATTCTGCCACGTCCTGCACGGGTTAGAAGGGCCGGATGGCTTCCGGCATCATGGTTAATCGTTTGGGGAGGCAGGAATTATGCAAGAAGTCGCGACTGCAAAATCGCACAAAATCCTATTTCTCAATACTCTGGCTTTTACCGTCTGCTTCGCCGCCTGGATGTTCAACGGCGTCCTGGTGACCTTTCTGGCAGACAACCAGGTATTCGACTGGGGGCCGGTGGAGATCGGTTGGTTGATGGGAATCCCGGTACTTACCGGGTCGATTTTCCGACTTCCGGCCGGCATGCTTACCGATAAGTTCGGCGGCAAACCGGTGTACGGAACCCTGTTGATACTCTGCGCCATTCCGATGTTTCTGCTGTCGAAGGCAGACAGCTTCAACACCTTCGCTCTCTGCAGTTTCGGTTTCGGCCTGGCCGGGGTCAGTTTCTCCATCGGCATCGCCTTTACTTCGGTCTGGTATCCCCGGGAACGTCAGGGAACCGCTTTGGGGATTTTCGGCGCCGGCAACGCCGGCGCCGCCCTGACCACACTTTTGGCGCCAACACTGCTCAACCTGCTAACCGACCATGGGACCAACATCGAAGGCTGGCGGCAGCTGCCGATCTATTACGCCATCATGCTGGCGACGATGGGGGTGATCTTCTTCATCTTTGCCGAGAACAAGAAACCCAAGACGCACGGCAAGTCCATCGGTCAGATGCTGACGCCTCTCAAGAGTGTCAAGGTTTGGCGCTTCGGTCTCTATTACTTCCTGGTGTTTGGATGTTTTGTGGCCTTCTCCCAGTGGCTGGTTCCTTACTTTGTCAACGTCTACTACCTGCCACTGGTCACCGCCGGCCTCTTTGCTTCCATGTTCAGCCTGCCCTCCGGTGTGATTCGCGCCCTGGGCGGCTGGATGTCCGACAAGTTCGGTGGGCGCACCGTGATGTATTGGGTTCTTGGGGCTTCAACGCTGATCAGTCTCCTCGTCATCATGCCCCGAATGGAAATCTATTCTCCCGGCCGGGGAATCATGGCCATGCGTGCCGGTACGGTGACCGAAGTCACGGCGAATTCTGTAGCCGTCAATGGGAAGACGTACAGTGTGAAAAGCAAACCTGAAACCCTGGAGAATTTTGACGACCAGGTGCTGATTCTCCCCGGCAAGCAGACCTGGCAGGAACCGGTGGTTGAGGTCGGTCAGAGCGTCAAGAAAAAAGAGTTGCTTGCCAAGGGAGTGACGCGGATCTACTTCCAGGCGAATGTGTGGATTTTCGCTGTGTTCGTTATTCTGCTCGGAAGCATCTGGGGAATCGGCAAGGCCGCGGTCTATAAGCTTATCCCGGACTATTTTCCGGAGGAAGTCGGCGTTGTCGGCGGCATGGTCGGGGTTCTCGGCGGATTGGGAGGATTCTTCTGCCCGATCATTTTCGGCTACCTGCTGGAGGGGACCGGACTCTGGACGAGTTGCTGGATGTTCATGTTCGCACTGTCGCTGGTCTGCCTGATCTGGCTGCATCTGATCGCAACCAAAATGATGAAAGAGAAACACCCCGCTGATATGCGGAAAATCGAAGAGGATAAATTAACGTTGTTCGAAGAGGACCTGACGGAGGTGCAACATGCCAGAGGGGAGACGAAACATGCCTGAGAAGACGCGGAAAAAGTCGATTAATCTTGATTATTGGGATGTTGAGAACGAACAGTTCTGGGAGTCTGAAGGCAAGAGAATCGCGACCCGCAACCTCTGGATCTCGATTCCCAGTCTGCTGTGCGGCTTCGCCGTATGGCTCTACTGGGGGATCATCACAGTGCAGATGCTCAACCTGGGGTATCCTTTCACCCAGTCCCAGCTATTCACCCTGTCGGCCATTGCCGGTCTGACCGGGGCGACCCTGCGGATTCCCAGCTCCTTCCTGATCCGGGTCGCCGGCGGCCGCAACACGATCTTCTTCACCACCGCCCTGCTGATGATTCCCGCGGTGGGGACCGGCATGGCCCTGCAGGATATCAATACCCCGATCTGGGTCTACTACATCCTGGCCCTTTTTTCCGGCATCGGCGGCGGCAACTTCGCCTCCTCCATGTCCAACATCAGCTTCTTTTTCCCCAAGCGGGTCCAGGGGACTTCGCTGGGGCTGAACGCCGGGTTGGGGAATTTCGGGGTGACCACCATGCAGATCCTGATTCCGCTGGTGATGACCTTCGGCCTGTTCGGCGGCGAGCCGCAGACCCTGATCAACACCAGCGGCACGCTGATCGGCAAGATCCCGGCCGGCACCGAGACCTTCATCCACAATGCCGGTTATATCTGGCTGGTGTTCCTGATACCCCTGGCGTTCGCCGGTTTCTTCGGCATGAACAACATCACCACCGAGACCGTCACCCCCGACCTCCCTTCCACCGGCAAGTCGTTTGCCATGATCACCGGCCTGCTGCTGATCGCCTTCGTGACCGCCGTCGCCGGTCTCTACCTGATGCTCCCCCCGCCGGTCGGGCTGGGTCTGCTCAGTAAGTGGATCGTGCTGCCGCTGATTATTGCGGCCACGGTTTACGGCATGAAGCACCTGACCACCGGTGGTTTGAAAGCCAATCTGAACCGGCAGTACAAGATCTTCGGCAACAAGCACACCTGGGCCATGACCATCATCTACACCATGACCTTCGGTTCGTTCATCGGTTATTCTGCGGCCTTCGCCCTGGCCATCAAGGTCATCTTCGGCTTTTCCCACGTGATGGTCGATGGGGTCATGACGCACGACACCGTCAACCCCAACGGCCCCAGCGCCCTGATGTACGCCTGGATGGGCCCGTTCATCGGCGCCCTGATCCGGCCGGTCGGTGGGAAGATCGCCGACAAGCTGGGAGGAGCCATCGTCACCCAGTGGGTTTCCATCGTGATGATCGCTTCCGCCTTGGGCTGCGCCTATTTCATGAAGGCTGCCTACGCTTCGGCTACCCCGGAAACCTACTTCGTGCCGTTTCTTGTTCTCTTTATCGTGCTTTTCGCAGCGACCGGGGTGGGTAACGGCTCCACCTTCCGTTCCATAGCCCACATCTTCGACCCGGAGCAGGCGGGTCCGGTGCTTGGCTGGACTTCCGCCGTTGCCGCTTACGGTGCCTTTATCATTCCCAAGGTGTTCGGGGAGCAGATCAAGGCAACCACTCCGGAATACGCCCTTTACGGTTTCGCGGTGTTCTACTTTGTCTGCCTGGTGCTCAACTGGTGGTTCTACACCCGGCGCAACGCGTATATCCAGAACCCCTGACCCTGTCGAGTACATGTGATGGAGAATTTCTTCTACCGCAATATCATCGACCAGGCCCCCGACGCCATTCTGTTCGCCGACCGCGAAGGGATCATCCGTCTGTGGAACGCGGGAGCCGAGGCGATGTTCGGCTTTCCGGCCGCCGAGGCGCTCGGGCAATCCCTTGATCTGATTATCCCCGAGCGGCTGCGGGAGCGTCACTGGGAAGGGTACCGCCAGGTCATGGCCACTGGACTGACCCGCTACGGCAAGGACCTGCTCTCGGTACCGGCGCTGCACCGCAATGGCAGTCAGCTCTCCAGCGAATTCTCCATCGTCATGGTGACGGATGGGCCGGGGCAGGTTCTCGGGGTCGCCGCCATCATGCGCGATGTCACCGCGCGTTGGCGGAAAGAGAAGTCACTTAAGGAACGTCTGGCGAAACTGGAGGGGGCCGCAGGAAGCTAAACCTCCCGCCGCGCTGGCGGATCACGAGGTCCTCGAGGATGACTTTCCATGGAAAGCTGACCGGCGGCATCTGAACGCCGGTTTACCGCAGAGCAAAGACGGGGCTTGCCGCCAAATCGGCAGGTCCCGTCTTGTTTCTTTCTTCGATTCAGTTAAAATAGCGGTGCCTTACACCAGAGGTTGAATTTCTCCGAGTGGCAAAAGGAACCTGGGCGTGGACGAACATCCGCAGAAGAAAGGACGCTTCAACCCCGGCTGGTGGTTGATCAACCATCTGCGCCGCAAACTCGCCGCCGGCCTGCTGGTGGTCATCCCCATCGGTATTACCCTGTTCATCCTGCGCTTTCTGTTCAATCTGGCCGACGGGGTGCTGGCGCCCTACATCCAGAAGACGGCCAATTTTTTTCTCGGCGAAGACTACCGCTACATTCCCGGCCTGGGGATGATCGCCGGGCTGCTGGTCCTTTACGCAACCGGGATCGTCGCCAGTAACGTTCTGGGTAGCCGTATGGTTAGCTTCGGCGAATCGATCATGTCCCGCATTCCCCTGGTCAAGTCGATCTACACCTCCTCCAAGCAGTTCATCCAGGTTTTTTCCAGGTCGGGAAAGAACTCCTTTCGCAAGGCGGTCTATGTTGAATTCCCCAAGGAAGGGAGTTTTTCCATTGCCTTCATCACCAACAGCGTTCAAACCGCCTCCGGCAAGACCTACTACACCCTGTTCATCCCCACCTCGCCCAATCCCACCTCCGGCTACGTCCTGCTCCTCGAAGAACACCGGGTCTACCCAACATCCTTCAGCGTCGAGGAGGCGATGAAAGTCATCATGTCCGGTGGCGTGGTGGCTCCGGAAATGATCAAGGCGGAAAAGCTCCAGTGAGCAGCGGCATGTGACTCACAGTCTTTGTGGATAGCGCTGTGGAAAAGAGTGGCGGATGAATGCAAGTGCGTGAAGCCTTCGTGGAAATTAGCTCTTTGCCTAGAAAAAAATCACGACCGGACCAGTCATTTAATCCCCCTTGCGGCGGGGTCAGATCTTTTTGATTTGACTTAATTTTGGCGGTGTGTTATCAAAAAACGCATTAAAAACAAATAGTTACCGTTGTCGAAAAAGTGTTTTGCCATATTTAACCCGGTTTTCAGCCTGCAGAGGAGGATTGATTCATGGCCGAAGCGTTGAACTTTACGATGGGTGGACTGCTCGAGGACATCGCCCGTCGCTATCCAGGCAATGACGCGCTGGTTTATCCCGAGCGGGGGCTGCGTTACAGCTATCGCGAGTTCGACGCCCTGACCGACCGGGTCGCCAAGGGGCTGCTCAACATGGGAATCAAGAAGGGCGATCACGTGGCGATCTGGGCCACCAATGTGCCCGAATGGGTGGTGCTGCAGTTTGCCACCGGCAAGATCGGTGCGGTGTTGGTCACGGTCAACACCAACTACAAGTCGGCCGAACTCGAGTACGTATTGAACCAGTCCGACGCCACCACGCTGTTTCTGGTGCAGGGCTTCAAGGATACCGATTACGTCGCCACCACCTGCGAGGTGATTCCCGAGCTAAAAAATGCCGCCCCGGGCAAGCTCGACAGCGAGAAGCTTCCCTGTTTGAAGAATGTCGTCTTCCTCGGTGCCGAGGCGCCCCGGGGGATGATGGCGTATGCCGAACTGGAAAAGCGGGGAGCGGGGGTGAGCGACGAGGAGCTGGCCGCGGTCAAGGCGACCCTCGACGAGCACGAAGTGATCAACATGCAGTACACCTCGGGGACGACGGGCTTTCCCAAAGGCGTCATGCTCACCCATCACAACATCATCAACAACGGCTTCAACATCGGCGAATGCATGAAGTTCACCGACAAGGATCGGTTGTGCATTCCGGTCCCTTTCTTTCACTGCTTCGGCTGCGTGCTCGGTGTGCTCGCCTGCGTGACCCACGGCTCGACCATGGTGCCGGTGGAGGTCTTCCATCCCGAGCAGGTCCTCAAGACCATCGAAGCCGAAAGGTGCACCGCGGTCCACGGCGTGCCGACCATGTTCATCGCCGAGCTGGAGCACCCGGCATTCCCCAACTATGACCTCTCCAGCCTGCGCACCGGCATCATGGCCGGTTCGCCCTGTCCCATCGAGGTCATGAAACGGGTCATCCGCGACATGAACGCCGGTGAGATCACCATCGCCTATGGCCAGACCGAGGCATCGCCGGTCATCACCCAGACCCGCACCGACGACCCCATCGAGCTGCGGGTGGCCACCGTCGGCCGCGCCCTGCCCGATGTCGAGGTGAAGATCGTCGATATCGAGACCGGTGAGGCCCTGCCGCCCGGCAAGCAGGGCGAGCTGTGCACCCGCGGTTACCTGGTGATGAAGGGCTACTACAAGATGCCCGAAGAGACCGCCCGGGCCATCGACGGGGACGGCTGGTTGCATACCGGGGATCTCGCGGTGATGGACGAGAACGGCTACTGCAAGATCACCGGCCGGATCAAGAACATGATCATCCGCGGCGGCGAGAATATCTATCCCCGTGAGATCGAAGAGTTCCTCTACTCTTATCCGAAGGTCAGCGACGTACAGGTCTACGGCGTGCCCGACGCGAAGTACGGCGAGCAGGTGATGGCCGCCATCAAGCTCAAGGAAGGGGACCGCTGTACCGAGCAGGAGATCAAGGATTTCTGTAAAGGCCGTATCGCCAACTACAAGATTCCCTTCTACGTCAAGTTCGTCGACGAGTACCCGATGACCGCCAGCGGCAAGATCCAGAAATTCAAGCTGCGCGAGATGGCGATCCAGGAGCTGCACCTTGAAGAGGCCGAGGCGGTTGCAACGGCCTGAAGACTACCCTCATGTCGGGGCGCGGTTGCCGCGCCTCTCATCGCCGGAGAAAATATCATGCGCCTAACCCCCGCCAGCGAATTGCAGAACCGCACCCGCAGCCTCCAGGCCGAGATGGAGCAGGCCGGCCTGGAAGCGGTGCTGATGGTCCAGAACGCCGACCTTTTTTACTTCACCGGCTCGATCCAGCAGGGCGCTCTCTACGTCCCGGTTTCCGGAGAACCGCTCTACATGGTTCGCAAGGAATTCGGCCGCGCGCGCATGGAGAGCGGACTCAAGGAGATCGTTTCGTTCAAGAGTCCCAAGGACATCCCCGGCATTCTTTCTGATTTTGGCCACGCTCTGCCGAAAAAGGCGGGTATGGAGCTCGACGTGGTGCCGGTGGGGCTGTTCCAGCGCTTCAGCAAGGTTCTCGGCGGCGCCGAGATCGTTGACGCCTCGCCGCTGATCCGCACCGTACGGGCGGTCAAGTCGAAATACGAGATCGAGATCATGAAGGACGCCGCACTGATGATGGACCGCACCTACCAGCGGGCCAAGGAGGTGATCCGCGAGGGAATGAGCGACCTGGAGCTGGCCGCCGAGCTCGAGTTCTTCGCCCGCAAGCTGGGACACCAGGGGGTGACCCGCATGCGCGGTTTCAATTCCGAGATGTTTTACGGCCACATCTTCTCCGGCCCCGACGCCGCGGCTCCGGCCTATGTCGATGCTCCGCTCGGCGGGCTCGGCGTCAATCCCTCGATCGGCCAGGGATCGAGCTACAAGCCCATCAAGAAAGGCGAGCCGATCATCGTCGACATGGTCTGTGCCTTCGACGGTTACCTGGTCGATCAGACCCGTACCCTGTGCATCGGCGGCCTGCCCGATCAGCTCAGAAAGGCCTACGACGACATGCTCAAAATCGAGCAGCGCCTCAAGGAGATCGCCCGGCCCGGTGTCAAGTGGGGCGAGATCTACGATGACTGCTACAACCTGGCTTGTGAACTTGGGTACCAGGATCACTTCATGGGCTCCAAAGGCGCCCAGGTTTCCTTCATCGGCCACGGCATCGGCGTCGAAGTAGACGAGTTCCCCTTCATCGCCCGCGGCTTCAAGGATCAGGAACTCAAGGAATACATGACCTTCGCCTTCGAACCCAAGGCCGTCTACCCAGGCCTCGGAGCCGTCGGGGTGGAAAACACCTTCTGGGTGGCGCCGGACGGCCTCAAGCACCTGACCTTCTCCAGCGAGGAACTGGCCGTGCTCTAGTGTTTCGTGCGGGTAATCGTTTCAGATAATTCTGTATTCAGAGAACAGGGGCTGTCCCGATCGCGGGGCCGCCCCTGTTCGGTTTCTGGAAAGGTCGATTGAGAGGGGAGGGTGGCCTTTATTGTCTGAACGTCGCGTCTTGTTTAGAGGAGCCCTCGACCGAAATGCCTCTTGGTTGAATCCTGCAGTTTGCTGGCGGCCCGAAAGGCTTCCTTGAGAAGATCCTGTTCATTTTTTGTCAGGGAATAAGGATCGATATAGTGGGAGGGTTCCAGGCCCTGGTCGATGAGAGCTATTTCGTTGCGGAGTCTCAAGTAGGTGAAGGCTTCCAGGGCGGCCTTGAGATGTTCGGCTGTTTCCTGATTGAAAACGCCAAGTTTGACAAGCTCGCCGAGTCGTTCAATGGTCGTTGTAGCGTCGATGCCTTTTTCGAGGAGGAACATGCGGATGCAGTCAACAATGAAAACGCTGCCCGTCTGCTTGAGGGAGATTGTCCCTTTGTGTTCTTCGTCCTTTTCCAGAACGAAGCGCCCCAGAAGGTTGAGCGGGGGGCGGTGCTGAAGGTCATTTTCCAGCAGGTGATACATGAAGCGGGGGTTCCTGCGGATTTCTTCGTGGACGATGTCGCGCAGATCCTGGCAGAGGGAAGGGTCGCCCACCAGAGGCATGAAGTCGAAGAAAATGGTGGAGTACATCACGCTCTTGGGCTCGGGAACGCGGATCCAGTCGGAAACCCGTGCCTGCCATTCCTTGAGCCGGCCGCGCCAGAGAGGGTTGTTGGCCATCACCTTTCCGTTGCACAGGGGGTACCCGATTCGGGCGTAAGCCGCCACGAGTTTCTCGCAGAAAGGGACAAAAAAGGCATCAACCTCCTCGACTTTATCGTCCGGGAAGTTTTCGTAGAGAAGGCCGTTATCCTGGTCTGGACCGAGCAGCATTTCTTTGCGCCCGCCACTCCCCATGATGATGAAGCAGAAGCGGATATCAGGGGGTGTCATCCCCTGATGTTTCACCTCTTCAAGAACGATCTCAAAGCAGCGACGGAGGATGCAATGATGGATGTAGGAGAGGATCTCCATCGTCTCGAAGGGCGAGCGCGCCTCACTCATGAGCGCCCTTGCCACCTTGACAATCCCTTTTCGGATGGCCACCAGCTCTTCGATCGTCTGCGCTGCCTTGACTCTGTCGACCACGAGCATGGACTTCTGGCTGCGGTATTTCATCAGGTCCTGCAGGGTCACAATCCCCACCGCCTCGCCCTTATCCAGGACCGGCATATACCTTATTTGGTGCCCGATCATGAACGCGGTGGCTTCATACATGTAGGTGTCCGGCGTCATCGTAAAGGGGTTCGGGGTCATGACGTCGGCGGCCGTGGAGGTTTCACAATCGACCGTTTCCCTGGCGAGAACCTTGGTAACCAGATCACGCTCGGTAATGATTCCGGCAGCACAATTTGCCTGATCGCAGACGAGCATGGCGCCGAGATCTCTCTGCGTCATCCGCCGGGCGATCTCGCGAATCGAGGTGGAAAGGGTGCAGGTTTCCACCGGGGCGGACATGATCTCTGAAAGACGCTTTTTGAACGGATAGGCCTCCATCTGGGTCAAAGCTTTTTGGGAATGATCGCTGACCATTTCCGCATAGAGGCTTCGGACGCGGGAGAAAACGGCCTTGGTAAAGTATTCAGTGATCTGGGGATAGAGCTTGGCGGCCTTGGCAAGCAGTTCTGCCGGGATGAGGTAGCACTCGGTTTCCTTGACGGTGCGGGCTCCGGCGGTGTAGGGCTCGTTGGTAAATACGGGAGTCCCGCCGAAAAAGGAACCTTCCTTGCGGTAATCAACGACCATCTCGACTCCACCCGGAGTCAGGGCGACAATTTCCA